>Ga0075365_10000853_pt1 | contig 12664 bp, 13 predicted proteins | sample EndMetdeltDD1765_FD_71387 | JGI IMG/M metagenome (GOLD analysis project Ga0075365, IMG submission 71387) | Populus endosphere microbial communities from Tennessee, USA - Endosphere MetaG P. deltoides DD176-5 | ecosystem: Host-associated > Plants > Roots > Endosphere | place: USA: Tennessee... | reverse complement strand
TCGGCGTACGCGGGGAACCGCGCAGCGGATTCGTCGGCCATCGTCGGCACCTTCGGTCGGAAGCGGATGTGAGGAGGGGGCTACTCCGCCTCGGGAGCCTTCTTGACCTCGTGGATCTCGATCATGTTGCCCGCCGGGTCGGTGAGGAAGATCTGGTACCAGCCCTCGACCGACCAGATGCCCCAGTCGTCGAAGGGGATGCCGTTGGCCGTGAGCTGGGCCTTGATCTCCTCGATGTCGTCGGTGCGGAAGGCGAAGTGGCCGCCGATCAGCGGGTTGACCGAGTGTCCCTCCTGCAGCGAGAGGTAGGGCTGACGCTGGGTCGCGTGGATCTGCAGCTCGGCGGGGTCGCCGGCGTCGAAGAACTTGGCGGCGTTGTCCCACTGCGCGTCGCCGCTCTCGCCCTCGGCGGCGGTCGAGGTCGCGATCATCTTCGGCGAGGGGAGCAGGTCGAGGCCGAGCGCCTTGCTGTAGAACTCGGTGAGAGTGGACATGTTGTCCGAGGTCACGTTGACGTGGTGGAGACGGAGGCTGGCCATCATTGGTCCTTTCGATCTCCGGCCAGTCTGACAAACCCCGGCGATTCCCGTCCAATACCCAATCAGGCGGGGATTGAGTCCGAATCGCTATCGATGCGTGCGGCGACTCAATAGCGATCCGATCTCAGTTTCGGCTCCATTCGGTATTTCCCTCCGCTCGCCGACCGCGCCTATCGTCCAGATCACGTCGCGACGGAACACGTCGCCGAGATCGATGGAGATGACCGGACACATGTCGACCCTCATTCAGGCCGAGCTCGAATCCAAGCGCGACCGCCTCCGCGCGGTCATGCGCGACAAGAACCTCGACGTCGCCGTGGTGTCGTCGTTCCAGGGCGTGTCGTACCTGGCGGGCACCTACATCTACACGCAGATCGTCGTCCCCGACCGGCTGGCGTTCTGCCTCTGCTTCGCCGACGGCAGCACCGCGCTCGTGCTGTGCAGCCTCGAGACCTCCACCATCGCCTCCCAGACCGACGTGCGCACGCTCGTCGAGTACACGGAATTCGCCGAGGACCCCACCGAGGTGCTCGCCGCCTACCTCACCGAGCGCGGCCTGGCCGCCGCCCGGATCGGCATCGAGTCGCAGCGGTTGCCGGTGCGCAGCGGGCACACCCTCGAGCGGCTCCTCGGCGGCGCGACGTTCGTCGCAATCGACCGGGAACTCGAGGAACTGCAGGCGGTCAAGACCCCGGCCGAGATCGACATGCTGGCCGGGGCCGCGCAGCGCACCCTCGACGCGGTGCTCACGGGAATCACGTTCGCCGAGGCGGGCGACACCGAAGTCGGCCTGTGCGCGCGGATCGGCACCGAGCTGGCCCGCCGCGGCGGCGTGCCGCAGTACACGTTCTTCGGCTCCGGCGCCCGCGCCCTCGGCTCGCACATCGAACCGACCGACACCCCGCTCGTCGAGGGCGATCTCTGGCGGATCGACCTCGGCGGGCGGTTCTTCGAGCTCGCCAATTCCGACATGGCCCGCACCGGCGTGATCGGCGAACCCACCGCGGAGCAGGAGGACCTCCTCCGTGCGGTCGTCGAGATCCAGGCGGCCGGCACCGCCGCCCTCGAGCCCGGGCGCCCGGCGTCCGAGGTCTTCCACGTCGTCCGCCGCGAGTTCGAGCGGCGCGGAATGGACTTCATCATGCCGCACATCGGTCACGGCATCGGCATCGGCATCCACGAGTTCCCGCTCCTCCAGCCGAGCAACGACACCCCTCTGGAGCCCGGCATGGTCGTCACGATCGAACCGATGTTCCGCGCCTACGACCGCGGCGAGTGCTACCACGTCGAGGATCTCGTGCTCGTGACCGAGGACGGACACCGGCTGCTCACCCAGCCCCAGGAGACCCTCCTCCGCGTCGACCTCTGACGCGGAACCCCAGAACCCCGCCACCACCGACGAAAATGCGAAGGAGCATCACGTGAAGAGAACCACCATCCTGGTCGGCGTCGCCGGCCTCACCCTGGTCGCGGGACTGGCGGGATGCTCGGCCCCGGCCGAGCCCGACGTCGACGCCCCGCAGGAGGTCGAGACCCTCCGGATCGCCCTGGGCGCGGCCGGCACCCACGTCACGCCGATCATCCTGGCCGAGACGCTGGGCTACGCCGACGAGGAGGGCGTCGACCTCGAGTTCTCGGTCGCCGGCGCGAACGTGCTCAACGTCGTGCTCGCCGGTCAGGCCGACATCGGCCAGGGCGGCGTCGGAACCCCGCTGCCGCCGATCGAGGCGGGCAAGCCGACGAGGATCATCTACTCGGTGGAGTCCGGTGCCGTGTCGTCGATGGTGCTCGCCGTTCCGGGGATCGACGACTTCGAGGATTGCCGGACGATCGTGACCTCCGCCCTCGGCAGCAGCGCGTACGCCGCGGCCGTGACCTACGCGGAGGCCGCCGGGACCGACCCCGAGGTGCGGCCGCTCGGCGACAACGCCACGATCGTGCCCGCACTCCTCACCGGGCAGGGCGACTGCGCGGTGAACGCGCCGACGTTCCTGCTGCCCGGCCTCGACCAGGGTCTGCACCTGATCGCCGACCCCCACGACCCGGAGACGCTGCCCGACCCGGCGCCGCTGGAGTCCGCGGGCGTCGTGCTCTTCGGCGACGACGCGGTGCTGCAGGAGCGATCGTCGGCGGTCGCCAAGTTCTTCCGCGCGGTCGACGCGGCGGTCGCGTTCCTCGAGACGGCCTCCGACGCGGAGGTCGCGGAAGCGCTCGCCGGGTTCCCGGGGCTGGAGGCGTTCACGGCCGAGGACCTCGAGCGGCTCTACCAGAACGACAAGCCGTTCCTGTCGCCGGACGGCGGCTTCATCGACGAGGAGACCTGGTCGGCGAGCCGCGACTTCTTCGCGCCGAGCTTCCCCCAGCTCGCCTCGGACGACGAGATCTGGGACTACGCGAATGTGATCGACATGTCCTACCTCGAGGCCGCACGAGGCTGAGACCCCGAGGCGGCGGGCGCCCTGGCCCGCCGCCTCGGCCTGATGACGCGCGGTCGATGACCCGCGCTTTATGACGCACACGGCAACACTGGCGGCGCCGATCGGTATTGGATCGGCGCCGACCCGCGTTGCTACGTTCGAGAAGACGACGGAGTGGAGGTCCCGATGATCGGTGTCGCGGATTCGCAGGTGCACATCTGGGACGACTCGAGCCAGGTGGTCGCCAACTGGCCGCCCGGGCAGGCGATCCAGCCGTGGACGCTCACGCCGCTCACGGTCGAGAAGCTGATCGCCGAGATGGATGCGGCCGGCGTCTCCCGCGCCTTCCTGGTCCCCCCGGCGTTCGACGGGATCGGCCGCAACGACTACAGCCTCGCCGCTGCGCGCGCACACCCCGATCGGTTCGTCGTGATGGGGCGTCTGCCGCTCGACGCCCCGGACGCCCCCGACCTGCTCGACCGGTGGGCGGAGGAGCCGCACGGACGTGGGCTGCGGATGTCGGTGTTCATGCCGCGCCAGCGGGAGTGGCTCGCCGACGGCACCCTCGACTGGTTCTGGGCCGCGGCGGAGCGACTCGCCCAGCCGCTCATGATCTACCCCGGTCCCGTGCCGGAGCTGCTCCAGGCGGTCGGACGGATCGCGCAGCGCCACGAGGGCCTCAAGATCTCGATCGACCACATGGCGGCCGGCCCGTACGACCAGGTCGACGAGGCGGCGTTCGCGCACCTCCCCGACCTGCTCGCGCTCGCCGCGCTGCCGAACATGGCGATCAAGGCGTCGGCGCTGCCCGAGCACTCGAGTGCCGAGTACCCGTACCGCAACATCCACCCCTACATCCGCCAGACGATCGACGCGTTCGGTCCCGAGCGGGTGTTCTGGGGCACCGACATGCCCCGTCTGCACGTGCCCTACCGCAGCGCCGTCACGATGTTCACCGAGGAACTCGGTCTGAGCGACCGCGAGCGCGCGCTCGTCATGGGCGAGGCGATCTGCGCCTGGCACGGCTGGGACTGAGTCCCGACCCGGGTCAGCGCGGCGAGTCGCGGTGACGGGGCACGGCCACGCGCACCGTCTGGATCGTCCCCGAGTCGATCGGCTCGGGGCCGGCGACCGGCACGAACGTGCGCTGCTCCTCCGACCAGGCGCGACGCAGAGCCGCCGCGTCGGCGCAGAGCAGGAACAGGGTGCGACCGTCGGCACCACCCAGTTCGCAGGCCACGGCCTCCCCCACCGCCGGCCGGATCGTGTCGGTGACCGCTCCGCGGCGCACGACGCGCACGAACGGGCCGGTGAAGACCGAGGCCACCCACACGCCGCCCTCGTCGTCGACGGTGATGCCGTCGGGGAAGGCGCCCTCGACGTCGGCATAGTCCGAGGTCGCGCCGAGCGTTCCGTCGGGTCCGATCGTCCGCGTGCTCAGACGGCGCGCATTGGTCTCGGCGAGGACCAGCTCGCCGTCGACCAGCACCATGCCGTTCGTGCCGCCGAGTCCGGTCTCGACCACGGCGGCCGTGCCGTCCGGCGTGATCCGCACGAGGACGTCGCTCGGCGGGGGCGGCACCGGCCCGGCGTTGGGCACCCGGGTTCCGACGTACGCGACGCCGTCGGCATCCACCACCATGTCGTTGAGGAAGTCGCGTTCGCCGATCCCGGGCAGGCCGCGCAGGTCGGCGTGCACCGTCACCGCGCCGCCGTCCACCCGCAGCACCCGTTGGTCGTTCACCGTGACGACGAGGAGCCCGCCCCCCGGCAGGAAGCCCAGCCCCGAGGGCTCGGTGTCGAGCTGCACCTCGGTGCGGGCGTCGCCCGCCTCGCCGACGCTCATCACCCGCCGCGCACGCACGTCGGAGAACCACAGCCGTCCGTCGTGCCAGCGCGGCGCCTCCGGGAAGTTCAGCCCGGAGAGCAGGACCTCCGGACCCGCGCCTACTTCGCCCACCAGTGGAGCACGCGGCGGCGCACGACCTCGGCGCCCATCACGATGACGAGTCCGATCACGGCGAGGTAGAAGACCACCCCGAAGGTGAGCGACGCGTTGCCGGTCGTCGACGCGGTCGACAGCAGATAGCCGGTGCCCTGGTAGCCGGTCAGGATCTCCCCCGTCACCACCGAGATGATCGCGAACGTCACCGCGAGCGGCAGGCCCGTGATCGTCCAGGCCAGCGCGTACTGCAGCCGGACCCGGAACAGGATGCGGACGTTGCTCGCGCCGAGCAGCCGAGCGTTCTGCACGATCTGCGGCGGGATCGACGTGCCGCCCTCGTAGGCGTTGAAGAACGCGACGAAGAACACCACGAGCACGGCGATCGCGATCGACGTCGTGATCGAGAGGCCGAAGATGATCACCACGACCGGGATCAGCGCCACGCGGGGCGTGGCGTTCGCCGCGACGATGAAGGGGCGCATCACGTCGCTCAGGAACGCGAAGTTGCTGAGGACGAGGCCGGCGAGCGCGCCGAGCGTGAGTCCGATCAGGGTGCCGACGAGCGAGGCGAACACCGTCTGGCCCATGTACGGCCAGATGAGCACGACGTTGTCGGACCCGGTCGCGAGGTTGAAGACCGTCGTCGCGACCTTGATCGGCGAGCTGACGAAGTAGGAGTCGAACACGTGGCTGAGCGACTGCAGCGCCGGGATCATCGGCAGGAACTGCCAGGCGCTGAGGCCGACGACGAGCACGACGAGCTGGCCGATGAGCACCGTCAGCCGACGGCTCAGCGGCTTGCGCACGCGGGTGCGGGCGGGCATCGGCGCGAGCTGCGCCGCGCCGGCGGGGGTCTCGAGGGTCGTCGTCACTTCTTCTTCTTCGCTTCCGCTCGCTGGATCTGGGTCGCGAGCTGCTCCCAGATCTCGCCGTACAGGCGCAGGAACTCGGGGTCCTCGCGCAGTTCGAGCATCTTCCGCTTCTCGCCGAACGGGATGTCGAAGGTCTTGAACACGCTCGCCGGACGGGCGGTCATCACGAGCACCTTGTCGCTGAGCGAGATCGCCTCGGCGAGGTCGTGCGTGATCAGCAGGGTCGTGATGCGCTCCTGCTTGATGACGTCGTGCACGTCCTGGTGGATCGAGATGCGCGTCGGCTCGTCGAGCGCGGAGAACGGCTCGTCGAGCAGCAGGGTGCGCGGTCCCGGCGTGACGGCCGACAGGAACGAGGTGCGGCGGCGCATGCCGCCGGAGAGCTGGTACGGGAAGCGGTCCTCCGCGCCGTTGAGACCGGCGAGCCGGATGAGGGTCTCGACGCGTTCGCGCTGGGCCGTGGCCGGAGGCCGGAGGCGGCGGTCGGCGAGCTTGTAGTGCAGTCCGACGTTCTGCTTGACCGTCAGCCAGGGCAGGAGCGTGTCGCCCTGGAACATCATGCTGATCGGATGCCGGGTGGCGTCGTCCTCGGGCGCCCAGACGACCGACCCGCGGGTCGGCTGCACGAGTCCGGCGAGGATCGACAGCAGGGTCGACTTCCCGCAGCCGCTGGGGCCGACGACGCCGACGATGGTGCCGGGCTCGATCGTGACGTCGACGCCCGCGAGCACCGGATCGCCTTCGACGTACGAGAAGGAGAGGTCGTTGATCTCGATCAACGGCTGGATCGCCCGATCCTTCACGGCGACTGATGACTGCTTCAACGAATCCTCCTTGATCATTGCGGGTGGTGCCGCGGCCGGCGCGATGTGGTGTGGCGCCGGCCGCGGGAACCGGGTGTTACTGGGCCGCCTCGATGAACGACGAGTCGACGACGTTCTCGAACTCCCAGATCGAGTCTCCCTCAGCGATCTGCGGGAAGCTGAACGCGTAGAGCTCGAGGTTGTTCTTCCAGGTGGCCTCGTCGATCACGCCGCCGTTCGGAACCAGGAACGGCTTGTCGCCCTGGAAGGCGGTGGCGAGCGCGTCGGGCGTGAACGCCGCGAGGTTCGGCTCCTGCGTGAGCGCGTCGACGATCTCCTCGTCGGACGCCGTCGCGAGGAAGTCCTCGGCCTTGACCATCGCGCGCATCAGCGCCTCGACCTTGTCGCCGATCTCGGCGAGGTGGGTGTCGATGCCCCAGAGGATGATGCCGGTCGATTCCAGCGGCAGCGTGGTCGGCATCGTGTCCTCGTCCTGCGGGTCGACGATCACGTGCAGACCCTCGGACAGCTTGCCGACGAAGGTCGACGTGGCGTTGACCGCGCAGTCCTGCTCGCCCGAGAGGAGCGCCGGGATGATCGCGTCGAGGGTGGGCACCGCGGTGACGGCCGCATCCGAGTCGACGGCGTCGAGGTAGGCCATCGTCGCGCTGTACGCGCTGCTGCCCTGCGGCGAGGTGATGACCTTGGTGCAGTCCTCGATCGAGTCGATGTCGTCGGTGCCGACGACGGTCGCCGAGACGGCGCCCGACTCGAGCGCGTAGAGGATGTTGGTGCCCTTGCCCTCCTGGATGGGCGGGAGCGACTGGCCGACGCCGCCGAGCCCGAGGTCGGCCTGGCCGGCGAGCACGACGTTGAGGACGTTGGTGCCGACCGTCTGGATGTCGAGGTCGAGGCCCTCCTCTTCGGCGTAGCCCTGCACGTTGGCGAGGAAGAGCGGGGCGACGTAGGTGCCGGCGGCGCCGATCGCGATCGTCAGCGGCTGGAGTTCGGCGGGGCCGGAGTCGGATCCGGACGGCTCGGCGGGAGCCGTGGAGCACGAGGCCAGCAGGACGGCGGTGGCGGCGGCGGCGGATCCGAGGATCGCGCGGCGCACGGAACGGGTGAGGATCATTGGGGTAGAGCCCTTCTCTGCGCTCATCGGGTCATTCGCCGAGGTGTGTGCTTCATCGCGGCGACGCCCGAAATTGTGGTGTGTCGGGTGCTGCTCGTCGGGGAGGTCGAGGGGCGACCATGCCGCTCCATCCCGGACGAGTCCTAGCATCCGTCGTTCCACGATGTAGCGTCCAATACTGAAATAGGCCCTCATTGATAGAGTTTCGCACTCAATCGTCGAGGCGGGCGGCGCTCACAACCGGAACACCGGGTCGCTCGTCACCTCGAACGCCGGGCGCGGGAGCGTCGCGTCCGCGACGCGGATCACGGACTGCAACGCGGGCGACGGGTTGTCGCGGTGCCAGGCGAGCGCGGACTGGAAGCGCGGGCTCTCTTCGCGCAACGGCAGATACCGGATGCCGGGCTGCTGGATGTGGGTCGTCGACGAGAGCGCGATCGTGACGCCGACCCCGGCCGCCACGAGCGAGTGGATCGTGTACGAATCGGGCGCCTCCTGCACGATCCGCGGCGCGAAGCCGTGCTGCAGGCAGAACTGCTGCGTGATCGTGCGGAGCGTCGACCCGGCGTCCCGGGGGAAGCTGACGAACTGTTCGCCGGCGAGGTCGAGGATCGACACCTCGTCGGCGTCGGCGAGCGGATGGTCCTCGGGGAGCGCCACGACGAGGGACTCGTCCTCGATCGGCCGGTACTCGAGCCCCGGCACCTGGAACGGCAGGCGGACGAAGCCGACGTCGAGCGAGCGGTCGGCGATGCGACCGAGCGCGGCGTTCGCGTAGGTCTGCCCGAGCATGACCAGCTCGATGTCGGGGTACGCCGCGCGCACGGCGCGGGCGAGCTGCGGCAGCAGGAACCGGCTCGAGGCCCCGGCGAACCCGACCGTGACCTTGCCGTACTCGCCCCGGCCGCCCGCGCGGGCCGCTCGCTCGGCGTCCTCGACCCCGTCGACGATGCTCAGCGCGTGCTCGAGCAGCGCCTCGCCGCCCGAGGTGAGACGCACCGACCGCGTGCTGCGCTCGAACAGCTGGACCCCGAGCGACTTCTCGAGTTGACGGATCTGCTGACTCAGCGGCGGCTGGGCGATGTGCAGCCGTTCGGCGGCTCGACCGAAGTGCAGTTCCTCCGCGACCGCGATGAAGGCCTTCAGGTGCCGGAGCTCCATCGCTCCCTCTCTTTCTTTGTTATCGATTCTGTAATCAATAGGTCACGGATTCTATATTGGACTTTCGCTAATCGCGTTGACATCCTCAGAACCGGTGCCGAAGCAAGGGAGATCCGGTGGGTGGTGAGACGCGCGTCCGTCAGACGAAGACGATGACGCTCTCCGACGCGATCGCGCGGTACGTCCAGTCGGGCATGACCGTCGCCATCGAGGGGTTCACCCACGCCGTGCCGACCGCGGCCGGCCACGAGATCATCCGGCAGGGCATCCGCGACCTGACGCTCGTGCGCATGACGGCCGACATCGTCGTCGACCAGCTCCTCGCCGCCGGCGCGATCAGCACCCTCGTCTCGTCGTTCGTCGGCAACTCGTCCGCCGGATCGCTCGGCGAACTGCGTCGCCGCATCGAGTCGGGCGACCCCGAGGCGCTGGAATTCGTCGAATACAGCCACTACGGGATGATCTGCCGCTACCTCGCGGGCGCCCAGCGCCTGCCCTTCTACCCGCTGCGCTCGTACTTCGGCAGCGACCTCGCCGAGGTGAACCCCGAGATCCGCCGGGTCACCTCGCCGTATCCGGGCCCGGACGGCGAGATCGAGGAGATCTACGTCGTGCCGCCGATCAACCCCGACGTCACGATCGTGCACGCGCAGCGCGCCGATCGCTGGGGCAACGTGCAGATGTGGGGGCTGACCGGCATCCAGGCGGAGGCCGTCTTCGCCGCGGAGCACGCCATCGTGACCGTCGAGGAGATCGTCGACGACGAGGTCGTGCGCTCCGACCCGAACCGCACGATCATCCCGTCGCACGCCGTCGACGCCGTCGTCGAGGTGCCGATGGGCGCGCACCCGTCGTTCGCGCAGGGCTACTACGACCGCGACAACGCCTTCTACCGGGAATGGACGGCGATCAGCGCCGACGCCGGCCGCATCCGCGCCTGGCTCGACACCTGGGTGCACGGCACCGCCGACCACGCGGCCTACGTCGAGCTGCTCGACCCCGAACGCCGTCGCGGCCTCCAGGTGCAGCCCGCGCTCAGCCTCCCCGTCGACTACGGACAGAGGATCCCCACGTGACCGACACCCTGCAGAGCCCGCCGCGCACCGCGTCCACCGACGAGGTGATCACGGTGACCGCGGCCCGCGACCTCGCGGACAAGCGCATCGTCTTCGCCGGGATCGGCCTGCCGACCCTCGCGGTGTCGCTGGCGCAGGCCACCGACTCCCCCGACCTCGAGGTCGTCTACGAGTCGGGCGTGTGCGGCGCCCACCCCAGCGAGCTGCCGGCCACGATCGCCGACTCGGTGCTCATCACCGGCTCCGAGGGCGTGCTGAGCCTCGCGGCGGTCTTCGGCTACGTGCTCCAGGGCGGGCGGATCGACGTCGGGTTCCTCGGGGCCGCGCAGATCGACAGGTTCGGCAACCTCAACTCGTCGGTCATCGGCGACTGGCGGTCCCCGGCCAAGCGGCTCCCCGGTTCCGGCGGCGCCCACGAGGTGCTCGCCAACGCGCGCGAGACGTTCGTCGTCATGCGCCGCCACAGCCCGCAGTCGTTCGTCGAAGACCTCGACTTCTGCACGTCGGCCGGCCCCGACCGGGCACGCGCCGCCGGCGGCCGCCCGCGCGGCCTCGGCGTGACCCGGGTTTACACCGAGCTCGCGGTGCTCGCGCGGTCGGCCCCCGGCGAGGAGCTGACGCTCGCCGCCGTGCACGCCGGCGTCAGCGTCGACCAGGTCGTCCGCGCCACCGGCTGGGCACTCAAGGTCGCCGACGACGTGCGCGAACTGCCGCCGCCGACGGCCGAGGAGCTGCGGCTGCTCCGCGTCGACATCGACCCGCGCGGCGTCTACCTGCGGTGATCCTCCGCCGCGGCGGGCTGTCCGAGCTCGACCGACGCCGACAGGTCGAAGTACTCGCGCCAGGAGTAGATCAGCCCGTCGCGCAGTTCGACGATGATCGCGTCGGGAACCGCGCTGCGCTCGCCGTCGCTGCGGCGGGTCGAGGCGTAGGTCCACTCGAGGGCGATGTGCCCGCCGTCGGCCGAGGCGAACACGTTCGTCACCGTGATCTCGATGTCGGAGTAGTGCGCCTCGAGGTCGACCATGATCGCCGGGAGGGCGCTCACCGGCCAGGTTCCCCCGGGTGAGACCAGCTCCGCCTCGGGATGCCAGTGGGCGCTCACCGCGTCCCAGTCGTTCGCCGCGAAGGCCCGGGCGTGCAGCTCGATGAGCTCGCGTGCATCCGTCATCGGCCCGCCGCCGCCTTCCGTCGCTCGTCGTGGTACCACGGCAGCACGAGCCGCTCGATGAGTGTCACGAGTCCGTAGAGGGCGATGCCCAGCATGCTCAGCACGGCGACCACACCGAGCATGTCGGCCGTCCGCAGTTGCGAGTTGAACGCGATGATGAGGTACCCCAATCCGGAGTTCGAGCCGACCCACTCCCCGAACACCGCGCCGAGCACGGCGAAGGCCGCCGCGATGCGCAGACCCGAGAAGGTGGCCGGGAGGGCGGCGGGCAGCTGCGCCATGAAGAATCGCTGCCGACGGGTGGCCCGCAGGGTGCGGAGCACGTCGAGGAGGGCCGGGTCGGCCGCCCGGAGGCCGTCGATCATGCTGACGGCGACCGGGAAGAAGCAGACGAGCGCGATCAGCATGAGCCGGGGGCGGATGTCGAAGCCCGTCCACAGCACGAAGAGCGGCGCGATCGCCGGAAGCGGGATCATCTGCGACACGATCAGCCACGGCGTGATCGCGCGCTCGAGGTTCTTCGAGGCGTGCACCGCTGCCGCGACGAGCGCACCGAGCACGACGGCGACGAGGTACCCCAGCAGCACCGACTGCAGGGTCGTCCACGTGTTCGCGGCGAGCAGCGGCGCGTTGGCGACCAGGCGCTCCCCGACGAGGAACGGGCTGGGCAGCGACAGGGCGCTGATGCCGGAGACCCGCACGTAGATCTCCCAGCCGGCGATCACCACGACCGCCGCCGCGATCGGCAGGACGACCGTGAGGATGCGCCCCCGGGTCACCGCGGACCGGCGGCTCATCGCGCCGCTCCCGTCGCGCCGTGGCCGGCGCCGAGCGGTTCGAGCAGCCGGCGCCGGTAGTCGACGAAGGTCGTGCTCTCCTGCATCTCGACCGATCGCGGACGCGGCAGGTCGATCGGCAGTTCCAGGGCGATGCCTCCCGGGCGTCCGGACATGACGTAGACGCGGTCGGAGAGCAGGATCGCCTCGTCGACGTCATGGGTGATGAACAGGATGGTCACGCGGTGCTTCTCCCAGACCTCGAGCAGCCACGCCTGCATGGTGCGACGGGTGAGCGCGTCGAGCGCGCCGAACGGTTCGTCGAGCAGGAGCAGGTCCTGCCCGCCGAGGAAAGTGCGCAGCAGGGCGGCGCGCTGGCGCATGCCGCCGGAGAGCTGCCCCGGCCACTTCGACTCGAAGCCGGCGAGACCGAACTCGGTGAAGTACGACTGGGCGACTTCGCGAGACGCGCGGCGGGATTTGCCGGCGAGCCGCGGGCCGATCGCGGTGTTGTCGAGCACCGACTTCCAAGGCATCAGGAGGTCGCGCTGCGGCATGAGGCCGACCGCGCCGAGGAGGGAGCCGGTGTGACCGGCCACCTCCACGACGCCGTCGGTCGGCTCGTCGAGCCCGGCGACGATGCTGAACAAGGTGGACTTGCCGCATCCGCTGGGGCCGACGATGCTGACGAACTCGCCCTCGCCGACGGAGAGGCTCACGTCGGCGAGGGCGCGGATCTCGTCCCCGTCGCCCGCGCCCGGGAACGACTTGG
>Ga0075365_10000852_pt1 | contig 12667 bp, 4 predicted proteins | sample EndMetdeltDD1765_FD_71387 | JGI IMG/M metagenome (GOLD analysis project Ga0075365, IMG submission 71387) | Populus endosphere microbial communities from Tennessee, USA - Endosphere MetaG P. deltoides DD176-5 | ecosystem: Host-associated > Plants > Roots > Endosphere | place: USA: Tennessee... | reverse complement strand
CGGATTGATGCCCACATCAAGCTGATGTCGCCGATCCTCGGCACGTGCGCGAATTAGCAATTGGTGTTTTTGCGTAACTCGTTAGCAGTCTCATAGCCCACCAAAACCGATAGGGTCGCTGGTTCGAATCCGTTCAAGGCGAAGTAGCAGGTGTTCCACTCGGGCGCGATATAGACTTCACATCCGAGCTGGGCGACTTATGTCACCTTATGCAAAGTCCCAGACTTTGGCTGAGAATTTTGGCCTCCAGTGGCGCGTTGTCCTGCGGCAAGAAGCGGCCATAATGTTGCTGCACTGCGTTGGGCGTGTCTTGGATGGCATCGCTTGCATCACTTCAGCCAAACAACGTGACGTCAGCGAATCCTGCATTAACTAGTTCTAAACCAATTCTTTGCGGATAAAATGAAAAATGCTAATGTACCTACAAAACATGGGGGTCTATAGCATGTCTGTGCGTATTGCGTTCGTCGATGACCATCCAGTTCTTCTGGAGGGGCTTGTAAGCCTTTATAACGAGAAGACCGATTTTGATGTCGTTGCGATGGGGCAAACGGCATTTGATGCGATCAGGATTGTTGAAGAGAAGCGACCCGACGCTATCGTACTCGACCTGAGCATGCCGGGAGATTCTTTCAAAGCGATAGGGCACTTGCTGACGCAGTTTCCTGAAACGAAAATTGTGGTATTTACGGCGTCCAATGCGATCCAGCCTGCGGTTGAGCTTTTGGAGGCGGGCGTCTCCGGCTATGTCTTGAAGGGTAGCTCCTGCATGGAGCTTCAAGAGGCGATCAAGACTGCCTGTCGCGGTGAGTCCTATGTAACGCCGGGCTTTGCGACAAAGGTTATCATGTCGATGAAAACTGCAGAGCGTGTTCGGAAAAACGCCGTGATGCCGGAGAGGCTTCATCACCGTGAAGAGCAAATCGTCGGTGGTCTTCTCAAGGGAATGACGAACCGGGAAATCGGCGAAAATCTCAAGATCAGTGAGAAGACAGTCAAACACTACATGACGTCTATGATGCAGAAACTCAATGTGAGAAACCGCGTTGAGCTGGTGATTGCTGTTAAAAACCGCGCTGTTCCACGCGATGCCAGATCGGAGAACATCCTGCAATAGATATGCAGTCAATCGGCATTAATTGGGAGAACGGCAACGGCGATCGAGCCGTTTTTACCTGGAAAAAAGCGCATGCGTCCACCGAAAGAGCGGATGCGGCGTTTTTGGCTGACTTGTCCCAATCTTATCCTTTGAACCTCTTTTTGGGAGGTGATCAACCGGCTTGCGCCAAAATCGGCAACGCTGACATAGAGGCGGCCGTTACGTAGGCGATAACGAACGATCTGTCGGTTTCCATGCGCGTGACGATAGCTGTTCATCAGCCCTTCCAGTACAAACCGATACAAGCAGATGGACAGGTCGTGCAGGCGGATATCGATGCGTTCGCGATCGGCTATCTCCACCTCGCACCCGGTGATCTCGTAATAACGTTTCATGGATAATTCGATCGACTGCTGAAGCGTGATGCCTTCCAGTTCCGGAAGGATAAGACCGGCGGAAATATTGCGCAGTTCCTCGAGGACGCTGGAGACGAGATCAAGGATCTTTTGAAGGATGCGGCGCTGATTTGTATCTTCCGGATCCGTTGCGACCATGTCGCTCATCTGCAGCTTTACAAGTGTCAGCACTTGCACGGAACCGTCATGCAGATCCGCGCCAATTTGATCCAAAATGCGTTCATTAAGTTTGCCGGCTTCCGTGCGGGCGCTGTCTGCAATGACCCGCAGGCGGTCGTTCTCTATCGATAGATCAATGGCGTTGCGCAGGCTTTGGCGCAATATTTTTCGCTGTTCGTCGATGACCCTGCTGGTGCGCCGAACGATAAGGTAAAGCAGAGACAGCATCGGAACCGAAAGCAGGAAGACCACCGCCATCGTCACGGTACGCGCATTGGATATCTGTTTTCGTAATTTCACGGACTCCTGATATATCTCACCGGCAAGCAGGACGTTTCCACTGGTGTCCGTGTAGAGTGGCGCATAAATCTCGAGCAGCAGCTCATCTTTCTCGCCCGTGCTGTATTCGTGTTTGTCGCCATCGGTGCGCGAAACCTCTATGTCGCCCGCCAATGCTCCCCTGAGTTCGGGAAACATTTCCCGCTGACTGCCAATCTCTCCGCTGGCCGAAAAGGCTGGCGTTCCATCGGAAAGCCAGATCTTCACATTGGTGATACGTTCGTCCTGAGGGCCGTGGCCGATGAGATATTCGATATCGCTTGCGAACTGCTCATCGAAAATGAATTTGCCCTGGCTGTCTCGGCGTAAGAAGGGTGTAATCGATGTTTGCATGCGGGCAGCGCCAGCAACGCCCGCCGCATCCAGCGCTGATCGCTCCACCCGGGAAGCGGTAAAAAAGCTCAGCGCAGCCATAAGTCCGAAGACGACGATGGAGGCGGTAAGCAAGAACTGGTTGGCGATGGAGAGATCGGCAATCGCTCTGAACATCCAGCGTCTTGGCAGCGGCTTTATGTAACCTGCAATGTTGGATGCACTTTTGTTCATTACCAGCCCTCTTCGACAGACTGTAAAAAAGGATTGTCCTGCAGTGCAGCCGTTGAATAGTCTATATTCGATCCTTTTCTATAGCAAACCGATAAAAACTAATCATTTCGGATTAGTTATATCAATAATAATTAAGACGATGGTCGGAAGAAGGATTAAGACCTTGCGACAATACATCGTTAGACCAAGCGCTATTTGAAAAAACTCTGATTATGCCAGTCTCTTAGGCGGGATGTCGTCCTCTGCCAGCAATGAGCGAGGCGGCGATTGTTTTCAGTAGCGTTGGAGGCGGGGACACCCGAACGTCAAATGGTCACACTCATCAAACACGATCTCGAATTCATTCTCAAACAGATCGCAATTGCTGAAGCTCATACTGCGTTGATCGCAGGCTTGACGCCGGAGGATTTCGCAGAGGGCGACCCGATCGGGGAGGCGCTACGGAGCTTGGTCGATAGCCCGCTGTTGCCATCGGGCCTCCGCACCGTGGATGGCAGCTACAATAATCTGGTACCGGGGCGCGAGCAGTGGGGCGCGTCTGGCGAACCCTTCAAACTGCTGACCCAGCCGAACTGGGTCAATGAAAACGACGATACATTGATGTTTGGAACGCCTGCCAACCCAGTATGGCTGAACAACGGAAATTACACTCCGGGCGCACCCGGGACTCCGGGCTTTGCGCCTGGAACGGTGGTGGATGCCGATCCTCGTCTCATCTCAAACCTCATTGTGGATCAAACCCTTGCAAACCCGGCCGCTGTTGCTGCGGCTTTGCGCCTTGCCGGCCACTCCGAAGCGAACATAGCCCAAGGAGTGATTGCTATCCGTCAAGCCTTCGAGGGCGACGCCGCCGCGCAGGAAGATCTCGTTGCGGCCAACCTTGCCGTGACGGGCGCACAGGCCAATGTGCAGCAGGCATTGGCAGATGTCGTTGCGGTTACGGACCCCGCTGATCTTCCCGCCGCGCTGGACGCTCTTGCCGCCGCTCAGCAAGCGTTGGCCGCTGCCCAGGCTCAACAGGCGCAAACCGTTCAGGCGGCGGGTGTTCTTGACGGCCTCCTTGAGCAGTGGGGCGTCCAGATGGACGGCAACACGGTGCTTTTGCCGAATGTTTCCCCGGATGAAGGCCTTTCGGCACCCTACAACGCCTGGTTCACACTGTTTGGCCAATTCTTTGATCATGGCCTCGATCTCGTTGCCAAGGGTGGTAATGGCACCGTCTATATTCCTTTGCAGCCGGACGATCCGCTTTACAACCCGGCAACGCCACACACCAATTTCATGGTGCTGACACGCGCCACGGTCGGCGAGGGTGCCGGCAACGTTACCACGCCATGGGTAGACCAGAACCAGACCTATACTTCTCATGCATCACATCAGGTGTTCCTGCGCGAATATGAGACCGTCAACGGCAAAACGGTTGCGACCGGTCTGTTGCTGGAAGGCGCCGATGGCGGCCTTGCGACATGGGGTGAGATCAAGGCGCAAGCGCGCGAAATGCTTGGCATCGAACTGACAGATGCCGATGTCGGTAAAGTGCCGATGATCCGCACTGACCCCTATGGCCGTTTTATTCCGGACCCGGTGACCGGCTTTGCTCAGTTGATCGTTGGTATCGGCGCCGATGGCGTTCCCAATACGTCAGACGATATCGTGGTGTCCGGCACGCCGGATGCGCCAGTCAATCCGACTGCGGTGCTGGCACTCAGACTTCCAAACGCGTTTCTGGATGACATCGCCCATGCCGCCGCGCCCGTTATCACCAACGGCGTGCTTATGGCCGACAATGACGATACCGTCGGGTATTCGGGCAGTTTTGGTCCGCGCGGCAACCAGACGCATTATGACGACGAACTGCTCGATGCGCATTACATCACGGGCGATGGTCGCGGAAACGAAAATATCGGACTGACGGCGGTCCATTTCGTTTTCCATGCGGAACATAATCGCCAGATAGATGCGATCAAACAAACCGCCCTCGCAACGACAATTTCCGAAGGTGACTTCACCTTCCTCAACCAGTGGCTTGCCGAACCGATCAGCGTTTTGCCGGCGGATCTCAGCACACTCGTCTGGAATGGCGAGCGTCTTTTCCAGGCGGCGCGCTTTGCTACGGAAATGCAGTATCAGCATCTGGTTTTTGAGGAATTCGCCCGCAAGATCCAGCCGGATGTTGATATCTTCCTCGTTCAGCCGGACGTAGAACTTAATCCGGCGATCTTTTCCGAATTTGCCAATGTCGTCTACCGCTTCGGCCATTCGATGCTGAACCAGACAGTCGACCGCATTTATGCGGATGGAACGCGGGACAATGTCGATCTTTTCGACGCTTTCCTGAACCCGCTGGAGTTCGGCGGAACCGGCATTTCCCAGGCGCAGATGGCCGGTGCGATTGCCATGGGCATGTCGTCCCAGCACGCCAATGAGATCGACGAATTCGTCACCGATGTCTTGCGCAACCAGCTTGTCGGCATTCCGCTCGATCTTGCTGCGCTCAACATCGCCCGAGGTCGCGACACAGGCATGCCGACGCTCAATCAAGCCCGCGCGCAGTTCATGGAATTTGCCAATGGCGATACCAATCTGCGGCCTTATGTGAGCTGGGCAGATTTCGCCGTCAACATCAGAAACCCGGAATCCATCATCAACTTCATTGCGGCCTATGGCACACATTCAAACGTTACCGGCGCGACGACGATCGAAGCCAAACGCGATGCCGCTATGGAACTCGTCTTCGGTGTCGACATCAACGGTGACGGTCTTGTACCGAGCGAACAGGACCGGCAGGATTTCCTCAACGCACGCGGCATCTATGCGGGCGGCAGCCTGGGTGGTCTGAACGACGTTGACCTTTGGGTTGGTGGTCTTGCGGAAAAGAAGATGGCGTTTGGCGGTATGCTGGGCTCTACCTTCTCCTTCATTTTCCAGCTTCAGATGGAAAATCTGCAGGATTCGGACCGCTTCTACTATCTGTCGCGGACGCAGGGCCTCAACTTGCTGACGGAGCTGGAAAACAACTCCCTCTCCAAAATCGTCATGCGCAACACCAGTGTCGGGCCTGATGGGCTTGCCCTCCCGGCCGACATTTTCTCGGTGCCCGACCACATTTTCTATGTCGATGCTGCCAAACAGGCGCAAATGACCGGAAAAGCCGACCCGCAGCACGAAAACCCTGTTCTTGAAGCGGTCTCCAAATTGGTCGAACGAGGCCCGAATTACATCCGCTACAATGGCCTCGACCACATTCTCATTCAGGGAACGGATGGCGACGACCACATTATTTCAGGTGGTGGGGACGACAGTGTCTGGGGTGGGATTGGCAACGATCGTATCGAGGCCGGTTATGGGGTGGACGCCATCAATGGCGGCGCAGGTGACGACATCATCACCAGTGCCGGCACGGATATCGGTGCTGTCAGCGTGCTGAAGGGCGAAAGCGGCAATGACGTTATTGTCGATGGCACGGGCATGTCGCTGATTTTCGGCGGTGACGGCAAGGACTACCTTGTTTCCGGTGCTGATGATGGAGAAATCCGCGGTGGTCAGGGCGACGACTTCATATTCGGTGGTGACGGTATCAATGCCCTTTTCGGCAACGAGGGCGATGACTGGGTCGAAGGCGGCGGCGGTTTCGATTACATCGCTGGCGACAATGGCGAGCTCTTCTTCAACTCCACTGTCATCGGGCACGATGTGCTGAACGGCGGTTCTGGCGATACCGACTACGATGCGGACTCCGGCGACGACATCATGTTTGCTGGAGAGGGCATTCAGAAGAACATCGGCATGTGGGGCCATGACTGGGTTATCCATCAGGGCCAGAAGAACGGTGCCGATGCGGATATGCGTGTCGATATCTTCACAACGCTGCCGCTGGAAGTGTTGCGAGACCGCTTCAGCCAGGTAGAAGGCCTTTCAGGCTGGGATCATAATGACGTTTTGCGTGGCGATGATCGCCTCGGAACCGGACCGGAAGGCGGCACTGTCGCCGACCCGACGCCCGAAACAGGCTTCCGTTACAACGAGCTTAATCAGGCGGGCATAGACCGTATCGCCGGCCTCAATCAGATCGTCACGCAAGACATGATGAGCACGGGCGAATACTGGGCCGACGGATCCTGGGAAAACGGCAGAACGGGTACGACGGAGCGGATTTTTGTTGGTGGAAACATCATCCTGGGAGGTGGCGGTTCCGATATGATCGAGGGTCGCGGCGGTGATGATGTCATCGATGGTGACCGCTATCTGAGCGTGCGTATCATCGGCCAGTCGAAGGATGGGATCGCCTTCACGGTCAAGAGCCTTGAAGACACCGTCACGCTGAATGGCGTCACGAAATCGCTGACCTCATGGATGGTCGATGGTCGTATCAATCCCGGTTCGATGCAGATCGTGCGTGAACTTCTCGATGGCGGCGGCGATGGCGATATCGATACCGCAATCTACTGGGATGATTTCGCAAACTACGATATCACCGCCAATCAGGATGGCAGCTTTACCATTTCGCATGTCAATCCAACGGCCGGCGCAATCGATCCGATAACCGGGCGAAATCGCGTGCCTGACGGTACTGATCGGCTTTATAACATCGAGCGACTGCAATTTGCCGACCGGACGGTCGATATCAGCGCCGGACTACCGCAACCAGCAACCGGCGTGCCTGTCATCATCGACGCAACGCCGACCAGTGGTCAGGTTTCTCCTGAAGAAGGCCAGACACTGACGGTCGATGTTTCGCAGATTGCCGACGCTAACGGCATCGGAAGCGCCTTCGCCTACCAGTGGCAATATCTGAACGGAACGATCTGGACCGATATTCCCGGTGCGACTGCTGCGACCTTCGTGCCAACCGAGCCCAATGCGCTGCTGCTTCAGCTTGGCGATATCAGTGAGATCGGTCGTCAATTGCGTGTCTCCGTCAGCTTTACGGACGGGCTGGGCGGTACCGAGACGGTCATATCCGTTCCGACCTTGCCGGTTGTGGCACGCGGCGGCGTTACCGTGAATGGCACCGCTCTCACCAACAATGTTCTGAATGGCGCCAATGGCGACGACACGCTCAATGGTGTCGATCCATTCATCATCCTTGGAGGCAATGATACGTTGAACGGCGGTGCCGGTAACGACATCCTGAATGGTCTTGGCGGCAACGATACCCTCAACGGCGGTGCCGGTGACGATACGCTGAACGGTGGGAACGGTAACGACACGCTGAATGGCGGCGCTGGTTTTGACGTGATCAATGCCGGTGCCGGTACCGACACGATTAACCAGACCAGCACTGATGGGCGTGATTTAATCGATGGTGGTGCCGGGGTCGATACGTATCGCCTGACAGGTGTCGCAGGTTCAGAACTGTTCCGTATCTATGCGGTTACCAACGGCCAGAACGCCAATCTCGCGACGTCTCTGGGAACGATCTTTGCGACCAATACTGAAATCGTCATCACCAGAACAGTGGGTGGTGTCGAATCTGTCATTGCTGAGCTGGACAACATCGAAGAGATCGCCGTCAATACCCTTAACGTGACGGCCAATGATGGCGGTGGGCTGAACACCGGTGTCAACAATGGCGATACCGTGCAGGTTATCGGCAACTTCAACTCCACGAGCCTGAACTTCAGCACCATCACCATCTATGGCAGTGCGGGCAATGATACCGTGGATATCAGCGCGTTGACTTCGGCACATCGCATTGTCTTCCGCTCCAATGGCGGTAACGATACGATTGTCGGAACGCTTCGTCCGCAGGACGTTATCGAACTGCCCGCAGGCAGCAATCCGCAGGATTTCAGCCGAACCTATGATGCCGCAACGGGCCTTTCCACCCTCTCGAACGGCACACATCAGATCGTATTTTTCGGCGATGTTACTCCAGGGCTTAAAGAATACGAGAATGAGCACGGGGAGGACGACGACTATGATGATCACGAGGGCGAAGGCAACGGTGGCGAGTGCGGAAACACGCCAGATGATGGGGCTCCCAATGGCAACAATGGCGGTGGCAACACGACGCCGCTGCCAATAGCTGCCAAAACACTGATCGGTACGTCCGGCAACGACACCCTCATCGGCGCGGCGGGCCACGACACGCTGATTGGCGGTGATGGCGCGGATATTCTGGTCGGTGACGCCGGCAACGACATTCTCCGGGGCGAGGCCGGTGATGATGTCATTCTGAGTGGTGACGGCAGGGATGTGGCAAATGGTGGTGACGGTAACGACGAAATCCATGGTGGTGCCGGCAGCGATCTCATTTTCGGCGGCGCAGGTAACGACTTGCTGTTTGGAGACGAGGGCGACGATATCCTCGAAGGGGGTGCCGGCAATGATCGTATCTGGGGTGGTGCCGGCAATGACACGATACTTGCCACGCTGAACGATGGTGACGACGTCTATTACGGGGAAGACGGCACAGATACATTGGACTACTCGGTCAGCACGACCAATCTCACCGTCGATCTCGGCAATGGGCTGATGGGGCGCGGTTCCGTCAGTGGTGCAAGCACCGGCAACGATACGTTCTTCGGCTTCGAAAATTTTATCGGCGGATCTGGTCACGACAAGATTGTCGCCTCCAATGCCATCAACGTCATCGATGGCGGACTTGGGGATGACACTTTCAAGTTCAACTCCGCTGCCGCTGCAAATGGCGACACGATCTATGGCTTCAGCACCGGGGACAAGATTGATTTCTCCGGGATGGGGCAAGGGCTGCGCCTGACGGCCGGCACTACGATGACGGCGCTTGGCGACGTGACGATTGCTCACGAAGTCCGTGATGGCGAGGAATTCACCGTCATCAGGGGCAATACGCAGGGTGATGACGGGGCAGATTTCGAACTCGCCCTGCATGGCCGCCACAACCTCACTGCCAATGATTTCGTTGGGGTTTCCTGAGCTTTAACCCGAGGCATCGGCCGCGACGGGCGGCTGAACATCGCACAGTGCAGTGATCAGGGGACGTGTTATGAGTAAGCAATCAAACTACAAGATCAGTGGCATCGGCAGCCTTTTATGGTTTGTCTTCGGACTTTCCGGCGTCATCAATATTCTGGCGCTCACTGGCGCCATCTACATGCTGCAGATTTACGACCGTGCACTGACCAGCGGAAGTGTCGCGACGCTCCTTTGGCTGTCTGCCATCGCCATCGGCCTTTATCTGTTTCAGGGCATGTTTGATATTTTGCGCTCGCAAATTTTGGTGCGCTTCTCGGCCAATATTGACCAGAAGATTTCACCGCTGGTACACAAGGTCGTCATCGACATGCCGCGCTTCGGCTATTCACCAGCTGAAGCAAACGAGCGCGGCAGGGATGTCGATACGGTGCGCACCTTTCTCTCCGGCGCCGGGCCAGTCGCGCTGTTCGACCTGCCATGGATACCGATCTATCTCGTTTTCGTCTGGCTGCTTCATCCGGTTCTTGGAATGCTGACGGTTGGCGGCGCGGTCTTCCTCGCCTGCGTGACACTGGCCGCTGAACTGCTTTCCCGGCGCCATGCCAAGGAAATGACCCGCGCTGCTGTCAACCGCAATGTCGTTGCGGACAACCACATTCGCAACGGCGATGTCCTCTATTCCATGGGCATGACGGACCGTGCGCTAAAGCTCTTCGAGCGCGCCAATCGCCGTCATCTCGATACGCAGACCGCCACCTCCGATATATCAGGCACTTTTTCGGGCATTTCGAAGGTGCTGCGCATGATGTTGCAATCAGCCATTCTCGGCGTCGGGGCCTATCTGACGATCAAGGGAGAAATGTCGGCAGGTTCGATTATTGCTTCATCCATCGTCACGGGCCGCGCACTTGCACCTGTCGATCAGGCAATCGCCCAGTGGAAAGGCGTGGTGGCTGCGCGCAGAAGCTGGGGTCGCATCAAGGATACATTGGCTGCCCTGGACAACCCGGACACGCGTTTCGATCTTCCGGCACCTTCCCAGGAACTGTCGCTTGAAAACATTACAACGGTTGCGCCACTTTCCGGCACAGTCCTCTTGAGCGATATCAGCCTGAACCTCAAGGCCGGTCAGGCGCTTGCTCTGATCGGTCCAAGTGGCGGCGGAAAGACGACGCTGGTTCGCTCCATTCTCGGCATCTGGCCGGTTCTTCGCGGTGCTGTCCGCATTGATGGCGCAGATCTCAAGCAATGGCCCACGGAGTTCTTCACCTCCAATATCGGTTATCTTCCGCAGGAAGTATCGCTGATGGATGGATCGATCGCGGAAAACATTTCCCGCTTCGACCCGGACGTGGACTCCCGCAAGATATTTCACGCAGCCCGGGCTGCCGGCGTCCATGATATGGTCGTGCGTATGCCGGGCGGTTATCAGACGCAGATAGGCCCCAGCGGGCAGGCTCTTTCCGCCGGACAACGTCAGCGCATCGCACTGGCACGCGCGCTCTACGGCGACCCCTTTATCGTCGTTCTGGACGAGCCGAATTCCAATCTTGATGCCGAGGGGGAAGAAGCCCTGGCGCGTGCAATCGTCAAGGTTCGGGAGCGCAAGGGTATCGTCATCATGGTCGCACACCGTCCAAGCGCCTTGCAGCCGGTGGATATGGTTGGCGTCGTACAGGGTGGCAAGCTGGTTTCTTTTGGTCCGAAGGAAGAACTCATAAAGACATCGGCAAACACCCAGATCACACCGCAGCGGGCTGTTGTTGCCGAACGGCAATACGCGGCCGAGTGATGGAGGCATATCATGGCGATCGACATCAAGGACGGCCAGGACGAACTTTCTGCTCTGAACCGGGAAGCCGCTCTTGAGCAGCACGCACCGGGGCGCCGATTTGAAAGCCCGGACCGTCAGGAACGCACTCTGCGTTCCCATATGTTGAATTCGACAATTGGTATCGGTCTCGCCGCCTATCTCGGCCGTGTTCAAGATGTATATGCGCCATCTCCGAACGATTCGGCGGGGGACGGTGCCGGGCGCCCGGGGATGCTGGACGCCAGCACTCCTTCGCCGAGCTCGGATCCGGTAGCGCTTGCCCAACAGCTTGCATCTTTCTGGACAGAGTATTTGCAGAGCTATCTGGACGAAACCGACGGTGTGCGGCGATATGTGCGATACAATGGCCTATCTGTAGATTTCGGCAGGATCAGTTACGGGGCGGAGTTTGTTCTTTCCCGCGTGGCGGCGCTTGATCTTGATAACAACATGTTCAAGTTTTACCCGGACGCTGGTGCAAATGCTCCCCTTGGCATTCGCTTTGCTTTGCCGGGTAATCATTCGACGCCAATTTCCATCACTAATCCCGGAAATGCTTCAGCGCAGGCCGGAGCGGGGAATAGCGGCTCCGGCCAAGGAGGGGCGGGTAATGGCTCCGGCAATAGCAATTCCGAAAACCGAGCTCCCGTCGCGACAGGTGTGATTTATCTCGGAAGCGGTCTCGTCAACCTGTCGATTTTGTTGGCCTGGGCAGATCTGGCGCGCGCCGGATTGGACCCGGACGGCGACAGGCTTTCGATCTCCAACATAAATTCTTCCTCGGGAACTCTCAGCGCTCATGGCGCAGATGTCTGGCTGTTTACGCCATCCCGCGACATGAACGGTATCGTTTCCTTCACATACACCTTGAGCGATGGGCAAAGCAGCGTGACGGGACGAGCCTGGCTTGATCTGCGGCCCCATCCACCAAAGGAGATCGTCGGCACGGAAGGCGATGACACGCTGCTCGGCACGCCGAAGGACGACATCATCAAGGCGCTGGATGGCGACGATGTGGTCTATGGGCGAGAGGGCCATGACCTCATCGATGGCGGTGCCGGCAATGATATCTTGATTGGTGGTGATGGAAACGATGTCATTTATGGTGGCAAGGGACATGACCGGATATTGGGCGGACGCGGTGACGACGTTCTGTTCGGTGATGAAGGCAACGACTTCATCTATGGCGAAGAAGGCAACGACATTGCCTATGGCGGCACTGGTCATGATGTCATCTCGGGCGGTGCCGGTAATGATCGCCTGTTTGGTGAGGCCGGAAACGATGTAATTTCTGGAGATACCGGAGATGATGTTCTCGACGGCGGAGATGGCAACGATCGGCTGATTGGCGGTGAAGGGAACGATGTTGTTCTTGGTGGTGAGGGCGATGATGTC
>Ga0075365_10000851_pt1 | contig 12668 bp, 13 predicted proteins | sample EndMetdeltDD1765_FD_71387 | JGI IMG/M metagenome (GOLD analysis project Ga0075365, IMG submission 71387) | Populus endosphere microbial communities from Tennessee, USA - Endosphere MetaG P. deltoides DD176-5 | ecosystem: Host-associated > Plants > Roots > Endosphere | place: USA: Tennessee... | reverse complement strand
GGCGGGGGCGATGTCGAGCTTGGTGGTCAAGGCGGTCTCCTGCGTTTGATCTGGCTTCCGTCCCAAGGACGAGCCGACAGAACGCAAACCGACAAAGACCAGTGAAAATTACCGGCAGGCTTTCAATGCTGAGAGGACGAAGGAGGAGTCAATGGCGCTTGGCTTGCACCAGGTAGGCGTCGATCTCGGTCTCGCCGAGCCACTTGGCCGCTTCCAGCCGGTGCAGGCCTTCGACAAGGATATGGCGCTTGCCATCGTGGCGGACCTGGATCGGCGTCTTCATGCCGTTCTCCAATATGTCCTCGGCCAGATGGCGGACGGTCTCGGGGTGCAATGTCTTCTTGCGCGCGGTCGGCACGTAGATGTCGTCGACCTTGACCTTTTGCACTCTGAGCATGCTGGCTCCCCGGGCGGAACATACCGCCTCGCCTGAAATAGTCGCTTTGCCTTGTGCGGCCAAGAGCGGCTAAGCAATTGCTGGCCCGATCGTTTCCATTTGACGCTTGGCCGGCAGATGGCCGAAATGGCGACCTTCGATCCTTTCCGGTGTTCATGACCCATCTGCCGACCGAATTCCCCGATTTCGGGCTGACGCCCGAGCAGCGTCGCCACGCGGTGCGCGGCCATTACTATGAATGGCCCGGCATGGATGGCGCGCGCGGCGAAATCTGGTGCTACTCGGACCGCTTTTCCTATCGCGCCGGCGAGACGGTGGCGCTGCATGTTAGTTCGACGGCGCCGTCGTTCAGCATGACGATTACCCGCGACGGCGGCAGCGAGACAAAACTGTTCGAGAAATCGGGCATTGCATCGCGCTGGCAGGAAAGCCCGGACCAGTGCTCGGCCGAGGGCTGCGGCTGGGAAGCGTCCTTCGAATTCCGTGTCGGGAGCGACTGGCCGTCCGGTGCCTATCGGATAACGCTGATTGCCGATGGTCGGGACGGCAAGCCAATTCACAGCCACCATCTCTTCATCGTCTCTCCCCAACCCGGCAGGAAGCCAGGCCGTGTGCTGCAGGTGGCGGCGACGGGCACCTGGCTTGCCTACAACACCTGGGGCGGCTCCAACCATTATCAGGGCATCACCGGGCCGGACCGCAACCAGTATTCGCCCATCGTGTCGACGCAGCGCCCCTGGTGCCGCGGCTTCGTCGCGCTGCCCAAAGATGCGCCGCGCGTGCCGCTGGAGGTCGCCGTGCCGCCGAAGACCGTGCCGCGGTATCCGCATATGGAATGGGCGCTGGCCACCGGCCATTCGAAGAAATACGCCTCGTCAGGCTGGGCGAGCTACGACAGCCACTTCTTCCGCTTCGCCGAGCGGGCCGGCTATCATGTCGATCTCGCCAGCCAGCACGATCTGCATTTTTCGCCCGACATTCTCGACGGCTACGACTGCGCCGTCTTCGTGGGCCATGACGAGTACTGGACATGGGAAATGCGCGATGCGGTCGACAATTATGTTGAGCGCGGCGGGCATGCGGCTCGTTTCGCCGGCAATTTCATGTGGCAGACGCGGCTCGAGGACGAAGGCGGGCGGCAGGTCTGCTACAAATATCGTGCCCGGACCGAGGACCCCGCCTACCGCGGCGGCGACGTCACTCGTGCCACCAATTCCTGGGAAGCGCCGGAAATCGGCCGGCCGGGTTCAGCAACCTTCGGCCTCAACGCGACGCGCGGCGTCTATGCCGGCTGGGGCGGCTGCGCGCCGCGCGGCGTGCGTGGTTTTCCGGTGTACCGGCCGGAACACTGGGCGTTCGCCGGCACCGGCATCTACTATGGCGACCTGCTCGGCGCCGACAGCCATGTCTATGGCTATGAGGTCGACGGGCTCGACTTCGAAATCCGCGGCGGCCTGCCCTACCCCACCGCGACCAGCGGAGCGCCGGATGGCTTACAGGTTCTTGCAGTCGGCATGGCCAGCCAGGTCGAGGAAAGCGCCGATATTCCGATCGAGGACCAGTTTTTGACCGACGAGGATGGCCGCTTCACCGCCGAGACTTTGTTCGGCGAGGCGAGCGACGCCAATCTCGAAAAAGTCAAACGCGGCAACGGCATGATCGTCAATTTTCCGCGCGGCAAGGGCGAGGTGTTCCACGCCGGAAGCTGCGAATGGGTCGCCGGCCTGCTAAGACAAGACCCGATGGTCGAACGCGTCACCCAAAATGTCCTTGATCGCTACCTTGGAAAGTCCTGACATGTCGAAGACCCAGACCGCTGCTCGAGATACCGAGGCCCGGCGCCAATCGCATCTGTTCTATCTGTCCAGCCTGCGCCGGCCGCTGATCGATCGCGCCGAGGGCATCTATATGTGGACGCAGGACGGCCGCCGCTTCATCGACGGATCGAGCGGGCCGATGGTCGCCAATATCGGCCATTCCAACCGCAATGTGCTGGACGCCATGAAGCGGCAGATGGACCGCGCCACCTTCGCCTACCGGCTGCATTTCGAGAACGAGCCGGCGGAAGAGCTTGCGCGTGAGCTTGCGGCCAAGCTGCCGGAGGGCATGGACCGCATCTTCTTCGTCTCGGGCGGCTCGGAGGCGACGGAATCCTGCATCAAATTGGCGCGGCAATGGGCCGTTGCCACCGGCCAGGCCAGCCGATGGAAGGTGATCACGCGCTTCCCCTCCTATCATGGCGGCACGCTGGGTTCGCTCTCGATCACCGGCGACGACGCCCTGGCTGAGAACTTTACGCCGATGATGCGGGTGATGCCGACCGTGCCGGCGCCTACCGCCTGGCGCGACCGCGACAACCTTTCGATGGAGCAGCGCGGCATCCGCTATGCCGACATGCTGGAAGAGAAGATCCTGGCCGAAGGCCCGGAGAGCGTCGTCGCCTTCATCATGGAACCTATCGGCGGTGCGGCGACCGCGGCGCTGGTAGCGCCGGACAGCTACTATGCGCGCATTCGCGAAATCTGCGACCGCTACGGCATTCTGCTCATCCATGACGAAGTGATGTGCGGCGCCGGCCGCACCGGGAAATTCCTCGGCGGCGACCACTGGAACTGCAAGCCTGACATCGTCGCGCTGTCGAAGGGGCTGGGCTCGGGCTATGCGCCGCTCGGCGCGCTGGCGGCACCGATGCGGCTGGTGCAGCCGCTGCTGGCTTCCGGCGGCTTCCAGCATGGCCATACCTATGCCGGCAATCCGCTGGCCTGCGCCGCCGGCCTTGCCGTGTTGGGCGAGATGGATCGGCTTGACCTGATCGCCAATGCCGCCGCCATGGGAGGCGTGCTGATGGACGGTCTGAAGGGACTGGCGAAGCGCTTTCCCTTCATCGCCGACGTGCGCGGCAAGGGCCTACTGACCGGCGCCGAGATGGTTGCCGATCCAGAAACGCTGCGGCCGATCGACCAGAGCAGGAAAGCCACGCAGCGTCTGCTCGACCTCGCCTATGAGCGCGGGCTGATCATCTATGGCCGCCGGGTCAAGGGCGGCGTCGACGGCGACAATTTCATGGTCGCGCCACCGATGATCGTCACCAGCGAGCAGGTCGGCGAGATCATCTCCATCATCGGCGACTCGCTGGAGGTTCTGGCATCAGAGCTCGACCTGCCGGTCGAAGGCCGGGGGTAAAGGAATGGCGCCGCGAAAGGTCATCATCACCTGCGCCGTCACCGGCTCGGTCCACACGCCGTCCATGTCGCCCTATCTGCCGGTGACGCCGGACCAGATCGCGGCGGATGCCATTGCTGCAGCGGAAGCCGGCGCGTCGATCCTGCATCTGCACGCCCGCGACCCCAGGGATGGCCGGCCGACCGCCGATCCTGATGTCTTCATGCAGTTCCTGCCGCGCATCAAGCAGGCGACCGATGCGGTGATCAACATCACCACCGGCGGCTCTTCCCTGATGACCCTGGACCAGCGATTGGCGGCCCCATTGCGAGCGGAGCCCGAAATGTGCTCGCTCAATATGGGATCGATGAATTTCGCGCTGTTCCCGATGCTCGACAAGCCACGGGAATGGCAGCACGACTGGGAGCCGAAGCTGCTGGAGGCGACGCGCGACACCATTTTCAAGAACACCTTCGCCGACATGGAAGGCGTGCTTGAGCGGCTCGGCAAGGGTTGCGGCACGCGCTTCGAATTCGAATGCTACGATGTCGGCCATCTCTATTCGCTGGCGCATTTCCGGGACCGAGGGCTGGTGTCGGGACCGCTGTTCATCCAGTTCGTGCTAGGCATTCTTGGCGGCATCGGCGCCGATCCGGACAATCTCATCCACATGAAGCGCATCGCCGACAAATTGTTCGGCGATAGCTACCAATTCTCGGTGCTGGCTGCCGGCCGCCAGCAGATCCCGCTGATCTCGATCGCGGCTGCGATGGGCGGCAATGTCCGTGTCGGGCTTGAAGACAGTCTCTACGATGGCCGCCAGTTGGCGAAATCCAACGCCGACCAGGTGCGCCGCATCCGGGGCATCCTCGACGGCCTGTCGCTGGAGGTCGCCACGCCGACCGAGGCGCGTGAGATGCTGGCGCTGAAGGGCGGCGACCGGGTGGCGTTTTGAGATGATGACAATCTGAAATGATTGCGTTTCGTCACACCCCCCTCTGGCCTGTCGGCCATCTCCCCCGCAAGGGGGGAGATCGGCAGCTTCAGTCTCGCCGCTCCTGCTCGAACGTTTGTGATTGGCGAAAGCCTGGCGGCCGTCCAATCTCCCCCCTTGCGGGGGAGATGTCCGGCAGGACAGAGGGGGGTGCCTTGGCGCCATACCTGTCGTGAGTGCGATTACGCTCCGTCCCGGCACCATCGATGACGTCGACACCATCCACGCCGCGCTTCTTAAACTCGGCACCCATATCGGCGCGCATCAGGAGATCACGTCCACTTCAGATGATCTCCGCCGCTACGGCTTCGGCGAAAAGCCGGCCTTCTTCACCCTGATCGCCGAGGTGAGCGGCGAATTCGCCGGTCTTTGCCTGTATTTCCCGATCTTTTCGACCTGGATGGGGCGGCCCGGCGTCTATGTGCAGGACCTCTATGTCGAGGACAGGTTCCGTGGCCGCAAGATCGGCGAGCGGCTTTTGCGGTGCGTGGCCGCGGAATGCCGGAAGGACGGCGGCGTCTATCTCAGGCTGTCGGTCGACACCGACAATGAAGGCGCCAAGGCCTTCTATGAAAGGCTGGGCATCGCCTGGTCGAGTTACGAACAGACGCAGAAAATCATCGGCGAGGCCTTTTTTGCCTTCGCCGACGCGCCGGTCAATGGGGAGCAGGAATGAAGGCCTTTTACGCCGAAGAGCAGAAGCGCCACGACCCGAAGGCGTTTCTTTCCAGTGGTGCGGCGCAGCCCAACCCGGAAAAACCGGAGCGCGTCGAGAGATTGTTAGCCGGCGCAAAATCCGCCGGCTGCACGATCGAGCGGCCCCGCGATCACGGTCTCGGCCCGGTCTCGGCGGTGCATACGCCCGAATATCTCGACTTCCTCGAACATATTTTCGAGCGCTGGCAGCGCATCGAAGGCGCCTCGGCGGAAGTGATCCCCAACATCCATCCGATCGCGCGCAATGGTTCCTACCCTGCCTCGGCGGTCGGCCAGGCCGGCTACCATATGGCCGACACCGCTTGCCCGATCTCAGGCGAAACCTGGCAAAGCGCGCTGTGGAGCGCCTGGAGTGCGGTCGAGGCAGCGGAAACGGTGATGGCTGGCGCGCCGGCCGCCTATGCGCTGTGTCGTCCGCCCGGCCACCATGCCTTTGCCGATGTCGCCGGCGGCTTCTGCTTCATCAACAATTCGGCCGTTGCGGCGCAGGTGCTGCGCAAGCAGGCGGCACGCGTGGCGATCCTCGATGTCGATCTGCACCACGGCAACGGCACGCAAGGCATCTTCTATGCGCGCCCTGACGTGCTTACCGTTTCGCTGCACGCCGATCCGGTGCGCTTCTATCCGTTCTTCTGGGGTCATGCCGACGAGCGCGGCGAAGGACCCGGCCTCGGCTATAATTTCAACCTGCCCTTGCCGCGCAAATCCGCCGACGCGGCGTTTCTGGAGGCGCTTGGCGTTGCGTTCCAGCGCATTCGCGCCTTTTCGCCGGACGCGCTGGTGGTCGCGCTCGGCCTCGACGCCTTCCAGGGCGATCCGTTCGGCGGGCTCTCGGTGACGACGCCCGGCTTCTCCCGCATTGGCGAGGCGATTGGCAAACTCGGCCTGCCGAGCGTCATCGTCCAGGAAGGCGGCTATCTCTGCGACGAACTCGGCGACAATCTCACCGCCTTCCTCACCGGCTTCGGCGGCAGGATGCGGTGACGGTTTCTCCGGGCGTCAGGAGCGCTGCTGCCTGAGCATGGCGATGACCCGGTGCACGCTCTCCAGCGTCTCATCAATCTCGGCCGCCGTGTTGTAGTGGGCGATGCCGATGCGCACGACGCCCTGCTCGGCTGGAATGCCGAGCTGGTGGACGATCTCCCAGGCGTAGTTGTGGCCGGACCAAAGGAAGATGTTTTCGGCGTTCATCTGCCGCACGATCGTCTCCGGTACGATGCCGTCGACGGTGAAGGACACCGTTGGCACGCGATCGGCGAGCCGCTTGCGATCGGTGATGCCATGGATAGTCAGGCCCGAAATGTCGGACAGGCCGTCGATCAGCCTTTGCGCCAGCGGATTCTCGTAGGCGATGGAAACCTCGAACGCCCTGGCGATCTTCTGCCTGCGCGAGCCGCCCTCGCCCGCTGCCGCACCCAGCCCGGCAAAATAGTCGACGGCCGCCGCAAGACCGGCCATCAGCTCGATCTGCGGCGTGCCAAGTTCGAACCGCTCCGGCAGGCCATTGGACGAACAACGGCATTTGTAGGGTTTCAGGCCATCGATGATTTCGCGCCGCCCCCACAAAATGCCCATATGCGGACCGAAGAATTTGTAGGCCGAACAGATTAGGAAATCGCAGCCGAGCTCTTGCACGTCGATCAGGCCATGCGGCGCGAACTGGACGGCGTCGACATAGACCAGGGCGCCAGCCCGTTTTGCGATGGCAGTCAGCGACTTAACCCGGTTGATCGAGCCGGTCAGGTTCGAGGCATAATTCAACGCGACCAGCCGTGTCTTGTCGGACAACAGCCCGGTCAGCGTCGCCTCCTCGACCTGCCAGCTCTTTTCATCGAATGGCAGCCAGCGCACGACGAGGCCCAAATCCTCGGCCAGTTGCAGCCAGGGCGAGACATTGCCCTCATGGTCCATGCGAGTGAGGATGATCTCGTCACCGGGCTTCAGCGCGCGGCCGAGCGTGCGCGACATGTGATAGGTCAGCGTCGTCATATTGGCGCCGATGATGATTTCCTCGAGGCTCGCCGCACCGAGGAAATCGGCCATCGCCTGATGCGCCTCGTCGACGACGGATTGAGCCGCGATCGTCGTTTCGAAATAGCCGCCGAGATTGGCGTTGGTGGCGAGCAGGCAGCGCGACACCGCATCGGCGACGGCCTGCGGCACCTGTGTGCCGGCGGGATTGTCGAGATAGATGCGACGGCGGCCCTTGTCGGTCAGGGAAAGCGCTGGAAATTGTCCCCGCACGGCCTCGATCGAAAAACCCACCATTCTCTCCACCCCTTTGTTATTCCATGATAATCTATCCCCGCCGGTCAGGGACAGGGATTGCCGACCCGCTGATGGATCGCGTCCACCGCCTTCTGCATCTCTTCGGTCCAGACGACATCCACCGAAGACAACGCCATTTCGAGCTGCGGAATGGTCGTCGCGCCGATAATGTTGGAGGTAACGAAGGGCCGGCTCGAGACATAGGCGTTGGCGAACAGCGCCGGTTCTAGGCCAAAGGAGCGCGCCAGTTCATTGTATTCGAGCAGTGCTTCAGCGGCATTCGGCGTCTCGTAGCGCTGGCCGCGATTGAACAATTGCGAGCGCGAGCCCTGCGGTCGGGCGCCATGGTCGTACTTGCCTGAGAGGTAACCCTGCGCCAACGGCGAATAAGGCAGCAACGACACCTGTTCGCGCTCGCAGACCTCGGCAAGATTCACCTCGAAGGTGCGGTTGACGAGATTGTAGGCGTTCTGGATCGACGCAACGCGCGGACCAACGCCTTTGTCGGCCTCGGCAAGAAACCGCATGACGCCCCAGGAACTTTCGTTCGACAGGCCGAAATGGCGGATCTTTCCCGCCTTCACCAGTTCGTCGAAGACGGCAAGCGTCTCGGCGATCGGCGTTTCGTCGGCCGGTGCGCCGACTGCATCAGCACGGGGCGCCACCGCCCCGACGCGCGTCGGGTTGGCACCCCAGGGGATATCCCGCTCCGGCCAGTGGATCTGATAGAGGTCGAGATAGTCCGTGCCGAGCTTGGTCAGGGATTTGTCGACGGCGTCAAAAATATCGGCGCGTACCAGTTGCGACGGCCTGTCGCCGCGAAACCAGCTGTTGGCGGTGCGGCCGACGACCTTGGAGGCAAGGATAACCTTGTCGCGGTTGCCCTTGGCCTTCATCCAGCTGCCGATGATCTTCTCCGTCCGCCCCTGCGTCTCCGCTTTGGGCGGGATCGGGTAGAGCTCGGCGGTGTCGATGAAATTGACGCCGCGCGAAAAAGCCAGATCCATCTGCGCGTGGCCGTCGGCCTCGGTGTTCTGCTGGCCCCAGGTCATCGAACCAAGGCAGATCTGGGTAACAAGGAGATCGGTCCGACCGAGACGGCGTTTGTGCATGGAATTTTGCTCCGGAGGGAAAGTCTGCGCGGGAAGGAGGCTGCATGTATAGGGAAAGCCATGCCGCTCTCCAAGCCTCACCAAGCCGACTTTTGCGTGAGCCAGCGGGCCTGGCTAGCGGCGGACACCAGCAACGGCGCGGCGCTTGGCCTCGTCGATCAGCATGTTGGCCACCTGCATGCGGATCATGGCGCGCTGGCGCAGATGCGGGGCGACGCGATCGGGATGGTTGGTGAAAGCAAAGCTGCGGCGCATGCGGCCGAAATCGACGGCGCTCTTGGGCTGGTTCAGGCCCAGTTCGGCCGCGATCGACTCCGGATCGATCGGCGGGAGTTTTTCCTCGGGCTTCGGGTCCTCGGCAGCCAGCGCCAGCTTAGCGTGTTCGAGCAAGGCGGCGAATTCGCTCGCCAGGTCGGCACCGGCCTCGCGATACTCGGCGGCGGATACCTTGATGCGGCCGGAATGGAGTTCATCGGCGACCGACAGATAATCGAACGGAATTGACGGACGCGCGCCAGCCTCGTCGCCCTCGATACCGTCGCCCTTGTCGGAGGCAACGAAGAGGTCGTCGAGCAGCGAAGCGAAATCACGCTTGGCGCTGGTAGCGATGTCAGCCTCCCCCTTGCCTGACTGTCAAAGTTTCCAGACCATAGAACCGGCTCGTTAAAAATACATACCACCGATCTTAATGAATTTAGCCATTCGAGGATCGCGACCGGTCCCTCAAAACAAAAAGCCGGACTGCATTTTCATGCAGTCCGGAAATTCGCCAGGAGTGGCGAGGAAAAACTGGCCATGAGCCAGCGTCGAAGCCTACGGTTCGTGCGACGCGAAGTTTCAGTGGCCGCAAAAAAATTAGGAAACTTATCCGGACATAGCAGGCATGCAAATGCTGCACTGCACAATTGTCACGATTCACCTATATTGGCTGGCGTGGAGGACCAACCAGGAGCCTGATTCATGGGTTTCTTCACGGAAATGTTCGCCCGGCCGCGCCCGCAGGAACATCTGCGATACCGCGCGGCGCTCGCGCTGCTTCATGCGATGAGCAATGCCGATCGCGCCGATATCGGCATCAAGCCCGCCGATTTTCCGCGCGTCGCCCGCGAAATGTCCATTCGCTAGATGCGTCTCGCGAGATGTCCCGGACGGATCCGGGACATCTCGGAATGCCTGCCCCTTAACGCGATCCCAGGAATGTCGCCTTGCCCAGCGGCACGCCATTGTGGCGAAGGATGTCGTAAGCGGTGGTGAGGTGGAAGTAGAAATTGGGCATGGCCACGTGCAGCAGATACTGCATGCCACCCAACGTCGTTTCGCGTCCGCCGAGTTTCAGTTCGATCACCTTGTCGTCGGAGCCGTCGATATCGGCGGCGGAGAACGTCGCCAGAAGCGCGAGCGTCTTGGCGATCCGCGCCTCGAGATCGGCAAAGCTTGCTTCATTGTCCTCGTATTTTGGTACCTCGCGGCCAGCCAGCCGCGACGGCGCGCCCTTGGCGTGGTCGGTGGCGATCTGCACCTGCCGGGTCAAGGCGAACATGTCGGGTGCGAGCCGCGCCGTCAAAAACACCTGCGGGTCGATCTTGCGGTCAAGCGCATTCTGTTCGGCAGCCGCCAGCACATTGGAAAGTGCTTTCAGCCTGGCTGAAAACACGGGCACGGATGCCTCATACATCGATATCGTCACGTCAGATCTCCTGTCCGGTCGGAACGCCGGCGCAGCGACGTAGCGCCTGCGCGCGCGATTCTTCAAGCGCCGTGGGCTCCGCGTCACCACGCCGCCGCAATCGCCATGGTAGAATTTCCGTTATCGACCGGAGATTCCCGATGAGACGCGTCCTTCTTGCAGCGGCTGCCTTTCTCTCCCTTGCCATATCAGGCCAAGCGTCGCTGGCCGCCGACGACGCGCCCGAAGCACCCTATGTCGACGACCGATCGAGCGCCGAGGCGGTCATTCGCTCGCTCTACAGCGCAATCAACCGGCACGAATTCGCCCGCGCCTGGGGTTACTACGGAGACGCAAAGCCGGCTAAGGATTTTGACAGTTTCGTCAAGGGTTATGACGGGACCGACAAGGTGGAAGTCACGACCGGAGCTATTTCCGACGACGGGGCCGCCGGCAGCATCTTCTACAACGTCCCGGTCGCCATCCGTGCCACCGACAAGAGCGGCGGCGAAAAGGTCTTTGCCGGCTGCTACACGCTGCGCCAGGTCAATGCGCAGATCCAGGCCGCGCCGCCCTTCGATCCGATCCACATCGAAAAAGGCGCGCTGAAACCCTCAACGGCGGATTTCGAGGCGGCGCTGCCGCCAAGCTGCGGCGACGGCCCGCCGCCGCCGAAGAAGGATACGGCACTCGAGAAGGCCAAGAAAGCCTTCCTGGCGACCTATAGCGACCAGTGCGACAAGCAGTTCCTGGGCAATGAGCCGGAGGTATTTTCGATCAAGTACAAGGACAAGGATGCGCAGCCCGGCGATCCCGACAAGGAAACGCGGCTGTTCCATTTCTCCTGTTCGGCGGCGGCCTACAATGAAAGTTCGGTCTACTACATGACCGACGAATTGTCTGAAGTGCGGCAATTGCAGTTCGCCGAACCCAAGATGGACATCCGCTACGAGAACAATAACAGCGACGGCAAATTGCTGGGCATGAGCATCGTCGGCTTCGAGACGACCGGTTGGGCGGTCAATTCCAACTATGACGCGGACACCCACACAATCACCACCTTCGACAAGTGGCGTGGCGTCGGCGATGCCTCCGATTCGGGAACCTATCTGTTCCGCAACGGCGATTTCTCGCTGGTCCAGTATGACGTCGATGCATCCTATGACGGCGAGGAGAACCCACAGACGGTCGTCGACTACAACACCGCGCCCTGAGCGCCGGGGCTGCCAGACAGCGCCGGTCAAGGCGCCTTCGACAGCATCCAGTTCAGCGTGCCGCGCCAGTCGACCATGCGGATCGGCGTGCCGTGCGTGCCGGTCTCGAAGCGCACGAACCGGGTCGGATAGGGATAGGCCTTCGACCTGGCGATGATGGAGCGGAAGAAGGCTTCCTGGTTCGCCACGGGAAACACCACGTCATGGCTGCCCTGGCCGAAGAAGACCGGGACATGGCGCCTGAAGGCGGGACTTGCGAGAAAACTCTCGTCCCATAGCGACCCGAGCAGCAGCAGCCCGTTGATGCGCCGGCCGGTATCGTTGCGCGCGGCAAGCTTCCAGCACAGCGCGCCACCCATCGAGCCGCAGGCGACGAAGATTTTCGCGCCCGGCGACTGTTCGGCATAATGATCGATCAAGGCCGCGACCTGTGCGGCCCCCTTGTCGCCGAAATCAGGGAAATCCGGCGAGAGATAAAGCCCGCCATTGCCGGCCATCAGGTTCTTCAGTCGGTTGAAATTGCCGCCGAACGTGAAGTCGTCGACGCCCTGCTTGCGGCTGCCGCCCTGGCCGTGCAGATAGAGCACGATGAGGCCGGCGTCTTGCGTCTTGCCGACGGCGACGTGCCTGACATCGCCGGCGTCCGTCTTCAGCATCAAATCCTGCTGCACCTTGCGCACGCCGGTGTCGGTGTACTGCGGATGCACGCGCTTTTCCGGCACTTCGTCGCGCTGGTTGATATCGCGCATCTCGCGGTAGTCGATGACGGTGTAAGCGCCGCCGTCGCCGGTCGACAATGTCGCCGGATAGGCGAAGAGATCGTCCTTGAAGGGTTTTAGTTCGAGCGCATCGGCCTGGCCGGCAAGGCAAAGAACAAAAACCGCAGCTAGAAACCAGTGGAGGGGAGAAAGAAAACGAAAAGCCATACCGCAGGCTTGCGTAATTCAGCCTGGGTTTGTCAATCCTGCAGCACGCCGCCGGCGCCTTCGAGCGCCTCGCGGGTGTCGACATCGACAGAGGCGCCCTCGCCAATCTCGACATCGACGACATCGAGCCCCTCGGCCTCAACCAGATGGCGTGCGCCGGTATCGCCTTCGAGATGAGCGATGGCCGGGAACAGCGCGCGCGGCAGGAGCAC
>Ga0075365_10000850_pt1 | contig 12668 bp, 9 predicted proteins | sample EndMetdeltDD1765_FD_71387 | JGI IMG/M metagenome (GOLD analysis project Ga0075365, IMG submission 71387) | Populus endosphere microbial communities from Tennessee, USA - Endosphere MetaG P. deltoides DD176-5 | ecosystem: Host-associated > Plants > Roots > Endosphere | place: USA: Tennessee... | reverse complement strand
GCCGGGTATGGATGCAATGCGCCAGTGTCAGGCGGTTGGACAGCAGGCCGATATCTTTAAGGTAGCGCACAATGCCGCTCGGAAAAGCGCGGTCGGCCCATTGCCGCTGATAAATCGTCTCGAGCAGATGCATGTGCACGCGCCGGCCGGTCGCCGCGGAGTGCTCGGCGATGGCTTCGAGCAGCGCAGGCGAGCACCACTGGACGCCGGCCGGACCGTATTGCACATCGATCATCGGACCAGCGATGGCTGCATGAATGGCTTCGACACGGTCGAGATATTCGGATGGTGTCGGGCTCGGACGAATGAACATGTCCTGGATCGTGCTGCGATCGTCCTCAGGCAATACGGCAAGCACGTCGGCGCTATCGCCATAGACGATCGGGTTCTGGTCGCGTACGGCCAGCGCGAAGGCCAGCCGGATGCCGACATCGCTCGCGGCCTTTGCGATTGCGATCGACTCATCGACGATCGGCATCTTGCCGCTCGGCCGGGTATAATGAATCATCGCGCCGCCGCAGCCTACGCGCGCCGAACGGGCAAGCGAGACAGCGGCGACGAGATAGGGATCGGGCGGCGTGCCGAAGGCTGAGCGTGCGATCCACGATTCCAAGGGCATGTTCGATGCGCCGAAGGATGTCATGGACGGCCGGGCGTGGTCGTGGGCGTTGACCAGTGCGGGGATAATCAGGTGGTTTGTCTGCGGCGAAATATGCGCGCCGGCCGAGACGCTCGTGATCAGGCCATCCGCATAATGGATGCTGGCCTGAGGCACGAGGCCTCGATCTGTGCCGGTGAAGATATTCGTCGCAGACAGGATCCCGTTCATCCGCGTGCAAGCCTTAGTTCGCCGTATAGACCAGTTCGCGATCTCCGCGCGCCGGCAGGAATTCGCGGGAGAATACTTCCTTCGGGGTCGGGGTGCGCTTCAGGTCGTAACCTTCGACGACCATGCCGATGGCACGGGTCATGCGGTCATCCTTGATGTCGCCGACGCCGATTTCTTTCATCTCGGGCGAGACCATCAGCTTGTCGAAGGAATATTGCAGGCGGCGCTTCTCGACGGGAACATCGACCAGATTGTCGAAGGCGACGACTGACGCCATGCCGGCGTTCTGATCCTTGGCGACGGCGATGTTGGCCTTGTTGATGGCACGGACGAGGCCAGCAACGGCCTTCGGATTCGACGCCAGCAGCTTCTGCGATACCATCACGCCGTTCGAATACAGATCGAGACCGAATTCACCGAACGAGAACCACTTGTAGTCCTTTTCCGGATCCTGACGGTTCAGGACGAGGTTGAAGTAGCTGGTGATGTTGAACACCAGCGCGGCGTCGATATCGCCCTTGATCAGCATCGGCTCCTGCAGATTGGGAGCCATATTGGTGACCTTGATCTTGTCGGCTGCGAGACCATTCTTCTGGATGAAGACGGGAAGGAGACGGGTCGTCGGCGTGCCCTGCGCGCCGCCCAGCGTGTGTCCTTCGAAATCCTTGATCGTCTTGATGCCACTGGTGTTCTTGGTGACGATCGAGAAGGGCGGCTGGTTCCACATCATATAGACCATCACTGGCGCATCCTGCGGACGCGTCGATGAGTTCTGGATGATGGCATTGACGTCGCCGAAGCCGGCATCCCAGGCGCCGGACATGATGCGGGTCACTGTTGCGCCCGAGCCTTCGCCCTGATCGATGACAACGTTCAGACCCTCTTCCTTGAAGTAGCCTTTGTCTTTCGCATAGAAGAACGCCGCGTCACTGCCCTGGGTTTTCCAGCCCAGCGTGAACTTGATGGTCGTCTCCTGAGCGAAGGCGGAGCCTGTAAGCAGGACACTGCCGACTGCGAGGGCGGTCAATCTTTTCAACATGACGTTCTCCTGGTTGATGTGGGTGGATTAGGTTGCGACGAGATCATTCTTGCGTGTGGCCCAACCGGTCACGCGCGCCTCGATCAGAGAGAAAATGACGTAGAGCGCCACGCCGAGGATCGCGAGAATGAACAGGCAGGCGAACACCAGCGGGACGTTGAAATTCGACGATGCGCTCATCATCACATTGCCGATGCCGCGATTCGACGCGACGGTCTCGGCCAGAACGGCACCGACAAAGGCGTAGCTGACGGCGACTTTCAGTGAGGCGAAGAAGAACGGCATGGTGCGCGGCAGGCCGACATTCCAGAGAATGTCCATCTTGCTTGCACCGAGTGCCTTCAGCACGTCTTCCAGCTCGGGTTCGGTGGTCGCGAGGCCGGTCGCGATATTGACGACGATGGGGAAGAAGCAGATCGACAGCGCGGTAAGAATCGCAGGCACGGAGCCCGAGCCGAACCACAGCACGAAAATCGGCACGACGGCGACTTTAGGGATCGACGAGAAGCCGACTAGCAGCGGATAGGCGGTATCATAGGCGACTTTCGAGACGCCGATGACCGCGCCCAGCACCACGCCGAGGCCGACACCAAGCACGAAGCCGGCCATGGTCGTGCCGAGGGTCTGTAGAATATGCGGCCACAGGATCGGGAAGCGCGCGATTAGCGTCGCAATGATTTCCGTCGGACGCGGAAGAACCAGATCCGACACGCCCGACATGGCGCAAAATAATTGCCATCCGACGAAGAAGACGACGATCAGTCCGAACGACCAGAGTTTTTGACGCAGGCCTACACTCATGACTTATGCCTCCTGCGCTTCGGGAGCGCTGCTCCGGGCGTTGACGATGAGTTCACGCAGGCGCTGATTGAGTGCGACGAAATCAGGCTCGAAAGTCATGGGGATGGTGCGCGGCCGTGGGAAATCCACCGGCCTGTCGTCGAGGATGCGGCCCGGTCGTGCGCTCATCACGCAGATGCGACTGGCCAGGAAGCCGGCTTCGCGGAGGTCATGCGTGACCAGCAGCACCGTCGGTTTGTGTTGCAGCCAGAGGCTCTGCAGGATCGACCAGAGTTCTTCCTTGGTGAACTGGTCGAGCGCGCCGAACGGCTCGTCGAGCAGCAACATGCGCGGCTCATGGATCAGCGCGCGGCACAGATTGGCCCGCTGCAGCATGCCGCCGGACAACTGCCAGGGATATTTGTTGCCGAAATCCTTGAGGCCGACCTGGGCCAGCAATGCATGGGCCTTGTCGCGAAATTCGCCTGTGCGCTTCTGCCGATACTCGGACCGGAACGGCTCGACGATCTTGAGCGGAAGCATGATGTTCCGCTCGATGGTCAGCCAGGGCAGCATGGTCGGGTTCTGGAACGCCATCCCAATCCGCAACGCCTTGGCGGCGACCTCACGCCCGCCGACGATGACGACGCCGGTAGTGGGGCGGAGCAGATTACTGACGAGCTTGAGGATCGTCGACTTGCCGCAGCCGGAGGGGCCGACAAGGGCGAGGAATTCGCCGTCGGGAATGCTAAGGTTGGTCTCGGCGAGTGCCGGCGTGGCGGTCGGGCCGCGGCCGAAGGTCACCGAGGTGGCCGACAATTCGATCGCGGTCGGCCTGCGCTGGGCTCCTGCGGCCCCCATGTCTTGCATACTTGTCATAACTATAAGTGCATGCAATTGGGGTGCCACTTGAGTCCGGGGCGAAACGTTGTCATTTTACGTTTGCTCGCCATTCCATGCGGAATTATTGGGCAGTCACTCTCCTCGATTGCATGCACTTCGGGCACGGCCCGGAATGCCCAAATCGCGACAGGTTCGATCTGAATGCCAGAAGCGCCGAATTCAAAAGACAAGGTTGGGGTGATCTGCCGCGCGCTGCGGCGGGCGATCATCGAGCAGGCTCTGGAACCCGGCGCCAAGCTTCCCGAGGACTCCCTGGGTGAGCGCTTCGGCGTTAGCCGCACCATTGCGCGCTATGCACTCGGGCAACTGGCGTCCGAGGGGCTTGTGGAGCTGCGACGTAACCGCATCGCTGTGGTCGTGACGCCGAGCTGGCAGGACGCGCGCGACATCTTCGACATCCGGATGGATCTCGAGCGGCTGATCGTCCGCAAGATCGCCGGCAAGCTCAGCAGCAGTCAGATCGCGCGCCTCAAGGCGCATGTCGAAGCGGAGCGCGAGGCGCATGACGGGCCGAACGCCGTGTCCATTCGCCTGGCGACTGAATTTCACATCATGCTGGCGTCGATGACCAACAGTCCGGTGCTGGTTCGCTATGTCAGCGAGATCGCCTATCGCTGCTGTCTGACACTGTCGCTGTTCAGCCGGCCGCATTCATCGGAATGTGGCATCAGCGAGCACATAGCGATCATCGAAGCGCTGCAGGAAGGCGATGCCAACAAGGCGATGTCGCTGATGCATTCGCATCTGGACTCGGTCGCCAACCGCGCGCTGGTGGAGCCGACCCCGGCGCGGGGCCGGGATCTGCTCGACGTACTGGCCCCCTATACCGAGGAAGCGACCTGAAGGCGTCGTGGCGTCTATTGCAACCGGCGCAGCAGAAATTCGTAGAATTTTGGATTGTCCGCCCGCGACACATTGATCCTGATCGCCCGTGCTAGCGGACTGTTCTTGTCGAGGCAGAACAGGCTTCCCGGCGCGATGAAGATGCTGTCCTTCGCGCCTTCGCGCGCCAGCGCCATATCGTCGATTCCGTCCGGCAGCAGCAGATACAGGTAATAGCCCGTGCGTGCGTCGGCATAGAGCTGATGTCCGCCGCGCACGAGATTGGCGCGCACCTGGCCCATGGCGGCTTCACTCCGCTGTCCCAGCCGCTTCAGGTGCCGTTCATAGTGGCCGTCCGCGAGCAGCCGGTGCAGCAGCCGCTCCACATGGCCGGAACTGTTGACGGTGGTGAGCATCTTCAGTTCGGCCAGCGTCGCGATGCGGTCGCTGCGGGCCGCGATGAAGCCCGATCGCAGGCTTGCCGACAGCGTCTTCGAAAAGGTCCCGATCGAGATCACATTGTTCAGCTGATCGAGCGTCGCCAGCCGGCTGTTCACCGCCATCGGCAGATCGGCAAACGGGTCGTCCTCGACGATCACGAGGTTCGATCGCATCGCCGTCTGAAGCACCGCATGCGCCACGGGCAGCGTGATCGATCCTCCGGTCGGATTGTGGCCAAGCGACTGCGTGAAAAACAGCTTCGGCCGCTCCGACTGGATCTTTGCGGCGAGGTCGTTGACATCCGGCCCATCCGCCAGGCGGCGAACGCCGACGATGCGAACCTGCGCCAGCGTGAGCTTTGCGAACAGAGGATAATAGCCGGGCTCGTCCACCAGCACTGTATCGCCAGGCGACAGCATCGCGCGGATGATCAGGTCGAGCGCGTGATTGGCTCCGAATGTGAGCAGAAGCCCGTCTTCCGTCACCGCGATTTGCTGGGCCTGTAGCCGCAATGCGATCTGTTGTCGGAGCGGCAGGAATCCGAGCGCGGAGCCATAGGCGTCAGCGGCGGCCGGCAGGATCCGTCCGGTCCCGCTCAGATGGCGCTTGATCTCCGATTGCTCCGTCCACGAAGCCGGCGGCCGTCCGTCGCCGACGCGGATCTCGAAATTCTGCGAGAGCTGGGCACTTAGCAGCGATGCGATGTCGACGGCTTCGCTCACGTGTTTCGGTCGCCCGCCATCATCGCCGCGATAGATGACCACGAAACCGGAGCCTGCCTTTGCTGCGACGAGATTGCCAAGCACCAGTCGGTCATAGGCTTCGACCACGGTGTTCTTCGACACGCCAAATTCCCCGGCGGCTTTTCTGATCGAGGGCAGGCGGTTGCCTTCCGGCAATGCGCCGGAGAGGATTTGCACACGCAACCGGCCGGCCAAAGTCTCGGCCAGCGTTGTGCTGCGGTCGGACGGCTCACGAGAAGCGGTCAAGCAATGCCTCCAGGTGCAGTGCTGGACGGTCCATCGGAACCGTACCTTTCTCCAAGAGCGACAAGATTGAATTCAATCGTCCAGTCTCATGTCTTCGCGCAGATGGACCTGGTCTGCACTCCATTTGCGCGGAAGAATGCTGCATCCGCGAATAGAGAGGTCATATCGCCATGGGTACAGTCTAGGACAATATTTCAGAACTGTCTCTTTCGAACGTCATCCGCGGATGCCTAACGTGCCGCCAACAGAAGACCCTGTGTGGGAGGCGCCGTAATGGCCGGTTCGAAGTCGGGCGAACAGCCCGGAAAGATCAATTCGCGTTTGGAAAATCTGCGTAATCTCGCGCCTGCCGAAAGGCTGGGCCGTGTGATCGACGCGACCTCGCTCGGTGATACCGAGCGCGCGGCCTTCGGCCCCGGTGCGCTGCCGCTCGAACTCGCCAATGGCATGATCGAGAATGTCATCGGCACTTTCGAACTGCCGGTGGGTATCGCCACCAATTTCACCGTGAACGGCCGTGATTACCTGATTCCGATGGCGGTCGAGGAGCCGTCGGTGGTGGCCGCGGCGTCCTATATGGCGCGCATCGTTCGCAAATGCGGCGGTTTCCAGACCTCAAGCTCAGCGCCGATCATGCGTGCGCAGGTGCAGGTGCTAGGCGTGACCGACGTGCACGGCGCCCGTGCGCGCGTGCTACGCGAGCGCGATGCCATCCTTGAGGCGGCCAATACCAAAGACAAGGTGCTGATCTCGCTCGGCGGCGGCTGCCGCGACGTCGAGGTGCATGTGTTCGAAAACACATCGGTAGGGCCGATGATGGCCGTGCATCTCATCGTCGACGTACGCGATGCCATGGGCGCGAACACCGTCAACACGATGGCGGAGACGGTCGCGCCGCTGATCGAGAAGATCACCGGCGGCGAGGTTCGCCTTCGTATTTTGTCGAATTACGCGGATCTGCGCATCGCGCGTGCCATGGTGCGCGTCACACCGGAAGCGCTGAAGACCGACGAATACAGCGGCGAGCGGATCGCCCGCGGCATCGTCGAGGCCTGCGCGTTTGCGATCGTCGATCCCTACCGCGCTGCGACCCACAACAAGGGCATTATGAACGGTATCGATCCCGTGGTGGTCGCCACCGGCAATGACTGGCGCGCCATCGAGGCCGGCGCCCATGTCTGGGCTTCGCGCTCTGGCCGCTACACCTCGCTCACCAATTGGGAAATCGATGGCAGGGGCAATCTCGTCGGCACCATTGAGATGCCGATGGCGCTCGGCCTCGTCGGCGGTGCCACCAAGACCCATCCCGCCGCGCGAGCGGCCCTGAAGATACTTGGCGTGCAGAGTGCGCAGGAACTGGCGGAAGTCGCCGTTGCTGTCGGTCTGGCGCAGAACATGGGTGCGCTTCGTGCGCTGGCCACCGAAGGCATCCAGAAGGGGCACATGGCACTGCATGCGCGCAACATCGCCATCGTCGCCGGCGCCACCGGTGACGAGATCGAGATGGTCGCCGTCGCGCTCGCCGCCAATCACGAGGTGCGTGTTGATCGCGCCAAGGAAGTTCTCGAGAAGCTGCGTTCGTAAAAAGTGGAGGCGTTCTAACGCCACTTTGTGCAACGCAACTTCGTGCAGGCATCACGCCTGCACGGCCGGCGGGTATGAAAATGTATATTCGATACTCATGCTCTTGTACGAAAACCATGCGTGCCGATGTTGTCGGCGGACATTCGTATGGACTGGGAGGATGATGTGAACACAGCAGAAAAGATAGGTGGGCTCAAGGAGCGCAACGGTCCTCTCAAGGGCGTGACGGTGCTTGACATCACGCGTGTTGTCGCAGGTCCATTCTGCTCGATGTTGTTCGCAGACCTGGGTGCCACCGTGATCAAGGTGGAGCATCCCGGAGAGCCGGATTATGCGCGGACCTTTCCACCCTTCGTCGGCAACGGCGATGAGCAACTCAGCGCCTTCTTCACCCAGTTCAACCGCAACAAGAGGGGCATCACGCTCAATCTCAAATCCGAGGATGGCAAGGCCCTGCTGAAGAAGCTGGTGCAGAAGGCCGACATCCTCGTTGAGAACTTCCGTCCCGGCACGATGGACAAGCTTGGCCTCAGCTACGAGGTGCTGCGCGAACTCAATCCCAGGCTCGTCTATACCGCTATCAGTGGCTTCGGTCGCACAGGTCCAAACTCATCCAAGCCGGCCTATGACAATACGGGGCAGGCGGCCGGCGGCCTGTGGTCGATGAATGGCTATGCCGATATGCCGCCCGTTCGCGTCGGGACGATCATCGGGGACCTCGCCGCTTCCCTCTATGCGGCTATCGGAACGCTCGCAGCATTGCGAGAGGCGGAGAAGACCGGCGTCGGTCAGGTGGTCGATGTATCTCAGCAAGACTCCGTGCTGACACTGACCGAGAACGCCGTGGTCCGTTACACCGCGCAGAAAGAGGTCGCCTCGCCACTGGGCAACGATCATCCGTTCGTTCGGCCCTATGGCCAGTTTCCCTGCAAGGACGGTTATGTTTTCTTCGGCGGCTACACCGACAAGTTCTGGGCGATTACCTGCACCCTGTTCGGCGAGCCGGAACAGGCCAAAGATCCTGCCATCGATACGATGGAGAAGCGGTTCGATCACGCGGTGGCAGAGACCAAGGTCAAGCCGCTGTTGGAACGCTGGTTCGCGAACTACACCAAGGCCGAACTCGAGGAGATGGCCGGCGACAAGATTCCGCTCAGCGCCATCAAGACCATCGCCGAAGTGGTGGAAGACCCGCACATCGCTGCGCGCAACATGATCGTCGACGTTCCGATCGCCGGAAAGCTGATCGGCATGTTCGGTCTGCCGATCAAGCTATCCGGTGCGGGACAGATGTCGTTCGAAAAAGCGCCGCTGCCTGGCGAGGACAATGCAGAGGTTCTCTCCCGGCTAGCGGATGTCACGGCGGCCGAACTGGTGCGTCTCAAGGCGTCGGGAGCGATCTGATGGCGATTGATTTCACCAAGGACAGTCACGTCGCAACGGTCCGGATCAACCGGCCGGACAAGATGAATGCGCTGACGCTCGCCATGTATGACGACCTCGGCCGCGCATTCCACGCCATCAAGGATGACGATGAGATCCGGGCCGTGGTGCTGACCGGTGCGGGCGATCGCGCCTTCTGCGTCGGTGCTGACCTCCGGGAGTCTATTCCTGCACTTGCGGCGGACACGATCGACATCTCTGCCTGGGATCCGGCCCACATCAAGTTTCCCGGATTCTATAAGCCGGTCATCAGCGCGATTCGCGGCATGTGCATGGGCGGCGGGTTCGAGATCATGCTGGCGACGGACATCCGGATCGCGGCGCGCGGCGCTGTCTTTCAACTGCCTGAACCGAAGCACGGTTTCGTGCCGGCGGGAGGCACGCTCGTGCGCCTGGTCCGGCAGATCGGCTACGCGCATGCCATGGAGATCATGCTGACGGCGGAGCGCTTTTCCGCGGATGACATGCTTGCCAAAGGCGTCGTCAACCGGGTTGTCGATTCCGAACAAGTCGAACTGCTGGCCTATGAGATGGCAGCCAGGATTGCGGCACTGAGTCCGATCGCCATCCAGACCATCAAGGAAGCGGCGCTGACGCTTCAGGATCTGTCGCTCGCAGAAGCATTTCGCGTGGAGGCCGCACTCGGTCAGCGCACCTTCACGAGTGCGGATGCCAAGCGTGGCCTGGCTGCGTTTGCGAACAGAGGAAACGGGAAGTGACGATGCGATAGGTCCCTGGAGAGATCGCGCGTTGCAGGCATATTGAAAAATCAAAAACGTAAAAGGGGTGGAGGATATGAGACGATCTGAACTGGGTGCGTGCTTTACGACGGCGATTGCCAGCGTTTTTCTTTGTACCGTCTCTGCTTTGGCGCAGAACGCACAGGTCTCGGATGGCGTCGTCCGTGTCGGCGTCATCGAGGATATGTCGGGCGTCTATGCCGACATTACCGGCAAGGGTGCCGTGACTGCGGCGCAGATGGCCGTGGAGGATTTCGGCGGCAAGGTCCTCGGCATGCCGGTTGAAGTCGTATTCGCAGATCACCAGAACAAGCCCGATATTGCCGCCAACGCTGCACGCAAATGGTTCGATACCGACAAGGTCGATGTCATTCTCGACGTTGCGTCGTCGTCGCCTGCTTTGGCCGTCCTTGAAATCGCCAAGGAGAAGAAGAAGATCATCACGCTGAGCTCGCCGGGATCGACCCGGATCACGAACGAGGTGTGTGGACCCTATGTGGCTCATTGGGCCTATGACACATTCGCGATCGCGAACAGCACAGGTAAGGCGCTAGTCAGCCAGGGTTTCGATACCTGGTATTTCGTGACGGCGGACTATGCGTTCGGTCAAGGCCTCGAGAAGGACACTGGCGATGTCGTCAAGGCATCGGGCGGCAAGGTCGCCGGTGCAACGAAACACCCGGTCGGGACCGCGGACTTCGCCTCCGTCCTACTGCAGGCACAGTCGTCCAAGGCCAAGGTTGTGGCTCTCGCCAATGCCGGCGGCGACACCATTAATTCGATCAAGCAGGCGGCAGAGTTCGGCTTGACAGCAGGCGGCCAGAAGCTCTCGGCACTGGCCGGATTTATCAACGACGTTCACGGTCTCGGGTTGAAGGAGGCCCAGGGGCTGACGATCACCGAGGCGTCGTATTGGGACATGAACGACGAGACGCGGAAATGGTCGAAGCGCTTCTACGGGAAGGTGAACGCCATGCCGAACATGCTTCAGACCGGCACATATTCATCGGTACTGCATTATCTGAAAGCCGTGCAGGCCGCCGGCACCGACAGCACCGAAGAGGTGATGAAGAAGATGCGTGAACTGCCCGTCAATGACGTGTTCTACAAGAACGGCAAGATCCGCGAAGATGGTCGTATGGTCCACGACATGTATCTGTTCGAGGTGAAGAAGCCGAATGAGTCCAAGGCACCATGGGACTATTACAAACTGCTCGCCACGGTACCCGCCGATCAGGCGTTTCAGCCGTTGGCGCAGTCGCGCTGCCCGCTGGTGAAGAAGTAAGATAAACGCAAAAAGGCCCGCCAGAATGGCGGGCCTTTTCAGTTTTATCTCTAGGGTGCGATACGCTTACACGTCCACATTCGCGCTGAGCGAATTGTCCTGGATGAATTCGCGGCGCGGTTCGACCACATCGCCCATCAGTTTGGTGAAGATGTCGTCGGCCTCGTCGACTTCCTTGACCCGGACTTGCAGCAGCGAACGCTCATTGGTGTCGAGCGTGGTTTCCCAGAGCTGGCCGGGGTTCATCTCGCCCAGACCTTTGTAGCGCTGCAGGGCCACGCCCTTGCGGCCGGCGTCGGTGACGGCCTCGAACAGCGAGACGGGGCCGTGAATCGGGAATTCGATGTCCTTGCGGCGCAGGACGCCGGATTTCGGATAGGCTTCCTGCAGGCTGCCGGCATATTCGTCGAGCTTGCGCGCATCGGCGGAGCCGAGCAGGGCGTCGTCGATAAAGGAGACGTCCTTCACACCGCGAATCGTACGTTCGAAGAAGAAGCCCTGGCCTTCGCGGAATTCACCGATCCAGCCACGCTCGACTTCGTCGGCCAGCGCGTCCAGTCGCTTGGCGATGTAGTCGGCAGCGGCATTGGCGGTGGCGAGATCAGCGGTGACCCGCGGATTGAGCACGCCAGCGATTGCGGCCTGCTCGACGACTTTGCGATTATAGCGCGAGTGCAGATTGTTGAGAGTGCCGCGGATGATGCGGGCATCTTCCACCAGCGCTAGCAGATCGCGGCCTGTGCGATCCTCGCCCGAAGCGAGCTTGAAGATGCAGTCGTCGAGACCGGTATCGATCAGGTAATCTTCCAGCGCCCGCTCGTCCTTGAGGTATTGCTCGGACTTGCCGCGCGTCACTTTGTAAAGCGGCGGCTGCGCGATGTAGAGATAGCCGCCTTCGATCAGCGTCGGCATCTGGCGGAAGAAGAACGTCAGCAGCAGCGTGCGGATATGCGCGCCATCGACGTCGGCGTCCGTCATCAGGATGATCTTGTGATAACGCAGTTTCGACAGGTCGAAGTCGTCGCGGCCGATGCCGGTGCCGAGCGCCGTGATCAGCGTGCCGATCTGTTCGGAGCCGAGCATCTTGTCGAAGCGCGCGCGCTCGACATTGAGGATCTTGCCGCGCAGCGGCAACACGGCCTGGAATTCGCGGTTGCGGCCCTGTTTCGCGGAGCCGCCCGCCGAGTCACCCTCGACGATGAACAGTTCGGACTTGGCGGGATCGCGCTCCTGGCAGTCAGCCAGCTTGCCGGGCAGGGAGGCGATATCCAGCGCGCCCTTGCGCCGAGTCAGTTCGCGGGCCTTGCGCGCGGCTTCGCGGGCGGCGCCGGCCTCGATCACCTTACTGACGATGATCTTGGCTTCGGTCGGATGTTCCTCAAACCACGAGGCAAGGGCTTCGTTGAGAACGTTCTCGACCACCGGACGCACTTCCGAGGACACCAGCTTGTCCTTGGTCTGCGACGAAAATTTCGGATCGGGCACTTTCACTGACAGCACGGCAGTGAGACCTTCGCGGCAATCGTCGCCTGTCAGCGCGATCTTTTCCTTCTTGGCGACAACTTCGGCATAGCCGTTGACTTGGCGCGTCAGCGCGCCACGGAAACCGGCCAGATGGGTACCACCGTCGCGCTGCGGGATGTTGTTGGTAAAACACAGCACGTTCTCGTGGTAGCTGTCGTTCCACCACATTGCGACTTCGACACTGATGCCGCTCTGTTCGGCGCGCATTACGATCGGCGTCGGCACCATCGCCTTCTTGTTGCGGTCGAGATATTTGACGAATTCCTCGACGCCGCCCTCATACATCATG
>Ga0075365_10000849_pt1 | contig 12670 bp, 10 predicted proteins | sample EndMetdeltDD1765_FD_71387 | JGI IMG/M metagenome (GOLD analysis project Ga0075365, IMG submission 71387) | Populus endosphere microbial communities from Tennessee, USA - Endosphere MetaG P. deltoides DD176-5 | ecosystem: Host-associated > Plants > Roots > Endosphere | place: USA: Tennessee... | reverse complement strand
CGAGCCGCTGGTGGGCGTGAAGATGGCATTCGCGCCTGCGGCGACGGACACGGTGGCGCCGGCGACGACGTTGCGGTTCTGGTCGACCGTGACGACCGTCAGCACCGCGGTATCCGTGCCGGTGTTGTTGATCGAAGTCTTGTCGGTCAGCATCGCGAAGTCGGCCACGGCAACCGGGTTCGGCCCAGGGCCGGACATGTCGGTGACCTGCACCGTCGTCTGCTTGGTGATGCCGTTGGATGTCGCCGTGACGATGATGGTGCGGTTCGAATGGTCCGCGCCGACCGTCAGGGTGCCGGTAAATGTGCCGCTGGCGTCGGTCACCGAGCTGCTGGCCGCGAAGACGGCGTTCTTGTCGGCCGAGACCGTGACGGTCGCGCCGGCGAGGGCATTGCGGTTGGCGTTGACCGCAACGACGGTCACGAGGACCTTGTCGCTGCCGTTGTTGGACATGGCGGACTTGTCCGTATAGACGGCAATGTCCGCGACCTGCGCGGTCGTCGTCGTGTCAGGTGGCGGGGTCGACCCGCCGTTGCCGCTGCCGGGGCCAGTCGACGGGGTGCCAGGACTGCCCCCTCCACCGCCGCAAGCGGCGAGCGTGACGGCTATGAAAAATGCCGCTAATAGTTTCAGGAGGCGAATCATGAATCTTCCTTTTCCAACTGCTTCTTCAAGGTAATAGGGTTAGCGCGCAGCGGCGCGGTCCGCAATCATTTTGGGGGTGATGAACACCAGCATTTCCTGCTTGCTTGACGTCTTCGCCCTGTTCTTGAACAGGTTGCCGACGGCCGGCAGGTCGCCCAGGAACGGCACTCGCGTTTCGTTCTCGGACTCGGTGAGTTCGAAGATACCGCCGATCACCACGGTTCCGCCGTTTTCAACCAGCACCTGCGTTTTTATATGCTTGGTGTTGATAGCAATGCCTGCTGCCGTGGTTTCGCCGCGACTGTCCTTGCTGATATCAAGGTCAAGAATGATGTTGCCTTCCGGCGTGATCTGCGGCGTCACTTCCAGTCTCAGGGTGGCGCGGCGGAATGCTACAGCGGTTGCGCCGCTGGACGTCGCCTGCTGGTAGGGGAATTCCGTACCCTGCTCGATCGATGCCTTGGTCTGGTCGGCGGTCACGATGCGGGGGCTGGACACCAGCTTGCCTTTGCCATCGGCCTCGAGCGCCGAGAGTTCGAGGTTCAGGAACCGGTTGGCGGCCGCGCTGAACAGCGAAATCGCGAAGGATGACGGCGTGAAGCCGCCCACACCGACTGCCGGCAGGTTGAAGAATGTGGTGTTCGTCGTGTCCAGAGTGCCCGAACTTTCAGTCGTGGTCGCCGACACCGCGTTGTAGGTACCGCCGAAGGCAACCCGGTTGGTGCTGCCGCCGACCTGGTATCCGGGGTCGCCGCCTCGCACGCCGCGCAGGTCGCTGCCGCCGAGACGGACACCGAGGGACTTGCCGAAGCTGTCGGAAGCCTCGACGATCCGCGCCTCGATCAGGACCTGGCGCACCGCGATATCGAGCTTGGCGATCAGTTGCTGGACGCTTTCCAGGCGGCCAGGCACGTCCGTGACGAACAGCTGGTTGGTCCGCGGCTCGGCGATCACGCTGCCGCGGATGCTCAGGATCCGTGCCGCGCCGGTGCCGGTGGTCAGCTGCGCGGCGATTTCGGCGGCCTTGGTGTAATTGAGCTGGAAGGACTGCGTGCGCAGGGGCTCCAGGTTCTGGATCGCGGCGCGGGCCTCGAGTTCCAGCTTTTCCTTGGAAGCGATCTCGTCCTTCGGCGCGATCCACAGCACGTTGCCGCTCTTGCGCATGCCCAGGCCCTTGGCCTGCATGATGATGTCGAGCGCCTGGTCCCAGGGCACGTCCTTGAGCCGCAGCGTCACAGCGCCCGTCACCGAGTCGGAGGTCACGATGTTGAAGTTGGTGAAGTCGGCGATCACCTGCAACAGCGAGCGCACTTCGATGTTCTGGAAGTTCAGCGACAGCTTCTCGCCGCTGTAGCCGGGACCCTGGGTCAGCTTGTTCGGGTCCACCTTCACCTGGCGCACCTCGACCACGAACTGGTTGTCGCTCTGGTAGGCGCTGTGCTCCCAGGCGCCCTTCGGCTCGATCACGACGCGCACGCGGTCGCCGGTCTGGAAGGTCGTGACGGTCTGCACCGGCGTGCCGAAGTCAGTCACGTCGAGGCGGCGGCGCAGGCCTTCAGGCAGGGTGGACTTGAGGAATTCGACCACCAGGGTCTGGCCCTGCTGGCGGATGTCGACACCGACCTGGTTGCTCGGCAGGTCGACGATCACCCGGCCGGAGCTGTCGGGACCGCGGCGGAAATCCAGGTCACGCAGGGGTTGCGTGTCACGGTTGCGGCTCTCGGCGAACGCGGGGGCGGCGCTGGGCGCCGGCGCGGCGACGGAGATCGCCTCCAGCGACACCATCAGCGACTTGCCGACGATCTGCGCCTTGTATGCCGCAGGTGCCTTCAGGTTCAGCACCAGGCGGGTCCGTTCGCCGGCTTCCACGATGTTCACTGAACGAACGTTGCCCTGGTTGATGTCCACGGTGTTGCGGCCGACGCCGTTCTTCGCGCCCGGGACGTCAATTGCAATTCTCGCGGGAGCCTGGATGGCGAAGCCCGCAGGGACGGCGTCCAGGGGCTGCGAAAAGTCCACGCGGACCACTTCGACGCCACCCTGGATGGAGCTCGAGACCGATTCCACGACGTTCTGGGCCTGGGCGGCGAGTGCCCCTACCGCCAGCAGCAACCCCACGCACAACTGCCACGTTCGCCGCAACGTCATCCGGTTCTGTTTGTTCATTTTGCCCTCTCTTGCAGTTGCAGTTTGGCTATGCGCTCGATCCATTCGCCGCCGGCGTCCTGCACGATCTCGCGCAGGGTGACCTCGGTTTCCTCGACCTTGGTGATCTTTCCAAAGTTCTGGCCCAGGTAATTTCCGGGGCGCACCTGATACAGCAGGTTGTCGACCTTGACCAGCGCGACCGGTTGGCCCAGCTTGACCAGGCTGCCGACCATGCTCATGGTGTCCAGCGGGAAGCTTTCCAGCGGCTCCTTGCGGCGCGTCAGTTCCGGCGCCACCAGTTCGGCATTGGCGCTGGCCTGCTTCGAATCGCGCTTGAGCGCCTCGGTCAGCTTCTGGTTGCTGAAGGGATCGGTCGCCGCCTCCTGCGTGTAAGCCTGGGGCGTGAACTTCTTCGGCTCCGGGATCGGCTGGACCTTGGGCTTGGTCTGGTTGCGCTGATCCGTCATCCATTGCTGCAGTTCCTCCTGGCCGGACGAACTGCATCCGGACAGCAAGGCGATCAGTACGGCGAAGGCGCCGGCGCGTCGGTGGATCATTTCTTCTTCGCTCCGGCGGGAGTGGCTTTGCGTTGGGCCGCAACTTCATCGCTATCGAGGTAGCGGAAGGTCTTGGCGGTGGCCTCCATCTGGAGCCCCCCATCGCGTGCCGACGTCGGGCCGATCGCGATGTTGTTCAACGTCACGATGCGGGACAGGTTTGCGATGTCGGAAGCAAAGGAGCCGACGTCGTGGTAGCGGCCGGTCACGCGCAGGGCGATCGGCAACTCGGCGTAGTACTCCTTGGCGCTGACCTGGCCGGGCCGGAACAGTTCGAACTTCAGGCTGCGACCCAGGCCGGCCTGGTTGATGTCCGACAGCAGGGCGTCCATTTCGGCCTTGCTTGGCAGTTGCTTTTCGAGCTGCGTCACGTACTGCTGGACCTGCTCACGCTGCTTCTTCAGCGCGTCGAGGTTCACCGCCTGCACCAGCTTCTTCTGGTAGTCGTCACGCAGGGTGACTTCCCGGGCGCGCTCGGCATCGAGTTCGGCGTCGGAGCTATTGAGCCAGACGAACCACAGGGCGACCACGATCGCGCTCATCAGGACAAAGCACAGGACGAAGCGCGGGATGGCCGGCCAGGACGAGGGGTCGTTGGGGTTGAGTCCGCGGAACTGCGCCTGCAGGGACTGCTGGAATTCCGCGAAGTTGAATTTGGTCTTTTCGGCCATGATCAGGTCTTCCTCGGTGCGGAGGCGGCAGAGGCGGACGGCGTCGCGGCGGCAGCCGGTGCGGCAGCAGCGGAAGCACCGCTCGCGCCGCCAGCCGCCTTCTGTGCCTCGCTCGACCGCAGCAACCGGACCTTCATCTGGAAGTTGGACACCCGGCGCTGCTCTTTGCCGAGCGGCACGGTGGACGAGGTGATCTCGATCAGTTCGGGCTTGGTCAACCAGGAGCTGTTGTTGCTCAGGTTGCGAAGCAGCTCGGACACCCGCTCGTTCGACTGGGCGACGCCCTGGATCGACACGACCTGGTTCTCCTGCTTCAGGTTGGTCACGTAGACGCCGTCAGGCAGCTGCCGCACCATTTCATTGAGCAGGTGGACCGGCAGGTTGCGATCGGCCTGCAGGTCTTCCACGGCCTGCTGGCGGGCGCGCAGCGCAGCGATTTCTTCCTGCAGCGTCGCGATGTCCTTGATCTGGCCTTCGAGGCGCTTGATCTCGGTCTGCAGCACCACGTTCTTGCTCTGCTGGTTGGAGATCTGGGCGGCATACCAGAGGAAGATGCCGCCGGCGATGACGCCACCCATCAGGGCGGACACGCCGAGCGTCGCGAAGAAGGCTTCGCGACGGCGCTTGCGGGCAGCCTCGCGGTGAGGCAGCAGGTTGATCAGGATCACTGCAGGAACCTCCGCATCGCCAGGCCGCAGGACGTCAGGTACGACGGTGCTTCACGCCGCATCTTCTTTTCCCGCACGCCTTCGCCGATCTGCATGCCCTCGAACGGGTCGGCCAGCATGCATGGAAAGGATGTCTGCGCCGTCACGGTCTCGGTCAGTCCCGGAAGCGCGGAAGACCCGCCGGCGAGCATCACGTAATCGACCCGGTTGTGGGGCGTGCTGGTGAAGAAGAACTGCAGGGCGCGGGCAATTTCCTGCGACATGCTGTCCACGAAGGGCTTGAGCACACCAGCTTCGTAATCCTCGGGCAGGTCACCGTTGCGCTTCTTGGTTTCCGCCTCTTCCGGGGAAAAGCCGTACTGGCGCACGATGAGCTGGGTCAGCTGCGCGCCGCCGAAGGCTTGGTCCCGGTCGTAGAGCACCTCGTCGTTGCGGATCACCTGCATGCTGGTGGTGAAGGCGCCGACCTCGAACAGGGCGACCATGGTGTCCACGCCACTGTTGGGCAGGGCTTCGATCAGCCGGCCGGCGGCCACGCGGGAAGAATAAGACTCGACATCGATGATCACCGGCTTGAGGCCGGCGGCTTCTGCCAGGCCCTGGCGGTCCTGGACCTTCTCGCGACGGGACGCCGCGATCAGCACTTCGACGTCACCGGCGGAGGTCGGGCTCGGCCCGATCACGCAGAAATCCAGGCTGACCTCGTCCAGCGAGAACGGGATGTACTGGTTGGCCTCGGTTTCCACCTGGACCTCCAGGTCCTGCTCGCTCATCCCGCCGGGCAGGATGATCTTCTTGGTGATGACGGCCGAAGGCGGGAGTGCCATGGCAACGTTGCGCGTGCGGGTGCCGCTTTTCTTCACGACCCTCCGCATGGCTTCGGCCACTTCCTCGAACTTTTCGACGTTTCCATCGGTAATCCAGCCCCGCTCGAGGGGCTCGATCGCACAGCGCTCCAGAACCAGATTACCTTCCTTGTCCCGACCCAGTTCGACCAGCTTGACGCTTGAAGAACTGATGTCCAGGCCCAGCAAAGGTGCCGGCTGGCGGCTAAACAACGACCCCAGTAAGCTCACAGACTGTCTCCTGATACCCCGGATTTCGCGGCGTAACAAAGTTAAGAAATCACTTCAATGCTAGCTGCAACATCCTTGTCCCGCAAAGGGATTTTCTGTTTCCCACCTCACTATCGTTGTCAAAAACCGACGCCCTGACCTGCAATAATGAGCGCTGGACTGCCGTCCTGCGGCTGCCTGCCCGACCCACCGCGCCGCCCCTGCGCGCCCCGCAACGACTGCCATTTCTATAATTGCCGCGGGACGTTACCTGGACCCCTATGCCCTCCGATCCGACATCCGATGCGCCTTCCGGTTCGTCCTCCCAGCCCCGTTGGCGCAGCCGGCTGATGCGTGGGCTGCTCTGGCTGGGCGGACTCTTCCTGGCCGGCTTGCTCAGCGTTGTCACCATCGTAGGAGTGGCGCTGGCTGTTGCATATCCAAATCTGCCGGATATCTCCGATTTGTCGGATTACCGCCCAAAACTACCGCTGAGGGTGTACTCCGCCGACGGCCTGCTCATGGGGGAGTTCGGCGAGGAACGCCGCAACCTGACGCCGATCCGCGAAATCCCCAAGGTCATGGTCAATGCGGTGCTGGCGATCGAGGATGCCCGCTTCTATTCGCACGGTGGCGTCGATTACAAGGGCCTGATCCGGGCCGCCCTGGCCAACCTGGGCCGGGTCAAGAGCCAGGGCGCCTCGACCATCACCATGCAGGTGGCGCGCAACGTCTACCTCTCGTCCGAGAAGACCTTCACCCGCAAGCTCTATGAAGTGCTGCTGACGTTCAAGCTGGAACACATGCTCTCCAAGGACCAGATCCTGGAGATCTATATGAACCAGATCTTCCTGGGCAACCGTGCCTACGGATTCGCCGCGGCGTCGGAGGCGTACTTCGGCAAGCCAATGAAGGACCTGACGATCGCCGAGGCGGCGATGCTGGCCGGCCTGCCGAAGGCGCCGTCGGCGTACAACCCGATCAGCAACCCCAGCCGCGCCCGCTCGCGCCAGCAGTACATCATCGAACGGATGGCGGACAACGGCTTCATCACGCCGGCCGAAGCCGAAGCCGCCAAGAAGCAGGAACTGAAGGTGCGCAGCGGCAGCGACAACACCAAGGTCCACGCCGAATACATCGCCGAAACCGTGCGGCAACTGGTCTACGCCCAATATGGCGACGAGACCTACACCCGCGGCCTGAATGTCTTCACGACGGTCAAGGCGCAGGAGCAGGACGCGGCGTACAAGGCGCTGCGCAAGGGCATCATGGATTACGAGCGCCGCCAGATCTACCGCGGCCCCGAGGAGTTCGTCGACCTGCCGGTGGACCCCAAGGAAGCCGAAGACGCGATCGACGACGCCCTGGCGGAGCACCCCGACAACGGCGACGTGCTCGCGGCAGTCGTGCTGGAAGCCGGTCCCAAGAAGATCGTCGCGGTCCGACAGACGGGTGAGCAGATCGAAATCGTCGCCGATGGCCTCAAGCCGGCCCAATCCGGCCTGTCCGACAAGGCGCCGCCGAAGATCAAGATCCGCCGCGGCGCGGTGATCCGGATCGCCAAGACGCCCAAGAACACGTGGGAGATCACGCAACTGCCCGAGGTCGAAGGTGCATTCGTCGCGCTCGATCCGCGGGACGGGGCCATCCACGCGCTGGTCGGCGGCTTCGACTTCAACAAGAACAAGTTCAACCACGTGACCCAGGCCTGGCGCCAGCCGGGCTCGGGGTTCAAGCCCTTCATCTATTCGGCCGCGCTGGAAAAAGGCTTCACGCCCTCGACCATCGTCAACGACGCGCCGCTGTTCTTCGACGCCGGCGTGACCGGCGGCCAGCCCTGGGAGCCGAAGAACTACGACGGCAAGTTCGAGGGACCGATGCCGCTGCACCGGGCGCTGGCCCAGTCCAAGAACATGGTCTCGATCCGGATCCTGCAGGCGGTGGGCGCGCAGAACGCGCAGGACTGGATCACGCGCTTCGGCTTCGACGCCGAAAAGCACCCACCCTACCTGACCATGGCGCTGGGCGCCGGTTCGGTCACGCCGATGCAGATGGCGCTCGGCTACTCGGTGTTCGCCAACGGCGGCTACCGCGTCAACCCCTGGCTGGTGACGCGGATCACCGACCAGAAGGGCAAGACCCTCGTGGAAAGCCAACCGCCCCTGCCCAGCGAGGCGGCGCGGGCGATCGACTCGCGCAACGCTTTCATCATGGACCGCCTGCTGCAGGAGGTAGCCCGTTCGGGCACTGCGGCGCGGGCGCAGGCCACGCTCAAGCGACCCGACCTGTACGGCAAGACCGGCACGACCAACGACTCGATCGACACCTGGTTCAATGGCTTCCACCAGACCCTGGTGGCGATCGTCTGGATGGGTTACGACACGCCGCGCTCGCTCGGCGATCGCGAGACCGGCGGCGGCCTGAGCCTGCCGGTCTGGATCAACTTCATGGAAACCGCGCTCAAGGGCGTCCCGTTGATGGAACCGTCGGCGCCGCAAGGCGTCATCAACGTCGGCGGCGAGTGGTATTTCGAGGAGTTCGCGCGCAGCAACGGTGTCAGCAGCCTGGGCCTGAATGGGGGTCCTGCCGTCGGCCCGCCGGCGCCGCCGGAAGACAAGAGCCTGCTCAATTCCGACGGCCTTCCGCCGCCGCGCCCGCCGCAACCCCCGGCCGACGAGCGCAAGAGCATCCTGGACCTGTTCCGCAACTGAGGCGATCAGCCTTCGAATGTCAGGGGCTGGCCGGCCTGTTCGCTGGCGTAGCGCGCCAGGTTGGCGAAGAACTCGCCCTGGCCCTTGGTATCGCTCCACTGCTGGCCGTCGAACTTGTAGTGGAACCCGCCGGCCCGGGCCGCCATCCACACCTCCTGCAGCGGTTTCTGCAGATTCACGATGATCTGCGTGCCATTGCGAAAGGACAGGGTGACCATGCCGCCCACCCGCTGGTTGTCGACATCCGCATCGGATTCGTCGTTGATGCGGTCGCAACTGGTCTCCACCCGCGCCAGCAGCGCCTCGGCGCGGTCCATGAACTCCAGGTCGGTCATTACAATTTCACCATGTTGAACGTTTGCCGGATTCTAGTGAGCGCCCCGTTGCGCGCTCCCGCCCTTGCCCTTGCGGCAAGCGTGGTCGCGTCGCTGGCGGGATGCGGACAGAAGGGGCCGTTGTTCCATCCGACCGATCCGGCCTCGCAGAATCGCGCCAGCCTGACCGAAACCATCCGCCCTGCCGCCGTCACGCCTCCCGCAAGCCCCGCGTCGGCCCCGCCCGCAACCGGCACGGCCTCGCCCTTGCCCACCACTCCATGACCCCTTCCCCGCTCCCCGGCCGTCCCTACTTCGACTTGAATGGCGGAGAACTTTGCGTCGAGGGCCTGCCGCTGTCCTCGCTGGCACGCCAATACGGCACGCCCTTGTTCGTCTACTCCAAGGCCGCGATGCTCGATGCGCTGGCCGCCTACCAGCGCGGCTTCGCCGGGCGCAAGGCCGGCATCTGCTATGCCATGAAGGCCAATTCCTCGCTCGGCATCCTGCAGGTCTTCGCGCGGGCCGGCTGCGGTTTCGACATCGTCTCCGGCGGCGAACTCGAACGCGCGCTGGCCGCCGGCGCGGCGGGCAAGGACATCATTTTTTCGGGCGTCGGCAAGACCCGCGCCGAAATGCAGCGCGCTCTGCATGTCGGCATCGGCTGCTTCAATGTGGAAAGCGAAGCCGAACTCGAGGTGCTGAGCGAGGTGGCCACGGCAGCGGGAAAAGTGGCGCCGGTGAGCCTGCGCGTCAATCCCAATGTCGATCCCAAGACCCACCCCTACATCTCCACCGGCCTGAAGGGCAACAAGTTCGGCGTCGCCCACGAGCGCGCCCTGCATGCCTACCAGCGCGCCGCGTCGCTTCCCGGCCTGAAGGTCGTGGGGATCGATTGCCACATCGGCTCGCAGATCACCACGGGTGAACCGTACCTCGACGCGATGGACCGCATCCTGGACCTGGTCGAAGCGGTGGAAGCCGCAGGAATCGCGCTGGAGCACATCGACTTCGGCGGCGGGCTGGGCATCAACTACAACGGCGACGAGCCGCCCAGGGCCGATGCGCTGTGGAAGGACCTGTTCGGGAAGATCGACGCGCGGGGCTTCGGCGACCGCAAGTTCATGATCGAACCGGGCCGCTCGCTGGTCGGCAATGCGGGCGTCTGCGTCACCGAGGTGCTGTATCTCAAGCCCGGCGAGCAGAAGAACTTCTGCATCATTGACGCGGCGATGAACGACCTGCCGCGTCCGGCGATGTACCAGGCCTTCCACGCCATCGTGCCGGTGAAGGAAAGCAATGGCCCGTCCAGCGTCTACGACGTCGTGGGCCCCGTCTGCGAGAGCGGCGACTGGATCGGGCATGAGCGCAAGCTGGCGGTGCAGCAGGGCGACCTGCTGGCGGTGCTTTCTGCCGGCGCCTATTGCATGAGCATGGCCAGCAACTACAACACCCGCGGACGCGCAGCCGAAGTGCTGGTGGACGGCGGCAAGGCCAGCCTGATCCGCGAGCGCGAGACCGCCGCAGACCAGATGCGCGCGGAACGCCTGCTGCCCTGAGCTGGCGCTAGCGCCGCGACAGCGTGCCGGCGCCCGTTGCCGCCGGCACCGCGCGCTTCTTCTTCGCGTACTGCACCAGCCGCCAGCCGAGCAGCACGGCGATGATCCCCGCGTAGACAAAGACCTCGGCGAAATTGTTCTTGCCGGCCCGCATCCAGAAGAAGTGCAGCAAGGCCAGGCCGGCAATCACATACACCAGCTTGTGCAGCGCCTGCCAGCGCCTGGCGCCCATCGCCTTCACGGCGCGATTGAACGAGGTGGCGGCCAGTGGCGTCAGCAGCAGGAAACCGCTGAAACCCACCAGGATGAAGGGCCGCTTGGCGATGTCCTTGGCAATGTCCGCGACGTCGAAGCCCATGTCGAACCAGCTGTAGCTCAGGAGGTGCAGCACGACATAGAAGTAGACGAACAGGCCCAGCATCCGGCGGAAGCGCGCGAGCGCCGGCGTGCCGGTGATCATCCGCAGCGGCGTCACGGCCAGCGTGATGCACAGGAAGCGCAGCGTCCAGTCGCCGGTCGCGCGGATCAGGTACTCCGCCGGATTGGCCCCGAGCTGGTTCGTGAAGGCCCCGTAGAACAGCCAGGCGAACGGCAGCAGCGCCAGCACGAACAGCACGGGTTTGGCCGCGGGATGCAGGAGCAGCGCCGCCACCGACCGGCGCGTGGCGATGCCGGTGGCCATCAGTAGTTCTTCTTCAGGTCCATGCCGGCGTACAGCTGGCCGACCTGCGCCTCGTAGCCGTTGAACATCAGCGTCTTGCGCTTCTTGGCGAACAGTCCGTCCTCGCCGATACGGCGCTCCGTGGCCTGGCTCCAGCGCGGATGGTCGACTTCGGGGTTCACGTTCGAATAGAAGCCGTATTCGTTGGCCGCGGCCTTGTTCCACGCGGTCTTCGGCTCCTTGTCGGTGAAGCGGATCTTCACCAGCGACTTGCCGCTCTTGAAGCCGTACTTCCATGGCACGACCAGCCGCACCGGCGCGCCGTTCTGGTTGGGCAGCACCTCGCCGTACATGCCGAACGTCAGCAGCGTGAGCGGGTTCATCGCTTCGTCCAGCCGCAGGCCCTCCGCATACGGCCAGTCCAGCACGCGTGAGCCGACATAAGGCATGGTCTTGGGATCGGCCTGGGTGATGAATTCGACGTACTTGGCGCCGCCCTGGGGCTCGACCTTCTCGATCAGTTTCGACAGCGAGTAGCCGACCCACGGGATCACCATCGACCAGCCTTCGACGCAGCGCAGGCGGTAGATCCGCTCTTCCTGCGCGCTCAGCTTCATCAGGTCTTCCAGCGTGTACTTTGCCGGCTTCTTCACCAGTCCCTCGATCTCCACAGTCCACGGTGCCGTCTTGAGCGTGTGCGCGTTCTTGGCGGGATCGGACTTGTCGGTGCCGAACTCGTAGAAGTTGTTGTAGGTGCTGGCGTCCTTGTACTCGGTCACCTTTTCCATCGTGACGGCGCCAGGAACAGCCGACTTGGCCGCGGCGATCGCGGCGCCCTTGCCGGGCTTGGCCACCTGCGCGAGCGCCTGGCGGCCGGCCCAGGAAGCGAGCGCCGCACCGGCGACGCCGCCCGCCATGAGCCGCATCAGCTCACGCCGGTTGCGGTACACCGCCTCGGGCGTGATCTCGCTGGAGACCGGGTGGATGAAACCGTCGCGATGGGTCTTGATCAACATGGCTGGATTCCTCTTTGGAGCGATGCGCTGGATACGCAGGCAATTCTCACAAGGATTCAAAATCCCCGCCTGAATGGTTAAAGCGTTCCGTAACTATGGAGTCCCGACAGGAACATGTTGACGCCCAGGAAGGCGAAGGTGGTCACGGCCAGCCCCACCAGCGCCCACCAGGCGGACACCGTGCCGCGCAGCCCCTTCATCAGCCGCATGTGCAGCCACGCAGCGTAGTTCAGCCAGACGATCAGGGCCCAGGTCTCCTTGGGATCCCAGCTCCAGTAGCCGCCCCAGGCCTCGGCCGCCCACAGCGCGCCCAGCACGGTGGCGATGGTGAAGAAGGCGAAACCGACGGCGATCGACTTGTACATCACGTCATCCAGCACTTCCAGCGCCGGCAGCTTGGCCGCGATGCGCTGGCGGCCGAACAGGATGGCGCCGACGATGAGCGCCGACACGCCGAAATAGACCGCCCAGTAGCTGTTGCCGCCCGCAACTGTCTGGCGGAAGACCACCGGCTCGAAGCACAGCACCACCCCCAGCAGCCACAGCGGGGCCAGCTTGTACCAGCTGGCCTGTCCCGCCTGCTGCTTGATCAAATAGGCAAACGCCACCATCGCCGACAGCGCGAAGGTGCCGTAGCCGATGAAGTTGGCCGGCACGTGCAGCTT
>Ga0075365_10000848_pt1 | contig 12684 bp, 11 predicted proteins | sample EndMetdeltDD1765_FD_71387 | JGI IMG/M metagenome (GOLD analysis project Ga0075365, IMG submission 71387) | Populus endosphere microbial communities from Tennessee, USA - Endosphere MetaG P. deltoides DD176-5 | ecosystem: Host-associated > Plants > Roots > Endosphere | place: USA: Tennessee... | reverse complement strand
GGCATTTGGCATTTGGCATTGACCACTGTCATTTCACCGTGACCAACGCTTCCGCCAGCACCTTTTCCACGTCGGCCGCGGTCGCGGCCTTCAGGGCGCGGCTGGCGAGGCGCACCGTGTCGGCGATGCGGATGCCGCGCACGACCTGTTTGGCGACGGGGATCGCGGCCGGCGTCATGCTGAACTCGCGGAGGCCGAGTCCGGTCAGAAGCGGCAGCAGCGCCGGATCGGCCGCCATCTCGCCGCACACCGAGACGGGCAGCCCGCGGCGCCGCGCCCCGCGCGTGACGTGACGCAGGATGCGCAGGATCGCCGGGTGCAGCGGCGCGTACATCCCCGACACCCGGTCGTCGGTGCGATCGACCGCGAGCGTGTACTGGATCAGGTCGTTGGTCCCGATGCTGACGAAGTCCGCCTCGTCGGCCAGCAGATCGATCGTCAGCGCCGCCGAGGGCACCTCGATCATGATGCCGATCGGCACGTCGGGCGGTGAGAGGCCGCGCGCGCGGAGCGTCTCGCGCGCCTGGACCACCGCGGCCCGCGCGGCGCGCAGCTCCTCCACCCCGGTGACGAAGGGGAACATGATGCGCAGCGGCCCGTGCGCGGCGGCGCGCAGCAGCGCCCGCAATTGCGCCTGAAACACCTCGTCGAACGACAGGCTGAGACGCAGGCCGCGCAGACCGAGCGGCGAGCGCATCGTCTCCGCGCCGTGCGTCAGCCCCATCTGCGCTTCGGTCACGTCGAACGTGCGGACCGTGACGCGGCCGCCGGCCATCGCGTCGAGGAGGCGCCGGTAGACGGTGTATTGTGCCTCCTCGTCGAGGCTCGCCGCGCCGGTGCCGGCGAGCAGGAATTCCGATCGATAGAGGCCGATGCCTTCCGCGCCGCGCTCGCGCGCCCGCGCCGCCTCTTCCGGCATCTCGATGTTCGCTTCGATCCGGATGACCGTCCGGTCCTGCGTGATCGACGGCAGGTCGCCCAGCTCGTCGAGGGATCGCTCGTAGGCCCGGCGCTTGATCGAGCGCGCCTCGAGATCCGCCAGGACGTCGGGCGCGGGATCGACGAGCACGGCGCCGGTCGATCCGTCGACGGCGACGAGCGCCCCGGGAGGAATCAATCCACTCGCGTGGCGCAGTCCGGTGACGGCCGGAATGTGCATCGAGCGCGCGAGAATCGCGGTGTGGTAGGTCCAGCTCCCCGCGTCGGTGACGAATGCCGCCAGCCGGTCGCCGTCCATCTGCGCGATGAGCGACGGACTCAGCTCTTCCGCCACCAGGACCAGCGGCCCCTCGACGTCGCGGAAGAGATCGAGCGGATCGCCGTCGGCGCGCAGGTTCATGCACAGCCGCCCGACGACGTCGGCGACGTCACCCTTGCGCTCGCGCAGGTAGGGATCGTCCACCTGGTCGAAGAGCGCCGACACTTCGTCGAGCGCGCGCTGCAGCGCCGACTCGGCGTTGAGCCGCTCGCCGCGCACGATCGATGCCGCCCGATCGACCAGCATCGGATCGTCGAGCAGCAGGAGCTGCGCGTCGAACAGATACGCATGGTCGGCCCCGGCGGCGGCCGCGATGCGCTGCTTGATGTGCCCGATCTGGACCCGCGCCTGCGCCCGCGCCGTGTCGAGCCGCGCCAGCTCGCCGTCGATGCGGCGCTCCGGGATGCGGAACCGCAGGTTCGCCGTCCCGCGCGTGACGACCAGGGCGCGGCCGATGCCGATGCCGGGGGAGACGCCCTGCCCTCTCAGGCGCATGGCGGCCTGCCCGATGCGGCGTCGAAGGGGGCTTCGTCGAAGCCGCGCTCGACCAGCGAGCACAGCGCCGCGATGGCGGCGGACTCGTCGGGTCCGTCGGCGGTGATCCGGATCGCGCTGCCCTGCGCCGCGGCGAGCAAGAGCAGTCCCATGATGCTCTTCCCGTCCACTTCCCGATCGCCGCGCGCCACGCGGACGTGCGCCGCGAAGCGGCCGGCCGTATGCACGAACTTGGCGGCGGCGCGCGCGTGCAGCCCCAGGGCGTTCAGAATCGACAGGTTACAGGTCTCCACTCAGTGCTTCTCGCCGCGAATCAGGTCCGAGGCCACCCAGATCGCGTTGCGTCCGTGCTCGCGCATCTCGCGCGCGAGCGACAGCAGGTCGGTGTCCTTCAACGGCCGCGCCAGCTTCATCAGCATCGCGAGGTTGACTCCGGTAATCACCTCGACCTTGTCCGTGTCCAGAAACGTCACGCCGAGATTGGCCGGCGTGCCGCCAAACATGTCGGCCAGCACGAGCACGCCACCCGGCCCGTCGGGGCTGCTCACCTTGTCGCGCACGCGCTGGATTGCCTGCCCGATCTCCTGCCGCGCCAGCTCGACGTCGTCGTGCCAGCCGATCGAGACGGCGGTGAAGTGCGGCAGGTCGCCGACGATCATTTCGGCCGCGTTCAACAGCTCGGCCGCGAGCTGGCCATGGGTCACGACAACGACACCGACTTTCATACGACTGGTGCTGAAGGGGCCAAGGATGCGGGTGCTAACGGTGCGACGAGTGCCACGCGTGCCAAAGGTGCCTCGCTAGTCAATGGCGATATCTCTGTGTCGGACGCGTGGCTGGACACCCTTGAGGCCAACCAGCCCCTTTTTGATCGCTTCCGCAATCATGACCGATCGGTGGCGGCCGCCGGTGCAGCCGATGCCGATCGTCAGGTAGGACTTGCCTTCCGCGACGTACTGCGGGATCAGGAAGCGCAGCAGGTTGAGCGTGTGATCGAGGAACTCGTGGGTCGCCGGCGCCTTGTCGAGGAACGCGCGCACCTCGCGATCGCGCCCTGTGTGGGGCCGGAGCGTCGGCACGAAATGCGGGTTCGGCAGGAACCGCACGTCGAACAATAGATCGGAATCCACCGGAATGCCGTGCTTGAACCCGAAGCTCAGCACGGTCACGACCAGCTGTGAGCCGGGCGAGCTTCCGCCTTCCACGTTCCGGAACGCGTGCCGCAGTTCGTGGACGGTCATTGCCGACGTGTCGACGATGTGCTCGGCCAGGCGGCGGAGCGGCTTCATCCGCAGCCGTTCCTCGCGGATGCCTTCGGCGGCGGATCGGTCGGGTGCCAGCGGATGCGGACGGCGCGTCTCGCTGAAGCGGCGGATCAGGACGTCGTCGGACGCGTCGAGGAAGATGAGCACCGGCCGGAGGTTCCGCATCCCCTTGAGGCGCTTGAACACCTTGGGGACCTCCTCGAGCATCTTGCCCTCGCGGACGTCGACCACGACCGCGGCCCGCGCGATCTCGTTCCCCGCCCGCAGCGTCAGCTCGGCCAGCATCGGCAGCAGCGCGACCGGGAGGTTGTCCACGCAGAAGTAGCCGAGGTCCTCGAGCGCGCGGATGGCCTGGGACTTCCCCGCCCCCGACAACCCGGTCAGGACGACGAACCGGGATGCCACCGCTGTGCGCGCCGCCCGCCGCGCGGCATGCCGTCGTTCGCCGCGCCTTTCTGCGGCCGCCGGTGGCCTGATCGCCGCACGCTTCGTCAAATATCCTCTCCGTACTCGAGATCCGCCGTTTCGCGGGCCTTGCCGAGCTCGGCGTCGAGGCGGTCGACGAGGCGCCGCGCCGCGTTGTGGCCCCCGTTGCGGAGCAGCTGGTTCCGCGCCGCCACCTCGACGAGAATGGCCAGGTTGCGCCCGGGCGCCACCGGCATGACGAGCATCGGCACGCGCACGCCCGCCGTCTCGTAGTGCGCCTCGTCGAGACCGAGGCGATCGTACTCCCGCGTCGGGTCCCAGCGCTCGAGCTGGACCACCAGTTCGACCCGTTTCGAGGTCCGCGTCGACGCGACGCCGAACAGGTCCTGCACGTTGATCAGGCCGAGCCCGCGGATTTCCATGTGATGCCGCGTCGGCTCGGGACACGTGCCCATCAGGAACGTGTCCGCCCGCGCCCGCAGTTCCACCGCGTCGTCGGCGACGAGCCGATGGCCGCGGACGATCAGATCGAGCGCGCACTCACTCTTCCCGATGCCGCTCTCGCCCATGATCAGCACCCCGAGGCCGAGGATGTCCATCAGGACCCCATGGACGACGGCGCGCGGGGCCAGATGGACGTCGAGCGCGTCGGACAGCCGGTGCATGAGCAGCGGCGTCGCGGCGCGGGTCTTCATGACCGGAAGCCTGGCCCGATCGGCCTCAGCCAGCACTTCTGCCGGGGGATGAAAGCCGGCGGTGACGACGAGGCACGGGATGGCGTGCGAAAACACCTGGCGGATGACCGAGGCGCGCTCTTCGGGAGCGAGCGCCTCGAGGAAACGGACTTCGCTCTCGCCGAGGACGAGCACGCGTCCCTCGCGCAGGTACTTGTCGAACCCCGAGAGGGCCAGCCCGGTCTTCTGGGGATGAGGATTGGTGATGCGCCGGTCGACACCGGCCGCACCGGCCAGCAGCTCGAGGTCTACCCCCGGCGTTGCGGCGAGATCGCGGAGCAGCGTGGCCACCGGCACGCCGGGAGGGAGCGTCATCTCTCCTGCATATTGTACAAGCGATTTCCTGGACGATGACGCGGATCCCTTCGAAGCGGGCCGGTGCGAGAGAGCGTGTCGGGGAGGCCGAGGGGGGGGACGCCCGTCCCCAGGCGGTGTCAGTGCGAGCGGAGCGCGCCGGCGAAGCGGGGCGCGGGAGCGTGTCGGGCAGTTCGAGCAGTGACGTCCGGCGACAGACAGTGTCGATGCGAGCGAGCCATGTGAACGGAGCGCGCCGGCGAAGCGGCGCGCGCGAGAGCGTGTCGGGGAGTCCGAGGGGTGACGCCCGGCGACAGACAGTGTCGATGCGAGCGAGCGCGCGAGCGAGCCACGTGAACGGAGCGCGCCGGCGAAGCGGCGCGCGAGAGAGCGTGTCGGGGAGTCCGAGGGGCGAAGCCCCTCGGATAAATCAGTCCGGTTCGATGAGGCCGAGATTTCCGTCTTTCCGCCGGAACAGGACGCTGAAGGCGTCGGTGTCCGCGTTACGGAAGACGACGAAATTCTCGGGGACGGCCTCGAGGCGCGTGACGGCGTCGTCGATCGACATCGGCTTGACGGCGTAGCGCGTGGCGCGGACGACCCGCCGCGCCGGGGCCGGCTCCTGGGCGGGGACAGCGACGGCGCGGCCGCTCGTGCGCTGGCGCTTGCTCTCGGTCCAGCGTGACTTCAGCTTCTGCGCCTGGTGTTCGATCTTGGCGGCCGCCTTGCGCACCGAGAGGGGCCAGGTGTTCCCTTCCCCGATGCCGCTGAAGATGTGGTCCCCCTTGGCGTGGACCACGATCTCGGTCTTGTGCCGGTACTTTTCCTTGGTCAGGACCACCGTTGCCGAGACGATGCTGTCGTTGAGCAGCCGCTCGACGCGGGCAAGCGCCTTGGTGCTCAGCTGACGAAGTCCGGGGGTGATGTCGATGTGACGGCCGGTGATGTCGACTTTCATGGACTCAGTACAACACCTTGCGTTGATTCGAGGTCGGGATCTTCAACTCTTCGCGGTACTTGGCGATGGTGCGGCGCGCCAGCATCAACCCTTCCTTCTGGAGGATGCTCACGATCTTCGAGTCGCTGAGCGGCTTGCGCGGGTCCTCGTTCTCGATGATCTTGCGGATGCGCTGCTTGATCGTCACCGACGACACGCTGTCGCCGTACGAGCTGCTGATCCCGCTGTGGAAGAAGTACTTGAGCTCGAACACGCCCTGCGGCGTGTGCATGTACTTGTTGTTGACCACGCGGCTGACCGTCGACTCGTGCATGCCGATGTCGTTGGCCACGTCGCGCAGCACCAGCGGCCGCAGATACTCGATCCCGTGATCGAGGAACTCGCGCTGGAAGTTGATGATGCTGTTGGCGACCTTCTGGATCGTCTTCTGCCGCTGATCGACCGATTTGATCAGCCACAGCGCCGAGCGGAACTTGTCCTTCACGTAGGCCCGGGTCTCGTTGTTCTCGGGCGTTCCCGCGACGTTCTTGTCGAGCAGCCGGCGGTAGGTCGGGCTGATGCGGAGCTGCGGCAGCCCCTCCTCGTTCAGCATCGCCACGTACTGATCCTCGACTTTGACGACGTAGACGTCGGGGATGACGTATTGCGACTGCTGCGGGTTGAAGCGGCTGCCCGGCTTCGGATCGAGGTTCCGGATGATCTCGATGTGCTCCTTGAGGTCCTCGATCGGCATGCCGAGGCGCCGCGCGATTTCGGGGACCTGGTGGTTCTGGAGCAGGCGCAGGTGTTCGGTGACGATTCTCTCGGTCGGCGTGCCTTCGAGCTGGAGGTGCCGGATTTGCAGCCACAGGCACTCCTGCAGATCGCGCGCCGCGACCCCGATCGGGTCGAAGGTCTGCACGTGCTGGAGCGCCTTCTCGACGTCGGTCACCGGCCACTCGCCCATCGCGGCGATCTCCTCGACCGACGCCACCAGGTAGCCGTCGTCGTCGAGGTTGCCGATGATGGCGCTGCCGATCTCGCGGAGGCTCTCGTGCTCGCCGCCCTGCATGTGGAGGTTCAGCTGCCAGAGGAGGTGATCCGAGAGCGAGGCAACCGACGAGAGCGTGTTCTCGATCGGCGGGAGCTCCTTGACCTCCGACGGCGTGCGCGAGCGGTAGCCGTCGTCGAGGTAGTCGCCGAAGAAGTACTCGTAGTCGGCGTCGTCCCACTGGTCGTTCTTCTCGGTACTGGGCTTGTCGGCCTCGGCCTTGTCCTGCTGGGCCTGCTCGGCCGGCTGCAGGTCCTCGGTCGGGACCTCCTCGAGCAGCGGGTTCTCGACCATCTCCTGGTTCAGCAGATCCGCCAGCTCCAGCGTCGACATCGGCAGCAGCTTGATGGCCTGCTGGAGCGACGGCGTAAGGATGAGCTTTTGAACGAGCTTGGTATGGAGCTTCTGCGAAATCGCCACGGCTGCCTTTGATTCTAGTCCAACCGGAAGTCGGCACCGAGGTAAATGCGCTTCACTTCCTCATCATCCGCAAGGCTTTGCGGCGTTCCGCTCTTGAAAATCACACCGTCATGGACGATGTAGGCGCGGTCGGTGATCCGCAGGGTTTCGCGGACGTTGTGGTCGGTGATCAGGACCCCGATGCCCTGGGATTTCAAGTGGAAAATGATCTTCTGAATGTCGGTAATCGCGATGGGATCGATGCCCGCGAACGGCTCGTCCAGCAGCATGAACTTCGGGGAGATGACGAGCGCCCTGGTGATCTCGACCCGCCGGCGCTCCCCGCCCGACAGGGTGTAGGCCGGGGACTTGGCGAGGGGCGTGAGGCCCAGCTCCGCCAGCAGCTCGCGCAGCCGGGCCCGGCGCTCGGCGCCGTTGAGGTCCAGCGTCTCGAGGATCGCCATGATGTTCTGCTCGACCGTCAGGCCGCGGAAAATCGAGGCTTCCTGCGGGAGGTAGCCGATGCCCTTGCGGGCCCGGACGTACATCGGATCGTCGGTCACGTCGAGGCCGTCGAGGAGGACCCGGCCCGAGTCGGGTGCCGTCAATCCGACCACCATCGAAAACGTCGTCGTCTTACCCGCGCCGTTGGCGCCGAGGAGCCCGATCACCTCGCCCGACGCGATCTCGACGTTGACTCCCTTTACGACCGTCCGCCCACTGTACGACTTCGTCAGATCCCGGGTCCGCAGTGTGGCCATTCAGTAGGACCCCTCCGGCGGACAGGCGGGCTCGGTACGCGTGCGCTGGCCCGCCGTATCGTTGCCGCGAGCGGTCGTGGTGCTCAGCGTCCGGTCGAAGACGAGTGTCGTACCTTCGGTGATCCGGCAGTTCGTGGGCGTCTGTTCGTAGATTTTCACCGGAGTGCCGGTCATCGTATACAGGGCGTCCTTCGCCAGGTAGGTCAGGTGCCGGCCGTAGGCGCGGCGGTTGGCGTCCCGCGACACGACGTTGCCGTCCGCTTCCGCGCGCTCCAGCTGTCCGCCCTCTTCGGCGAGAAACAGCTCGATCTTGTCCCCCGTCACGTCGCCGCTGGGGCCGCTCATGTGCGCGTGGCCGGTGTAGGTGGCGCGGTGCTTCGAGTCCTCGTAGAGCATCTCGTCGGCCACCGTCGTCGTCAGTTCCGGGGCGGGTTTCGGCGCGGCCGACGTCTTGTCGTCCGGCTCGGTCAGCATCATCGTGGTCAGGACATGGGAGACGGCGCGGAGGTTGCCCGTCTTGTCTTCGACGACGATCTTGTCGGCCTTGATCGTCGTGTCGTCCTGCCAGAGCGTGGCGTTCCCCTCGTAGGTCGCGAGTGAGCTGGCGCCGTCGTAGTCGAGCCGGTTGGACCGCACGTTCACCGGCTCGGTCTGTTTGAGGAGCGACGGCACTTTGACCCCCTCGTCCGGCTTCGGCGGCGGCTGGCTGGCGACGACCGGCGCGGGCGCGGCTCCCCGGCCACCCCGGCCGCTCCGGCCCTGCGCCACCGGTACCGGCGGCGCGGGAGGCGGAGGTGGCGCAGGTTTCGTGGCCGCCGGCTTGGTCGACTGCGGGATCATGACGCTGCGGACCAGCGTGTCCGCCTTCATCCGCTGGTTGCTCAGCCCCATCTGGATGTTGCGCGCATCGACGCTGATGCGTCCGTCGGACACGTGCGGCCCGCGCCCGGTGTCCCCCGCCCCGGGGCTCAGCTCGAGACGATCCTCCGCGATGCTGTAGAGGGCGGTCGGGGCCTCGGCCTTGGTCTGCGGGCCGTCGGTGAAGAACACGTTGCTGTGAAACTCGGCCCGCTCGAGATCGCCGAACCCGGGCTTGGTCTTGATGTCCATGCGATCCGACTTCGCGGTCCGATCGATCTCCGCGACCTTGCCGCGCACCGGGCGGTTTTCGCGGAAATCGACGTTCCCCAGGAAGGTCGCCGCCTGGATCCCGGCGCCCGGGGCGCCCGTAGCCAGGAGCGAGGTCGATCGAATGCGGCGCGCCGGTGTGTCGCCGTCGGCCGGCAAATCGACCTGCACGTTCTCGTTGGCATTCAGGTTCGTCACCGTCGCGCCGTCGGGCGCCATCGCGATGTCCATCGCTTTGCCGGCAATCTTCCGCCCGGGCTTTCCCGGCTCGCCCTGCAGCTGGACCATCGCGTTCTCGACGAGCCGCGCGTTCTGCAGCGTGCGGCCGTCTTCGGCATACGCCAGGTCGATGTCATTCGCCCGCATGTCCTGCGGCCCCGTGCCGCCGGGTTTGCCGGCCATGCGCGAGTTGCCGCGCAGCTCGAGGCGCGTCACCCGCTCGTCGTCTTCGGTCAGGAAGGCGGTCGCCTCGTCCGCCTCGGTGATGTGCCCCTCGCCGTCCAGGCGCGCGGCGCCCGTGAATTTCATGTAGTGCTCGGCGCGCGCCATGCCGGCGGCCTTGGACGTGACGTGGATGGCGCCCTGGCCCTTCTTGTCCGGCGCGACGTCGACCTTGGCCTGATCGAGCAGCCACAGGACGCGCCGGTTCTGGTCGTAGGTCGCGCCGACGCCGGAGCCCGTCATCCGGCCCCGCTTGAACTCCAGCGCGCCGGGGATCCGCGTGATCTGCTCGTCGTCGTTATAGAACGCGTTCGCGGAGGTGACCACGATGCCGTCGCTGGTGGTGAGCTTCACGCCGCCCGTAAAGGTCGCGGTTCCGACTTCTTTGCCCGGCGGCCGCGTCACCTCGGCGTCCCGCGATTCGACCGTGACCTGCCGGCCGCCTCGATCGGGCAGAACGACGGTCACCCCGCCGCCCAGGACCAACCGGCCGTCCGCGTAGGTCTTCTGGTTGCCGAATTTGAGCTGGAAGGTGACCTTGCCTTCCTTGGTCGTCTGGTAGTTGCCCTGGCCGCCCTGCGCCGTCGGGGCCGGATCGAGATTCGCCGGCTGCGCGACGCCGGCCGCCGGCGCGCGCCGCCCCTTGCGCAGAGACACCACGGTCGCGGCGGCAAACACGACCACGAACAGCGCTATCGCAAGGCGGAGACGCTTCTGCCAGTTCGCCAATGTCAGTGTTCAGACGTCAATCGTCGATTATAAGTCGCTGAGGCTCTTGAAGTCGGCGACCGTGAGCTCCAGGTACGTTTCCCCCTGGAATTCGTTCTGGTCGAGGGAAAAGGCCAGGTTGACCCCCGCACGGTGTTCGGTCAGGAAGGCGGCACGCTCGGCCGCGCGCCAGGCGATGGCCCGGAAGCTGCGGCCGTCCTGGCGGAACGTCATCTTGAGGTGGCGATCCTTCAGCGGCCGCGGTCCGTCGACGATTTCGACCGGCATGGCGTGGAAGATCGGCCGGGGGTTCGCCAGGCCGAACGGCGCCATCATGTTGAGGCCGTCGACGAGGTCGGGGGTGATGTTCTTGAGGCTGAGGCTGCCGTCGATGCGCAGCCGGGGCCGCAATTGATCGGGCTCGAGCACCTGGTCCGCGTGCGCGTTGATGCGGGCGCGGAACGCCGGCACGTTCGCCGCGTCCATCGTCAGGCCGGCGGCCTGCTTGTGGCCGCCGAAGCGCAGGAACAGATCGGCGCAGCGCTCCAGCGCGTCGAGCATGTCGAAGGCGGGGATGCTGCGGCAGGATCCGTGCGCGACGTCGCCGTCCACCGACAGGACGATCGCGGGTTTGTGATACGCGTCGACGAGCTTCGACGCGGCGATGCCGATCACGCCGCGATGCCAGCCTTCCCCGCCGACGACGAGCACGTTGTGCGCGCCGATCGCCGGGTCGGTGTCGATCGCCTTCTTGGCCTGGGCCACGAGATCCGCTTCTTCGGTCTGGCGTTTGAGGTTCTCTTCGTTGAGCTGCTGCGCCAGCTCGCGCGCTTGCTCGCCCGCCGCTTCGTCCGTGGCGAGCAGCAGACGCGTCGCGATGTCGGGCGTACTCATGCGCCCGGCGGCGTTGACGCGCGGCGCCAGGATGAATCCGACGTGGTAGCTGTCGATGGTCTTGCCGGTGAGGCCGGACGCCTCGAGGAGCGCGCGCAGGCCGACCGTGTGGCGTCCCCGGCTCAGCGACTCGAGACCGAGCTTGGCGATGACGCGGTTCTCTCCGACCAGCGGGACGACGTCGGCCAGCGTCCCGATCGCGGCGATCTTGACGAACGCCGGCAGCCACTTGCTCTTGTCGGCGCGCTGGCAGAGCGCCTGGACCAGCTTCAGCGCGACGCCGACGCCGGCGAGATTCTTGTCCGGATAGGTGCAGTCGTGGCGCTTGGGATTGATCACGGCCAGCGCCGGCGGCAGCGTGCCGTCGGGTTCGTGATGATCGGTGATGATCAGATCCATGCCGAGCTCGCGCGCGCGCAGGGCCGCCTCGGTACCGCGGATGCCGCAGTCGACCGAGATCACCAGCTGGACGCCTTCGCCGTGCAGGCGCTCGATCGCCGCCGGCTGGAGACCGTAGCCGTCGCGCAGGCGCTCGGGGATGAAATGGACGACCTCGCCGCCCAGCATCTCCAGGGCGCGGCGCAGGATCACCGTCGACGTGATGCCGTCGACGTCGTAGTCCCCGTGGATGGCGATGCGTTCCCTGGTCGCGACGGCGCGCTCGACCCGCTCGACCGCCTTCGCCATGTCGGCCAGCAGAAACGGATCGTGCAGGTGCTCCATCGTCGGATGGAGGAATTTCCGGGCGACCTCGACGTCGCCGAGGCCGCGCATGCACAACAGCCGGGCGACGGCGGGGTGCAGGTTCAGCGCCGCGCTGAGGGCCTTCGATTGCTCGTCATCGCACGGGAGATGATTCCAGAGGAGGGCGGCTTTCATTTCACGTCGGTAAAGGACGAGCCTTCCTCGCCCATGCGGCGAAACTTGGCGTAGCGCAGATCCAGGCGCTCGCGGACGGTGACGGCCGCCACCTCCGCCAGCGCGGCGGAGAGGGCCTGATCGATCAGCGCGGTGGCGGTCTCGTAGTCGTTGTGCGCGCCGCCGGGGGGCTCCGGAATGATCCCGTCGACCAGGCCGAGCGCCACCATGTCGGGCGCGGTGATCTTCAGCGCGGTCGCGGCCTCGACCTTCTTGGCCGGGTCGCGCCACAGGATCGCGGCGCATCCCTCGGGCGGGATCACGCTGTAGACCGAGAACTCCTGCATCAGGACGCGATCGCCGATGGCAATCCCCAGCGCGCCGCCGCTGCCCCCTTCACCGCAGACCATCACGATGATCGGCACCTCGATCATCATCATCTCGCGCAGGTTGAGCGCGATCGCTTCCGCGACGCCGCGCTCTTCCGACTCGATGCCGGGGTAGGCCGCCGGCGTGTCGATGAAGACGACGACCGGGCGCGAGAACTTGTGCGCCATCTGCAGGACGCGCAGCGCCTTGCGATAGCCTTCCGGACGCGCGTAGCCGAAATTGCGGAAGATCTTCTGCTTGGTGTCGCGCCCCTTCTGATGGCCGAGGAAGGCCACCGGCCGCCCCTTGTACTCGGCGAGGCCGGCGACGATCGCGTGGTCGTCGGCGAACCGGCGATCGCCGTGCAGTTCGTCGACGTTCGTGAACAGCCGCTCCACGTAGTCGAGCGTGTTCGGCCGGTTGGGATGCCGCGCGACCAGCACGCGCTGCCACGGAGTCAGGCTCTTGAAGATCTCTCCGCGAATCTCGTCGGCCCGCCGCCGCAGCGAGTCGATCGACCGCTCGCGCTCCGGCGTCTTGGGCAGCATGCTCAAGGCCTCGATCTCCTTGAGCAGCACCCCGACCGGTTCTTCGAATTCCAGCAGTTCAGCCATGTATGTTTCTTACAGAAGCCAGGAGTCAGGAGTCAGGATGCTACCTCAACAC
>Ga0075365_10000847_pt1 | contig 12688 bp, 14 predicted proteins | sample EndMetdeltDD1765_FD_71387 | JGI IMG/M metagenome (GOLD analysis project Ga0075365, IMG submission 71387) | Populus endosphere microbial communities from Tennessee, USA - Endosphere MetaG P. deltoides DD176-5 | ecosystem: Host-associated > Plants > Roots > Endosphere | place: USA: Tennessee... | reverse complement strand
GTCTACAACGCGATCGCCGTGCCGGTCGCGATGGCGGCCTTTGTCACGCCACTGATCGCCGCGGCCGCCATGTCAGGCTCGTCGATCCTGGTGACGCTGAACGCGCTGCGGTTGCGGCGAACGCCGCGTGCCGATCAACCTGCAGCGGAGGCTGCGATGCAGCCGGCGGTGGTGCAGCCATGAATGTGCTGGTCTACCTCGTGCCGATGGCGCTGGGTCTTGGGTTGGCCGGGCTGTTCGCGTTCGTCTGGTCGATCCGCAATGGCCAGCTCGACGACCTCGACGGCGCCGCTCTGCGCGTCCTGTCCGATGACGATCTTGCCGACAGCGAGCACCAACCGCGTTCTTGACAATCATCAAAACCCGCACGCGGAACCGCGGCAGTGTCCAGCTCTCGACAGAGGAGATTCACCGGTGCCCACCGAAACCATCATCCTGATCGCGATCGTCGTTGCGATTTTTTCCATATTCGCCTGGGTACTCGCCTGGGGCGACCGCCAGACCCGCAGCCTGTCGGTGAAGAAGTAACCTCACCGGTAGGCAACCGGCGCGAGATTGGGGCTACTTGAACGCAGCCCCAATCTGTTGGAACAGCGTTCCGGTAATGAAGGGCTTTTCCACGATCGGGATCTTTGCCGCCTCCGCGCGCTGTCGCAGCGCGCGGGTTGGATGCGTTGTGATCAGGATCGCCGGAAGCCTGACATCGCGGCTGCGCATGGTGTCGATCAGCTGCAGCCCGTCAATGTCCGGCAATCGCTGGTCGACCACCAGACAGCCACAGTCCGGCAGGTCGGCATCGTCCAGAAGCTCACGGCCGTTGGCATAGACGCGCACGGCATAGCCCTCGACCCCGAGGATGAACTCGAGCGAGGAACGCAGCGCCGCGTCGTCGTCGACGACGAGGATGGTCTTCTGGTCGGGTGCTGTTTGTCCCATCGAAGCGGTCTGGTGCAGCCGCGGGGAGTCGCGGTCGTCGTTTCTTAGGCACCAGTCAGGCGAGGGAGGTGTTGACCTTTGTCAAGTTCGCGCAGCGAGCAATCCTATTGCGTCAGCCCCGCCGCGATCGCCATGCGCACGAGTTCCGACAGGCTGCTGGCGCCCATCTTGGTCATGACGTTTGCCCGGTAGATTTCGACCGTCCTCGGGCTGATCGCCAGGTCCGAAGCGATCACCTTGTTGGCATGCCCTGCGATCAGTCCATCCAGCACTTCGCGTTCGCGGTTCGAGAGCGAGCTCAATCGCTTTTCGAGCTCGGCGCGTTCCGCGGTTTCCTTTTCGCTCGCCGTCGAGCGATCGAGCGCCCGGCGCACGGCGGCGATAATCGCCTCGTCGTCGAACGGCTTCTCGAAGAAATCGAAAGCCCCGAGCTTCATCGCCTCTACCGCCATCGGCACGTCACCATGACCGGTGATGACGATGACCGGCATTTGCACTTTCATTTCCCTGACGCGCCGCAGGAGCTCGATGCCGGTGATATCAGGCATCCGGACGTCGGTAACGATACAGCCCTGATGTTCGGCGGTGAGAGTCGCCAGGAAGGCCGAGCCGGACTCATGCACTGCAGCCGGAATGCGGATGCTCTGCAGAAGAAATGCGAGTGAATCGCGCACCGCCTGATCGTCGTCAATGATATGGACTTTCTGCTCATGTGGCATCGACTGCCTCTCCTTCCTTGACGGCGCGCAGCGTGAAGCGGAATACGGTGCCGCCTCCCACGTTGGGCCGCGCCGATATCACGCCGCCATGGGCTTCGATGATTGTGCGCGAGATCGATAATCCTACGCCCATTCCCTGCGCCTTGGTGCTGATGAAGGGCTCGAACAGCTTCGCCTGGACCTCCGGTGCGAGACCCGTGCCCGTATCGGCGACATTGATGGCGACCATATGATCCTCGACTAATTCGGTCGATATCTCGAGTTCGCGTCGCGGCAGGCCCTCCATCGCCTCGATCGCGTTGCGGATCAGGTTGAGGATCACCTGCTGAATCTGTACCCGGTCGGCGATGATCCGGTCGATCGCCGGATCGAGCCGGAACGTCACGCGCACGCCGTGCTCCTTCGCGCCGACCAGCGCGAGGGCGCCTGCTTCCTCAACCAGCTTCTTCAGGCTTTCGACGCGGCGGTCGCTCTCGCCTCGGGCGACGAAGTCGCGCAGACGACGAATGATTTGCCCCGCGCGCAGCGACTGTTCGGCCGCCTTGTCCATGGCGTCGCGCACCATCCGCGCGGTGTCGTCGGTCTGACCCTCCAGCAGCCGGCGCGAGCCCATCATATAGTTGGCGATCGCCGACAGCGGCTGATTCAGTTCATGCGCCAGCGCGGAGGCCATCTCGCCCATGGCGCTGAGGCGCGAGATGTGGATCAGCTCGGACTGCAGTTCCTGCAGCCGCGCCTCGGTCTGTTGCCGTTCGCTCAGGTCGCGGATGAAGCCGGTGAAGAAGCGCCGGCCGGTGGAGTTCATCTCGCCGACGGCGAGCTCGATCGGGAAGGTCGAGCCATCCTTGCGCTCGGCAACGACGACGCGGCCGATCCCGATGATCCGTTTCTCGCCGGTGCTCAGATAGCGGTTGAGATAGCCGTCATGCTGTTCGCGATAGGGATTCGGCATCAGCCGCTTCACATTCGATCCGATGATCTCGTGCGCGGTATAGCCGAACAGCCGTTCGGCCGCGCTGGAGAACGACTGGATGATGCCTTGTTCGGTGATGACAATCATCGCATCCGGCACGGTCTGCAGGATCGAGTTCAGATGCGCTTCGCGCGCGCGCAGGTCTTCGGTGGTGGCGAGCAGTTCCTCGGTCGTACGGCTGGCGGCGTGCCGGTTACGCGCGGCCTGGTCACCCCAATAGCTGATGCCGACACTGACGACGGCAAAAATGGCGGTGGTGATCAGCTGTCCGGTGGCGAACGACGGCTCGAAACCGATGCTGACGCCAAGGGACAGCACCGTCGCCAGCAATCCCGGGCCAAGCCCCCCCAGCGCGCTGGCGATGAGCACCGCCGGCATAAAGACAAGCAACGGCGCGGTGGCTTTGAACAGCAGGTCGAGGACAACCCAGGCAACCGCACAAAGCGCCACCGAGACGAGCGCAAGACCATAACGCCTGTAGATCGAGGTCGATTCCGGCATGTCTTTCGATCGTGGATCGCTGCTCATAAGACGTTGATCTGATGACACAAATTGCGGTCTCGGGATACCTGTAAGGCAGGTGAAAATGATCCCTGAAGGGACCTACGGAACTATCCTTAAGAGCAATATCCGAATTTCGCAAAGTGCGAACGGGGCTTACTCGATCCTCATCAACGATGGAGATCCCAATGCTCGCCCTTCGGACATCCACCCAGCCCCAGCCGGTCGCTGTTGACGCGGACGCGCTCGCGCTGTCAGTCGCGCGTTTGGGCGCGCCGATCCCCTATGCCCGCGATAGCGAAATTTACGGCGAGGGCGAGGAGGCCGAATACATCTATCAGGTCGTCTCCGGCGCGGTGCGAACCTACAAGATCCTGAACGATGGCCGCCGGCAGATCGGTGCGTTCTACCTGCCGGGCGACATCTTCGGCCTCGAGATCGGCGAAACCCACGACCTGTCCGCGGAAGCCGTGTGCGATTGCACCGTCGCCGTGATCAAACGCAGCTCGCTGGTGAAGCTCGCCAAGGGCGACAGCAGCATCACCCAGGCGCTCTGGACGCTGACGGCGCGCGAACTGCAGCGGGTGCAGAAGCATGTGCTGCTGCTGGTGCGCTCGGCGCAGGAGCGGGTGGCGTCGTTCCTGCTCGAGATGGCTGATCGTACGGCAAGCGCCGGCTCGGTCGTGCTGCCGATGTCCCGCCGCGACATTGCCGATTACCTCGGCCTGACGATCGAGACGGTGTCTCGCGCGTTGGCGGCGCTGGAAGGTCAGGCGGCGATCGAGCTGACCGGCGCGCGGCGGGTGCAACTCACCAACGTGCGCGAACTGCGCCGGCTCGATTCTTGAGCAGTTCTGTTCAACCGTGGAGGCTCTCATGTCGGCAGACGTGCGGATCAATACGACGAGCTACGCCGTGATCATGGCTGCGTTCGACCTCGATATGCCGGCGCGCGGCGTGCTGACCGCGTCGACCGGACTGGCTGCATTGTTCGATGCGCGGGTCATCGGCGTTGCTGCCGGCGAAAATACGATTTCTCCCTATTTCGCCGAAGGGCCGATCGCCGACAAATTCGTTGCCCAGAGCGAAGCAGATCTGCGCGAGCAGTTGAAATCGCTGCAGCGGCAGTTTCGTGAGGCTCACGCTGCGCGAAGCGATCGGGTCGAATGGCGGATGGCGGAGCGCCTGCCGGACGGATTCATGATCGCCTCGGCTCGCGCGGCCGATCTGATCGTGACGTCACGACCGTCGCCGCACGGCAACCTGATGCACGGGCCGGATGTCGCCAACCTGGTGATGCAGGCGGGCCGGCCGGTGCTGGTCGTGCCGCCCGACGCCGCAACGTTCTCGGCGGATCGCATTCTTGTCGCGTGGAAGGACACGCGCGAGGCGCGCCGCGCGGTGAGCGACGCCTTGCCGCTTCTGGCAAGGGCGAAACAGGTGCATATCGTCGCCATCCCCGAGCCGGAGAGCAACGACGCAGCTACGCTCGCCGGCGCGGATGATGTCGTGAACTGGCTTGCGCGCCACGGCGTTCAGGCCACGGCAATTGCACGGCCGGATTTCGGCGGCGTCGGCAAGTCGATCGAGCTTGCCGCTGAAGAATTCGGCGCGGATATCATCGTCGCCGGCGCCTTCGGCCACAGCCGCTTCATGGAGTGGCTGCTTGGCGGCGTCACGCGGCACTTGCTGCGCAGCGCGAAAGCCGGCGTGCTGTTCTCGCACTGAGCGGCACGCGGGTCGCGACACGTTCCATCCTTTGAGAAACCAAAGCAATCAAGGGCGCATGCTTGCTGCGTGCGCCCGCGGCCGTTTCCGCTATTTCACCGCAAGATCCGGAAAATCCTCGTAACCGTCCGGCATGGCGAGCGGTTCGTCGTCGCCGGCCTGATCGCCGAGGGTCAGCGCAGGGTTGGCGAAGAAGCCGTACCAGCGATGCGTATCCTTGCGCAGCACGTGAGTGATCAGCCGGCCTTCACGCAATTCGCCGAGATAGTGCCCGTTCTCCGCGTAAACGATTCCGCGATAGATCTGTCCGACGTGCCGGCCGTCGCGCGCGAACAGGCCGTCGTCGTCGATCCAGCCGAAAAACTTGCCGCTCCAGGTTCGTATCGTATCCATCGTCCGCGCGTGTTCCATTTCCGTCAGTTCACCGCCTGCAGTCAGAACGAGCGGTGCAGTTTTGCGCGGCGAAGCGAGAAGTCGTTCGAGCGGGCGCAATAGCGCAGCCAGTAGCCGTTGCGCAGCCGGACCTCGAGATGCGGCCGCTCGTCCTCGAACGTCTCGATCGGCGGACTTTCGACCAGGTTGTGGCTTCTCAGGATCGAATCCCAAATCGTCGGAAACTCGGCGCCGTCACGTGCGGCCCGGGTGCATTCTGCAATGAGCGCGTCGATCGATGGGTTCATGTGTTTCTCTCCCGTACAGAAGAGAAACTGTCCGAATCCCGTCTGGCGGTTTTGACAAAGATCAAGGCCGGCAACCGTCCTGGCGACGCGATCGGCCGATAGTCGCAGCGCACGAAGCGCGGGGCGGGGGCGCCGAGATGTTATCCAATTCTTAACGGCGGGCGATCTATGGTTGGCGCCGCGCAAATTTCAGATGCACGTGGCAGCCATGGATATCGCTTCGTCCCGCCACGCCGATTTTTCTCAACTGACTGTCGTCCATCAGGACGAATTCTCCCAACGACCGGTGCTGTGCGCCCTTCAGCGTCGCAGCCTCTGGCTTCTGGCGGCGGTCAGCCCGTTCGTCTTCATCGAGCCGAGCCCTTACGAATTCGCGTTTCTCGTCGTGCTGGTCCTCTTCATCGGCACCGGCCTGCGCTTTCCGCCGGCCGCGCTCTCGCTTGTCGCGATCCTCGGCGTCCTGAACCTCGGCTACACCGTCGGCGCGATCCATCTCTTCGAGAAACAGGAGGTTCTGTACTGGATCCTGACGTCATGGTACCTGGCGCTCACTGCGATTTTTTTCGCGCTCGTGCTCAGCGAAAATACCGGGGAACGCCTCGACGCGTTGATGCGGGGGTATCGCTTTGCGGCCGTCGTCGTCTCGCTGCTGGCGATCGCCGGGTATTTCAATCTCATTCCAGGGGCGCAGGAGCAACTCACCCTGTATTCGCGTGCGCGCGGCACGTTCAAGGATCCCAACGTGCTGGGCGCCTTCCTGGTCCTGCCGGCGATCTACTGCCTGCAGCAGATGATCGATGAGCAGGCCGGGCGGGCGCTGAGAAACGGCATTGCGTTCGCGCTCATCGGCCTGGCCGTGCTGTTGAGCTTTTCGCGCGCGGCCTGGGGCATCCTTGCGATCACCGCGATGGCGTCGGTCGCGCTCAACTTCCTGACGACGACCTCGGCACGCAAGAAGGTGCGCATTCTGATTCTGATGATGCTCGCAGCCGGCGTTGCCGCGGTGATGCTTTCGGTGCTGCTGTCGTTTGATGCGTTCGCGAATATTTTCAAGGAACGCGCCAGCCTGGTTCAGAGCTACGACACAGGCCGGTTCGGCCGCTTCGGCCGGCACGTCCTCGGTGCGGAAATGGCCCTGGATTATCCGTTCGGAATAGGCCCGCTGCAGTTCAGCAGGTTCTTTCCCGAGGACACGCACAACTCGTTCCTCAACGCGTTCATGTCCGGTGGCTGGCTGAGCGGCGTGACCTATCCGCTGCTCATCGTCACGACGTTGCTGCTCAGCCTGCGGAGCCAGTTCGTGGCCGCGCCCTGGTCGCAGGCCTCCAGGGTGCTGTTCATCACCTTCATCGGTCTCGCGTCCGAGAGCTTCATCATCGACACCGATCACTGGCGGCATTTCTTCATGCTGATCGGAGCGGTGTGGGGCGTATCGATCGCCAGCAGCCGCATGGCGAATACCAATGGCGCCTTTGAGTCTCACGCAGTCGGTGAACTGAATTGGACGACGCGCTGAGCCCTAACGACGCACCTGAGACATGAAAAGGTTGATGCAGATCAACGCGCAGACCATCCACCTCCAATGCCATGCGGCAAGCACAGGAGGAATGGATTATGAAGCTATCGATCGCGTTGCCAGTTGTGCTGACTGCCGGGTTCATAGCGGCAAGCACGGAGCCGGCCAGTGCCGTGGTGTACTGCCAGTACGTCAGCTATCCAGCAGGGTGTGTCGTGAGGCCCGGTGCCGTGCTTCGGCCGCGGCCGGTTGCGCGCGCCGCAATAGCTACACCTGGAGTAGGATACCGGGGCACTCCCATGAATCGTGGCGGCCCGGTCAATCGCGTTGGAAGACGCTGATTTTGCTCGGGCGGTGAACGGCGCCTGCGATCGAAGCTTGAAAAACCGGCCATCGGTTTGACGGCGTGGTAACGAGAGCGTCGCAGGCGCGCTGTCGCATGCACTCAATTCTGCTCAACCACCCGCTCGTCGCCAAACGTTCTAACGGAATATTTAGTTGAAGTTGGTCCTGGCGGCGGTCAGCCTTGTCGCGCGCCGCTACGGAACCAGCACTCGAGCGACCGATATTTCCGGAAATAGCGACGGCGCTTGCGGCGATCGGCCGACCTCCCATCCAAAATCCAGCTCGCCAGCTTCGAACAGACGGAGTCACGCCCGGCGCGGAACCCTTAAGCGCTTTTTACGGAATTCGTGATGTATCCTTTAACCCTAACTTTTGGATCAAATTGTCGCGGTTTCTTCTCCATCGTAACGTTTTCCCGGGATCGGGGAGGTGAAGCCGTCAGGACGCAAAGTAAACCAGATGTGTGGAATTGCCGGCTTCTACGGGGTTCGGGATGCGTCCCCAGAGCCCAAGGTGGTGCTTGAGCGGATGGCCGGCGCGCTGAATCATCGCGGTCCTGACGAGCACGGCATCTATCTCGACGGCGGCACCGGTCTCGGTCACGCACGACTGAGCATCATCGACATCTCGTCCGGTCAGCAGCCGATGCTGAGTGCAGACGGCAACGTCTGCGTCACCTTCAACGGCGAGATCTTCAACTATATCGAGTTGCGCGAGGCGATGATCCAGCGCGGCCATCACTTTCGAACCGATTCCGACACCGAAGTTCTCCTCAAGGCCTATGAGGAGAAGGGAATCGATTGCGTTTCGGACTTCAACGGCGACTTCGCCTTCGCAATCTGGGACAAGCGCAAGAAGCGCCTGATGATGGCGCGCGACAGGATGGGTGTCCGTCCGCTCTACTATACGCAACATGCCGGCGGCCTCTATTTCGCTTCGGAGGTCAAGGCGCTGTTGACCGTGCCCGGCATGCGGGCGGAGCTTGATCCGTTCGCGCTCGATCAGATCTTCACGTTCTGGTTTCCGCTGTGCCCGCGCACCCCGTTCAAGGGTGTGTTCGAGCTTCCTCCGGCGCATGTGCTGATCGCCGAGAACGGCAATGTGACGGTCCGCCCGTATTGGCAGCTCAGCTTCGGCGACACCGACACGCTCGGCGGCCGCAGCGAGCGCGAGATTGCCGATGAGCTGCGTGTGCTCTTGACCGACGCCACACGGATCCGCCTGCGGTCCGACGTTCCGGTCGGTGCGTATCTCTCCGGCGGGCTCGATTCCTCGATCGTCGCCGCCATTACCAAGCAGATCAAGCCCGACCGCCTGCGCACATTCTCCGTGACGTTCGAGTCCGAGGAGTTCGACGAGAGCGCCTTCCAGCGGCAAATGGCCGATGCGCTCGGCACCGAGCATACGTCGGTCCACTGCAGCACCGCCGACATCGGCCGCATGTTCCCCGATGTGATTGAAGCGACCGAACGGCCGATCCTGCGCACCGCGCCTGCGCCGCTGTTTCGCCTGTCCGGCCTGGTGCGCGAGCAGGGCTACAAGGTGGTGCTGACCGGCGAGGGCGCCGACGAGGTGTTTGCCGGCTACGACATCATGAAGGAAGCGAAGATCCGCCGCTTCTGCGCGGATCAGCCGGGTTCGACGCGTCGTCCGCTGCTGCTGCAAAAGCTCTATCCCTATCTGCCGGGGCTGAAAGGCCAGTCGCAAAAATATCTCGAGGCGTTTTTCCGTGCGCGATCGGACGAGGTCGGCGATCCGCTGTTCTCGCATCTGCCGCGGTTTCGCAATACCGCCGGCGCGAAGGTGTTCTTTTCCAGCGATGTCGCGCGCCAGCTTGGCGACTATGACGCGCTCGACGAATTGCGCTCGAACTTGCCCACGGAGTTCGGCCGCTGGCATCCGCTCGAGCAATCCCAGTATCTGGAGACCGCCTACCTGCTTCCCGGCTACATCCTCTCGTCGCAGGGCGACCGGGTGGCGATGGCGAACGCGGTCGAAGGCCGCTTCCCGTTCCTTGACCACCGGGTCGTGGAATTCGCCGCGCGCATTCCGCCGCGGCTGAAGATGAAGGTGCTGCGGGAAAAACACATCCTGCGCGAGGCCATGGCTGACCTGCTGCCGCCGTTGATCGGCAACCGTCCGAAGCAGCCGTATCGGGCGCCGGATGCGCTGTCGTTCGTCGGAGCGAACGAGGCGGCGTTTGCCAAGGCCAGCCTATCGAGCTCCTCGATCGGCAATGCCGGATACTTCAATCCACGCGCGGTCGAAAAGCTTTGGCAGAAGTGCTCGACCGCTTCCAACGTCGGTTTCCGCGACAACGTCGCCTTCGTTGGCGTCCTTTCAACCCAGCTTTGGCACAAATCCTTCGTCACGCAGACCCCGCGCCAGAACCGCAACGCAGCCTGAACACTTGCAAGGAGCTTTCATGTCCGCCGTCAATTCCAAGGTCCGCGAGTTCATCAAGGACAACTTCATGTATCGCGACGACCGCGCGGACCTCGCCGATACCGAGTCGCTGCTGGACGCAGGCCTGGTCGATTCGACCGGGATCCTCGAACTCGTCGCCTTCATCGAAACCGAGTTCAGCATCCAGATGGCGGATACCGACATCGTGCCGGACAACCTCGACTCGGTCGACACCATCGTTCGCTACGTCGAGGGCAAGATCGGCGCCACCGCTTGAGCTTCGATCAAGGCGCGTCAGGTGAGTGGGAATGAGCATCATCCGCATTGAGGATTACCTGGCCGCGAACGCGCGCACGCGCGGTGACAAGATCGCGCTTGTCGCCGGCGCACGGCGGCTTTCGTTTTCCGAGCTCGACCAGCTGTCCGATCGGGTCGCGGCGGGCTTGCGCAAGGGTGGTGTCCAGCGCGGCGATCGCGTCCTCGTCTTCATGGACAACTGCTGGGAAGCAGTCGTGGCGATCTTCGCCGTGCTGAAGGCCGGCGCGGTGTTCAGCCCGATCAATCCGTCGACCAAGGCGGACAAGCTCGCATTCGTGGCCGGCAACTGCCGGGCGGCTGCGATCCTCACCCAGGCGAAGCTGCTCACGATCGTGAACGACGTGCTGCCGTCCTGCCCGCCCCTTGCGCTGACAATGGTCGCGACCGGCGGGAAGGGGGAGGTGCCGGAGGGCTGCGTGTCGTTTGACGCGGCCTGCGCAACGCCATGCGAGGCGCTGCCGCGCGAGGGCATCAATCTTGATCTTGCGATGCTGATCTACACCTCCGGTTCGACCGGCTTTCCGAAGGGGGTGATGATGACGCATCAGAACATCGATGCGGCCGCGACCTCCATAACCACTTATCTGGAAAATACGTCCAACGACGTGATCATGGCGGTGCTGCCGATCTCGTTCGACTACGGCCTCTATCAGGTGCTGATGGCCGTCAAGCTCGGCGCGACGCTTGTGCTGGAGAAATCCTTCGCCTTCCCGCAGGCGATCCTGAACCGGATCAGGGAGGAGCGCGTCACCGGATTCCCGCTGGTGCCGACCATGGCCGCACTGCTGCTGCAGATGCGGGATCTTCAACCGGGCCAGTTTCCGACGCTGCGCTACATCACCAACACCGCGGCCGCGTTGCCGCCGGCGCACATCGCGCGCCTGCAGGAGCTGTTCCCGACGACGACCCTGTTTTCGATGTACGGGCTCACCGAATGCAAACGTTGCACCTATCTGCCGCCGGCGCAACTCAAGGCGCGGCCCGGCTCGGTGGGCATCGCGATCCCCGGCACTGAGGCTTACGTCGTCGACGACCAGGGGCAAAAGCTTCCGTTCGGCAGCACCGGAGAGCTCGTCATTCGCGGGCCGCACGTCATGAAGGGCTATTGGGAAAATCCCAAGGCGACGCAACAGGCGTTGCGGGCGGGCCCGCTGCCGCAGGAGATGGTGCTTCACACCGGCGATCTGTTCCGCACCGACGAGCAAGGCTTTCTCTATTTCGTCGGCCGCAAGGACGACATCATCAAGACGCGCGGCGAGAAGGTCAGCCCGAAGGAAGTCGAGAACGCGCTTTACGCGCTTGCGGGCGTGCAGGAGGCCGCGGTCGTCGGCGTCCCGGACCCGGTGCTTGGCTTTGCAATCAAGGCGGTTGTCGCGCTTGACGGTGGCGTGGCGCTGACGGCAGCCGACGTCATTCGTCACTGCGCCCGCAACCTGGAAGATTTCATGGTGCCGAAAATCGTCGAGTTCCGCGACCGGCTCCCGAAGAGCGAGAACGGAAAAATAGCCCGGCGGCAAGTCGAGGCAGAATCCCTGGAGGCGGTGCAATGAACCGACACGTGTCGACCCATCAAACAACCGTGCCGTTCTCGGCTGACGCGCTGCGGCTTGACGCCGCCCGCGAGACCGAGCGGATCGCGGCCGCCATCCGTGAGCAGGTGCTGAAGACGCTGCGCAAGCGCGGCGCGATCATCGGGCTCTCCGGCGGCATCGATTCCAGCGTCACCGCGGCGCTGTGCGTCCGTGCATTGGGTGCGAAGAACGTCCTGGCGGTGTTTATGCCGGAAAAGGACTCCGAATCCGACAGCCTGCGCCTTGGCCGGCAGGTTGCCGACGGTTTGAATATCGCCTCCGTCGTCGAGGATATCGCGCCGCAGCTTTCGGCGGCTGGCTGCTACAGCCGCCGGGACGACTGCATCAGAAAGCTGGTGCCGGAGTTCGGCGAGGGCTGGGGTTGCAAGGTCGTGCTCGGCAACGCGCTCGCCGCGACCGGCTACAACATCACGTCGCTGGTGGTGCAGTCGCCCTCGGGCGAGGTGAAGAAGCTGCGCATGCCGCTCGACGTCTATCTCGGCATCGTCGCTGCGACCAACATGAAGCAGCGAACGCGCAAGCAGATCGAATATTATCATGCTGATCGGCTGAACTATGCCGTCTCGGGTACGCCGAACCGGCTGGAATACGATCAGGGATTCTTCGTCAAGAACGGCGATGGCGCTGCCGATTTCAAGCCGATCGCGCATCTCTACAAGAGCCAGGTCTATCAGCTCGCCGAATATCTCGGCATTTCGCATGAGATCAGGTCTCGTCCGCCGACGACCGACACATGGTCGCTGGCGCAGACGCAGGACGAATTCTATTTCGCTCTGCCCTACGACCAGATGGATCTCTGCCTTTTCGGTCTGAACAACGGCATTCCGGTCGAGGCGGTGGCTACGGCGGTGGGTCTGTCCGTCGAGCAGGTTAACGTGGTCTGGACCGACATCGACAGGAAGCGGCGCGCAAGCGTTTACCTGCACGCGCCGCCGTTGCTGGTGCCGGATGCCGCCGAGTGAAGTTAGCTGTAG
>Ga0075365_10000846_pt1 | contig 12706 bp, 17 predicted proteins | sample EndMetdeltDD1765_FD_71387 | JGI IMG/M metagenome (GOLD analysis project Ga0075365, IMG submission 71387) | Populus endosphere microbial communities from Tennessee, USA - Endosphere MetaG P. deltoides DD176-5 | ecosystem: Host-associated > Plants > Roots > Endosphere | place: USA: Tennessee... | reverse complement strand
TCGACGCCGGAGAACGTCTCGCCGACGTCGAAGGCGCTGCCGTCGCGGTTGTAGGTGCGGTGGTCGTCGGCGGCGAAGGTCGTGTGCTCGTCGTACCTGCCCGACAGCAGGCCGCTCGCCAGCGGGACGCGGGCGATGATCCCGACGCCGGCCTCGCGCGCGGCAGGCAGCACCGCGTCGAGCGGCTTGAGCCGGAAGGCGTTGAGGATAATCTGGATGCTCGCGACGTGCGGGCGGGCGATCGCGCTGAGAGCCTGGTCGACGGTCTCGACCGAGACGCCGTACGCCGCGATCGCGCCCTCGGAGACCAGCGTGTCGAGGGCGTCGTAGGTCGCGTCGTCGTCGATCGTCGCGCTCGGCGGGCAGTGCAGCTGGACCAGGTCGAGGGTGTCCACGCCGAGGTTGCGGCGGGACCGGTCGATCCAGGCGCGGAAGTTGTCCATCACGTAGTTGGCCGGCAGCTGCTCCAGCCGCCGGCCCATCTTGGTGGCCACGGTGATGCCGTCGTGCGCGCGCAGGAAGGTGCCGATCACCTGCTCGCTGCGTCCGTCGCCGTACACGTCGGCGGTGTCGAAGAGGGTCACGCCGGCCTCGACGCTGGCCTCCAGCACCGCGGTGGCGTCGGCCTCGGTGACCTCACCCCAGTCGGCGCCGAGCTGCCAGGTGCCGAGGCCGATCACCGACACGTCGCGGCCGGTGCGGCCGAGCGTCCTAGTCTCCATGGGCGCCATCCTGCCCGAGCCGCTCGTGGAGCTTCGCCCGGACCTCCTCCGGCGTGACCTGCGCACGCTGGCGCTGCCCACGCGCGATGATGGCGCCGGTGGCGGCCACCCCGGCCACGCCCGCGATGCCGAGCACCTTCCACAGCTTCACGAGGAGCCTCTTTCCGTGTCTGACCTGTCCCTGGACGAGGCGGTGGACCTCACCCGCACCGGCGACCTGTGGCTGTTCCGTGGCCGGTCGGCTGCCGACCACGCTATCCGGATGCTGACCAACGCCCCCGTCAACCACGTCGGGATGGCGATCGTCCTCGACGACCTGCCACCGCTGATGTGGCACGCCGAGCTCGGCAAGGGGCTGCTGGACGTGTGGGCCGGCAAGCACCAGCGCGGCGCGCAGCTGCACGACCTGCGCGAGGCGGTCGTGCAGTGGACCGGGCGCTACGAGCAGCGGGGCTGGCTGCGACAGCTCGACGCCGAGGTCACCCCCGCCATGGAGGACGCCGCGCTGCGCACGGTCGCGCGCCTGGACGGGACGCCGTTCCCGGCGACCGCCGCGCTCGCCGGCCGCTGGCTGCGCGGACGGGCCCACCTGGTCGCGCCCGCGGAGACGACCTACTGCGCGGAGGTGGTGGCGGCGGCGTACACCGCGATGGGGCTGCTCGACGACTGGCCGCCGACGAACTCCTACGACCCGGGCCGGTTCTGGTCGGGCGACGACCTGGACCTGCGCCGGGGCGCGCGCCTCGGTGCGGAGATCAGGCTTCGGGGCTGACCGTGCGCCGGCCCAGGTCACTGAGCCGCCACACCCCCGGCGAGGCCTCGACGAGGCCCTCGTCCATCAGCGCCTTGCGGGCCTTGCGGGCCGCCGCGCGCCAGCGCAGCTCCCCCTGGGGGTTGGTCTCGTGGTCTCCGGGTCGCAGCCGCTCGCCGATCCGCTCCTCCAGCTGCTCGAAGACGTCGTCGGCGTCCAGCTCGCCGCCCGCGTCCTGCAAGGTGGCCAGGATCGCGGGGCGCAGCTCGTCGGGCGAGGTCCACTTGCGCGGCGCGGTCGAGCGGACCGGTGCGGCCACGGCCCGGGTGCCGGGCACCCGCGGCGGCGCCTTCACGCGCGGGGTCCGTGCGGCCGGTGCGGGCGCGGGGGCCGGCACCGGTTCGGGCCGGCCGTGCACGCACTGGCTCAGCGGGAGGTCACACAGCTCGCAGTAGTCCGCATCAGCCACGGGTACGACCGTACGTCGTCCCCGGATCGGGCGGGCCACCAGGGCCTGTCGCTTGCCACTACGGAAAGTGAACGATTACGGTTTCCGTCATGGAAAGCGATCAGCTCGACCCTCGCGAGGCCCGTCGCATCGCCGAGCGAGCGGAGGCGGCGCCGTACGTCGACTACCCGCCGACCCCCTGGTGGTTCCCGCTCTCCGCGGGACTGTGGGCCGGCGCTCTCGTGCTCGCCATGGGCCTGGCCCAGGACCACCCGGTCGCCGTCGTCGCGATCGTGGCCCTGGTCGCGGTCGAGTCGGCCTTCCTCAGCTGGTACGCCCGCTACCACGGCGCCCTCCCGTCGATGCGGCGCGCGCCCGCCGAGTTCCGGCCCGCGTTCGTGCGGTACGTCGCCGGCTGCGCCGTCGTGGTCGGCCTGGTCGGCGGCACCTGGTGGGTGAGCGGGCACGTCGCGGCCGCCGGCGTCACCCTCGTCGCGGTGGCGGCCGGCCTGACGCTCTACGAGCGGACCTTCGCCCGCGCGGCCCGGCGGGCCCGGGAGCGGCTCGCGTGATCGAGGGCCTCGACCCCGTCATCCACGCGCCGAAGCGACTGGCCGCGATGGCGGTGCTGTCGAGCGCGACCAGCGCGACGTTCCCGTTCCTGCGCGAGCACCTCGGCGTGAGCGACTCCGACCTGTCCAAGCAGATGGCGACCCTCGAGAAGGCCGGGTACGTCGAGGTCAGCAAGGCCGGTCGCGGACGCGGCGCGACCACGACCTATCGCCTGACCCGCACGGGGCGCAGCGCCTACGCCCAGCACCGCACGGCGCTGTCGGCGATCCTCGACGGCTGAGCGGCGGGCCTCAGCGCTGGCGCAGCCGGCGCGCCTCGCGCTCGATCTGCACCTGGTGCCGCAGCCGCACCTCGGCGAGGCGCTCCTGCTTCTCCTCGTCGCTGAGGGTGTGCCACGACACGCGACGCACCGCGAGCTGCTGCTTCATGATCGAGACCTCCATCCCCTGGTTGAGAGTCACAACGGTAGGGATCGGCCAACCCATCCCGCATCCGACTTTTGTCTGGACCAGACCTTCCGGCGGCCCATCTTTCGACGGGTGCGCTCAGCCCAGCGGCTCGACCAGCGCGAAGGGGACGGTGAGCACCCCGTCGGGGATGCGCAGGTGGTAGCGGGTGCGCCCGCGCTTGACGACCGATCCGACGGCGCCGTGGTAGCGGCCCTGGGCCACCACGCGGGCCCGGTCGCCGGGGCGGAGCACGGCCACCGGCAGGGCGGCCTGGCCGGACGGGCGGCTCTGCAGCCGCCGCAGCTGCGCCTGGTAGGCCGGGGACATCGCGACCGTCTCGCCGCGCCTGGTCCAGCTCAGCAGGTGGGCCAGGTCGAAGGTCGGCCCGCACCGCCGGCAGGCGGCCGGCCGGTCGGGTCGCCGGTGCCGGGTCACCCGGTGGCCCGCCGGGCACTGCCCGACCCAGGCACCCTCCAGCTCGGGCGCCTCGCGGCTCACGCAGCGCTCGCCGCTGCAGCCGATCCGCAGGGCGGTGGCCCGCCAGGTCGCGTCGTGGCCGTGCCGGGCGCCGACCAGGGCGTGGGCGATCTCGTGCAGCACGGTGTCGCGCACGTCGGCCTCGCCGTGCAGCGCGGTGAGCGGCGCACTGAGCCCGATCACGCGCTGGTCGTAGCGGCAGATCCCGGCCCGACGCTTGGCCCGGTCGAAGACCAGGGACCAGCCGCGCAGTCCGTGCTCGGCCATCAGCGCCCGGGCCATCCGAGCGGCGTCGTCGAGGTCCACCCGCAGGACGGTAGTCGCGACCACCGACACCGCCGGGGAGCCACCGCCGCGCCGCGATGAGTTCGCCCGGCTCCGGCGGTCTGCCCTGCCATGACGAGCATCCTGAACCCCTACCTGCACCTCGACGGCGACGCGCGAGAGGCACTGACCTTCTACCAGGCGACCTTCGGCGGCGAGCTCACCGTGATGACCTACGGCGACATGGGCATGGAGGGCGACCTCGCCCCCCGGGTGATGCACGGCCAGCTCAGCACCCCGAACGGCATGACGCTGATGGTCTCCGACGGCGGCACGGGCGAGGAGCTCGAGCGCGGCAACGCCTGGAGCCTCAGCCTCAGCGGCGACGACGATGCCCAGCTGCGGGGCTGGTTCGACGCCCTCGCCGCGGGCGGCACGGTGACGGTGGCGCTGGCCAAGCAGATGTGGGGCGACACCTACGGACAGCTGGTGGACCGGTTCGGGACTCCGTGGATGGTCAACATCACCGAGGCGGGCTGAGCCCCGCCGGCACGCTCAGCCGGTGCCGGTCCGGCCGACCTCGACGTCGGTCCCGACCCCGAGGTCGCGCACGGCCGGCCGCAGCCGCAGGAGATCGCGCTCGACGGCGCGACGCTGGCGCTCGCGCAGCTGCTCGAGCCGCTCGCGCCGCTCGTCGTCGGGCAGGTCGCGCCACACGCGCCGCGCCTCGACCAGGTGGTGCACCTCCACGCCACGCTCGTTCTCCACACGTCAAGGCTACCCTGACGAGCGGGGCCCGGAGGCCGAACGGCGCGACGCGGGTCGCGATCGGCCCGGCGTACGACGCGGCGCGGTCAGCCGCTCACCGCGCCCGGCTCGGCGACCGCCGACCCCTCGGCACCCGGCACGGCCTTGCCGACGGCGCCCTTGATCATCGACTCGAGGTCGAGGCCGGTGGAGGCCTTCAGCATCGACAGGGTCTGCAGGACGTTGTCGTTGACCTGGCGCGGCAGTGCGCCGGCACCGTCGGGCGAGATCACCGTGAGGGTGTCGATGGCGCTGATCGGCGCCGCGACCTCCTTGGCGATCTGCGGGAGCACCTCGATCAGCATCTGCAGCACGGCGGCGTCGTTGTAGTTGGCGAACGCCTCGGCGCGCTTGTCCATCGCCTCGGCCTCGGCCTGGCCGATGGCCAGGGTGGCCGCCGCCTGGGCCTCGCCCTCGGCACGGGTGGCGTCCGCCTCGGCGGTACGCCGGGCCTTCTCCGCCTCACCGCGGCGGGCACCCTCGATCGCCTCGGCCTCGGCCAGCGCGGCGCGTCGGGACTTCTCGGCCTCACCGGAGAGCCGGGCCTGCTGGGCCTCGGCCTCGGCGGCGGCGATGGTGGCGGCCTTGCGGGCGTCGGCGGCCGCGATCTCGGCCGAGCGCTTGGCCTCGGCCTCCTGCTCGACCTTGTACCGCTCGGCGTCGGCGGGCTTGCGGACCTCGGTCTCCAGCTTCCGCTCGGTGAGCGCGGCCTGACGGACGGCGACCTTCTCCTGCTCGGTGAGGATGGCCTGGTCCCGGTCGGCCTGGGCCAGCGGCCCGGCCGCGGCGGCCTGCGCGGACGCGGCGTCCGTCTCGGCCTTGATCTCGGCCTGCTTCAGCGCCAGGGTGCGCTGGGCGACGGCGATCTCCTGCTCGGCGGCGATCTGGGCCTGCTCGGCGGCCTGCCGGGCGTTGGCCTCGGCGATCCGGGCGGTCTGGCTGACCCGCGCCGCCTCGGGGCGCCCGAGGTCGGCGAGGTAGCTGCCGTCGTCGGTGACGTCCTGGATCTGGAAGGTGTCGAGGATCAGGCCCTGCCCGGTCAGCGAGTTCTCCGACTCGTCGGCGACCCGCTGGGCGAAGGCGGCCCGGTCGCGGATGATCTGCTCGACGGTCAGGCCGCCGACGATCGAGCGCAGCGCACCGGCGAGCACCTCCTGGGTGAACGGCTCGACGTCCTGCTGCTGGCTGAGGAAGCGCTGCGCGGCCAGCCGGATCTGGTCGGCGTTGCCGCCCACCTTGACGATCGCCACGCCCTCGACGTTCAGCTTGATGCCCTGGCCGGACACGGCGCCGCGGATCTGCACGGAGATCCGGCGCGACGAGAGGTCCATGGTGGCCAGCTTCTGCACGAAGGGGATCACGAAGACCCCGCCGCCGAGCACGACCTTCTGACCGGAGAGGTCGGTGCTGAGCTCGCCGGTCTCGGGGTTGAGCACCGCCTTGCCCTTGCGCCCGGTCACGATGAACGCCTGGTTGGGTCCGGCCACCTTGTAGCGGCTCGTGACGAGCAGGATCAGGAGGACCAGCAGCAGGACGAGGCCACCGACGGGGATCAGCAGGTCGGGCATGGGGTGCCTTTCAGGGGAGTTGGTTCCACACCGGGGCGACCTCGACGGCCGTCGGCGAGAGCACGGTGGTCACGTAGATCTCGGTGCCGGCCTCCAGGGCCAGGGCCGAGCGGGCGTTGAGACGGACCGGGTGGCCGCCGACGGCGACGACGACGACGCCGAGCCCGTCGTCGGGGATGGCGCTGACCACCCGCCCGGCCTGGCCCAGGGTGTGGTCGACCGAGGGCGTCGCATCGCTGCCGCCGTCGCGGATCAACCGGGTCAGCCAGGCCGCGAACCAGGCGAAGACCACGCCGACGACGACCCCGACGGGCAGGGAGACGACCACGGGGGCGCCCACGGCCTCCACCGTCGCCCCACCGAAGCCGGTGGCCGCGACGAACGCGCCGATCACGGCGGTGGAGAAGACGTCGCCCGGCAGGGCGTCGGCGACGCCGTCGAGCAGGTCGCCCAGGACCAGGCTGATCGCGAGCAGCGCCAGCCCCAGCACCCCGATCACGAGGAAGGTGGTCACGCGGGGCTCGCTCCTCATCACCGGTCCCCCGCCGGCCGCGGGGGTGGACCCGGAGCATGTCCCGGGCCGGCGGCCCGAAACACCCCGGGGTCGCATGGTCTGGTCCGCACCGGATAACCGACATTCGTCGGGCAGTCGTACCGTAGCGGCATGACGGTGTCGTACGCACGGGTGTCCGGTCTCTCCCAGGTCGAGCTCGCCCGGGAGGAGTCGCCGCCCACCCTCGCCGGCAACCAGGTGGAGGTCGAGGTGACCTACTGCGGCGTCTGCGCCACCGACACCCACAACTACACCTCCGGGGGCCAGGTCCCGCCCGCGGTCTTCGGCCACGAGTGGACCGGCACGGTCCGCCGGATCGGGGCGGACGTCACCACCGTCGCCGTCGGCCAGCGGGTCGTGGCCGCCGTCGGCGCCGCCTGCGGCAGGTGCGCGATGTGCCGCGCCGGCCAGGCCGACCACTGCGACACCGCCTTCGCCGAGGCCAACGGCGTGACCCCGGACGCGCCGGCGCACGGGGGCTTCGCGACCGCGCTCGTGGTCTCCGAGCGGCGGGTGATGCCCGTCCTCGACCAGCTCACCGACGTCCAGGCGGCCCTGGTCGAGCCGACCGCGGTCACCTTCCACGCCGTACGACGCACCCGCCAGCCGCTCGGCGCCGTGGTCGTCGTGCAGGGCGCCGGCCCGATCGGGCTGCTCGCCGCCCAGCACGCCCGGCACGCCGGCGCCGGCCGGGTGCTCGTCGTCGAGCCCAACCCCGAGCGGCGCGCCGCCGCCGTCCAGCTCGGCCTGCACGAGGTCTTCGAGCCCGGCGACCTCTTCGGCCAGCACCTCGACCAGGTCACCGACGGCCTCGGCGCCGACGTGCTCTACGAGTGCACCGGCGTCGCCGCGCTGCTGCAGCCCTCCGCCGAGCTGGTCCGCCGAGGCGGCACCCTCGCCCTGCTCGGCTTCCCGATGACCGACTCGCAGGTGAGCTACGGCGACTGGCAGATCCGCGAGCTGAGCGTGATCGGCTCGCTGGCCTACACCCGCGCCGACTTCACCGGGGCGATGCGCGCCATCGCCGACGGCTCGGTGCGGGTCGACACCCTCCACACCGGGACCGTCGGCCTGGCCGACCTCGCCGCGCTCATGGACGAGCTCGACTCCGGCCGGACGACGCACGCCAAGGTGCTGGTCGACCCGCGGCGCTGAGCGCTACTCCTCCGGCTCCAGCACCTGGCTGAAGAGCACCGCGCCGCTCAGATCGCGCAGGCTCATCGTGAGCCGGCCGTCGCGGGCGATGTCGGCGTGGCCGAAGAACTGGTTGCCGTGCCGCGGCGACTCGTTCGGGGTCCGCGCGGTCCGGCTGAACACCACCTCCGGCCCGAAGGTGCCGTCCAGCTCGTTGGGGCCGAAGGTGCCGGCCGCGATCGGCCCGGCGACGAACTCCCAGAACGGGTCGAAGTCGGTGAAGGTCGCCCGCTCGGGGGCGTAGTGGTGCGCCGCGCAGTAGTGCACGTCGGCGGTGATCCACACGACGTTGCGCACCCGGTGCCGCTTGAACGCCGCCAGCACGGCGGCGATCTCCTGCTCCTTGCCCAGCGGGGCGCCGGGGTCGGCGTTGGCCAGGCTCTCCTGCGCCTCACCGTCCGGCACCACCACGCCCAGCGGCAGGTCGGCCGAGATGACCTTCCAGGTCGCGCGGGAGCGGCGTACCTCCCGGACCAGCCAGTCGGCCTGCTCGGCCCCGAGGATCCGGGTGCCGTCGGGCTCCAGACCGGCCGTGTTGGGGTCCTTGTGGGTGCGCATGTCGAGGCAGAACACGTCGAGGTGACGACCGCGCTCGACCTTGCGGTAGATCCGGGCCGGGGCGAAGCCGCCGTCGTGGCGGTGGGCGGGCGGGTCGGCGACCGGCTGGTACTCCTGCCAGGCCCGGCGGGCCCGGGTCGCCAGCACGTCGACGCGGCGCTCCTGGGTGTAGCGCGGGTCCTCCAGCACCTCGCCCGGATACCAGTTGTTGGTCGTCTCGTGGTCGTCCCACTGCGCGACGACGGGGACGTCGGCGTAGAAGTCGCGGACGTTCTCGTCGAGCAGGTTGTAGCGGTGCCGGCCGCGGAACTCCCCCAGCGTCTCCGCGACCTTGCTGACCTCCTCGGTCACCAGGTTGCGCCAGACCTGGCCGTCCGGCTCGGTCACCGTCTCCGCGATCGGGCCGTCGGCGTAGATCGTGTCGCCGGCGTGGACGAAGAAGTCCGGCCGGGTCTCGTGCATCGCCCGGTAGCCGACCAGCCCGCCCAGGTCCGGGTTGATCCCCCAGCCCTGCCCGCAGGTGTCGCCGGTCCACACGAAGCTGCTCGCCGCCCCGTGCAGCGCCGCGGTGCGGAAGGTCGCCGTCCGGGTCTCGCCGAGCAGGCCGTGCTCGTCCTCGAAGCCGAGGCGTACGGCGTACTCGCGACCCGGCGCGAGCCGGTCCAGCGCGAGCTTCGCGGTGTGGTCGGTGCGCTCGGTCGCCCACGGTCCGAGGATCCGCTGGCGCCGACGGCCGCTGACCACCTCGGCGACCAACCGGCCGCGACCGGAGGCGCGCGCCCACAGCACGGCCCCGCGACTCGTGACGTCGCCGGACTGGACGCCGGAGGTGAGGGTGAGGCGGCGGCGCAGCAGGCCGGCCGAGGCGGGCGTCGGGGAGGACGCGGCGAGGACACCGGCGGCGGTGCCGGCCAGGAGGGTACGACGCAGGAGGTGCTGCCCGAGATCAGTCATGCCCGCCAGGCTCGCCCCGCCAGGTGGCAGCCGCGTGATGCTCAGGTGGCGGCGGGGTGAAGTGCCTCGCCGCGCGCGAGCCGGCGCAGCTGCGAGCCCAGGTTGTGCCGGCCGGTCTCGGCCAGCCACCCGTTGGGCAGCGAGAGCCGCACCACCTTGTGCCAGGCGCTGGCCACCTGCCGGTGGAGCGGGCGGGCGTTGTAGGCCAGGCCGAACTTGTCGAAGACCTCGCGCACCCGTGGCGCGATCTCGCCGTAGCGGTTGCTGGGCAGGTCGGGGAAGAGGTGGTGCTCGATCTGGTGCGACAGGTTGCCGGTCAGCAGGTGCAGGGCGGGCGGGCCGGAGATGTTGGCGGAGCCCAGCATCTGGCGGACGTACCACTCGCCCCGGGTCTCGTCCGCGTCCAGCTCGGGGAGCTCGAACGCCTCGACGCCCTCCGGGAAGTGGCCGCACATGATCACCGAGTGGCTCCACACGTTGCGGACCAGGACCGCGGTGGCATCGGCCGCCAGGGTCGCGCGCCAGCCGCGCCCGGACAGGGCCGGCCAGACGACGAAGTCCTTCGTCGCCTGGCGCAGCGCCCGCCGCAGGGTCACCATCGCCTCGGCCCGCTTCTGCGGCGAGAGGCTCCGGCCGCCACGGATGTGGTCGCCGAGGTCGAGGTCGTACATCGCGATGCCCCACTCGAAGATGCAGGCCGTGACGGCGTTCCAGAGCGGTTGCACCAGGTAGCGCGGCTTCCAGGGCTGGGCCTCGTCGACGCGCATGATGCCGTAGCCGAGGTCGTTGTCCATCCCGATGATGTTCGTGTAGGTGTGGTGGACCTGGTTGTGCGCGCGCTGCCACTGCCGGGGCGGCGAGGCGTGGTCCCACTCCCAGGTCGAGGAGTGGATCTTGGGGTCGCGCATCCAGTCCCACTGCCCGTGCAGGACGTTGTGGCCGATCTCCATGTTGTCGAGGATCTTGGCCAGGCTCAGCGCCGTCGTCCCGACCAGCCAGGCGGCCCTGTTGCGCCCGGCCAGCAGCACCAGCCGGCCGCCGAGCTCCAGGGACCGCTGGACGCGGATGACCCGGCGGATGTACGCCGCGTCGCGCTCGCCCCGGTCGTCGAGGACGTCCTGGCGGACGGCGTCGAGCTCCGCGCCGAGGAGCTCCACCTCCGCAGGCGTGAGGCCCCCCGGCCGGTGGTCGGTCGCGCTCGTCATGGCCCCACTCTGCCCGGTCGCACCGGCGCGTGGGTGACCGGGCTGTGACATCTCAGTCGAAGTCGATGCGCATCAGCCGGCTCTCGGCCCAGTCCGCCAGCCGGGTCGGCCGGATGGTCCCGGGATCGTGCGGCTGGTTGAGGTCGTCGACGATCGCGGCCAGCACCCGCGCCCGCTCCTCGGGGTCGCCGACCGTGGTGGCCCGCGCCGGGAGGTCCGCGCGGACGCCGTTCTTGAGGTGGACGGTGAAGCCGGGGTGCGCGCGCAGGTTGGCGTACCAGCTCGTGGCACCCCCACCCGCCCCGCTGCACAGGTACGTCGCCCCGTGCGCCCGGTAGAAGAAGATCTCGATCCGCCGCGGCCGCCCGGTGCGCCGTCCGAGGGTGGTGATGTCGATGATCCGCTCGAGGGTGCCGGCGGCCGGGGTGATCTCGATGGCCCGGCGTACGGCGTCCGGCAGGTGGGCCAGCTCGCTCATGCGACCTCGTGCTGCAGCGCGGGACCGAGCAGCAGCCCGCCGTCGGCGACGTACTCGGAGCCGGTGATGAAGGACGCCTGCGACGAGGCGAGGAAGAGCACCAGCGCGGTGATGTCCGCGGGCTGGCCCAGGCGCGGGATCGCGAACGGCTCCGGGGAGTAGAAGTCCGAGATCGGGGCGTCGCTCCCGGCGGCGGGCTCGGTGATGAAGGGGGTCGCCACGACCCCGGGGTGGATCGCGTTGACCCGGATGCCGTCGCGACCCATCTCCAGCGCGGCGGTGCGGGTCAGGCCGCGGACCGCCCACTTGCTGGCGACGTACGGCGCGTAGTGGGCCGTCCCGCCGATCCCGGAGGTCGAGGCGATGTTGACGATCGCCCCGCCGCCGGAGCGGCGCAGCGCGGGGCCTGCGGCCCGCAGGCCGAGGAAGGTGCCGGTGAGGTTGATGTCGAGGATGCGCGACCAGGTCCGCGGGTCGGTGTCCTCCAGCAGCGCCGGCGGGTTCTGCACCCCGGCGTTGTTCACGAGCACGCTGAGGGCGCCGAAGGTGCGCTCGGTGGCGGCGACGGCCTCGGCCCAGGACTCCTCGCTGGTGACGTCGAGGCGCACGAAGAGCGCGCGCTCACCCAGCTCGGCGGCGAGCGCGGCGCCGCGCTCGGCGTCGATGTCGGCGACGACGACGTTCGCCCCCTCCGCGTGGAAGGCCCGGACGTGGCTGGCGCCCTGGCCGCCGGTGCCGCCGGTGACGAGGACGGTCTGGTGGTTGAAGCGGGTCATGGGGTCATCTCCGTGGATCGTGGCAAAGGTGAGTCGAGTGACTCACCTCGGCAACGGTAGATCGCTCGCGATGGCGAGTCAAGCCACTCACCTCGCTATGATCGACGTCATGTCCAGCACCTCGCCGACCTACCACCAGCGCGTCGCGCAGGAGAAGCGCGCGCTGATCGTGCGCGCGGCCACCCGGCTCTTCCTCGAGCTCGGCTACGACCGGGCCTCCCTGGCCCGGATCGCCGAGGCGGCCGGGGTCTCGAAGGCGACGCTGTTCAAGCAGTTCCCGACCAAGGCGGCGCTGTTCGACGCGATGGTGCTGGAGTCCTGGACCGACGGCGACGAGGCCGCGCCGCCCACGGCCGGCGACCTCGCAGCGGGCCTGGCGCTGCTGGGCCGGCGCTACGCCGCCCTGCTCGACCAGCCGGGCATGAGCGACCTCTTCCGGATCGTCATCGCCGAGCTGCCGCGCTTCCCCGAGCTCGCGGAGAGCCACTTCTCGCAGGGCAAGATGCCCTACTTCGCCTCCGTGCGGGCCTACCTGGTGGCCGAGGACGGGGCCGGGACGGCCGTCATCGAGGACCCCGACCTGGCGGCCACCCAGTTCCTCGGGATGATCGCCAACTTCCTCTTCTGGCCGCGCCTCGTGCTCCCCGGCTGGTCGGTGACCCCGGACCGCGCCCAGGAGGTCGTCGCGGACGCCGTCCGCACCATGGTGGCCCGCTACGCCGCCACCGCCGCGTAGCAGCCGGGGGACGCCGGCGGTGCTCGCCGTTCGTCCCCCCGGCCGGTCTCACAGGCAGGGCACAGGTCGCGCTGACGCGGCTGCCAGCCCCCGGGCGGAGCCTTCAGCTCAGACCGACCCGATGGAGGACCACCATGACCGAGCAGCAGCCCGCCACCCCGCCGGCGCCCGCCACCACCGCGGTGGCCGACCC
>Ga0075365_10000845_pt1 | contig 12709 bp, 14 predicted proteins | sample EndMetdeltDD1765_FD_71387 | JGI IMG/M metagenome (GOLD analysis project Ga0075365, IMG submission 71387) | Populus endosphere microbial communities from Tennessee, USA - Endosphere MetaG P. deltoides DD176-5 | ecosystem: Host-associated > Plants > Roots > Endosphere | place: USA: Tennessee... | reverse complement strand
CTTCGGAGCCGGCTGCTTGGCCACCGCGGGGATCACCTGGGTCTTCTCCCCGTCGGCCGGCTCCTTGTCCGGCTCGTCGTCGAAGATGGACAGGCCCTGGTCGCTCATGGTCGAAGAATCCTTCTTCCGCTCGGGGGGAGGTACGCCGGGGCCCATCCTCCCCGATCGGTGGGGACAAACCCACCCCGGTCCGCGCGCGTCGGGCTCAGACCCCGCGGAACCGGTTGATGGCGCTCTCGTGCTGGGCGCGCAGCTCGGCGTTGCGGACGCCGAGGCCCTCCTCGGGGGCCAGGCAGAGGACGCCGACCTTGCCCTGGTGGGCGTTGTGGTGGACGTCGAGCGCCGCCTGGCCGACCTCGTCGAGGGTGTAGGTCCGCGACAGGGTGGGGTGGATCCTGCCCTGGGCGATGAGGCGGTTGGCCTCCCACGACTCGCGGTAGTTGGCGAAGTGCGAGGAGATGATCTTCTTCAGGCTCATCCACAGGTAGCGGTTGTCGTACTCGTGCATGTAGCCGCTGGTGGAGGCGCAGGTGGTGATGGTGCCGCCCTTGCGGGTGACGTAGACGGACGCGCCGAAGGTCTCGCGGCCGGGGTGCTCGAAGACGATGTCGATGTCCTCGCCGCCGGTGAGCTCGCGGATCATCGAGCCGAAGCGCTTCCACTCCCGGGGGTCCTGGGTGTGCTCGTCCTTCCAGAACTTCAACCCGGCCTCGGAGCGGTTGATGATCATCTCCGCGCCCATCGAGCGCGCGATGGCCGCCTTCTCCTCGTTGGAGACCACGCACACCGGGTTGGCGCCGCCGTTGAGGGCGTACTGCGTGGCGAAGCCGCCCAGGCCGCCGGAGGCGCCCCAGATCAGGACGTTGTCGCCCTGCTTCATCGCGCCCCCGTTCTTGGACACGAGCTGGCGGTAGGCGGTGCAGTTGACCAAGCCGGGGGAGGCGGCCTCCTCCCAGGTGAGGTGGGCGGGCTTGGGCATCAGCTGGTTGGCCTTGACCAGCGCGATGTGGGCGAGGCCACCGAAGTTGGTCTCGAAGCCCCAGATCCGCTGCTGCGGGTCGAGCATGGTGTCGTCGTGGCCGTCGGGGTCCTCCAGCTCCACGCTGAGGCAGTGGGCGACGACCTCGGTCCCGGGCTTCCAGCGGGTCACGCCGGGCCCGGTGCGCAGCACCACACCGGACAGGTCGGAGCCGACCACGTGGTAGGGCAGGTCGTGGCGCTTGGTCAGGTCCGACAGACGGCCGTAGCGCTCGAGGAACCCGAAGGTCGAGACCGGCTCGAAGATGCTGGTCCACACGGTGTTGTAGTTGATGGCCGAGGCCATGACCGCGACGTACGCCTCGCCCGGGCCGAGCTCGGGCAGCGCGACGTCCTCGACGTGCAGGGACGCGCGGGGGTCCTTGTCCTTCGAGGCGAGGCCCTCGAACATGTCGACCTCGTCCTTGTGCACCGTCACGGCGCGGTAGGACTCGGGGATCTCGAGGTTCGCGAAGTCCTCGGACGAGACGCTCCCGGGGTCGTGGGAGGCGGCGAGGATGGCGTCGAGGATGTGCTGCACGTCGGGCTCCTGCGTGGTCGGGGTCACGAGTGGGCCGAGTATTACCGCTCGGTAACGCCTGGCGCGACCACCTGTGATCTATCTGGCTCTACGGTGGCCCGGTGGGCCGGACCATCGATCTGAACAGCGACGTCGGCGAGTCCTTCGGGCGCTGGAGACTCGGCGACGACGCGGGCGTGCTCGCCGCCGTCACCAGCGCCAACGTCGCCTGCGGCTTCCACGCCGGCGACCCCCTCACCCTGCGCCGCACCTGCGAGCTCGCCGCGGACCGGGGCGTCCGCATCGGGGCCCAGGTCGGCTACCGCGACCTAGCCGGCTTCGGGCGCCGCTACATCGCCTACGAGCGGGCCGAGCTGAGCGCCGACGTGCTCTACCAGCTCGGTGCGCTCGACGGGATCGCCCGGGCCGCCGGGCGGCGGGTCGAGTACGTCAAGCCGCACGGCGCGCTCTACAACACCGCCGTCCACGACGAGGAGCAGGCGGCCGCGGTCGTCGACGCGGTCACGGCGTACGACGCCGCGCTGCCGCTGCTCGGCCTGCCCGGCTCGGCACTGCTGGCCGCCGGGGAGCGGGCCGGGCTGCGCACCGTCCGCGAGGCCTTCGCCGACCGCGGCTACACCGCGGAGGGGACGCTGGTCCCGCGCGCGCAGGAGGGGGCGCTCGTCACCGACCCGGAGGCGGTCGCCGAGCGGGTGGTCCGGCTGGTGGCCGAGGGCACCGTCGTGGCCGTCGACGGCAGCGTCGTCCGCGTCGAGGCCGACTCGATCGGCGTGCACGGCGACTCCCCGGACGCGGTGCGGACGACGGTGGCGGTGCGCCGCGCGCTGGAGGCGGCCGGTGTGAGCGTGCGGGCCTTCGTGTGAGCGAGGCCCCCACGCTCCTCCCGTACGGCGACCGGGCGGTGCTGGTGGAGCTCGGCAGCACCGAGCGGGCGCTGGCCTGGGTGGACGCCCTCGAGGCCGATCGGCCCGCGGGCGTCGCCGACGTCGTACCGGCCGCCGAGACGGTGCTGGTGGTCCTCACCGCGGATGCCCCCGCCGACCGGGTGCGCGAGGTGCTGCGTGCGGTGCGGCCCGGTGCCGCCCGCCCGCGCAGGCCGTCGCCGGCCGCCGTCGAGATCCCCGTCGTGTACGACGGCCCCGACCTGGCCGAGGTCGCGACCCGCACCGGGCTCGACGAGGCCGCGGTGGTCGCCGCGCACGCCGGCAGCACCTGGCGGGTGGCCTTCGGCGGCTTCGCGCCGGGCTTCGGCTACCTGGTCGGCGGCGACCCGCGGCTGCACGTTCCCCGCCGCGACCGGTCCCGGACGTCGGTGCCGGCCGGTGCGGTCGGCCTGGCGGGGGAGTTCAGCGGCGTCTACCCGCGGGCCTCGCCGGGTGGGTGGCAGCTGATCGGGCGCACCGAGGTCCGCCTGTGGGACCTGGACCGCGACCCGCCGGCGCTGCTCGGGCGCGGGGTCGAGGTCCGGTTCGTGGCGGTGGGCCCGTGAGCCTCCTGCGGGTGCTGCGCACCGGGCCGCTGACCCTGGTCGAGGACCTCGGCCGGCCCGGCCACGCGGCGATCGGCGTCGGCCGCTCGGGCGCCGCCGACCGGGGCGCGCTGCGGCTCGCCAACCGGGCGGTGGGCAACCCCGAGGGCGCGGCCGCGCTGGAGGTGCTGCTCGGCGGGCTGGAGCTGGAGGTCGTCGGGGGACCGGTGACCCTCTGCGTGAGCGGCGCGCCCGTCCCGGTCCGCGTCGGCGAGCGGGACGTCGGGTCGTCGTACGTCGCCCGGGCGAGGGCGGGCGAGGTCGTACGCCTCGGCGTCGCGCCGCGCGGCCTGCGCTCCTACGTCGCCGTCCGCGGCGGCATCGACGTGCCGGCCGTGCTCGGCTCGCGCAGTCGCGACGTGCTGGCCGGACTCGGGCCCGAGCCGCTGGCCGTCGGCGACGAGCTGCCCGTCGGGGACCCGGCGGGGGAGCCGCCGGTGGCCGACCTGCTGGTGCCGCCGCGGCTCCCGGAGGTGGTCGGGCTGCGGGTCGTCCGCGGTCCGCGCGACGACTGGCTGGTCGACGCCGACGCGCTGACCAGCACCGCCTGGACGGTCTCCGACGAGAGCGACCGGGTCGGCATCCGGCTGCTCGGTGCGCCCCTGGCCCATCGCGACGCCGACCGCCAGCTGCCCAGCGAGGGGGCCTGGCGCGGGGCGGTGCAGGTGTCGCCGAGCGGCGCGCCGGTGGTCTTCCTCGCCGATCACCCCGTCACCGGCGGCTACCCGGTCGCCGCGGTGGTGGTCGACGCCGACGTCGACCTGGTCGCCCAGGCGCGACCGGGACAGGCGCTCCGGTTCGGCTGGGTCAAGGGGCGCTGAGGGCCGGCTGCACCAGCTCGACGAGCACGCCGCCGGCGTCCTTGGGGTGCACGAAGTTGATCCGCGAGTCGGAGGTGCCGCGCTTGGGGGCGTCGTAGAGCAGGCGGACGCCGCGCTCGCGCAGGATCGCGCTGACCTGCTCGACGTCCTCGACCCGGTAGGCGACCTGCTGGCAGCCGGGGCCGTTGCGGCCGATGAACTTCGCGATCGTCGAGGAGTCGTCGATCGGGGCGAGCAGCTGCACGCAGGAGCCGGAGTCGCCGACGGCCATCATCGCCTCGCGCACCCCCTGCTCCTCGTTGACCTCCTGGTGCGCCAGGGTCATGCCGAAGACGTCGCGGTAGAAGGCGATCGCCTCGTCGAGGTCGGGCACGGCCATCCCGACGTGGTCGATGGCGGTGAACAGGTGGCTCGGCAGGCTCATGGCGTCATGGTCGTACGCCGGGCTCGGCACCGGCGACCGCTTGTGACATGTGCCTCATCCGGGTCAGGTCACAGCCCCTCGCCACCCATGTGACCCGTGGGTAGGGTCCGAGACATCGGCCACGTCCGCCAGTCTTCGGAGGAACCCATGTCAACCGTCATCGTCGCCGGGGCCCGCACCCCGATCGGTCGCCTCTCCGGCGGCTTGAAGGACCTCTCCGCCGCCCAGCTCGGCGGGCACGCCATCAAGGGCGCGCTGGCCAGGGCCGGGGTCACCGGCGAGCAGGTCAACTACGTGATCATGGGCCAGGTCATCCAGGCCGGCGCCGGGCAGAACCCCGCCCGCACGGCGGCCGTCGCCGGCGGCATCCCGATGAGCGTCCCGTCGATCACCATCAACAAGGTGTGCCTCTCGGGGCTCAACGCCATCGCCCTGGCCGACCAGCTGGTCCGCGCCGGCGAGTGCGAGATCGTCGTGGCCGGCGGCATGGAGTCGATGACCAACGCCCCGCACTTCCTGCCCAAGTCGCGCGAGGGCATCAAGTTCGGCGACGTCAAGCTCGTCGACTCCATGGCCTACGACGCCCTCTTCGACCAGTTCACCTCGCAGGCCATGGGCATGCTCACCGAGCAGTGCAACGCCGCCGCGCAGGGCCTGACCCGGGCCGAGCAGGACGAGTTCGCCGCCCGGTCGCACCAGAGGGCCGCCACCGCGTGGAAGAACGGCGTCTTCGACGACGAGGTCGTGCCGGTCTCGATCCCGCAGCGCAAGGGCGACCCGGTCGTGGTCACGAGCGACGAGGGCGTGCGCGGCGAGACCACCGCCGAGTCGCTCGGCAAGCTGCGCCCGGCGTTCGCCAAGGACGGCACCATCACCGCCGGGTCCTCCTCCCAGATCTCCGACGGGGCCGCCGCGGTCGTCGTGATGAGCCGGGCCAAGGCCGAGGAGCTCGGGCTGGAGTGGCTCGCCGAGATCGGCGCGCACGGCCAGGTGGCCGGCCCCGACTCCACCCTCCAGCTGCAGCCGGCCGCGGCCACCGCGCTGGCCTGCGAGAAGGAGGGCATCACCCCCGCCGACCTCGACCTGGTCGAGTTCAACGAGGCCTTCGCCGCCGTCGGCATCTCCTCGGCCCGCGAGCTCGGCCTCGACGACGCGGTGGTCAACGTCAACGGCGGTGCGATCGCCCTGGGCCACCCGGTCGGCATGTCCGGCACCCGTGTCGTGCTGCACCTCGCGCTGGAGCTGCAGCGCCGCGGTGGCGGCGTCGGCGCCGCGGCCCTGTGCGGCGGCGGCGGCCAGGGCGACGCGCTGATCGTGCGTGTCCCGACGAAGTAGCGCCGACGTCGGGGACCTCGTCGCGCGCGCCCGCGCCGGCGAGGTCCGCGCCGTCGCGCGCCTGGTCTCGCTGGTCGAGGACGAGTCGCCGCTGCTGCGCGAGGTGATGGCCGCCCTGGCCCCGCACGCCGGCGGGGCGCAGGTCATCGGCATCACCGGCTCGCCCGGCGTCGGGAAGTCGACCACCACCAACGCGCTGGTGGGCGCGCTGCGCGACGCCGGCCGGCGCGTCGGCGTGCTCGCCGTCGACCCGTCCTCGCCGTTCTCCGGCGGGGCCCTGCTCGGCGACCGGGTCCGGATGTCCGACCACGCGGCCGACGCGGGCGTCTACATCCGCTCGATGGCCGCCCGCGGGCACCTCGGCGGGCTGGCCTGGAGCACCCCGCAGGCGATCCGGGTCCTCGACGCCGCCGGGTACGACGTGGTGCTGGTCGAGACCGTCGGGGTCGGGCAGAGCGAGGTGGACATCGCCGCCCAGGCCGACACCACCCTGGTGCTGCTGGCGCCCGGGATGGGCGACGGGATCCAGGCCGCCAAGGCCGGGATCCTGGAGATCGGCGACGTCTACGTCGTCAACAAGGCCGACCGCGACGGGGCCGACCAGGTGCGCCGCGACCTGCGCTCGATGATGAGCCTGGCCGCCCGGAGCCCCGGGGCGTGGCGGCCACCGGTGGTGGCGACCGTCGCGCGGGCCGGCACCGGCGTCGAGGAGCTCGCGGCCGCGATCGAGGAGCACCACGCCTGGCTCGGGTCGACCGGCGAGCTGGCGCGTCGCCGTACCCGCCGGGCGCGGGGGGAGATCGAGGCGATCGCCGTCACCGCCCTGCGCTCGCGCTGGGCCGACGTCGGGGGCCGGGCCGAGCTGGACGCGCTCGCCGCGCGGGTGGTGGCGGGGGAGTGCTCGCCCTACGCCGCCGCGGACGAGCTGCTGGCGCAGTGAGCGCTCAGCGGTAGCGGCCGGCCGCCTCGAGGAACGACTCCAGCCGCGCGTCGGTCAGCGCGACCCGGGCCTCGGCGCGCGCGGGGTCCCAGGCGTCGATCGCGACGCGGCAGGCGGCGCCGACCAGGAGCCCGGCCGCCACGGTCATCAGGCCGTCGAAGAGGGAGTTCACGGGTTGCCCATCGGCCGGGCCGGGGCGGACCTGCGGAACGAACCCGCACTGGTCTGGACCGGCGCGCCTGCGTCGGGCGCGGGCCGCCGTACCCCAGACTGGCGGTGATCCATGTCATGACTCCGGGTGTCTGAGGATGGTGCCGCATGAAGAAGGCCATCGTGCCGTTGCTCGTCGTGTTCCTGGGCTTCTGGCTCGTCACCGACCCGCGCGGCCTCGCCGACACCGCCAGTGACGGCGGCGGACGGGCGTGGGACGCCACCGGGGACGTGTTCTCCTCGGCGATCACGTTCTTCGGCGAGTTGTGACGCTCCTCGGCACCTTCGCGGACCCGAAGATCGCCCGGCACCTGCTCCGCGAGGAGGGCGAGGTGATCGTCGACGAGGTGATCCACCACTGGATGGCCTACCTGCGCCCCGGTCTGGAGATCGCCGCCTCCGTCGCCCTGCTCGCGACCACCCCGTGGATCCACGTCGACCTCGCCGGCGTCGTGATGTTGATCGCCCTGGCGATCTTCCTGCACGGTCTGTGGGGCGTGCTGCGCGAGCACCGCGACCGGTTCGTGATCACCAACATGCGGGTCTTCCGCGTCCACGGGGTGCTCTCCAGCAACCTCGCGACCATGCCGCTGAGCCGGATCCTCGACATCACGGTCGTCAAGCCGCTGCACGGCCGGGTGCTGGGCTTCGGCCACTTCGTCTTCGAGTCCGCCGCCCAGGAGCAGGGCCTGCGCGACATCCGGTACGTCGGCCGCCCCGACGAGCGCGACCTCGCCATCCAGCGGGTCGTCCAGCGATCCGGCCTGCGCGGGCCCCGGATGACCTGAGGTCCCCCGCGCAGGTGACCTTCGACCCCGGAGCATCCGGGTCGCGTCTGGTGGGATGGCGGGGTGGACCTCGCCTCCGCGCTCGCGCGCCTGCCCGCAGACCCCCGCGTCGTCGTCACCGGCAACCACGCCACCCCGTGGCACCTGCTGGGGCTGGTCGACGAGGCCCTGCCCTCCTACGCCCTCTGGGCGCTGAACGGACAGCCCGGCCTGCCCGACCGCGAGGGCGTGAGGCTGGAGTCGTCGTTCGTCGGGCCGGGGCAGCGGCGCAGCCCGCGGCTGCGCTACGTGCCGGCGCGGCTCTCGATGGTGCCGCGCCTGTTCGCCGACCGGCTGCCGCCCGACCTGGTGGTGCTGCACACCACCCGGCCGCGCGACGGCAAGGTCTCGCTCGGGGTCGAGGTCAACGTCCTCCCGGCGGCCGTCGAGGCCTGCCGGCGGCGTGGGGGCGTCGTGATCGCGCAGGTCAACGACAACATGCCGTGGACCTCCGGCGACGCCGAGCTCGACCTCGACCAGATCGACGTCCTGGTCGAGGCCGACGCCGCGATGCCGCACGCGCCCGTGGGGGTCGTCGACGAGACCTCCGCCCGGATCGGCGCCCTGGTCGCCGACCGGGTCGCCGACGGGGCGACGCTCCAGGCCGGGATCGGGGCCGTCCCCGACGCCACCCTGCGCGGGCTGACCGGGCGGACCGGGCTGCGGGTGTGGACCGAGATGTTCTCCGACAGCGTGCTCGCCCTCGACAGGGCCGGGGCCCTGGACCGGGCCGTGCCGATCACGGCCTCCTTCCTGTTCGGCTCGCCGGAGCTGCTGGCCTGGGTCGACCGCAACGAGCGGATCGTGATGCGACGCACCGAGGTCACCAACAGCCCCGCCCGGATCGCCCAGAACCCCCGGATGGTCAGCGTCAACACCGCCCTCCAGGTCGACCTGTTCGGCCAGGTGAACGCCTCGCGGATCCGGGCCCGGATCCACTCCGGCTTCGGCGGCCAGACCGACTTCTACGTCGGGGCGCTGCACAGCCAGGACGGCCAGGCGTTCATGGCGCTGCGGTCCTGGCACTCCAAGGCCGACGTCTCGACGATCGTGCCGCTGGTCGACGAGCCGGTCACGTCCTTCCAGATGAGCGCGATCGTCACCGAGCAGGGACTCGCCGAGGTGTACGGCGTCGACGAGCGCGAGCAGGCCCGGCAGATCATCGCGGTCGCCCACCCCAGCGTCCGTGACGAGCTGCGCGAGGAGGCGGTCGAGCTCGGCCTGGGATGACTCCTAGGATTGGGTCCATGAGTCAGCAGCCGTTCTCCCGTCCCGGTGCCATCGACCTGTCGGCGCTCAAGCGCCCCGCGCCGAGCACCCCGGCCAGCCCGCCGGCGGGCGGTGCACCCGCGGCGGCCGGCGGGTCGTCGTACGCGGTGGACGTCACGGAGCAGAACTTCCAGAGCGTCATCGAGGCGTCGATGACCGCGCCGGTGCTCCTGGTCTTCTACTCGCGGACCCGGATGCCCGAGAGCGGTCAGCTGGCCGACGACCTGGAGCTGGTGTCGGGCGAGTTCGAGGGCCGGTTCCTCGCGGGTCTCGTCGACATCGACGCCGCGCCCGGCATCGCCCAGGCCATGCAGATCCCCTCCATCCCGCTCGTCGTGGCGGTGCTCGACGGCCGGCCGGCGCCGCTGATGCAGGACGCCCTGCCGATCGAGGAGCTGCGCACCGCGCTGACCCAGGTGATGCAGCAGCTCACCGCCCAGGGCATGACCGGCCGGCACCAGCCGCGGCACGCCGCGCCCGCGACCGGCGAGGACGAGGCGGAGGAGTACGTCGACCCGCGCTACGCCCCCGCCCAGGACGCGCTCGCCGAGGGCGACGTCGACCGGGCCGTCGCGGAGTACGAGAAGCTCGTCGCCGCCAATCCCGCCGACGCCGAGGCGGCCGCCGGGCTGGCCATGGCCAAGGTCCTCCAGCGGGTCCAGGGCGTCGACCTCGAGGCCGCCCGGGCCGCCGCGGCCGCCGACCCGGACGACCTCGACGCGCAGACCCTGGTCGCCGACCTCGAGCTCTACGACGGCCGCGTCGAGGACGCCTTCGCCCGCCTGGTCGAGCTGGTGCGCCGCACGGCCGGCAAGGAGCGCGACGCCGCCCGCGAGCACCTGCTCGGCCTGTTCGCCGCCGTCGGCAACGACGACGCCCGGGTGCTGAAGGGCCGCCAGTCGCTCGCCTCCGCGCTGTACTGATCGCCGCGCGACCGGCCGTGTCGAGACCGTGATCCGGGGTCTCGGTGCGCCCGCCGGCGCCGGCTACTCGTCCGACGAGGTGGTGAGCGCCCCGAGCACGGCGGCGACCGTGGGGGAGTCGGCCATGCTGCGCCGGTGCACCGCGACCACGTCGCGGGTCGGCACCGGGTCGTGGGCGGCGAGCGCCACCACGTCGACCAGTGGCTGCCGGCCCAGCCGGGGGACCAGGGCGATGCCCAGGCCGGCCCGCACCAGGGCCAGGTGGGAGTCGAACTCCATCGCGGTGTGCGCGATCCGGGGGAGTCGGCCGGTGCCGTCGTACATCCGGTTGAGCCACTGGCGGCAGATGGTGCCCTCCGGGGTCGCCACCCAGCCCTCGTCGACGAGGTCGGCCGGGGTGACCCGCTCGCGGCCGGCGAGCGGGTGGTCGGGGTGCACGATGACGTCGGCGACGTCGCGGGCGACCAGGGTGGTCTCCAGGTGGTCGGGGACCGCGATGGCCACGTCGCCCCACCGGTGCACCACCCCGACGTCGGTCTGCCCGGTGGCCACGAGGTCGACGGTGTCCCAGGGCTCGCGCTCGGTGAGCGTCACCGCCAGGTCGGGGTACGACGCGAGCAGGTCGCGCACCACCGGGGCGACCAGGCCCCGCATCGCGGTCGAGAACGTCGTCAGCCGCAGGTGGCCGGCGATGGTGCCGGTCTGCCGGTGCAGGCCGGCCTCCAGGTGCTCGAGGTCGGCGAGGAGCCGGCCGCCCTCGTCGACCAGGTGCCGGCCGTGCCCGGAGAGCATCACGCCGCGACCGACCCGCTCCAGCAGCGGGACGCCGGTCTGCTTCTCCAGCCGCTTGACCTGCTGGGAGACGGCGCTGGGCGTGTAGCCGAGCGCGTCGGCCGCGGCCACCACCGAGCCGTGGGTGGCGACGGCGCGCAGGGCGGTGAGGGCGGCGAGGTCGATCATGCAGCGATGCTACAAGGACATGTGCACCACAATTCGCTGGTGCTTCATGGTCCGGTGCCGAAGGCTAGCGGTGTGAATCGCCGTGACTCCCTGCTCGCCGCCCTGGTCGCCACCGTCTGGGGCTTCAACTTCGTCGTCATCGACTGGGGCATGGACGGCGTCCCGCCGCTGCTCTTCGTGGGCATCCGGTTCCTGGTGGTGCTGGTGCCGGCGGTGTTCCTGATCCCGCGCCCGGCGGTGTCGTGGCGGACCCTCGCCCTGGTCGGCACGTTCATGTCGACCGGCCAGTTCGGCTTCCTCTACGTCGCCATGGACGCCGGCATGCCGCCCGGCCTGGCCGCCCTGGTGCTGCAGGCCCAGGTGGTCTTCACCATCGTGATCGCCGCCGGGGTGCTGCGCGAGGTGCCCACCTCGGCGCAGGTCGCCGGCGTGCTGCTGGGCGTCACCGGGCTGGTGGTGGTCGGCCTGGGCCGCGGCGGGCACGTGCCGGCCACCGCGCTGCTGCTCTGCCTGCTGGGCGCGCTCTCCTGGGGGATCGGCAACGTGGTCTCGCGCGCTGCGCGCGTGCCCGGCGGGCTGTCGCTGACGGTGTGGTCGGCGACCGTCGTACCCCTGCCGCTGCTGGCGCTGTCGCTGGTCGTCGACGGACCGTCCGCCGTGGGCGACGGGCTCGCCGCCTTCGGCTGGCAGGCCGCGCTGTCGACGCTCTACACCGCGGGGCTGGCCTCGCTCGTCGGCTACGGCGTCTTCAACTCGCTGCTCGCCCGCAACCCGTCCGCGGCCGTGGTCCCGTGGGTGCTGCTGGCACCGGTGGTCGCCATGGTCTCGGCCTGGCTGCTGCTCGACCAGGTGCCCAACGGCGCCGAGGTCGGCGGCGGGCTGCTGCTCGTCGGCGGGGTGCTGGTGGCGCTGCGGTCCTCTCGTCGGCCGGGGCGCGGTGAGCAGGCAACCGTCGCCGACTCGGCGACGGTTGCCGGCTCACCGCCGCTCCCGGTGTCGGCGGGGGAGCGGTGAGCGGGCAACCGCTCGCGGGTGCGGAGGCGTTGCCGGCTCACCGCCGCTCGGGTGGCTACCGGCCCGACTCCGAGTACGACGGGCCACGGCCGGACAGGCTCGCCAGCGCGGCCCGGACCCGCCGGGCGGTGAAGTCGGCGCACCGCTCGTCGACCTGCTCGAGGGTGCAGAACTCCGCGGACCGGATCTCGCGCTCCTGGCGCACCACCTGCTCCAGCACCGACGCCGGCCGCACGCCGCCGTCGTAGACCAGGCACAGCGCGTCGTCCCAGCCGCTCCACGGAGGCAGCCAGTCGGTCAGCAGCAGGGGGCCGGGCGGCACGACCAGGCCCAGCTCCTCCTCGACCTCCCGGCCGGCCGCGAGCAGCGGGGACTCGCCGACCTCGACCACGCCACCGGGCAGGTCCCAGTCCTGCTTGTAGGTGAGCTGGCACAGCAGCACCCGCTCGGTCTCGTCGCGCACCAGCAGCTGCGCGATCGCGCGCTTGCGGGGCAGGAAGGAGTTGAGGAGGGCGCGGAAGCTCTGCGGGTCGGAGATCGGCGGGTCGTCGGCCAGCCGGGCGAGCACGACGTACTCGGTCGTCTCGGCGCGATCGCCGGTGCCGGCCACCACCCGTCGTACTCCCTCGCGCCGCAGGCCGGAGCGGGTGGCGACGCGCAGCGAGGCCTCGTTGCCGGGCTCGATCTGGGCCTCGACCCGGGTGAGACCGAGGCCGCCCTGGCCGGTCTCGGTGAGCGCCCAGTCGGTGAGGACCCGGACGGCCCGGGTGGCGTGCCCCTGTCCGCGGTGGCCGGCGAAGAGCGCCCACGACAGGGAGCCGGTGCCGGGCGCGGTGATCCGCACCTCGCAGGTGCCGACCAGCGCGGCGTCGACGACCACCGCGAACGACGCGAGCGTGC
>Ga0075365_10000844_pt1 | contig 12709 bp, 11 predicted proteins | sample EndMetdeltDD1765_FD_71387 | JGI IMG/M metagenome (GOLD analysis project Ga0075365, IMG submission 71387) | Populus endosphere microbial communities from Tennessee, USA - Endosphere MetaG P. deltoides DD176-5 | ecosystem: Host-associated > Plants > Roots > Endosphere | place: USA: Tennessee... | reverse complement strand
CGCTCGATCCGCGAGCTCCCGAAGGGAGTCGAGTGAGATTCCGAGCGGCCTTCCCACGATCCAGAGCTCCGCTCCCTCGAGCGACCTGAACGCGTCGAGTAGCACGTCCACGCCCTTGTACGGCCGGATCAGGCCGAAGAACAGGACGACCGGGCGATTCACCTCCGCCAGCTCCTGCGGCAGGGCCTGCTCGTCCGGCTGCCGCGTGAGGTAGTCGAAGGCGCCGTGCGGGATGAAGCGGGCGCGCGACTGGTCGACGCCGGCCTCGACGAGCCGCTCGCGACCGAACTCCGACAGGGCGACGACGGCATCCATCGAGTCGAGGATCCGGCGCAGGCCGCGCTCGAGGCGGCGCTCGAAGCCCTCGGCTCGAAGGACACCGTGAGCGGTCAGGACCCGGGGGTGACCAGGTGGAAGGAGGCGACCGTCGATGGCGGGCACCGGAAGCCACTGGTAGTGGCGGACGTCCGCGGAGCCGCCGTCGAACCTGTAGCGGGTCATGTCCTTGACGTGCTCGGCGAGCTTGAGGGCGCGGCGGGCCGGCGTCGAGGCCTCGCTCTTCGTCGAGTGCCGGTAGAACGACTCCCGGACCTCATACCCCATCGGGGCCGGCACGGAGCCGTGCACGAAGCGGCTCGTGACCAGCTCCACGTCGGCGCCGGCGCGGGCCAGGGCCGCGCAGAGAGAGCGGTCGAACGGCGGCGTATAGGCGGGTGGATCGACGACTTGGACGCGCATTCGCCAGGATTCTGGCGATGGAGCTGTCCTACTGCGTGGTCAACACGAACGGGCGGGAGCTGCTGCTCGAGTGTCTGCGGTCGATCCGGGAGACGCACCCCGAGGGGGTCGAGCACGAGATCCTGGTGCTGGACAACGCGTCCGACGATGGTTCGGTGGAGGCCGTGGAGGGCGCATTCGCAGGGGTGCGGGTGATCCGGCGGGATCGCCGGGCGGGGCTCGCCGAGAACAACTCGCTGATCATGCGGGAGGCCCGCGGGGACCTGTGCCTTCTGCTGAACGAGGATTCCGAGCTCCTCGAGGGTGCGGTCCGGGAGCTCCTCGACGCGCTCGCGGGCGATGCCGGCGCGGCCGTGGCCGGAGCGCAGCTCGTGAGCCCGGCCGGTGACCCGATCCCGTGCGCCTGGCGCTTCCCGGACCTCGGCAGCGCCATGGCGCAGGCTCTGCTGCTGCATCGCCGCCTCGTCACCCAGAGCCACGGCGGCGACGGACCGCCGCGCGAGGTCGGGTGGATCCAGTCCTGCACGATGCTGCTCCGCCGCGAGGTGGCGGAGAGCGTGGGCTACCTCGACACCGACTTCTTCGTCTACTCGGAGGAGGTCGACTTCCAGAAGCGCATGCACGACGCCGGCTGGCGAATCCTCCACGTTCCACGGGCGCGGGCCATCCACCACGAGCAGCTGGCGACCGACCGCTCGCCCGGTGGCAGGCGGCGGATCGTCCAGTTCCACCGAGGGCGTGACCTCTACATGCGCAAGCATCATTCGAAGCCGGTGGTCTGGCTCTCCCGCGTGCTGTGGTCGGCCTCCTACCTCCCCCGCGCGCTGGCCGCCGTGTTCATGCCCGGCCAGGACGCCGGCACGTACCTCCTCCACGCCCGCCAGGCCCTTCGCCCGGGGCGGGGTGAGGGAATGCGCGAGGCGGCCGATGCGTACAACCGTGCGCATGCGCCCGCAGGGGCGGGCGACGCTCAGGTCCCCGAGCGATCCTCGTCGCGAGCCGCGACCTCGTAGATCTCCGGGCCGAGCTCCGGAGCCTCTCCCTCCTCCTCGGCCTCGCGTGGCGCCGCCCGGAACGCTCTGGCGCGAGCTGCGATCGCCTCGGGGCTCAGGAGCTCCGCGAGGCCGGTGCGCTCCTCCTCGTGGAGGAACCCGAGCAGGAAGAGGACTGCCGGATACGCGAGCCACAGCACCCCGCGGCTGAGGAGGCCGATCGCCCCGGAGGTGGGCAGGAGCACCTCGCCGATCGCGACGAGCGCCGCGGCGGACAGGACGACGAGCGCGAGGCGGCGCCACTCGTACGAAACGGGGAAGAGCCTCTGCGTGAAGGCGTACATCAGGGCGAGCACCACGACATAGGAGGCGACGAGGGCAACGCCCGCGCCCACGATTCCCTGCGAGGGCACGAGCAGCAGGTTCAGGACTACGTTCGTGACGACGGCCGCGATCGTCGCCGGGAAGCTGAACTCGGTGCGCCCAGTGCGCCCGAGAATGACCACCATCGCGAGGTAGAGGGCGTAGAGGCCGATGCCCGTCGCCAGCAATCCGATCGCCTGGTATGAGGGGAAGAAGTCGGGCGCCGCGAGCAGCCGCACGATCCAGCGCGATTCCAGCCACAGGCCGCTCGCCGCGAACGCGAGGACCGCGGCGAACCAGGTGAAGATCCCGGAGTAGACGCGACGCGCCTCGTCGTCGTCCTGAATCGAGTAGGCGAGGGGCGGCCAGGCGAGCTGGAGCCCGCGCGCCAGCACCTGCATCGCCTGCGCGAACTTGAAGGCCAGGGCGTAAAGGCCGACCTCCGCCAGGCCCGCCATCCGCGCGAGGATGATGCGGTCGATGAAGTTGAGGGAGTAGAGCGAGAGCTCCGCGGGCATCGTGGGAAGGCCGAAACGGAACATCCGCCGCAGCAGCGGCCGGTTCGGGACCAGGGAGAGGCGGCGGCGCTCCCGCCAAAGCATCCACACCGTGACCGCGGCCCCCGTCGCGTAGGTGCCGAGGAGGATGCCTCCGGCGCGCTCCCCCTCGACCACGATCAGGAAAACCGTGAACGGGATCGTGATCAGGACGTTCACGATGGTGATCCCGAAGTAGGCCCTGGCGCGCTCGTCCAGGCGCAACAGGGTGAGCGCGTACTCGTACAGGGTCAGCGTCCACAGGCCGAGGATCGCCAGGCGGGCAAGGCCGGCGTCCTCGTGGCCCAGGAGCAGCTGCGAGATGGGGCCGGCGAGCGGGAGGAGGATCAGGGCGACGATCGTTCCCGCCCAGAACAGCGACGCGAAGCCGGTGGCCACCACGGCCGCGGAGCGCTCACCGGCGAGGTAGTAGAAGCGCAGGATCGCCTCGATGATCCCGAGCCTGACCACGATGCTGGCCGCGATGACCGAGGCGAGCATCACCTCCGCGGCGCCGTAGTCGCTCGGGGTCAGATAGTGCGTGTAGATCGGCAGCAGGAAGACCGCGATCAGCTTCGAGAGGACGCTCGAGGCGGTGTAGGCGGCCCCGGTCGTCGCGAGGCGGCGCAGGTACTCGAACATCGCCTATGCGGCGGGGGCGGGGCGCGGATCGGGCGGCTTCGGCGCCGGGACGCCCCCGGTGACCGGCACCTCCGATCCCGCGACTCGCCGTCGCCGGAGCGCCACTCCCACGCCCAGGAGCGCCCAGGTCGCCGGGTCGACCGTGAAGTCCGCGTAGCCGAGGCTGTGCACGAAGATCGCCACGAAGCACGCTGCGACCGCCGCCGCTCCCACCGAGGCGCGCGCGCCACTGAGCAGCACGATGAGCGCGAGCACCACCAGCGCCGCATAGACGATGAGGCCGATCGCGCCCTGCTCGGCTCCGACCGTCAGCGGCTCGCTGTGGGAGGCCGTCGTCTTCGCGGTCGGGTCGATCTCGTCCTCGAAGGCGGCGCCGAACGAACCGGATCCCCATCCCCACACCGGCCGATCGCGGGTGAGGTGATAGCCGCCGCTGACCAGGCTCACCCGGCCGCTGGAGATGTCGTTGATCTTGTCGGACGAGCTGAGGTCGGAGCGCCCGACGCCACTGACCGCAAAGAAGATCGCCATCGCCGCGACGATTGCGACGCCGGCCCCGACCGCCCAGCCGATGCCCCACCGCAGCGCCATGACGACGAGTAGGCCCGCGACCAGCGCGACGTAACCGGTGATCGAGTAGCTCAAGGCGAGAGCAACGAGAAGGATCCCCGCGACCAGCGCGGCTGCGATCGCGAGCCTGGTGTTGCGAGCCCAGGCCAGGTAGGCCCCGATCGCGACGACCACGAGGGCGAGCGCCCTGCCCAGGATGTTCGGGTCGTAGAAGAGGGAGTTCACGCGGAAGTAGAGATGCAGCTGGTTGGAGGCGAGCAGGTCCCCCTTGCTCAGCACCAGGTTGCGCGCGGCGAACTCCCAGAACGCCACCCCGGCGAACACCAGCGCTACGGCGCAGACGGTGACCAGGACCCAGCCGAGCAGTCGCTCCGTCCAGCGAACCTCGCCGAGCATCACGAACAGGAGCGCGAAGGGGACGAGGAAGAAGCCGACGTTCTCGATCGCGTTCGAGACGTCGACCGAGTAGGCCGACTGGATCGCGTAGAGCACGAGCGTGGCCGCGAGCACGCGGTAGAGCCAGGCGGCGGCGGTCGAGTCCCGCACGGTCGCCGGATGGGCGTCGGGCGCGCCGTCGGCGCGGGCGCTGCGGCCGCGCAGGGTCGCGTAGGCGAAGCAGAGCACCCCGCCGGCGATCACCGCGTAGAGCGGGACGAGCAGGTGGGAGGTCTCGCCGCCCACGTGCACCGGCACGCGGAGGGGGAGCACGGCGAAGGTGGCGAGCGGAAAGCTCCAGGGGAACCGCCGGAAGAGGGCGGCGATGACCACGGCCCCCGCGATCGCCACGACGATGACCGCCGCCAGCTTCTCGGGGGGATGCCGGAGCGCGACAAGTCGCGAGCTGTCCCAGACGTCTCCCACCACCAGCGCCGGCGCCGCGACCAGCGCCACCAGGGCACAGCCGTAACGCAGCCGGGCATCCCGGGCCAGAAGCGCTCCCGCCGCCGCGCCGCAGGCGATCAGAATGCCGGCGAACTGTGCCGCGGAGGCCGTCATGTCGCGCCTCCTCCGACGAGCGTGATCTCCTGCGGGTAGACCATGTCGCGGTCCTGGCTCGGCAGGACGACCCTGAGCCGGTACTTCTCGTCCGGGCTCGCGAGCTCGCCGGAGTCGGTACGCCCGTTCCAGCGATAGGTGACGCTCTTGTAGGCCACCAGCCGGCCCCGGTACAGCGTCCGTACGCGCTGGCGCTGCGGCCCCACGATCTGCACGGTGGCGTGCGGATCGCTGTCGCGGACGAAGAACTCGATCCTCGCGGTCCGCCGCTTTGCGTCACCCGCCGGCGAGAACCTTGTCGTCAGCTGCTGGACCTCGAGCTCGAGCTTCGGGGTTCGGGCGTGGACCACCACCCCCGCCACGACCACTGTCGCGACCAGCAGCAGCCCGAACAAAACCGGACCGACGCGGTTCAGCGCGCCCGGTCCTCTCCGGCGATGACCACCACGTCGGCGTTGCCGGCGGCCTCCTGGGTCTGGCGATCCACCTGCTGGACGGGATTGACCCCCAGGTCGTGGGCGACCTTCAGAGCCGCCTTCTTCTCACCGGGCTCGTACATGACGACCGTCTGTGTGTACTCCTTGCGGCTGTTCCCGACGGTGCCGAGCTGGAAGTTGTTCGCGGTCACGTCGTCAGCGACCTTCGCTCCGAGGCCGGGCACCGACGTGCCGTTGAGGACGGCGACCGTGACCTCGCTCGCCACCAGGGCCCCGGGGTTCCTCGACTTCTCGGGGGACGCGTTGTCGTTGAGGAGACGCTCGGACCCGAAGATCCCGAGGATCCCGAGGATCACGGCCCCCGCGGCGATGAGCGCGAGCACGCTGGGTTGACTGGCCCGCGCGGCGAACCTGCGCCACCGGGGATGCGGGCGCAGCGCTTCCCGCTCGGTGGTGACCTGCTCGAGCGCGGGGCGCTCGCTCGTGGTCGTCTGCGACGAGGGTGCCGGCACGGCGGCGCTCGGAGGCTGAACCGCCGTCCGCTCGGCGGTCGCCGAGGGCGCCTCCACACCGAGAATCTCCTCGAGCTCCGCCTCCGCGCGGTCGAGCAGCGCCTCGCTCCTGACGAGGTCCTCGGCCGGATGATTGGGCTCGGCCGCCATCCACGCCTGGATCCGCATCAGATCGCGGCGCTGCGACAGGTAGAGCGCGAGCAGCGCCACGAAGCCCACCACCGCGGCCAGCGAGACATAGGTCGGCATCCGGCTGGCTGCGTCGTAGAGGACCTTGACCAGAGCGGCCGCCAGGGGCATGGGTGCGCCTACCCTCCTCCCCCGAAACCGGCGTCGTCGAGGCCCAGGACCAGGGCGAGGTCAACCTTGCCGGCAGCGGAACGGGTCTCCGGCGTCATCGGCTGGACGGGCGTCTCTCCAAGCTGCTTCTTCACCGCCGCCGCGAACTGCTGGGCGTCCGCGCGCTTGCCGCTCGCGTACTCGACGACGGTGGCGTTGACGCTCGCGGTTGCGTTCCCGACCGGACCGGTCTTGTAGCCGGCCTTCCTCACGACTCCCTGCTCGACCGTGGCCGCGAGGCCGGGGACGTTCGTCCCATTGATCACGGCGACCGTGGCCTTCGGCGGGGCCTTCCCGCCGTCCTTGCCGCCTCCGCCACCGTCCCCGCCGCCCACGAGCCCGAAGCCGCTCGTCACCACCGCGACGGCGATCACCGCGATGGCGAGGAGCACGAGGATGTAGCGGCCGTCGATCGGCAGGCGCCGATCGATCGCGGCGAACCGATCCCGCACTCCCCAGCTGAACCGCTGCCAGGCAGCGCGCACCCTTCCCGTTGCCGGCTCCGCGGCTGGGACGGGCTCTCCCTCCTCCCCCTCGTCCTCGCGCGACGCCTCGGCTGCCGCCTGCACGGCGTCGGCGGCCTCCGACGCGCGCTCGGGGGCGCGGCCCGCCCACTCGCGCACGCGGCGGATCTCGCGAGCCTGCTGGAAGAGAAGGAAGGCAAGGATCGCCAGGCCAACGAAGGCGACGATGCCCAGAACGGGCCCGATGGACTCGATCGCGTGCATCGGTGCGGGCGCATCTTAGGGTGCCGCCCGCCCGTAGCGGGCGCGAGAACACCCCGCACGGAGCGGACTATGCGTGTGTCAGGAAGGCTCGAGCGTGGACTCGGCGCGGCGCTCCTCCGCGACCTCGACCACTCGCTCGGCAAGCCCCGCCTCGTCCCCCGCGGTCACCAGGGCCTCCAAGCGGTCCACCGAGCGGACCACCCAGTCCGGGTCCAGCGGCTGACCGCGCACGGCGCGGACGATGCGGTCCGCGGTCGTCGGACGGGGGCGCTCGTCCTCGTTGAAGAGCTCCTCGCGGAGCTTCTCCCCGGCTCGTGGGCCGATGAACTCGATCGCGACGTCGACGTCCGGCTCGAAGCCGGCCAGGGTGATCATGTTGCGTGCCAGATCGACGATGCGAACCGGCTCGCCCATCTCGAGCACGAACACGTCGCCGGAGCCACCCCCCAGGTCGCCCGCCTGGATGACGAGCTGGACGGCCTCGTGGATGGTCATGAAGTACCGGGCCATGTCCGGGTGGGTGACCGTGACCGGCCCCCCCTTCTCGATCTGGCTGCGGAAGATCGGCACGGCGCTGCCCGACGATGCGAGCACGTTGCCGAACCGCACGCTGATGAAGCGCGTCGCGGTGTGACGCTGGCCGGCGGCCTCGATGATCCATTCGGCCATCGCCTTGGACGCGCCCATGACCGTGCGCGGGTTGACGGCCTTGTCGGTGGAGACGAGCACGAAGCGCTCCGTGCCGGCCGCGGCCGCGGTCTCCGCGGTCACGCGGGTCGCGATCGCGTTGTTGCGGACAGCCTCCAGCGGATTCGCCTCCATCAGTGCGACGTGCTTGTAGGCGGCGGCGTGGAAGACGACGTCCGGCTTGAACCTCTGCATCACCTCCAGCATCCGGTCGCCCTCCTTGCAGTCGGCGAGCACGGACTCGACGCGCGTGAAGTGCCACTCCTCCATCAGCTCGCGATCGATTCGGAAGAGGTTGTCCTCGGCATGGTCGAGGAGCACGAGAAGCTTCGGGCGGACCCTGGCGATCTGGCGGCTGAGCTCCGCGCCGATCGACCCGCCGGCGCCCGTCACGAGGACGATTTTGTCCTCGAGGTACGCGCCCACGCGGTCGAGCTCCATGACCACGGGCTCGCGGCCGAGGACGTCCTCGACCCGGACCTCGCGGAGCTGGCGCGTCAGCTGGACGCCGCCGCGGAGGAGCTCGAACACCGTGGGAAGAGTCCGGACGGGGATGTCCCGATCGCGGCAGGCCGCCACGACCTTCGCGCGCAGCGTCCCGGGCGCCGACGGAATCGCGATGACGACCTCGTCCGGCGCCTCGCGGTCGAGGATGCTCGCGATCTCGTCCGTCGATCCGAGGACCTTCACCCCCGCGGCGGTCATGTCCCGCTTGCCGGGGTCGTCGTCGACGAAGCCGATCGCGCGAACGCCGAGGTCCGGGTTCAGGCGCAGCTCCCTCACGACCATCTGGCCGCCCGAGCCGGCGCCGACGACGAGGACGCCGCGCGACTTCGCCCGCCGCGTCGCCTTGTCGGGACGCTCGGCGATCGTGCGGCGTACGAGCCTCGCGCCGCCCAGCAGCATGACCGTGAGCAGGAAGTCGAAGACGACGACCGAGCGTGGGAGGTTGTACGCGTACGGCTTCGCGAGCGTGAAGACCGCGACGAGGATGGCGCTCGCCACCGCGGCCGCCCGGACCACGGGCCACATGTCGGGGAGCTGGAAGTACCGCCACCACTTGCGGTGCAGCCCCATGACCTCGAAGACGATCGCCTTGCCGATTGCGACGAACGCGATCGAGCCGGCGAGCATCGTCAGGTAGCGGCCGGGGATCCCGATCGGCACGTCGAGGAAGCGCACCACGAACGCCAGGGCGAACGCAGCGGCCGCGAGCACGGCGTCGGCGGCGAACTGCTGAGCGCGGCGCTTTAGGACGGGGTCCTTCAGACGCTCATTCAGGCGAGACACCGGCACGAGTGTAATGCTGCGCTGCCATGCCGGCTGACATTTTGGACCCACTCGTGAACGCCGCCACCAACGTCATCGACGCGTTGGGGCTGGCGGGCGTGTTCGTCCTCATGACGCTCGAGAGCGCCTGCATCCCGATACCGAGCGAGGCGATCATGCTCTTCGCCGGGTTCAACGTGTCGGAGGGGAATATGACCCTGTTCGGCGTCGTCGTCGCGGGAGTGCTCGGCAACGTCGTCGGCTCGTTGATCGCCTATGCCGCCGGGTACTACGGCCGCACCGAGCTCCTGGACCGGAACCGGTTCATTCACATCAACCGGCGGCACCTGGACTGGGCGGACCGCTGGTTCGAGCGGTACGGGTCCGCGACGGTGTTCTTCTCGCGCATGCTCCCGATCGTCCGGACGTTCATCTCGCTGCCGGCAGGGTCGGCGCGCATGCCCCTGGGTCGCTTCGTGCTGTTCACCACCGCCGGCTGCATTCCCTGGGTGCTGTTGCTCGCGGTCATCGGCCGGGAGGTTGGCGACCGGTGGGAGGATTGGCGCGGTTACCTCCACTACCTCGACTACGTCGTGATCGCCGCGGTCGTCATCGGAATCGTCTACTGGATCGTCAGGCGACGCAGGGCGGGGACCCAGGCCGAGCCGACCCCTCCGGCTTGATCGCGAAACTGCTCCGGGGGAGGTCCCGACGCGCCCTCACCCCGCGGAGGGCGCTGATCTTGGGGGGCGTCCAGGGACCGGCGGAGCTGCTGCCGGTCTCGAGCTCAGCGCACGTATCGCTCGTGCCCTGGTTCGCCGGTTGGCGCATGGAAGCGGTGGATCCCGAGACGAGAAAGAGCTTCGAGGTCGCGCTGCACGCGGGCACCGCCGTCGCCCTGCTGCTCGGCCAGCGCCGTGAGGTGATCGCCGAGCTCCGGGGGGTCGACGGCCGCCGGGCAGCCGCGATCGCCCTCTCGCTCCTGCCTCCCGCGGCAGTGGGCTACGGGTTCGAGCACCAGATCGAGCGTCGGCTGGGCGGGCCTCGCAGCGTCGCCGCCGGCCTCCTCGCCGGATCGGTGGCGATGATCGTCGCTGACCGAGCCCCCCAGGACCGTTCGGCCGAGGAACTGGCGCCGGCGGACGGGCTCGCGCTGGGCGCGGGCCAGGCCGTGGCGTTGATCCCGGGGGTCTCGCGAAGCGGGGCGACGGTCGCAGCCGCGAGGTCGCGGGGCTTCAGGCGGGGCGACGCGAACCGCCTCGCGCGCCTGGTCGCGCTTCCGGTGATCGGTGGCGCGACCCTCCTGAAGGGCCTTCGAATGCGGCGCCGGGGCCTGGACGGGCGCACCGGCGCGGCGATCGCCGCCGGCGCGGCCGCCTCGTTTGCCTCAACGCTCGCGTCCCAGCGGCTGATGACGCTGACCGACCGGAACCGCTCCCCCTGGCCGTACGCGGCGTACCGCTCGGCCCTCGCCGTCGCGGTGCTGGCGAGGTCGCGGCGGAGACCGGCACCGCGGGATGGTTGAATCAGCATCGTGAACCCGGCCAGCGATGCAGGAGGGGCCGAGGCCTACGCACGGGCCGGCGTCAGCCAGGCGGCGGCAGGCACCGCGGTGGAGGCGCTGGTCCGGAGCCTGAAGCGGATCGACACGGGCAAGCCGTCACGAGTGGTCCCGCTGCCGGGCCACTACGCGAGCGTGCTGCGGCTCGACGACCGCATGGGGCTTGCCCTGTCCACCGACACGGTGGGGACCAAGATGGTGGTGGCTGAGCGACTCGGCCGCTACGACACGATCGGCATCGACTGCGTGGCGATGAACGTCAACGACGTCATCTGCGTGGGTGCGGAGCCGATCGCGATGCTCGACTTCATCCTCACCGAGCGCGCCGACCCCGAGATCTGCGGCGAGCTCGGCGTCGGTCTCGCCCGCGGCGCGGAGCTGGCCGGAGTCGAGATTCCCGGCGGCGAGATCGCCCAGGTCGGCGACATCGTCTCCGGGCAGGAGCTGGGCGGCTCGTGCGTCGGGCTCGTCGCACTCGATGCCATCGTCACCGGCGCCGCCGTGGAGCCGGGAGATCCGGTGATCGGCCTTTCCTCCTCGGGCCTCCACTCGAACGGCTACACGCTGGCCCGGGCGGCGCTCGCGGACGTGCCGCTTGACGACGAACGGCTGGGACGACCGCTCGGCGACGTGCTCCTCGAGCCCACGGAGATCTACGTGCGCCCGATCCTCGAGCTCCTCTCCTCCGAGGTGGACGTGCGCGGCCTCGCGCACATCACGGGCGAGGGATTCGACAACCTGCTGCGGCTGGAGGCCGACGTGGGTTACGAGATCGACGACCCGCTGCCCGTGCCGCCGATCTTCGGCCTGATCCAGGAGCTGGGAGAGGTATCCGACGCGGAGATGCGCGAGGTCTTCAACATGGGCTGCGGCTTCTGTTGCGTGGTCGCCGCGGCCGACGAGGCGGCCGCGCTCGAGCTGCTGCGTGGCCACTATCCGGATGCGAAGCGAATCGGGCGCGCAACCAACCGGCCCGGGGAGGTCTCGATATGAGCACGCGAATCGCGATCCTGATCTTCGACGAGCTGACCGCTCTCGACGCGATCGGCCCCTACGAGGTGCTCTCGCGCATCCCGGGGGCCGAGCTCCGCTTCGTCGCCAAGGAGGCCGGGGTCAAGCGAACGGACACGGGCGCGCTCGGGCTCGAGGCCGACCTGGCGCTCACCGAGCTGACGGACCCGGACGTCGTGCTCGTCCCGGGTGGACAGGGGAACCGCCCGCTCCTCGAGGACGCCGAGGTACTCGACTGGCTGCGGACCGCGCACGAGAGGACGACCTGGACGACGTCGGTTTGCACCGGTGCCCTGGTCCTCGCGGCGGCCGGCATCCTGGACGGGAAGCGCGCCACGACGCACTGGGCCTATCTGGAGCGGCTCGAGCAGCTCGGGGCGGAAGCCGTGAACGAGCGTGTCGTGGAGGACGGCAAGATCATGAGCGCCGCGGGCGTCTCGGCGGGCATCGACATGGCGCTCACGCTCGCGGCGCGGATGGCGGGCGACACCGTGGCCCAGGCGATCCAGCTCGGGATCGAGTACGACCCGGACCCGCCGTTCGACACCGGCTCGCCCGAGAAGGCGCCGAGCGAGCTGGTTGACCTGATCCGCTCGAGCGAGCGCTAGGCCAGTTCCCAGAAGGTCCCGCCGAGCACGGGCACCGGCCTGAGCTTCCAGTCGCGCGCGAGGGTCCAGAGCTCCGCCCCGAGTACAGGCGGCGGCTTGTCGCTCAGCTCCTCGAGCTCACGCGTCGTGCAGCGGCCGAAGAGCCGGATCGCCTCGAGCGGGTCGGCGAGCTCGGCGCGGGCCGGCTTGGCGCCGGCGGCGAGCGCGGCATCGCGGTACGGCTCGTAGGGCTCGAAGCCGAAGACCCAGCGCTCCGCGCCGTCCTCGCCGCGGAAGGCCGCCGACGGGAAGGTGATCCGCTCGTGCCCTTCGGTCTCGGAGACCTTGCCCGCCTCGCGAGCCTCGTCGGGCGGGTTGCGCACCTCGTCGAGGTCGGCCGCGAACGCCTCCGTGATGGCGTTGGAGTTCAGGTCGATGCGAAAGCGCTCGGTGTCGAGGCCCGCGGGACCGGCCTCTCCGATCAGGGCCTCGGCGTGGTCGAGCTTCTTGCGCTCGGTCATCAGGCCCTCCCGCAGCCTGCGGACGTACCGGTAGGCGGCGTCCGGGCCCTGCTCATTGGCGGCCTTCACCGCCTGACAGGCGGGGTAGGTGGAGGCGATCGGGTTCCGGCTCCAGAGGCGGGCATCGATCGGCATGCCGGACTCCGCCGCCACGTCGAGCCAGTGGGCCATCAGGTCCGAGAAGCAGTCGGTCCCGGATCCGACCCGCGACTCGGAGTCC
>Ga0075365_10000843_pt1 | contig 12710 bp, 13 predicted proteins | sample EndMetdeltDD1765_FD_71387 | JGI IMG/M metagenome (GOLD analysis project Ga0075365, IMG submission 71387) | Populus endosphere microbial communities from Tennessee, USA - Endosphere MetaG P. deltoides DD176-5 | ecosystem: Host-associated > Plants > Roots > Endosphere | place: USA: Tennessee... | reverse complement strand
GGTTCTTCCTCGATCTGACCTATCTGCGTGCGCAGGTCTCGGTCGGTTGGTGGCGCACCGTCCTGGACTGGCGTCGCCGCGAGCAGGCGGGAGGGTCTGATGACACCGAACCACTCCGGCGCATCCGCCACATCCGCTCGACTCCTTGCCTTTTCGAGAGATTCGTCAGCGGTTGTCGTGGTTGGACCCTCGTCAGGACACAGCGCCATGGCGAGGGGGACCCGGCCTGCGAGCTCGGCGAGCACCCGGCGGCCCTCCAGGGACAGGTACCGCCGTGCCATCCGCGGTCGTGCCCGCAGCGCCGTTGCCACACGCGGATCGAGGCTGCCGCCGCCGAGCAGCGCGCTCTGCAGCAGAACTTCGCGGCGCTGATCGCCGACGGAACTGCCGCACGATACGAAGATGACGTCACCGTTGGTGTAAGGCGCCTCCCCGGGACGCGCTTCGGCGATCTCCACCGCTCGGTTCGCGACGAACGTGGCAAGCAGTCGAAACCGTTCGGCGCCAGTCACGTCCGGGGAAGGATCGAGTCGACGAGTTCTCCGAGCGCGCGCACGACGTCGGCGTCGTCGGTCAATGCCTCGACGATCGCCGCCTGCACCGCTCGACGCAGAGTCAGTCCTTCGGCGACCAGCCCACCCGCGAGGATCAGCATGCGTGTCGACGACACCTCGCGCAGCCCGGAACCGTCCAGACTGCGGATGGCGTTGCCGAGCGTGACGAGGGTGCGCGCCGCCGCGGAGTCGATTCCGGCCTCGTGGGCAACGACGTCCGTCTCGATGTCGGCGGGTGGAAAGTCGAGCTCGAGCGCGATGAAGCGTTGTCGCGTCGACTCTTTGAGGTTCTTCAGCACACTCTGGTAGCCGGGGTTGTAGGAGATCACGAGCAGGAAGCCCGGGGCCGCGGGCAGTGTGATTCCGAGCCGGTCGACCGGAAGTTCACGCCGGTGGTCGGCAAGAGGATGAATGACGACCGTGGTGTCCTGGCGGGCCTCGACGACCTCGTCGAGATAGAAGATCGCGCCCTCGCGTACGGCGCGCGTCAGCGGGCCGTCGACCCACACGGTCTCTGAACCCTTGAGCAGGAAGCGACCCACCAGGTCCGCCGACGTCATGTCCTCGTGGCCGGCCACGGTGATCAACTCACGCCCCAACTCGTGGGCCATCGCCTCCACGAAGCGGGTCTTCCCACATCCAGTGGGACCTTTCAACAGCACCGGCAGACCCCGGCGGGCAGCGGCGCGAAAGACGTCCGCTTCATCGCTCACCGGCCGGTAGAACGGTGCCTCCGAACGGTTTCCGACAATCGCGTGCTCATTATTGGTCAGCAAGTCAGCGGCCCTCGATCGGCACAGCGGGCGGGATCACCACCCCTTCCGGGAGCACGAGTTCACCGTCGTGATTGACGAAACCCGAGCGGTGGGTCGGGAGCGGCAGGTCAGGATTGGGGCACGGTCGGTCGGTTCCGTCGCCGCAGATGCCCGGGTTGAAATACGAGCGCTTCTGCACGTCTTCGGGCCACGGATCGGCTTGGGTGCCGAGCCAGGTGGCGGGCACGTTGTAGAACAGGAAGAAGCAGGCGCTGACCCCGCCGAAGATCGCGAGGAAGCGAACGAACTGCTGTCTGACGAATCCGCCTCTGATGCTGTCCAGTCCACGTTCCACCAGGGTGCGTCCGCGGTCGTCGGTGAAGAACCGGAGGCAAACCAGGGCCGTCTGGACTCCGCCCCACATGAAGCCCTCGTAGATCGGATATTGGTAATAGGTGCCGGCGTTGATCGACAAGGACTGGATGGCGCCGGGATAGGAGTAGAAGCCGATCGGCAGGAGGATAAGTCCCTCCATGATGAAGTCGAAGGCGATCGCGATCGCATAGGTGACCAGCACCAACCGAAGATTGGTGATGCCCGGCCAACGGTTCTTGATTTTGCGCATGAGCGCGCATCCGACGATGGTGAGCAACAAGACGCCGTACGCGTAACCGGGGATGTTGGTCAGCAAGGGTTCGGGCACCGTGTGACCCGGTTCCTCGTGTGCCACCCATCCCGGGAAATACGGGGCCCAGGAACCTTGGTTGAACAGCCATGCGTTGTACGTGCACCAGGTGCTGTAGTAGTTGAGCATGGGGTCCTGGAACATCATCAGGCCCATCGACACCAACAACATGCCGTCGAGCGTTATGCGCCGTTCCCGGACCCACGGTCGAATGATGAAGAACCACAGGGCGACCGGGAGGCCAATCCACAGCACGACCGCGTTGGCGATCAACGGGATCTTCATGTACATCGGTGGTTCACTCGGCCCGCTCGCGACCGGCTCGAAATAGGGTCCGCTGACCCAGCGGACAAAGAGATACACCGTCAGCGCCAGGAACACGGCCCCGACAGTCGCCCAGATCTTGATGGAATTCGATGATCGCGGGGTTTCCGTGCCGAGCACTGCGGCGCGGCTCACCGATTCGGTGACGGTTGGCTTCTTCAACGGTCCGCTCACGGCGTCTCCCAGTTCAGTGATGTCGTCATTGTTGGACAAGATACCAATGAGTATCTCAGTATCCAATGGGTTTCTCAGATTCTGTGGGAGACTTTTGTCATGGTCGAGCAGTGGACCCGCGAACGACGCGTCGAACACACGCGCGCGTTGCTGCTCGACGCCGCCGAGGAGGTGTTCGCCGAAAAAGGCTTCACCCCAGCAAGTCTCGATGACATCGCGCGTGCTGCGGGCTACACCAAGGGCGCCATCTACAAACATTTCGCGACGAAGGAAGACCTCTTCCTGGCGGTCAGCGATCGCTACTGGCGTCGCTACTTCGACAATTTCGCCGAGGTGATGGCCTCTGCGAAGCAGGTGGGAGCGCGCGAATTCGACGAAATCGCCGAGCGATGGCGCACGCTGAGCCGCGACCGCGGTGCCGAGCACGCCGCGCTCGGCCACGAGTTCACGCTGTACCTACTGCGTAACCCTGAGGCGCGAGAACGTGTGGCTGCCAAGAGGTCCGAGGTCGTCGAGGCGCTCGCGAAGTTCATCGTCGACGGCATGGACCGACTTGGCGGCACCCTGCTGATTCCGCCAATGACGTTCGCCCAGGTGCTCGTCGCAACCAGCGATGCCGTCGTGCTGGGCAGCGAACTCGACGACGTGGATCTCTACCGCCCGGTCATCGAGATGTACACCTCGGCGATCAAGCTGCCCTGACGGTGGACCCGTCGGAGGTTCGTGCTCCCGCCCGTCTGGTCAAATAATCGATCTGCAGGTGGATCGAGTACAGCACCAGCGGCGGCAGAACGATGAACGGAATGTTCTCGGCGATGAACTTGAACCACAGCCCATATGTGCCCTGGCCGATGTCGTTGAACCCGGCACCAACCTCGGCGAGGAAGTAGACCGCGGTGCTGCTCATCAGCACGGCGATGCCGGCGAACGTCACCCACAGACACCTGATGCGAGACTCGGTCGAAAGAGTGGGTCGGACGAGGCGCGTCCACATGATGATGACGACGATCCCCGTGCAGACCCCGACGACCTCGAGCGCGAACATCCACGGGTTGCCGCTGACGTAGCGGGTGTCGGCCAGTCCGTATTGCCACCAGAGCCATTTCCATCCGGGATCGGTCGTGGGCGTCCACATCCCCAGTGGATGGCCGATCAGGAACATCAACTCGTACCCGATTTGGCTGAAGGCCGTGTATGGCAGGTAGAACAGCGTGAGTTCGGCGGCCTTGTCGAGTCGAGTTCGCTTCTCGCCGGGGGCATCCCAGAGGATGACGAACGGCAACAGGATCACCGGGATGCCGAAAAGCAGGTTCGCGATGACGTCGACGGTGAACGACGGCGGAATGAGATCGACACTGACCCCGATGGTCATCAAGATGAAGACGGCGGCGGTGAAGACGGCCACGGCTGTATAGATCCGCAACCGATGCGGTGCCCATGGTTGGGCGAAATTCGGCTCAGCCTCAGCGATGTCGGCCATGGTCGTTCACAGTATCAACTACTTGCGATTACCGGTAGGAAAAGATAGCGTCAGCGTCGCAGGCCCTTACAAATTTGCTCCTCGCGTGTGCTGCGCGCCAGCTCAGCCCGTGTGCCGCATCCGCGATCGCGAGTCGACAGGAACAGGTGATGGCTCGATTCCCGAAACCCCCCGAAGGCAGCTGGACGGAGCACTACCCGCAGTTGGGGACCGGTCCCGTGTCCTACGAAGACTCGGTGGACCCGGAGTTCTACGAAGTCGAGCGCAAGGCGGTGTTCAAGCGCGCATGGCTCAACGTCGGTCGCGTCGAACAGATTCCACGCAAAGGCAGCTACTTCACCAAAGAGCTCAAGGTCGCCAACACGTCGATCATCGTGGTGCGGACCACCAAAGGTGAGGTCAAGGCGTACCACAACATCTGCCGGCACCGCGGCAACAAGCTGGTGTGGAACGACATGCCGTTGGAAGAGACCAGCGGGGTATGCCGCCAGTTCACGTGCAAGTACCACGCCTGGCGCTACGACCTCGACGGCAACCTCACATTCGTCCAGCAGGAGGGCGAGTTCTTCGACCTCGACAAGAGTCGCTATGGCCTGGTGTCGGTGCACTGCGAGGTATGGGAGGGCTTCATCTTCGTCAACTTCGCCGAGACGCCGGAGCAGTCGTTGCGCGACTTCCTCGGACCGATGATCACCGATCTCGAGGGTTACCCGTTCGACAAGATGACGTCGCGGTTTTACTACCGCTCCGAGGTGAAGGCGAACTGGAAGCTCTACATGGACGCGTTCCAGGAGTTCTATCACGCGCCTGTGCTGCACGCGAACCAGTCTCCGACGGCCTACTCCAAGGCTGCGGCCGAAGCGGGATTCGAGGCACCGCACTACCGCATCGAAGGCCCGCACCGGTTGGTGAGCACCTCGGGTATCCGGGCATGGGAGATGGCCGACGAGATGCGCAAGCCCATCGAAGACATCTGTCAGAGCGGGCTTTTCGGACCCTGGGACAAACCGGACCTGGGGGAGATGCCTGCGGGGCTCAACCCCGCGAAATGCGATCCCTGGGGCCTGGATTCGTTCCAGCTGTTCCCGAACTTCGTCATCCTGTTCTGGGGGCAGGGTTGGTATCTCACTTACCACTACTGGCCGACGTCCCACAACACGCACATTTTTGAGGGCACGGTGTACTTTCCGCAGCCGCGAACGCCCCGCGAGCGCATCGCCCAGGAGCTCGCCGCGGTGTCCTTCAAGGAGTACGGTCTGCAGGACGCCAACACGCTGGAAGCCACCCAGTCGATGGTCGAGTCGCGCGTGCTGGACAACTTCGTCCTCTGCGACCAGGAGGTGCTCATACGCCATCTCCACACCGAAACTGCGGCATGGGTCGAGGATTACCGACGCAAGACCGCGGGGGTGTGACGTGACGACAGCGACGACGAAACTGCCTGAAGAGTTCGCCGATCTCGAGGAGTACTCGGACTGGTGTCTGGGCACCGAGGCCGAACGCTATGCCAAGCGGTTGGCCACGCCGATGCAGGAGATTCAAGCCTTCTACGACGCGATCACCGCGCGGGCCGAGGAGGCGATCGCGTACTGTGACAAGTTCTCGCTGGACGACATGCCGGAGGACGTGCTCAATCTGATGCACTTGCTCTACTCCATGATCCAGGCGTCGTTCCCGGTGGAATGTTGGAAGCAACCCAAGGTGCCTGATTCGGGCGCGACCACGCTGGACTGCGTGTCAGAACCGGTGCCGTGACCCAGCGGACCACCGTCCTGCGTGCCGCGCGCTGGGCCGACGTCGAGGCGGGCGAGGTGCGTTCGCCGGCCGTGATCGTCGTCGAGGGTGACCGAATCTCGGCCATCAATCCCGTTGACGTACCGGAGAATCCGGACGAGGACATCGATCTGGGCGACGTCACCCTGTTGCCCGGTTTGATGGACATGGAGCTCAACCTGCTCATCGGCGGCCCGGGTGGTCCGGAAGGTCTGCCGAGCCCTATGCACGGGGTGCAGGACGACCCCGCATACCGCACGTTGCGCGGGGCGGTGAATGCGCGCACGACCCTGGAGGCCGGTTTCACCACCGTGCGCAATCTGGGATTGATGGTCAAGACGGGCGGCTATCTGCTCGACGTCGCGTTACAGCGGGCGATCGAACAGGGTTGGCATACCGGCCCTCGGATCTATCCCGCCGGGCACGCGGTGACACCGTACGGCGGCCACCTCGACCCGACGGTGTTTCAACGTTTGGCGCCGGGCATCATGCCGTTGTCCGTCGCCGAAGGCATCGCCAACGGTGTGGACGAGGTTCGCGCGTGCGTGCGCTACCAGGTCAGGCATGGCGCCAAGTTGATCAAGGTGTCGGCGTCGGGTGGTGTGATGTCGCACAGCACCGCCCCTGGCGCGCAGCAGTATTCCGACGACGAGTTCGCCGCCATCGCCGACGAAGCGCACCGGGCCGGGGTGCGGGTGGCTGCGCACGCGGTGGGGGACAGTGCCATCCGGGCCTGCATCCGGGCGGGCATCGACTGCATCGAGCACGGCTTCCTCGCCACCGATGACACGATCAAGTTGATGGCCGACACCGGCACGTTCCTGGTGTCGACCACCTATCTCACCGAGGCCATGGCTGTCGATCGCATCGCGCCGGAGCTACGCAAGAAGGCTGAGGTCGTCTTCCCGCAGGCGCAGGCCATGCTGCCGAAGGCGATAGAAGCCGGCGTCCGCATCGCATGCGGTACGGATGCGCCTGCGATTCCGCACGGGCAGAATGCAAAAGAGCTGTGCGCGTTGGTTTCTCGCGGGATGACACCTATGCAGGCCCTGCGCGCAGCGACTATCACCAGCGCGGAGCTCATCGACGCTGACGGGGAGCTGGGGCGTCTCGCCGCAGGCTACCTCGCCGACATCGTCGCGGTCCCCGACGATCCGTCGCGCGATATCGGCGTCACGCTGAACGTCGGGTTCGTCATGAAAGACGGCATCATCTACAAGCGCTAGCGCCATCGAGAGGAGCGGGCGTGGAACAAACCGACAACATTCTCTGGCTGCTGAAGCAGGCCTGGTACTTCTCCTTGACGACGGTCAACGAGGCCGTAAGCGACCACGGCGTGAGCACCGCTCAGATCGGTGTGCTGCGTCAGTTGTCGAACGAGCCGGGACTCTCCGGTGCCGACCTGGCCCGCCGCATGCTGATCAGCCCGCAGGGTGTTCAGCTCGCGTTGACCGCCCTCGAACGACGCGGCCTCATCGTGCGGAAGAAGGATCCGCAGCACGGCCGCATTTTGCAGGCATTCCTCACCGATGAGGGTCGCGACGTCGCCGAGGCCGTCGTCAACGACGCAATCGCCGCGCACGACAAGGTGTTCGGGGTGCTGAACAAGGCCGAGCAGCAGACGCTTCGTGACCTGTTGGCCCGCGTCGTCGAACAAGGCACCGGGCACGAGCTGTTCGACGATCACATCGATCCCTAGCGCGGAGTATTCAGTACTTGAGATTAATGACAAGTACTTGATATATTGAGGACGATGGGCGACAACAACGGAGCCGACGGATTCGCGCCCTTACGCGTCAAGCGCGTGGTGCGCGAGACATCCGATGCCGTCTCACTCGTGCTGGACGTGCCCGACCACTGCTCCGCACGCTTCCGGTACCGGGCCGGCCAGTTCCTGACGTTGCGGGTCACCGTCGACGGGCAGGATCTTCGGCGGTGCTATTCGATGTCGTCGGCGCCCGTGGAGGACGAGCTTCGAATCACGGTCAAGCGCGATCCGGGTGGCGTGGTGTCCAACTGGCTCAATGACGCCGCTTCTGAAGGGGTCGAGATTCATGCGACACCGCCCGAGGGCCGGTTCTGCCTGCGCGACAATGCCGACGAGATCGTCGCATTCGCGGGCGGAAGCGGCATCACGCCGATCATGTCGCTCGTCCGGACGGCGCTGGGTAGCTCGCCGCGCCGCATCCGGCTGTTCTATGCCAATCGCAATCGCGATTCCGTGATTTTTGCCGAGGCGCTGGACCGGCTGTCCGAGAAGCATGCCGATCGCCTCGTGGTGGCGCATCACCTCGACGACGACAGGGGTGTGGTCACGCCAGATGCGGTGCGGTCGTTCATCGCCGGCGCCGGTACCGCCGACTTCTACATCTGCGGCCCAGGGCCGTTCATGGACACCGTGGAGGCAACGGTCCTGGAATCCGGTGTGCCGTCGCAACGGGTGCACCTCGAGCGCTTCTCGGTCGATCCGGTGCCTGTCGGGGTCGCCGAGAGTTCCGAGACGACCGAGACCGTCGTCATCGAACTGGACGGGAAGACGACCACCGCCGAGTACCGGTCCGGAAACACGCTGCTGCAGACCGCACGTATGTCAGGACTCCGGGCGCCGTCGTCGTGTGAGACCGGTTCGTGCGGAACGTGTATGGCACGCATCGTCACCGGCAGTGCCCGGATGCTGAACAACGATGCCCTCGATGACGACGAAGTGGCTGAAGGCTGGGTGCTGACATGCCAGTCTTTACCTACCAGCCAAAAAGTCCACGTGGTCTACGAATAGCGGAAGGTCGTGAGTATGAGGCGGTTCCGATGACGCGGGTGGCTGTGGTGACCGGCGGCGCCTCGGGCATGGGCGAATCCACCTGTCACGAGCTCGGCAGGCGCGGACACAAGGTGGCCGTCCTCGACCTCAACGGCGAAGCGGCGCAACGGGTCGCCGAGGAGTTACGGGCCAAGGGGGTGACCGCGCTAGGCGTGGCCGCCGACGTCAGCGACCGCGCGGCCGTCGAGGAAGCCTTCGCGAAGGTGCGCACGGAACTCGGTCCGATACACATCCTGGTCACTAGCGCGGGCGCGGTGGATTTCGCGCCGTTCACCGACATCACTGTGCAGTCGTGGCAGCGACTGATCGATGTGAATCTCACCGGCACTTTCCACTGCTGTCAGGTCGCGGTTCCCGACATGCTCGACGCCGGGTGGGGGCGCATCGTGATGATCTCGTCGTCCAGCGCCCAGCGGGGATCGCCGGGGATGGCGCATTACGCGGCGTCCAAGGGGGCGCTGCTATCCCTGACCAGATCGCTTGCGCGGGAGTACGGCCCGGCCGGGATCACGGTCAACAACATCCCGCCGTCGGCGATCGAGACGCCCATGCAGCACGCGGGGCAGGCGGCCGGGCACTTGCCCTCCAACGAGCAGATGGCCGCGAGTGTCCCGCTCGGCCACCTGGGCACCGGCGATGACATCGCCGCCGCCGTCGGATTCCTGTGTTCGGAAGAAGCCGGTTTCATCACCGGTCAGACCCTGGGTGTCAACGGCGGGTCGGTGATGTGATGACCACGAGTTCTGCACCACGACAGGGAGGTTCGCATGGCTAAGTGGCCTAAACCGGCCGAGGGCAGCTGGACGGCGCATTACCCGGAACTCGGCACCGGGCCGATCTCGTTTCGCGACTCGATCTCAGCTGAGTTCTACGAGCTGGAGCGTGAGGCGGTCTTCAAACGTGCCTGGCTCAACGTTGCCCGCGTCGAGGAACTCCCGCGCGTCGGCAGCTACCTCACCAAGGAGATCGACGCCGCCAAGACGTCGGTGATCGTCGTCAGAGGCAAGGACCAACAGATCCGCGCCTTTTACAACGTCTGCCGCCACCGCGGAAACAAGCTGGTGTGGAACGACTATCCCAACGAGGAGGTCAAGGGCACCTGCCGGCAGTTCACCTGCAAGTACCACGGATGGCGATACGACCTCAAGGGTGATCTGACGTTCGTTCAGCAGCCCGGTGAGTTCTTCGACCTGGACAACGCGCAGTACGGATTGAAGCCCGTGCAGTGCGACGTGTGGAACGGCTTCATCTTCATCAACTTCGACCCTGAACCGCGGTGGACGCTACGTGAGTTCCTCGGACCCATGATCACCGCACTCGACGACTATCCGTTCGAGATGATGACCGAGCGTTACGAATTCGAGGCGCGCAACAACAGCAACTGGAAGATCTTTGCCGACGCGTTCCAGGAGTACTACCACGTGCCGTCGCTGCACAGCCAGCAGGTACCCACCGAGGTGCGTCAGCCCGATGCCACGTTCGAATGCGGGCACTTCCAGATCGACGGCCCGCACCGCTTGGTGTCCACCGCTGGCACACGGCGTTGGTTGCTGGCGCCGGAATTCATGTATCCGGTCGAAAGGGTCACCCGCAGCGGTCTTGTCGGGCCGTGGCGTACGCCGGAGACACACCAGTCCGCGGGTCTGAATCCAGGTGGGATCGAACCGTGGGGGATCACCAACTTCCAGATATTTCCGAACCTCGAGATCCTGATCTACCACGGCTGGTACTTGCTGTACCGCTACTGGCCGACGTCGCACAACACCCACAAGTTCGAGGCTTACAACGCATTTCATCCCGCGCGCACAGTGCGCGAGCGCATCGAACACGAGGTCGCCTCGGTGGTGCTCAAGGAGTTCGCACTGCAGGATGCGGGCATGCTCGGTGGTACGCAGGCCGCACTCGAGTACGACATCGTTGATGACTTCCCGCTGTCGGATCAGGAGATTCTCGTGCGCCACCTACACAAGGTCGCGGTCGACTGGGTCGAGGAGTACAAGGCCGAGCGCAGTCCGGTGAGGGTCTGAGCATGACCGAAACACGATTGCCGAGTGCGTTCGCCGAATTCGAACCCTTTGCCGAAAAGTGGTGCCTGGCAACCGAACCGGAACGCTGGGCTACCCGTCTAGCCACCCCCATGCCGGAGATACGCGAGTTCTACGACGCGTTCACTCCTCGTTTCGAAGAGGCGATCGACTATTGCGACAAGTTTCCGCTCGACGAGGTGCCCGACGACGCGTTGAACCTACTGCACCTGGTCTATTCGATGATCATGGTGTCGATGGCCGTCGAGGTCTTCGGCACCCAGAAACCCGCCGACTCCGCCGACGCCGTCATGAATCGCGTCAGTGCGCCGGTGCCGTGAGGACAGGACCAAACACATGAGTCTGCTGACGATCAACAAGCTCACTCCCTCTGTCGGCGCCGAGGTGACGAGTCTGGACCCCGAAGCCCTGGCCGCCGACGACACCCTGAGCGCAGCGATCCTCGACGCGCTGGAAGACAACGGCGTGCTGGTGTTTCCAGAGTTGGGACTGGCACCCGAGGCACAGGTTGCCTTCTGCCGCAGATTGGGCGAGATCGACCACTCCTCCGATGGTCACCATCCGGTGGCGGGGATTTACCCGGTGACGCTGGACAAGTCCAAGAACGCGTCGGCGGCTTATCTACGGGCGACATTCGACTGGCACATTGACGGCTGCACGCCACTGAACGACGAGTGTCCGCAAAAGGCGACAGTGCTGTCGGCCAAGCAGGTGGCCGAGCGCGGCGGCGAGACCGAGTTCGCCAACTCCTATGCCGCTTTCGAAGCATTCAGCGCCGAGGAGAAAGAGCGCTTCTCGTCGATGCGGGTCGTGCACTCGCTGGAGGCGTCGCAGCGACGGGTAAATCCCGACCCGTCGCCGGAACTCGTGGCGAGATGGCGGAGTCGTCCCACGCACGAACATCCGCTGGTGTGGACGCATCGCAGCGGCCGCAAATCGCTGGTGCTCGGCGCGTCGGCGGACTACATCGTCGGAATGGACCTCGACGAGGGGCGGGCGCTGCTCGCCGACCTACTCGAAAGGGCCACCCAACCCGACCTGGTGTACCGCCATACGTGGTCCGTCGGCGACACCGTCATATGGGACAACAACGGCGTCCTGCACAGGGCCGCAGCCTATGACCCCGATTCACCTCGTGAAATGCTGCGAACCACCGTGTTGGGCGACGAACCGATCCAGTAGCCGCGGAGACACGCTGTGCGGGTGCACAGCTTCCTCGTTGACGCCGACGGCCCGACTGTGGAAATCTAATAGCCACATATGAGAATCACGTTCTCGTGGCCAGAGATCAGTGAAACGGAGTAGCGCATGACGGAGGATCTGACCTCGGTCGATTTCTTCAGGGACAGTCGACTGACGGACGACCCCTTCCCGTTCTACGAGGCACTGCGCAACAAGTGCCCCATCAGCCGCGAGGACCACTACGGCGTGACGATGGTGACCGGTTGGCAGGAGGCCGTCGACGTCTACAACGACGCCGAGACGTTCTCGTCGTGCCTCTCGGTGACCGGTCCGTTTCCGGGATTCCCGGTGCCGCTGGAAGGTGACGACGTCACCGACCTGATCGTCGCGCACCGCGACGAGATCCCATTCAGCGACCAGCTGCCGACGCTGGATCCGCCGACCCACACGAATCACCGTGCCCTGTTGATGCGGCTGATCACGCCGAAGCGCCTCAAGGAGAACGAGGACGCGATGTGGGCGCTCGCCGACGACATCCTCGACGACTTCCTCGCACCGGGCGAAGGCGAGTTCATCAAGGGTTTCGCCGGCCCGTTCACGCTGCGCGTGATCGCCGATCTGCTGGGGGTGCCGGAAGAGGACCGCGACGACCTCCTGGAGCGGCTCGCCCGCGGCACCCACGGCAGCTCGGTCGGCAACGCCGACAAGACGATGAACAAGACTCCGCTGGAGTACCTCTACGAGGTGTTCGCCACCTATGTCGAGGACCGTCGCGCCGATCCGCGAGACGACGTGCTGACCGGACTTGCGACGGCAACTTTCCCGGACGGAACGATGCCCGAGGTGGCAGACGTCGTGCGCGTGGCCACCAACGTGTTCTCGGCGGGACAGGAAACAACCGTCCGCCTGCTGAGTACGGC
>Ga0075365_10000842_pt1 | contig 12713 bp, 12 predicted proteins | sample EndMetdeltDD1765_FD_71387 | JGI IMG/M metagenome (GOLD analysis project Ga0075365, IMG submission 71387) | Populus endosphere microbial communities from Tennessee, USA - Endosphere MetaG P. deltoides DD176-5 | ecosystem: Host-associated > Plants > Roots > Endosphere | place: USA: Tennessee... | reverse complement strand
AGGCCGTGCATTTGCCGTTCAAGGGCGCACCCGAGGCGCTCACCGAAGTAATTGCAGGGCGCGCCGATTTCTATTTCGCGCCGCTGGTGAATGCGCTGCCGCTGCTCAAGGACGGCCAGCTGCAGGCGCTGGCCGTGAGCGGCTCGTCGCACGCCTCCGCATTGCCCGACGTGCCCACCACCGTCGAAGCCGGCTATCCAAACTCGGAATACAATTTCTGGGCCGGTGTGTTCGCGCCGGCCAAGACGCCTGCAGATATCCGCGCCAAACTGTACGCCGAGATCGTGAAGGCCCTGCACGAGCCGGCCATCCGCGGCAAGCTCGCCAGCCTCGGCGCCGATCCGATGCCGCTCACCTCGCAGCAGTTCGAGGCGTTGGTACGCAATGAGATCGAGACTAACACGCAACTGGTGAAGGCCGCCGGCATCAAGGTGAATTGATCCGAAGCCCATGACGCCCAGCGGCCTGCCGCTCTCGCGCCGGGGTATCCTTATCGGCGCGGCGGCTGCAGCCACGCATTTAGGCCTGCCGCCGCGCGCTGAAGCGCAGCCTGTCTCCGATGGTTTCGTGGAGCTGCGCGCGCGGCCTGTTCGCACCCTCCACGGTGCGCGAGCAGCGGCTTCGACCATGGGCTATGAGGGCACCGTGCCCGGGCCAACCATGCGCATCAAGCGCGGCGCAGACCTGCGCGTGCGCCTTTTCAACGATCTCGCGGAGCCGACCAGCGTGCATTGGCACGGCGTCCGAGTGCCCAATCCCATGGACGGGGTGCCGCCGCTGACCCAGCCCCCGGTGGTGCCCGGCACACGCTTCGACTACCGCTTCCGCCCGCCTGATGCCGGCACGTTCTGGTACCACGCTCCTGGTGCTGCCCAGCTCGATCAAGGCTTGCACGGCGCGCTGATCGTCGAAGAGGCCGAACCAGTGCAGGTCGATCGCGACGTCGCGCTCGTGTTGGCAACGCCCGGTCCGGAAGGCGGCTCCCTTCCCCCCGCGCTCGTCAATGGATCCGCCCTTCCCGCTATCGCAGCCAGGAGCGGCGACCGGTTGCGATTGCGGCTGATCAATGCAACCGCCGCCCGCGGACTCGTGCTCCGCGTGGAAGGCCATGCCCCCTGGGTCATGGCGATCGACGGACAACCGTCAGAACCCTTTCTCGCGCGCGACGGCCGCGTCGGGCTCGGACCGGGCAGTCGCGTCGACCTCTTCGTGGACACAATGCAGGATCCCGGATCGGTGGCGCAGCTTGTGGCGGGCGATCGCTCCGAGCCGATTGCACGGCTGATCTATGACAGCGGGGAACGTACTCGCGCCGCGCGGCGCTCGGATCCGCTGGCGCTACCGCCCAACCCGCTGCCGGCAAGGATCGACCTCAAGAGCTCGCTCAAGGTCGAGATGGCGCTTGCAGGTGCGAAGTCGTTTGAGCCCTCGACGCCGCCGCTCTTCGTCGTCAAGCGCGGACGCGCTGTGACACTGGCGGTACGTAATACCAGTGGGCGGTCGCACGTTATCCATGTGCACGGCCACTCTTTCCGCCTGCTCGACCGGCTTGACGACGGCTGGAAGCCGTATTGGATGGACAGCCTTGTTGTCGGCGACCAGGTCGAGCGCATCGCCTTCGTCGCGGACAATCCGGGCAAGTGGCTCATCGAATCCCGCCCGCTCGAGCAGGCGAGCAACGACGCGGGGGCGTGGTTCCTGGTGAGCTAGGCTGTCCGATGCCGCAGAACGATCGGAGAGGAGAACCGCATGACGTGCCCGCACCGCGTGATTGTAGGTCTACGGGACCGTTCGAGAGCCGCGACGTTCCTGCTGCTTGCCGTGCTGCTGTCCGCGATTGTGCCGGCCGCCGCGCAGCAGGCCGCCTCGCCTGCGCGCGAGGTCACATTTCGGCAGGTCGCGCCCGACCTTTATTTCCTGTTCGACTTTAACTCGTCGAACGCAGTAGTTCTCACGACCGACGACGGCGTTCTTGTCATCGACACGCGCCAGCACCCGCGCGACGGTCAGGATCTGCTCGAGCGCATTCGCAAGGTGACCGACAAGCCCATCAAGTGGGTGATCAACAGTCATTTCCACGGCGACCACCACTTCGGCAACGCACCCTTCAGAGCCGCCGGCGCGACCTTCGTTGCGCAAACGGAGACGGCGCGCCTCATGGAGAAGGTTCAGCCCAAAGAGATGGCACGGCGCGGCAATTTCTTCAAAAGCCGCGGCTTCGATCCGGGCGAAGTCAAGCTCATCCTGCCGGACGTCACTTTCGACAACGAGATGACCATCCGCCTCGCGGGGCGCGAAGTCCGCCTCGTCTACCTCGGTCCCGGCCAGCAAGCTGGCGATACCTTCGTGTTCTTCCCACACGCACGCGCCGTGTTCACGACGGGCATGTTCGGACCGCGCAGCATGCCGAACATGGCTTTCACGCCCTCGGTCGAGCACTGGATCAAGCTCCTCGACCAACTGGCGGCCATGGATGTGGACAAGATCCTGCCCGCGCATGGCGACGTATCGAGCAGCAAGGACGTCAGGGAATTGGCGGCGATGCTGGCGGATGAATACGTGACCGTTAAGGATGCGATCGCCAGGGGTACGAGCCTCGATGATGCGCTCAGGACGCTCACGTTGCCGCAATACAAGGACTGGCGGAACTATGGCCGGCTCGAAGGAGAGATCAGGGCGCTCTACGAATTGATCGGCACCGGGAAACGCAGCTACTTCGACTGAGCGCGCCAGTTCAGTTGCGAGCAGCGAGGATGGCGAACAGGCGGCGATAGATGGCGGGGATGACGTCGGGGAGATCTTCCGCGATCAGACCTGGACCTGCCTCGCTGCCTGCCTCACCGTGCAGCCAGACCGCGGCTGCGGCGCCTTCGAACGCCGCCATGCCTTGGGCGAGGCACGCCGCGACGAGGCCGGCGAGCACGTCGCCCGATCCAGCGGTGGCAAGCCAGGGCGGCGCATTGTCCGCGATGGTTGCCCGTCCGTCAGGAGCGGCCACCACGGTGTCCGCCCCCTTGAGCACGACAATTGCCCCGGCCTCGGCCGCAGCTGCCCTCGCTTTCTCGAGTTTTGATCGAGATTGCTTTTCTATTCCACTGAACAAACGAGAGAATTCGCCTTCATGGGGGGTCAGGACCGTGGCCTGCGAACGCCCCCTCATCATCGCGAACAGCTGCTCCGGCGTGTCGGCAAAGCTCGTGAGCGCGTCGGCATCGAGCACGACCGCGCGCCGACCCGCCAGCGCGGCCAAGACCATGTCTCGCATCGGCCGGCCCACCCCACCGCCCGGGCCCAGAACCACGGCGTTGCGGCGAGGATCGCTCAGGAAATCGGCAAACTCATCGACCCCATCGACCGGCCGCACCATGACGGCGAGGTTGCTTGCCGCGCTGACGGCGAGGGCCTCGCGCGGACTCGCGATGGTAACGAGCCCCGCGCCTCCCCGCAGTGCGCCGCGCGCGGCGAGCCTGGCGGCGCCTGTCGACGCCATCCCGCCCGACACCACGACCGCGTGACCGCGGGCGTATTTGTGTCCGTCCGCACGTGGAATGGGAAAGTCTCGAGCCCAAACATCCGGAGTGTTGATCCATGTCCGCGGGGGGACCGCAGCGAGCACGCGCGCCGGAATCCCGATATCGGCGGTGTGGATCGCTCCGCAGTGGAGCCGCCCGGGCAGCAGCAGATGGCCGATCTTGCGACGGAAAAACGTAACCGTTTCCCTGGCCTTGACCGCGAGCCCCACCACCGCGCCGGTCGTGCCGTCGATCCCGCTCGGCAGATCGACCGCGTAGACGCAAGCCGCTTCGTTCATCGCTTCGATCATCGCGCGCGACGTGCCTTCCGCTGGCCGGGCAAGACCCGCCCCGAACAGGGCATCGACCACGGCATCGGCGGGCTGCATCGCGTCAGGAGTGGCCGGCGCGGACGGTCCCCGCCAGCGTTGCGCCGCCAATGCCGCATCGCCCTTGAGCCGGCTGCGGTCCCCAACCAGGAGTACGCGCACCCGATATCTCCATTCGGCCAGGATCCGCGCGGCAACGAAGCCGTCGCCGCCATTGTTGCCGGGTCCGGCCACCACCGCGACCCGGGCACCCGGAGCGTGTCGCGTGGCAACGTGCTCCGCGACCGCCCGACCTGCATTTTCCATCAAATCAATTCCGGCGATTCCGCCGGCAATTGCGAGCCGGTCGGCCTCCCCCATTTCGGCGGTGGTGAGCAATTCGATCATGGCGGACCCAGAGTAACGGCATCGTGGAATTGGCGCGATGCCGCCGCCAATTCTTTCGCCCGCAGCAGGGGATATGCGATAACGATCACGAAATAGGCAAATTGCTCAATTTCTAATCCAAGGCTCGCGCTCAGGGATGGCTGCAGACCCATGGACGCCCGTCAAATAGCTGATCGGGTGACGGTTTTACCCTCTGGTGGGGCTTGGCACGGACCCTGCTAACCGGTAGCGCGCCAAGTCGGCGTCCGCCCGAACAGGCCAAGGGAAGGAAACGCGATGAAGAAAATCGAGGCGGTCATCAAGCCCTTCAAACTGGACGAGGTTAAGGAGGCCCTGCAAGAGGTCGGACTGCAGGGCATCACCGTCACCGAGGCGAAGGGATTCGGCCGGCAGAAAGGACACACTGAACTCTATCGTGGCGCCGAATACGTCGTGGATTTCCTGCCCAAGGTGAAGATCGAGATTGTGCTCGGCGACGACATGGTCGAGAAAGCCATCGAGGCGATCCGTCGTGCCGCTCAGACCGGGCGCATAGGTGACGGCAAGATCTTCGTCTCCAATATCGAAGAAGCCATTCGGATCAGAACGGGGGAATCCGGACTGGACGCCATCTGAGCCGCGGATTCCCGTACGTCGGCCTCCCCTCCAGCCCCAAGGCCCAGCCTATACGAAAGGTATGCTTTCCATGACCACCGCCAAAGAAGTCATGAAAATGATCAAGGACAACGACGTGAAATACGCCGACTTCCGGTTCACGGACCCGCGCGGGAAGTGGCAGCACGTCACCTTCGACATCAGCCTCATCGAAGAGGACACCTTCGCCGAAGGGCAGATGTTCGACGGCTCCTCGATCGCCGGCTGGAAGGCGATCCACGAGTCCGACATGTGCCTGATGCCGGACCCGGGCTCGGCCACCATCGATCCGTTCTTCGCCGAAACCACGCTGTCGCTGATCTGCGACGTGCTCGAGCCGACCACCGGCGAACCTTACAACCGCGATCCGCGAGGCATCGCCAAGAAGGCCGAAGGCTATGCCAAGGCCTCGGGGGTTGGCGACACCATCTATTTCGGTCCGGAAGCCGAGTTCTTCATCTTCGACGACGTCAGGTATTCGGTCACGCCGTACAACACCGGCTTCAGGCTCGACTCGGTCGAGTTTCCGACCAATTCCGATACCGAATACGAGGGCGGCAATCTCGGCCACCACATTGGCTACAAGAAGGGCTATTTCCCGGTACCGCCGCAGGACACCGTGCAGGATATGCGCTCGGAGATGCTCGGCGCCATGGCGCGAATGGGCGTGAAGGTCGAGAAGCACCACCACGAAGTGGCATCGGCGCAGCATGAGCTCGGCATGAAGTTCTCGCCGATGGTGATCATGGCCGACCAGCTGCAAATCTACAAATACTGCATCACCCAGGTCGCCCAGATCTACGGTAAGACCGCGACCTTCATGCCCAAGCCGGTCTACGGCGACAACGGCTCGGGCATGCACTGCCATCAATCGATTTGGAAGGGCGGCAAGCCTGTATTCGCGGGTAACAAATACGCGGATCTGTCCGAAACCTGCCTGTCTTACATCGCCGGCATCATCAAGCACGCCAGGGCCATCAACGCCTTCACCAATCCGACGACGAATTCGTACAAGCGGTTGGTGCCGGGCTTTGAGGCGCCCGTGCTGCTGGCCTATTCGGCGCGCAACCGCTCGGCCTCCTGCCGCATTCCGTACACGACCAATCCGAAGGCCAAGCGCGTCGAAGTACGCTTCCCCGACCCGCTCGCGAATCCGTATCTCGGCTTTGCCGCGATGCTGATGGCCGGCATGGATGGCGTCAAGAACAAGCTCGATCCGGGGCCCGCCATCGACAAGGACCTCTACGACCTGCCGCCGGCGGAGCTCAAGCAGATCCCGACCGTGTGCGGCTCGCTGCGCCAGGCGCTGGAAGAACTCAGCAAGGACCGGGCTTTCCTCAAGGCCGGCGGCGTGTTCGACGACGACTTCATCGACAGCTACATCGATCTGAAGATGACCGAGGTGATCCGCTTCGAGCACACGCCGCATCCGGTCGAGTTCGAAATGTACTATTCGGCGTAAGCGTCCTCCCAGCATCGCATCCGCGATGCGATCTCACGGGGCGCCTGCGGGCGCCCCTCGTTTTTTCGCCCCCCGCAGACGATCCTGACCAAACAGACGAGTGTCACTGCTGACGAATTCGCCGGCGCGCCGTCACGCACGCGTATGCTCTCGCCCGTGGCGGCGAGCTCCGTGCGATCGGGGACCGACGCGCTAACGCTTGGAGAACTGGAACGAGCGGCGGGCCTTGGCGCGTCCGTATTTCTTGCGTTCCACCACGCGCGAGTCGCGGGTGAGGAAGCCGCCACGCTTGAGTGCGCCCCGCAAATCGGGCTCGAAATTCATCAGCGCCTTCGAAAGCCCGTGCCGTACCGCGCCCGCCTGGCCCGACAGCCCGCCTCCCGAGACCGTGCAGGTGACGTCGTACTGACCGTTCCGGCTGGTGGCCACCAGCGGCTGCTGGATCAGCATGCGCAGCACCGGTCGCGCGAAATAGATCTCGATGTCGCGGGTATTGATGACGATCTTGCCCGCGCCTGGCTTGACCCATACGCGCGCCACCGCGTCCTTGCGCTTGCCGGTGGCATAGGCGCGGCCCTGCTTGTCCAGTTTCTGAATGTATTTCGGAGTCTCGGGCGCCGCCGCCGGCTTGAGGGCGGACAGCTGATCGAGCGACTGCATGGTTTCGGCCACGGTCACGCGCTCCTCGTGTTCTTGCGGTTCATGGCGGCGATGTCGAGGGTCTCGGGATTCTGCGCCGCGTGCGGATGGTCGGGGCCGGCATAGACACGCAGGTTGCCGAGTTGCACACGGCCGAGAGGACCGCGCGGCAGCATGCGCTCGACCGCCTTCTCGACGACCCGCTGCGGGAACTTGCCCTCGAGGATCGAGCGCGCGGTGCGCTCCTTGATGCCCCCGATATAGCCGGTGTGGTAACGATAGACCTTGTTTTCCCGCTTCTTGCCGGTGAGTACAATTTTTTCGGCATTGACGATGATGACGTTATCGCCGTCGTCCACGTGCGGGGTGAAGCTCGGCTTGTGCTTGCCGCGCAGCCGCATCGCCACAATGCTGGCAAGCCGGCCGACCACAAGCCCGGTGGCATCGATCATCACCCATTTCTTCTCGACGTCGGCTGGTTTGGCCGAAAAAGTCTTCATGGCACGACTTCCGTGGGCAGCGAGCTGGACGCGCTCTTACGCTGGGGCTGATACACCAGGGCCCCCTTTGTGGTCAACGCCTCCTACGATATAATACCGCATATAAATCAAATACTTGAATAAATGGTTCTATAATACCTCGAACTAAGTCCCATCACTTTGCGGGATCGAGTAGGTTGCCGTGACATGGGCAACCGGCGGCTCCTCCCCGTCCGACCGGATAGCCACTTCGCCGGTGGCAAGCCGCTTGCCAAGCTTCAGCAACTGCGCTTGCGCAAGTAGATCGCGTTGCGCGGGCTTGCGTAGAAAATTGATGTTGAGATTGATGGTTACGGCCAACGGTACCGGCCCGATTGCCGCCAGCACCGCGACATACATGGTGAAATCTGCGAGCGCCATCATGGTGGGGCCGGAGATCGTGCCTCCCGGACGTATCGAGGCCCCGCGGAAGGCTTGCCGGACTCTGCAGCCGCCGTCCCACACCGACTCGATCGCCAGACCGCTGTCGCGATGAAAGACTTGCGGGAACTCGACGGCCAAAAAGCGCTCAAGCTCTTCGACCGTCATCACGACCGGCATCGCCCACTCCTGTGCGACGCCAGAATAGGACGATTGCGGGTAGATGAAAAAGATTGTCTGCCTCGCGGTGAGCAGAGCATCGCCCCGCCGCACATTTCGGGACACCGGTTCGGTCTATCGTTCCCTGCCGAACTGTTTGCGCAGTTCGTCCTTCGCTCGCATCAGGATGTTCCGGCGGGAGGACGGGAGGTTCTTGCCGGCCCGATTGATGTAGAAGGTGAGCATGGAAAGCGCGGAGCGGAACGGATCGGCCTTGCGACGGCGGCTCTTTTCGGCTGACCTTTTCAACGAAGCCGCAATGCGCCTGGGATCGCGCAACGTGAACACACCCGTGTCCAGGGTCAAAGCGTCGCTGTGCTCGGTAACTCGGCGCGACCATCGCCGTCCTGCGCGGCCATCGGCGATGGCCGGGCGGGACGCGCGTGACTTTCGGGCGCGGCTTGCCGGCTTGCGCGGACTCCGTCGCCCGGAAGATGCTGTCGTCTTTCGTGCCATCACCCCACCACGCTGGAAATGGACTTTCAACGAAATCCTAACGCGCCGGTTTACCACCCGTTCCGCGGCAAGGCTTGCGCCGAGCCGCCCTCGGGTTAAGTAGACTGTCGCCAAGGTGTCGGACCGAGGCAAAATGAAATCCCAGCCCTCTGCACGTAGCGCTGCTCTGGCCGCTGGTTCCGAGCCCCCGCTCGTGCGGGAAAATATCGGCAGCATCGCCGTTCTCACGCTCAATCGCGCGCAGGCACGCAACACCCTGTCCGAGGCCGTTTTGGCGGCGCTGAGGGAAGAGCTCGCAAGCCTGGCCAGCGACAAGCGCATCCGCGCCGTGGTGCTCGCCGCCAACGGCCCCGCGTTCTGCGCTGGCCACGACCTCAAGGAGTTGACCGCCCATCGCACGGAGGCCGATGGCGGCCGCAGCTATACCAGGCACATCATGGAGAGCTGCAGCGCCATGATGCTCGCTCTTCTGCGGCTGCCGCAGCCGGTGATTGCCGCCGTCGAAGCGACCGCTACCGCTGCCGGGTGCCAACTGGTGGCGACCTGCGACCTTGCGGTCGCTTCCACGACTGCCAGGTTCTGCACCCCTGGTGTGCATATCGGCTTGTTCTGCTCGACTCCGATGGTCGCGTTGTCGCGCAATGTGACCCGCAAGCATGCCATGGAAATGTTGCTCACGGGCGATATGGTATCCGCCGAGGAGGCTTGGCGCTTCGGCCTCGTCAACCGCGTAGTCGAGCCGGGCATGGCGCGCGCCGAAGCGTTGAAGCTGGCGCGCAAGATCGCCGCCAAATCGGCGGCGGCGGTGAAATTCGGCAAGGAAGCATTCTACCGTCAGCTCGAAATGGGCGTCACGGATGCCTACGACTACGCAATCGAGGTGATGGTGAGAAACATGATGGCGCACGACGCCGAGGAGGGCATTTCCGCTTTCGTCGAAAAGCGCACGCCGACGTGGGAGGATCGCTGATGGTCGCTCCCGGGGGTACGCTACGGCTTCGCTCGTCGCAACTCGGTGGCGTGAGAAAGTCGCAAGACACGCACGGCGACCCCGGGCGCGCGTGAGTGCCGCAACACACGCTCCGACCTCTTGCCCAGCAGTGGGACGTGGTGCTCGAGGGTGAGATCCTCGAGACGCCTACGGGCTGCGTTGGCTTCGGGCGCCGCGCCGGCGATTCCGTTGTGCTGAAGCTTCCAAATCCCGATGCCGACGAAGCCCACTCGGCCAAGGCGCTGATGCATTTCGGCGGCAGCGGAGCCGTTCGCGTCCTCGCTCATGCACACGGCGGCATGCTGCTGGAGCGCGCGACCCCGGGCCGGCCCTTGACCGACCTCGTCACGGCCGGACGGGACGACCAGGCAACCGCCATCACCTGCGATGTCGTTGCCGCCCTGCACCGTGTTGACCTGCCGGCTCATATCGCCGCTCGCTTCCCCCTGATCGAGGACTGGGGACGCGAACTTGAATCCTGCCGAGACGGCGCAGGCGTAATCCCGCCTGATCTGATCGATCGCGCCATCTCATGTTTCCGCGATCTCGCCCGCTCGCAAGGTCCGGGCCGGTTGCTGCACGGCGACCTGCACCACCACAACATCCTCTCCGACGATCGCCGCGGCTGGATCGCGATCGACCCCAAGGGCATCATCGGCGAGACCGCCTACGAGATCGGAGCGGCGCTGCGCAATCCGACCAGCGATCCAGCCGTTTTCGCCGTGCCTTCGATCATCGAGCGGCGGATCAGCATCGTGTCGGAGCGGCTCGCGCTGGATCCCGACCGCGTCTTGCGGTGGGCATTCGCGCAGGGTGTGTTGTCCGCGGTCTGGCGCGTTGCGGACGGGCGCGATCCGAGGCGCGGCCTGGCAACGGCGAGCGCCATTCTCGCCATGCTGTGAGCGCGGCGCGATGCTGGGAGCGTGGGGGCCCGCTCCGCGGCACCGGCAAAGGTGTTACGCTGTCTCTATCTTCCGCCAGATTGCTTCAATGCGACGGCGAAGGCGAGGCATGGTGAAATCGAGGAAGGCCCGCAATTTCGGCGGCGGGTGGCGTCCTCCCGGATAGAGCAGATGGATCGGCAGCTCGTCGCCTTCATAGGCCCTCAGCAACCGAACCAATGAACCGCCGGCAATATCCTCCGCGGCCTGGTAGCTCAGCACACGCGTGACGCCAAAGCCGGCCTTGGTGGCGTCGAGCGCGGCGTCCGCCGTTGTCACTACAAGGCGGGGCTTTATGGCAACGTCCGCATCGCGGGCTCCGACCCGAAACGTCCAATGCTCGATCCCCGAAATACCCGAGAACGCGACGACGGCATGGCGACTGAGCTCCGCAGGCTTATCGGGCGTTCCGTGCCGCGCCAGATACTGCGGGGATGCAACCACCACGGGGTGAACCGCCCCGACCCGGATTGCCACCGCGGAGCTTTCCGCGAGCACGCCGATGCGCGCCGCGATATCGAGCCCCTCCTCGACCAGATCGACCGGCCGGTCCGCCAAGGTGAGCGCCACCGCTACGTCGGGAAATCGAGCGAGAAATTCGGTCACGATCGGGACGACGTGCAGGCGCCCGAACAGGATCGGCGCAGTAAGGCGTAGCTCGCCGCGCGGCGCGGTGCCCTCGCCCGCCGCCGCCTGCTCGATCTCATCGAGGTCGGCCAGCACCCGACGCGCGCCCGACAGAAACCGGTCGCCAGGTTCGGTGATACTGACCGCGCGCGTGGTGCGGTTGAGAAGTCTTACCCCGAGCCGAGCTTCGAGTTCTCCAATCGCTCGCGTGATGGCCGTCGGTGAACGCCGAAGGCGTCGTGCCGCCGCGGCGAAGCTGCGCCGTTCAGCAACCTCGATGAAGGCAGCAATAGCATCGATCCGGTCCATATTGTTCCAAATAGCGCAATAATAAGTTGCGATAAAGAAGGATTATCATTGGTCCAGAAAATGACGACATACAGCGCAAGCGGGAAGATAAAGGTGAACACACTGGGAGCACGGCGCGGGCCGGGCTCGCGAACGCGACAGATCGTGCCATGACCAACAATAGCGACATTGTCTTGACGCCCGCCGCGCGACAGGCCCAGGCCCGCCGCGGTTCGGCGGGCCTGTACGACAAGCGCGTTGCCGCGGGCTTCCCGGATCGGGTGACCCCCGAGTTGGCCGCGTTCATCGCCGAACTCGATACCGCGTTCCTGGCAACCGTGTCGCCGGCGGGAGCGCCGTATATCCAGCACCGCGGCGGCCCCAGGGGCTTCATCAAGGTGCTGGACGACAAGAATCTGGGCTTTGCTGACTACGCGGGAAATCGCCAATACATCACCGTCAGCAATCTCGCCGATAATGATCGCGCCTACCTGTTCTTGCTCGATTTCGCCGCCCGGCGCCGCATCAAGGTATGGGGTCGCGCGCGCGTGGTCGAGGACGATCCGGCATTGCTCGCCTGCCTCGCGCATCCCGGCTATCGCGCCCGCCCCGAGCGCGCGATCCTGTTCACGGTCGAAGCGTGGGACGTGAATTGCCCGCAGCATATTACTCCACGCTACACCGAGACCGAGGTGGCGCAAGCGACGCTTTCGCTGCGCGAGCGGATCGCCGCGCTCGAAGCGGAAAACGCGCGGCTGCGTGCGGCGGCCGGCGAACCGCCGGGACAATGACGCTTTCCCAACCGCGCCCGCGCTCTTATGTTGGGAGACAAACGCGGCAGGCCGGCATGACTCACGACAGCTACGACGACAGCTACATTCGCGGCATCCTCACCACGGTGAAGACGATCGCGATGGTCGGGGTCTCGGCGAACACGAGCCGGCCGAGCTATTTTGCCTTCAAATACCTGCTCGAACGCGGCTACCGCATGATCCCGGTGAACCCGGGACTGGCCGGCAAGGAGCTTCTCGGACAGAAAGCCTACGGCAAGCTCGCCGACGTGCCGGAAAGGGTCGAGATGGTCGATGTTTTCCGTGCCTCTCCTTACGCCGTGGGGATCGTCGAGGAGGCCCTCGCGCTGAACCCGCGCCCGCAGGTGATCTGGATGCAGCTCGGCATCCGCAACGACGAGGCCGCCCGGCTCGCGGAGGCGAACGGCCTCAAGGTAGTGATGAACCGCTGTCCGAAGATCGAATACGGCCGCCTATCGTCCGAGATTGCCTGGATGGGTGTCAACACCCGGACGCTGACGTCCAAGAAAGCCAAGCTT
>Ga0075365_10000841_pt1 | contig 12726 bp, 10 predicted proteins | sample EndMetdeltDD1765_FD_71387 | JGI IMG/M metagenome (GOLD analysis project Ga0075365, IMG submission 71387) | Populus endosphere microbial communities from Tennessee, USA - Endosphere MetaG P. deltoides DD176-5 | ecosystem: Host-associated > Plants > Roots > Endosphere | place: USA: Tennessee... | reverse complement strand
CGACGCGAATCACCGCTGATCCCGAGCCGATGTCCTGCGCGGTCGCGGTGATCCGATGATTGCGGCCGAGTCGGCCTTCGCCGGTTGCGCCGCGCAGCTTGCGCATCGTGACACCGACGACGCCCGTGCGCTTGCTCCACTCACCACGACCGTCGCGGAGTCGGTCACGCCGCAGATGGTGGCCCTCGACCAACCACGCATCGACCCGCCCGAGCACATCGTGGGCCGAGCCGGCGATCTCGTCATCGACCGCGACCACGCCAGGACCCAGGAGGCGATCGGCGAAGCGAGGAACGGGCACGTCGCCGAGGCGCTCGGTCGCGAGCGAACGCTGCACTGCGATCACCGGGAGGCCGACTTCATGGGCGGCGGCGATCAGCGCGGCCTCCTCGATCGTGCCGGCGGGATCGTCGCCCGATTCCGGTCCGGCCAGCTCGCTGGCGCGCCGAATGATCCGGGCAACGGCGGCTCGATCGAGGTGCACCTCTTCCCTCATCACGCCGAGCGTAGGCCGAATCGCGGGCATGCGCGAGCCCGTCGGCTGAGATAGCGTCGCACCCGGAACGATGGCAGAGCGGCCAAATGCATCCGCCTTGAAAGCGGAAGGGTTCACGCCCCGGGGGTTCAAATCCCTCTCGTTCCGCGCATGTTCACCCGATGACCCCCGACCGTTCATTGCAGTTTCGTTACCGTGAGATGGAATCGATAGCGGGTGGGTCACCGCCATGGCCGCCCGATGTGATGCACCGCATCACACCTCTCGAAAGGCCATCATGCGCGCTCTCCCCTGTCGCCGCGTCGTTCGCGACCAGTTCGTCCACCGACCCCTCCGCGGCGCATGGTGGGCGATCGCGCTGATTGTCGCGACCGCGGTCCCGCTCGCGACGGGTGGGCCGGTTCGTGCAACGCAATCGGCGTCCAATGGTTGGACAACGACCGCCCGCGTGCACCGCCAGCGGGTCGCACCTGGCCAGTGGGAGACCACCACCGTGACCCTGACGTCAACGATTGCACGTGCGGGGCTGCTGTACGTCGAGTTCAACGACGGTACGGCCGCACGCACGTTCACCGACGGCGACGCACCCGCTCCGTCCTACTGGGACAACCTTCATTTTGCCGCGGGCGCGACCACCATCTACACCTTCTCGCGGAAGGTGCCACTCGACGCGCAACCGGCCACGTACGTCGTTCGCATCGGCATCTTCGACCCCCATTTTGCTGGGCTCCAGCACTGGAACGACACTGCTGCGACGTTCGACGTCGTCCCCGCCGACAACGATGAGTCACCACCGACCACAACGCCGCCGCCATCGACGGGCACAGGCACCGGGGCGTGTGGTCTTGCTGCGGCAGTGTTCTGTGCGACCTTCGATCGTGCCGTCAATGGTGGGACGCGGACGGGTGACCTGGATCCGACCCTGTGGGGTGTGAGCCGTGTCGGTTTGACCAACCCGGGGCAAGGCGAGCTGAATGACATCGCCAACGCTTCGATGACGGGTTGCGCATCGTCGGCGTGGGCGTTCACACCGAGTGATGTGCGGCTCTGCAACGGCCAGCTGTTCGAGACAGTGAACGATGGTGGTGGGGTCGCCAACTTGGACATCTACCCGAAGCAGCCATTCGATTTCGCCGGGCGCACTGGCACGGTGACGTTCGACGTCTCCGCTGACAGTGACGGCACCCATGGTGCGTGGCCGGAGTTCGTCATCACCGACAAGCCGGTCCCCGGTGTACGGGGCATGATCTCGGGACAGATCCCGGCCGGCGCTGCGAATTCGATCGGCTTCGCGCTTTCCGGTGGCTGTGGGATCGCCGGGATGACGGGGGTCGGGCAGATGTTCGCGACGAGAAACAACGTGTACAGCGAACCGGCGTTCACGACCCCGAACTGCATCACCAAAGGCTCAGCCCGAGCGATGAACCACTTCGAGGTCCGCCTCAGCCAGAACTGGCTCGAAGTGTGGGGCACCGACGCCGGCTCGTCCACCCTGAAGCAACTCGCCGTCGCCGACAACCTCGGGCTGTCGATGACCAAGGGGCTGATCTGGATCAACGACGTCCACTACAACGCTCGCAAAGCCATCGAGCCGTGCGAGTGCGGCTCCCAGTACAACCACACATTCGTGTGGGACAACGTCGGCTTTGACGGCCCCAAGACCTACCGTGACCTCGGCTTCGACGTCGCCGACGCGAACGTTCCCGGCGGCGCACCGTTCGCCGGTGATCCGACCCGCCGCGTCGGCTACCTCGTCGGCACCGGCCCGATCACCCTCAACGTCACCGGCGTCCACCGCGACCAAACCCCAACCGGCGCGCTGCTGGTCCTGAACACGTACAGCTTCGCGGCCGTCGTCCCATCGGTGAGCATCAATGGCGGTCCGTGGATCGACACACCGTGGCCGTTCGACCCGCAGACCTACTCGTGGCGCAGCCTCGCGATCCCCATCCCGCTCGAGCAAGTTCACGACGGGGCGAACACCATCACCCTCAAGTCCGCAGACAGCTCCACGATCGTCGCCAACCTCTCCATCATCCTCGTCGCCGCCAGCCCGGTCCCATGATCGGACGGGGGCGGAGGTGGGCCTCACACGCGACCGCTCAGACGCGACCGCTCAGGCCGATCTCTCCGGCGGGCTCGCCGGGGGTAACGGCGGAAGGGTGACGACGGTGAAGAAGAAGTTGTCGACCTGGCTGACGACCTGGACGAACTTGTCGAAGTCGACGGGCTTGGTGACGAACGCGTTGGCATGGAGGTCGTAGCTGCGGAAGATGTCCTCTTCGGCTTGCGACGTCGTCAGCACGACGACGGGGATCTGACGCAGCTGCGGGTCGGCCTTGATGATCGCAAGCAGCTCGCGTCCGTCGAGGCGAGGGAGGTTGAGATCGAGCAGGATCAGATCCGGGCGCCCGACACCCGCGAATTCGCCCTCCTGGCGAAGGAACCGGAGGGCCTCCTCGCCGTTGGTCACCGTGTGCAGCGTGTTCGTCAGCCGGCTGTGCTCGAACGCTTCGCGGGTGATCAACACATCACCCGGATCGTCCTCGACCAACAGGATGTCGACGGTCTTCGCGCTCATGTCATGCTCATGGTGTCGTCAATGGCCGGAATGGTAAAGCAGATCGTCGTGCCCGGTCCGTCCGAATCGGCGATCCAGATCAGCCCGCCGTGATCCTCCACGATCTTGCGGCACAGCGCCAGTCCGATGCCCGTCCCTTCATAGTCCGCCTTGGCATGCAAGCGCTGGAAGATGGTGAAGACCCGGTCCGCGTACTGCGGCTCGATGCCGATGCCGTTGTCGCGCACCGTGAACAACCACATCGTGTCGGGCGCACTCGGATCCGGCTGGACATCCACGGTGACGATCGGTGTCACACCGGGACGGACGAACTTGATCGCGTTGCCGACCAGGTTCTGGAAGACCGCGGTGAGCAGCGCCCGCTCACCTCGCACGCGGGGTAGGTTGCCCGCGGTCACGCTCGCGCCGACCTGCTCGATCCGCTCGGCGAGGTTGTCGACCGCCTCGGCGAAGCTCGCGTTGCAGTCCACCTCGACGGTCGGTCCGCTGAGCCGCCCGACTTGGGAGAACGCGAGGAGATCGTTGATCAACGCCTGCATCCGCTTGGCGCCGTCGACCGCGAACTCGATGTACTGGTCCGCCTTTTCGTCGAGCTGACCGCCGTAGCGCGCCTGCAGCAGCTGACAGAACGAGGCCACCTTGCGCAGTGGCTCCTGCAGGTCGTGCGAGGCGACGTACGCGAACTGCTCCAGCTCGGAGTTCGATCGGGCGAGGGCGTGGGCCTGATCCTCGAGTGACCGGCGGGCCTCGGAGACCGCGACGAGCTCGTCGACGATGCGTCGGCGCATCGACTCGATGTCGGCCGCCAACATCGCGAACTCGGCCGGGCCCGTCTGGCGAACGCTGTGACTGAGGTCGCCGGTGGCGATCCGCCGCGCATCGCCCCCGAGCGCCGCCAGCGGAGCCTGCACCCGCCGCCGAAAGATCATCCACACTCCTGCGCCGCCGAGCAGCACGACGAGGCCGAAGGTACCGAGGACTGCGCTCAGTTGGTAGGTCGCCGTGTCGAGTCGGTCTCGTGCCGCCTGCCGATCGCGAGTCAGCTGTGCGTTGAAATCGTCGAACGAGGCTCGGACCGAGTCGAACAGGATCTTGCCCTCCCCCAACTTGCTCTCCGTCTGCGGACCGAAGGCGCCGCCGCGCACCGCCGCAATTGTCGGCACCGCGTATTCGTTGCGCCAACGGTCGGCGGCGACGCGGGTCTGCTGGAACGCTGCCCGCGCGACCGGCAGTCGACGGAGCTCGGTCGTCAACTTGTCGGCAACCTCCGCCTCCGTCGCGGCACCAACCATGTATGGCTCGAGAAACGTCTCAGTGCCGGTGACCACGAAGCCACGCACACCCGACTCCTGATCGGCCAGCGACGCGAGCAGCCGTTGCGAATCGACGCTCGCCGAGTCGACGCGGTCGACGAGATCGGCGCGGGCGTCGAGCAATCGATTGAACGCCAGCGCGGCGATGGTGATCCCGACGGTGACGAACACGACGGCGGCCAGGAGCATCACGCTGAACTGGCGGCGCAGACTGCCCTTGGACGGCATGTCGGCCGGCGTCTGATCCGGCTCGGCTTCCGTCCGGCTGTTCATCCGTCTGTGGCGTTGGCCAACCACAACAAGGCGACGTCGTCCGCCAGTGGGCCACCGTTGAGTTCGCACGCGCGGGCCACGAGCGTGTTCAACAGCGCGTGTCCCGTCAACGTCGCACCGACCTCGCTGATCATGTCGATCATCCCTTCCAGGCCGAGGCGCTGACCGCCATCGATGTGACCCTCGAACAGCCCGTCGGTGTACAGCAGGACCGCCCATCGCCCGGCCACTTCGATCTCACTGGTGACCACCTTTGGCTCCTCGGCGACGCCGAGCGCGACGCCGTACTCGGCTTCACTCAGGAACCTTGGCACGGGTCCGAGCAGGATCGGCTGTGGGTGTCCGCACAACCGCACGCGCAGCGCGCGTCGGCTGGGCACGACTTCGAAGTCGCACAACGTGGCGAACAGATCCGGCAGGTGACGCTCGAGCCGGAGCAACTCGTTCATCCGCTTGACGACCGATTCGCCGTCGAACCCCGCGAGCACGAGGGTGCGCCAGGCGATTCGCAACGCGACCCCGATCGCGGCCTCGTCGGGTCCGTGCCCGCACACGTCACCGATGACGGCACGGATCGTGCCGTCGGCCAACTCGATCGAGTCGAAGAAGTCCCCGCCGACGATGATCTCGTTGCCGCCCGGTTCGTAACGGGTCGCCCACAACATGTTCGGGTCCTGAATCAGCGGCTTGGGCAGCAGTCCGCGCGTCATCCGGTCGCTCTCTGCCTGGCGCCGTTCGACGACGAACAGGTGTCGGGCCGCCTCGTCGGAGCGCCGACGCTGGATCGCGTAGCGCAGAACCCGCCCGAGCTGCGGCCCGGTGACGTCGCCTTTGAGCAGGTAGTCCTGGGCTCCGGCACCGACTGCTTGCAGTGCCAGATCGCGATCGGACAACCCGGTGAGCACCACGACCGCGACGCCCGGGCGTTGGGCCAGGAAACGTTCCACCGCCTCCAGACCGTGCGCGTCGGGCAGTCCGAGATCGATCAGCGCGCAGTCGACACGCTGCCACTGTGCGGTTGCTTCGGCCATCGTCCGCGCCCGCACGACAGTGAACGACTCGTCCGCGTCGAGCAGGAGCTCCTCGACCAGCAACGCGTCGCCGTCGTCGTCCTCGACCAGGAGGACCACGACTCCGGGCTCGGCATCGGACTTGGCGATCACCGACGCATTCTTACCCCACGGATGATCAGGTCATCGAAAGATGTCGGTGAGCGGCGCGACGTTGCCGTGCAGCACATCGCCGGCGGGGACTCCGAACCAGGTCTCGGCGACGGTTGCGTAGTACTGGTCGAACGAGACGGTCGCGATCGGCTCGTCGTCGTCGCTCAACTTGGTCAGCGACGGGAACTCGCCATACAAACCGGCCCGCACCGGTCCGAGCAACAGTCCGGCCGACGCGGTGCCGTGATCGAGACCGGACGAACCGTTGTCGCGCAGCGTCCGGCCGAACTCGCTGGTGGTCATGACGAGGACTCGATCGGCGAGCCCGCGCCGGTCCACGTCGGCGAGGAAGGCATCGAGCGAATCGTCGAGCGACTGCAGCAGACCCGGGTGACGGCCGGAGTGGTCGTCGTGCGTGTCGAAGTCCTCCTGCATCGGCACATGGACGATGCGTACGCCGAGCTGCGCGTCGAGCAGCTGGGCAGCCAACCGCAGACCTTGACCGAGCGAGCTGCCGGGATAACCGTCCTCGTCGCCGCCGCCGCCTTCGCCTTCGCCGCTGATGAGGCCAAGTGCCCGGGCGAACGCGAGCGACTGTCCTTTGACGGCGCGCAGTCGGGTCTGGACGGGATCCTGCGTCGCCCTCGCGAACTCCGCGTAGCCGCGCTGGAACGCGGTCCCCAGCACGTCTTCCGGGTCGGCGCCGATCAGGTAGTCGAACGCGTCGGGGTTGTTGAGGCACAGCGTCGCCGCCTTGGCCGAGATCATCGACGGGTGCGACGCCGATCCGATCGAGACCGCGACCGCGGCGGCCGCCGGATCGCCGATGGCGTCGGCGAGCCGGCCGAGGAAACCCGTTCCGAACGAAGTGCTCGACGCCGGGTCACCGCCCCACCAGCGGGCAAGCATCTCGAAGTGCGACTCGTCTGGCTGCGGCGATCCGAGGCCTTGCACGATCGCCACACCGCGCCGGTTGATCTTGCTCAGGTTCTTGTGCAGGCCGACCGTGTCGGAGAGGTGGATGACGTCGGCCTCTCCAACGGCGGTGCGGGTGCGCGCGTCGTAGTACTCGCCGTGCCCGTACGGGACGAGGGTCGAGTGGCCGTCGTTGCCGCCGTCGAGCTCGACGACGACGAGCATCCGCCCGCCGAGATCCGACGACGGTGCGACCGCGGCGACATCGGCCATCGGCGCGGACGACGGCGCCGACGAGGGAGCCGAGGAGGCGGACGCGGTGTCCTGGTTCGCTCGGCCTCCGTCTGCCATGGCAGTCGTCAGGGAGCTGCCGCCCATGTCGGCGAGGCGCGAGTGGTCGTCACGTCCGACGAGCCACACGCCGCCACCGACTGCAGCAGCACCCGCGCCGGCCCCGGCCCACTTGATGAGCTCACGACGGCTGAAGGATTGAGGCATGATCGATGCTCCTTTCGAGGCCGAGTCGGCTCAGGCGAGCGAGAACTCGGGTGAGACCGCGACGAGTGAGTGCAGCAGGGTCGCCGCGTCGCGACGACCTTCGACGGCACCGACCGCCTGCCGCAGCGTGGCCAGCGTGGCGTCGCTGACATCGAACAGCCCTGCTCTGCGCAGCACGTCCGCGACCGGATCGGCAGGGTCGAGCGTCGACGTGTCGCCGGCGTTGTCGAGTGCGATCTCGGCCTTGGCGAACTCGGCCCCGGCCGACACCCACCGGCCGGTTCCTGGCCACCCGGCGACGTTCGGCGGGAAGAACGGAAGCTGGCCCAGCCCCTCCAGGGCGTAGTCGTCGATCTCGGTCTCCAGCAGCTGTTGGACGGCGACGAACCACTCGACAGCCGATCGCGGCCGGTTCGAACGGGCGGCCATGAATGCCGGATCGCGCACGATGCGCTCGACCAGCGGGCGGATCTCCAGCCCGGCGTCGGCGAACGTTTCGGCCAGTGCAGCGCGCCGCTCGTCACTCGGCTCGACGCCGGTCAGGAACGCATCGATCTTGCCGGCAACGAACGGCGCGCACGCCGGGTGGTCGCACATCGCATCGACGGCATCGTCGACCGCGCTCTCGCCGGAGCGGATCGTCGCGCCGAGAAGTTCGACCGGCCGGGTCGGCCCGGCCTCTGGATCGAACTTCACCTCGTCGTCGTTGTCGCCGTCGACCCACCACCCGGAGAACGCTGTCGCGCCGGCGCGCACGTCGTCCTCCGTGTACGGCTGGCCGGCTCGTCCGAGCGTGAACAGCTCCATCGCCTCCCGGGCGAAGTTCTGGTTCGGCGCCTCGCTGGTGCTGCCGGCGCCGTCGAGCCAGTAGAGCATCGCCCCGTCGGTCGCCATCGCCCGCAGGAACTCGCGGAAGTTCCCGAGCGCGTGCTCGCGGATCAACATGTGCTGGCGCATCATCAGCGCCGCGCTCGCCTTGTCGAGGCTGGACGTGAAGTGGCCGTGCCAGAACCACACCATCTTCTCGTGCACACCGACATCACCGCGACCCATGACGTCCAGCCACCATTGCGTGATGCGGCTGTTGTCGTCGTCGCTCCCGAGCTCGGGCCACCCCGGCTCGAACGGGTCCTCACCCAGCAGCGCTTCGATCGCATCGGCCGGGTCGGTGTCGGCGAACTGCTCGAACCGATCCGGATGCACGGTGAAGGTCAGCCGGCGGAGGATGTGTGCGATCGCGGCGTCGTGTTCGTGTGCGGGTCCTCGTGCGTGTCCGGCCATGGGCACAGGGTGCGCGATCGATCATGAATCGACCGTGAAGTCCGTCTTCATCTTTCGTTCATCGAAGCTGTGCGACGATGTCCGATTGTGCGCGTGCTGCTGGTGGAGGACGACCTGTCACTGGGGACGGTGTTGCAGCGAGCCCTCAGCGAGGAGGGCCACGCCGTCGACCTCGAACGCACCTTGAGCGGGGCTCGCCGAGCGGTCGCGATCAACGCCTACCATCTCATCGTGCTCGACCTCGGATTGCCCGATGGTGACGGCCTCGCCTTGTGCCGTGAGGCTCGGGCTGCGAGCAATCCCGCGCGCGTCCTCGTGCTGACCGCTCGTGACGCAACCGGCGACAAGGTGCTCGCGCTCGACGCCGGCGCCGACGATTACCTCACCAAGCCGTTCGACTTCGCCGAGCTCGCCGCTCGGGCGAGGGCTCTCCTGCGGCGCCCGGAGAACGCTCGCGCGCCGCTGCTGACCGCAGCCGACATCGAGCTCGATCCCGCCGCGCACACCGTCCGCCGGAGTGGCGTGATGGTGCCGCTGACGGCCCGCGAGTTCGCACTGCTGCACTACCTGATGGACCGCCAGGGCGAGGTCATCACCCGCTCCGATCTGCTCGACGCGGTGTGGGACACGAACTACGACGGGCTGTCCAACGTCGTCGATGTGCACGTCGCCAACCTCCGGCGCAAGCTCGAGCTGCCCGGTCGGCCGGCACCGATCGAGACCATCCGCGGTGTCGGCTACCGCATGGGCGAACCGAGATGAACATCCGCCGCACGCGGGCGGCGATGTCGATCCTGTTCGCCACGATCGCGGCGGTGATCTCGATCACCCCGGTGCTGCTGTGGCGCGCCGAACGGGTCGACGCGATCCACCGCGACGTTCAGGACGAGCTCATCGACCAGATGGACGAGGTCTTCTTCGACGAGCTGAGTGGGCAGCGACCGGAGGACTTCCCGACGTGGTACGTCGACGTCAACGACGGCTACGTCGATGCCTACGTCGACACCGAGCTCGAGCCACCGCTCTACGGATGGATCCGTGACGCGGGCGAGAGTCCGTCGTTTCGCAGCTACAGCCTCGACGGTGCGGAGAGCTACCTCGCCTATATCCGGCCCAAGAACGAGGGCCAGGGCTACGTCACCCTGATCGAGACCGCCGAGCGCGATCGCCGCCTCGATTCGCTCAACCACCGGGTGCTCGTGATGGTCGTGCTGCTCCTCGGCGGTTGTGCCGCGCTCGGCTTCTTCCTCACCGGGCTCGCCCTGCGTCCGGTGCGGCGGTTGTTCGCCGACCAGCGCGGCTTCCTCGCCGACGCGGCTCATGAGATGCGCACGCCGCTGGCGGTGATCCTCGCCTCGAGCAGTCACGCGCTGTCTCGGGCTCGCTCGAGCGAGGAGTACGTCCGCTCGTTGTCGGAGATCCGCGCCGCGGCCGAGCGGGCGTCGACCGGCGTCAACGAGATGCTCGACATGGTTCGTCTGGAGAGCGGGCAGGCCCTGCCGCGCACTGCTCCCCTGCGCCTCGATCTGCTGGCCGAGGAGGTCGCGGCCGCGATCCGCCTCGAGGACTGCCGGATCATCGCCGAGCCGAGTGATCCTGTGGTCGTCGATGCCGACATGGCGTTGCTCCGCCAGGCGATCGAGAACATCGTCCGCAACGCCGCGCGGCGGGCCACGCAGGTCGAGCTGGTGACCCGCACGGAGGGGCGGGACGGGATCATCGAGGTGATCGACAACGGCACCGGCTTCGACCCGGCAACGGTGGACCGCGTCTTCGAGCGCTTCCAGCGCGGCGACCGGCAGGGCGAGGCCGGGATCGGGCTCGCGATCGTCAAGGCCATCGCCGCCGCGCACGGCGGAACGGCGAGCGCCGTCAACCGCGACGGCGGCGGCGCGGTCGTGGCGTTGCGCATCCCGTTGAACCGTGCTGCCCACCAGTAGGGGTCAGCGCAGGTCGGCGACCACCGGCGTCGAACGGGCGAGGCACTGCTGCAGCTGGTTGCGCAGGGCCGGCGAGATCGTCGAATCGAACAGGGTGGTGATGACCGGATACACGGTGCGCGAGTTGTGCTCGTCGCAGATCAGTATCGGCGTCGGGACGACCGTGAAGGTTCCCGGTGTCGTCTCGATGAAGCGAGCCGTGGCGATCAGCCCGTCGGCCGTGCGCTCATCGGCGTAGCGACCGGCCTGGGCCCAGCCCATCCCGGACACGAAGTTGCCGACGCTCCAGTACACCCACGTTCCGTTGACCTGCTCGAGCGGTTGGATCACGTGCGGACCGTGCTCGATCACGAGTTCGACGTGCGCCAGCGCGGTGAGCCGCGTGATGAACGCGCGGTCGCCGGACGTCGGCGCCGGGAGCAGCTCCATGCCGATGTGCATGCTGACGATCACCACCTCCGCGCCCAACAGCCGCGCCGCGGCGACATCGGCCGCGACCTGTTCCGGGCTGTGCGCGTAGTTCAACCGGAAGGCGTCGGTGGGGTTCGTGTTGAGCGACGTCGTGTAGGCGAGATGGGCGACGCGCACGCCCTTGACCTCGAACGTGGTGACGCTCGTTTCGGCCGGGGTGCGCGCAGTACCGACGTGGGTGAGGCCGACAGCATCGAGCGCATCCAGCGTCGAGTTGATCCCGCCGACGCCGAGATCGATGCTGTGGTTCGACGAGGTCGAGCAACGATCGAAGCCGGTCGCGCGCAGCCCGGCCGCCACTTCGTACGGCGCGAGCAACAGGTTGCCGCCGTAGGGCGATCTGCCGTACACCCCGGCCCGATCGTTGGGGCCACCGATCGGGATCTCCATGTGGCAGATCGCGAGATCGGCAGCCTGGATGATCGGCGCGACCGGAGCGAAGACCGGAACGAAGTCGTACCTCGCACCGGGTGGTGCGTAGCCGGCAGCCGCGGCCACGACCGTTCCCTCGGTCAACACGTCGCCGGCGGCGGCCACCGTGAAGGTCCGCGGCGGGGGCTGCTCTCGCCGCGCCTGACTCAGGGCTGCCGCGGCGGCGTCGACGCGTGTGACCAGGTCGAAGCGCGGATCGATCGCGGCGTGGGCCGCCGAGCGACCATCGGCCTGGACCGCCGATCCCACAACCAACCCAACGATCATCATCCATCGGCGCGCCCGCACGCCGGCGATCGTAGAGCGTTCGCAGCACCCGCCACTCAGTGCGTTTACGTTTGGTCGCCGACGAGCGTAGGGTACATCTCACTGTGACCGCCAACTCCGAGCAAGCAACGACGTGCCCGACGTACACCAAGCGGCACATCCAAGCTGCGTGGGCGGTTCACGCGTTCACGGCCAGCGGTGTGATCGTCGGGTACATCGGCCTCAACTCCGTCATCGAAGGACATGCCCGGGCCGCGATCCTGTGGCTGATCGCCGCCCTGCTGCTCGACGGCATCGACGGGCCGATCGCCCGCAAGCTCGACGTGCGCAACCGGATCCCGACCCTCAACGGCAACTCGCTCGATCTGATCATCGACTACTTCACGTGCACGATCGTGCCCGTCGCGTTCCTGTACCGGTTCAGCATCCTGCCCGACAAGACGGTCGGGTTCGTGGGCTTCACGATCTTGTTCGTGGGCGCGCTGTGGATGGCCCGCACCGACCAGGAGACCGAGGACGGTTGGTTCAACGGCTTCCCGGCCGAGTTCAACATGATCATCCCGTCGCTGTACTTGATCGACGCCGATCCCTGGCTGAACCTTGCGATCTGTCTGATCTTCTCCGTCCTCACGCTGTCTCGGGTGCAGTTCGCCCACCCCGTGTCGGTACGTGAGAACCGGCCGATCTCGATCACGTTCATGACCCTCTGGTTGGCATCGATGATGTTCCTCGCGATCGCGCAGCGCGACGTGTGGTGGCTGCGGCTGATCCTGATCCTGGCCCCGATGTGGACCATCGCCCAGGTGATCCACCGCTTCGCGACCCGCCCGAGCGCCCAGCGGCGCCATTTCTGGCGCCGCCTCAGCTGAGACAACGTTGGGTGACTTTCGATGCACCCGTGCACTCAAAGTCACCCAGAGTTGCTCGCGGCTACGAAGTCGGGGTCAGCGCCACCGTTGGCGGCGTGACACTCTGCGGCCGCTCGAGTCGGCTGACTCGCCGCCAGTCCCGCAGCGCGCGCAGCATCGCCTCCTGGGCGAGGTCGCGTGCGCTCTCGACATCGCCCACCATCGCGAGCGCGAGACCGACGACCGCG
>Ga0075365_10000840_pt1 | contig 12730 bp, 8 predicted proteins | sample EndMetdeltDD1765_FD_71387 | JGI IMG/M metagenome (GOLD analysis project Ga0075365, IMG submission 71387) | Populus endosphere microbial communities from Tennessee, USA - Endosphere MetaG P. deltoides DD176-5 | ecosystem: Host-associated > Plants > Roots > Endosphere | place: USA: Tennessee... | reverse complement strand
GACCGAGTTCACGATCGTCTTCTCGCCCAGCGCGACTTCGACCACGATGGTCGGCCGGGCGCCCGGCCGACCATCGTGGTCGAAGTCGCGCTGGGCGAGAAGACGATCGTGAACTCGGTCGAGATCGGCTTCGAGGGCGCGATCGCGCAGGCCACCGACGAATCGACGGTGGCGCAGCGCGAAGGCATCCGCAAGGGCTGGGGCCTGCCGGCCGGCCAGGGCTTCACCCAGGACGCGTGGGACGCCGCCAAGGCGCAGGCCTTGCGGCGGCTGTCGGCGCGCCGCTTCCTGGCGGGCCGCATCGAGGACAGCCTGGCCGACATCGACGCCACCACGAATCGGGCGGGCCTGGGGCTCAAGCTCCATTCCGGACCGGTGTACCGCCTCGGCCCGCAGAAGGTGACGGGCGTCGAACGCTACGACCCGCGGCTCGTGCCCCGGCTGGCCCGCCTGCCCGAGGGCAGGGAGTACGACCGCGAGGAACTGGTGCGGGCCCAGTTGCGCCTGACCGGCAGCGGCTACTACGACTCGGCCTTCATCTTCGTCGATCCGGTCGACGACCCGGCCGCGGCGCCGGTGCAGATCACGGTGCGCGAGGCCAAGCTGCAGAAGCTGGTGCTCGGCGCCGGCATCACCTCCGACAGCGGCGCGCAGTTCTCGGTGCAGCACACGCACAACCGCGTGCCCGGCATCGGCTGGCGCGCCATCAACACGCTGCAGGTGGACCGCAAGCTGCCGTTCGCGCAGTCCGAATGGACGGCGATCCCCGACGAGACCGGCTGGCGCTGGAGCCTGCTGGGGCGGGCCGAGCGGCTGGAGGACGGCGACCTGGTGACGCACGGCGGTCGGGTGCGCTTCGGGCGTTTCCGCAACGAGGAAAAGATCGACCGCAACATCTATGTGCAGTTCGACCACGCCACCGTGCACAGCCTGTCCGGCGCGCTGGTCAACGACGTGGAGAGCGGCGCCGGCGATTCGGTGAGCGTCAACTACGTGTGGACCGGCCGCTACTTCGACAGCTTGCCGACGCCCTCTTCCGGCTTCGGCGTCGGCCTGGAATTCGGCGGCGGCTACACGCTCAGCGGAGACCGCGCGCCGTTCCAGCGCACCGTGCTGCGCTGGCTGCAGCTGCGCCCGCTGGAGCGCGGACGGCTGCAGTTCAGGGCCGAAGGCGGCGCAGTGCTCGCGAAGTCGTCAGCGCAGGTGCCGGCGACCCAGATGTTCCGCACCGGCGGCGACACGACGGTGCGCGGCTACGGCTTCCGCGACATCGGCGTGACGCTGCCCAACGGCGAGATCGGGCCGGGCCGCTACATGGCGGTGGGCAGCCTCGAGTGGAGCCGGCCGATCCGCCGCGGCGGCGTCGACAGCGAATTCGACAGCCTGCTGTTCGTCGACGCCGGCGCCGTGGCCAACGAGCCGCGGGACCTCAAGCCCAAGGTCGGCGTGGGCGCCGGCGTGCGCTGGCGCAGCCCGATCGGCCCGGTGCAGGCTGCGCTCGCCTGGGGCGTGGAGCCACGCAAGCTGCGGCTGCATTTTTCCGTGGGGTTCCAGTTTTGAGCCGCTTCCTCGGCCGCCTCGCCAGGATCGCCGCGATCCTGTTGCTGGCCGTGTTCCTGCTGCTGACGCTGCTGGGCGGCGGGCTGTGGTGGTGGTCGGGCACGGAAGGCTCGCTGGCCTGGTCGCTGGAGCGCCTGGGCCGCTGGCAGCCGGTCGTGGCCGAAGGCGTCAGCGGCTCGCTGCGCTCGGGGCTGCGCATCAAGCGCCTGTCCTGGGAGCAGGACGGACTGAAGGTGCAGGCCCAGGGGGTCGCGGTCGAATGGAGTCCACAGTTCCTGCTGGCGGGCGAGCTGCGGCTGCAGCAGTTCAGCGCCGCCAGCGTGGAGATCACCGACCGGCGGCCGCCGTCGCCCTCGGCCGGGCCGCCGCAATCGCTCGACCCTGGCCTGCGGATGGCGCTGGACAAGGTCGAGATCGGCCGGCTGCGCTATGACGGCGCCGCCACGTTCGAGGCCAGCGGCCTGGCCGGCGACTACGTCTTCTCCGGCCGCCGCCACCTGGTGCGGATCGGCGCACTGAAGGTCGGGAACGGGAACTACCGCGGCCGCGCGACGGTAGGCGCAACCGGCGACCTCAACCTCGACGCCGCGATCGAGGGCACGGTCAGCACCTCGGTGCCGGGCGGCACGACGAGCCTGCCGCTGGCCTTTGTCGCCAGCCTCAAGGGTCCTCTGCAGCAGCTTGATGCGCGCGCTCGTGTCGCCCTGGCCGGCGCTCCCGCATCGGGTCCGCCGCCGGGCGCGACGGTCACGGCCGTCATCACGCCCTGGGCTGGGCAACCGCTGCCGCAAGCCCGCGCCGTGCTTCAGGCGATCGACCTGCATGCCTTCTGGGCCGATGCGCCGCAGACCCAGCTCTCGGGTGAAGTCCGCGTGCAGCCCGCGGGAACGGCCACCTGGGCATTGCAGCTGGATTTGCGCAACGCCTTGCCCGGACCCTGGGACAGCGGGCGCCTGCCGGTCGACAGCGCGAAGGCCGAGGGCCAGTGGCGCGATGGCATCGCGCTGGTCCGTCGCCTCGACGCCAGCCTGGGCGGCGGCAGCCTGCAGGCGCAGGGCCGATGGTCGGAGCAGGGCTGGAGCGCCGATGGAACCCTGCGCGGCGTCGACCCCGCTGCGCTGCACACCAAGCTGGCGGCGAGCGCGCTCGGCGGCAAGCTCGACCTGCGGCAGGACGGCAAGGCGATCGCTTTCGACGCGGCCCTGCTGGCCAGCGGGCCTTCGCGTCCTGCGGCGCGGAAGAAGGGTGGCGTTGCGCCGCTGGACCTGCGCGAGTTGACGGCGCGCGGCACGTGGGCCGACGGCGTGCTGGCCGTCCCGGCGCTGCGCGTGCGCACCAGCGACTCGTTGCTGCGAGGCGCGCTCACGGCACGACCGGCGGCAAAGTCCGGCAGCGGCAATCTCGAGTTGCAGGCGCCGGGCCTGCAGGCGAAAGCCGACGGCGAGATCGCACCGGCTCGCGGCAGCGGCAACCTGCACCTGCAGGCCGCCGACCTGGCGCTGGCGCAGCGCTGGCTGCTCGCATGGCCATTCACGCCGGCCGCTCTTGGCACATCGCGAATCGGCGGTCAGGCGGCGCTGGACGGCAGCTGGCAGGGCGGCTGGCAGGATCCCACCGTGCGGGCGACGCTGACGGCTGCGCTGCTCACCGTGCAGCCGGCATCGACCGATGCAGCAGCGGTGCCGGCGTGGACGGTCCGCAATGCGCGGGTCGCCATCGACGGCCGCCTGGCTGATGCCGCAGTCGAATTGCAGGCGAGGGCGGAACAGGGCCAGCGCCGCTTCAACCTCGATGCGGCCGGCCGCGGCGGACTCGCGGGTTCTGTGGGCCGTGTGAACCTGGCGCGGCTGCAGTTCGTGGCGCAGGATCCGATGCTCGGTCCGGGCGCCTGGCGCGCCGACCTCAAGTCCGGCGGCGAGGCCCGCTGGCAGGGCGGCAAGCTGGAGATCGGGGCCGGCCAGGCCGTGCTCACCGCGCCAGGGCCGACGGCCGGCACGGCGCTGCTCGCCTGGGACTCGGTGCGCTGGGGCGGCGGCGAATTGCAGACCGCCGGACGCCTGACCGGATTGCCGATGGCGTGGGTGGAGCTGTTCGGCGGTCCGCAGATGGCGGGCTCGGCGCTCACCGGCAACATGGTGTTCGACGCACGCTGGGATGCGCAGCTGGGCGCCGGCATGCGGATCGACGCCAGCCTGGCGCGCAGCTCGGGCGACGTCACGGTGCAGGTGGAGAACGCCGAAGGCGCGATGACGCGGGTCGCGGCCGGCGTGCGCACGGCTGCCCTCACGCTGCAGGGCCGCGACGGCGCGATCGCGCTGGAGCTGGAATGGGACAGCGAGCGCGCCGGCACGGCCCGCGCCGCGCTGCAGTCGCGGCTGGTGCGCGGCGGGCCGGCGGGCTGGGACTGGCCGGCCGACGCGCAGATCACGGGCAGCGCGAAGGCGCAGTTGCCGAGGCTGGCGGTCTGGTCCCTGCTGGCGCCGCCGGGCTGGCGTTTGCGCGGCTCGCTCGCGGCGGACGTGGCGGTCAGCGGCTCGCGCTCCGATCCGCAGTTCAGCGGCAAGCTCGATGCCGACGAACTTGCGCTGCGCTCGGTGGTCGACGGCGTCGAATTGCGCAATGGCTGGCTGAAGGCGCGGCTGCAGGGCCAGAAGCTGGTGGTCGACGAATTCGTGCTGCACGGCGGCGGGCAGGGCGAGGCCGGCGGCAGCATCGTGGCCAAGGGCGAGGGGCACTGGGAGGACGGCGCGCCGCAATTGCAGGCGACGGCCGAATTGAACAAGCTGCGCGCCAGCATCCGCAGCGACCGCGAACTGACCGTGTCCGGCAAGCTGGGCGCGACGCTCACGCCCAAGGGCGGAGCGATCCGCGGGAACCTCACCGTGGACCAGGCCCGGATCGTGATTCCGGAACAGACGCCGCCGAAACTGGGTTCCGACGTGATCGTGCGCGATGCGCCCGGTGTCGGGGCGACGGCGGAGCAGCGCAAGCAGAAAAAGCCCGAGGCCGGGCCGCCCAAGCGGCCGCTGGATGTCTCGGTGCAGGTCGATCTCGGGCGCCAGTTCCGCCTGACCGGCCGCGGCATCAACACGCGGCTGGCCGGTGAGCTGGCGCTGAGCGGTGTGTCGCTCACGGCGCCGCGGCTGGAGGGAACGGTCCGCGCGGTCGACGGCGAATACCGCGCCTACGGCCAGCAGCTGGACATCGAGCGCGGCGTGATCCGCTTCACCGGAGCGATCGACAATCCCTCGCTCGACATCCTGGCGGTGCGGCCGCGGATGGAGCAGCGCGTGGGCGTGTTGATCACCGGGTCGGCGCAAGCGCCGTTCGTGCGGCTGTATTCCGAGCCGCAGCTGACCGAGGCCGAGACGCTGGCCTGGCTGGTGACGGGCAAGGCCTCGGCCAGCGGTGGCGCCGAAGCCGCGCTGGTGCAGCAGGCCGCGCTGGCGCTGCTGGCCAGCCGGCGCGGCGGCGCGGACTCGGGCGGTATCGCCGGCCGCTTCGGACTGGACGAACTGTCGGTGCGGCGCGACGACACGGAGGGCGCGATCGTGACGGTGGGCAAGCGCTTCGCCCGCGACTTCTACGCTTCCTACGAGAGCAGCCTGGGCGGCGCGCTCGGCACGCTGAACGTCTTCTACGACGTCTCGCGCCGCCTCACCTTGCGCGCCAGGGCCGGCGAACGCACGGCGCTGGACCTGATCTACACGTTCACGTTCGATTGAAGCCAACGAAACGTTACGTCCGCAACTCGCACGCAGGTCCGGACCAAGGTAGCGTGCGGGTGGTGGAGCACATTCCGCATCGGGCGGCCTGATGCTCCGCCAAGGAGCAACACATGGGCTTTTTCAGCAAGATCCTGGACAAACTGGGCTTCGACGCCGGCGCCGGCAAGGTGGACGAGATGCTGCGCACGCCGATTCCGCCCGCCGGATCCACCACCCGGCCGGACACGTCCACGATGGGCGGAGCAGCGGCCAAGCCGATTGCGGCAGTCGATGTGGTGGCGCAGCTCGAACAGAAGGCCGCAGCTAACACGCAGAAACTCAACTGGCGCACCTCGATCGTCGACCTGCTCAAGCTGCTGGACATCGACAGCAGCCTGGCGGCGCGCAAGGAACTGGCGACCGAACTCGGCTGCCCGCCCAAGCTGATGGAAGACTCGGCGCAGATGAACATGTGGCTGCACAAGACGGTGCTGGCGAAGCTCGCCGCCAACGGCGGCAATGTGCCGGCCGAATTGCTCTGACGCTTACGCAGCGGTGAAGCGCCACCGCACCCGCAGGCTGCAGGCTTCGCCTTCGCGCAATGTCCGCAGCCCCGGTTGTCCGGGCAGGTGAAATGCGTCGATCGGCTGGGTGATGGGCTCGAAGCAGAACGCCGGGCCCTGCGGCGGCCGGTAGACCAGGCAGAAGTGGTTCTGCGCGCCGCCGTCGCGTTCGAAGTCGGGCATGGACATCGACAGCTCAAGTTGCTGCTCGGGCCAGGTGATGCGCGCAGTGCCGCCCCAGCCGGTGTAGCCGTTGTCGATCAGCGAGCCGTTGGCGTCCATGCCGGCGTTGAGGTTCCAGCCCGGCGGAAAGTCCTGCGTGTGCTGCGTGGGCAGCGGATCGTCGCCGCACAGCCACACGCCTTGCACAGGCGCGGTGACCCGCGTCGCGGGCGTGCGCGGAAACCAGGGATGCAGGCCCAGGCCATAGGGCAGCGGATCTTTTCCGAGGTGGCGCACCTGCACGTCCTGGTCGAGGCCGCCGTCGACGAGGCGGAAAGTCTGCACTGCCTCGTAGTCATGGGGGTTGCCGCCGAAGCGATGCGACTCGAGTGTCATCACCATGGTGTCCGGCGATGGCTGCGCCAGCTCCCAGGGCTGCAACCAGCCATCGCCGTGGATCGGGTAGGGCTCGCCGGCGCGATTCGGGTGCATCGGATGAAAGCGCCCGTCCTGCGTGAAGCCGCCGCCGCTGATGCGGTTGGACCAGGGAAGCATCGCGAACGAGGCCAGCCGGTAGAGATCCGGCGTCTGGCCGTCCCACGGCCGCCAGAGATCGACCAGGCCTTGCGGCCTCTCCAGCTGCCAGGCAGCGACCGAGCCGCCGAGCGACGGCACGAGGCCCAGGCGCTGGCCGGCGTGATGCAGCCAGGCGATGGAGTGGATGCAGGCTGCCATGCGAGGTCAACCGCGAAACAGGTTGGCCGGCAGGCCCGGGGAGTCGAGCGTGACGGCGAACAAGCCGCCGGCCAGCGGCTGCGCCTCGAGCTGCTCAGGCGTGAGGCCGGTGCGCGCCGTGGTGATGAACAGCGTGCGAAAGTCCGCGCCGCCGAAGGCGCAGTTCGTGACATGGGACGTGGGCAGTTCGACGCGGCACAGCTCGCGCGCAGTCACCGGGTCGTGGCAGCTGACGCAGGCGCCGCCCCAATGCGCGATCCAGATCCGGCCGGCGGCGTCGGTCGTCATGCCGTCCGGCACGCCGTCGCCGCGCTCCAGGCGCAGCCAGGTCCGCTTGTTCGACAGGGTGCCGCCGACTTCGTCGAAGTCATAGGCATGGACGCGGCCCTTGACCGTGTCGTTGAAGAACAGCGTTCTGCCCTCGAGCGACCAGGTCGGACCGTTGGAGACGGCGACGCCCGTTTCGTGCTGCGTGCAGCCGCCTTCGGGGTCGTAGCGGTACAGCGAGCCGGTGGGCGCCTCGCAGGCGAAGTCCATGGTGCCGGCCCAGAAGCGGCCCTGCGCGTCGCACTTGCCGTCGTTGAAGCGGTTGCCCGGCAGCGCCGGTTCAGGCTGGTGAAGGTAGCGGGGCTGGCCACCGACGGCCGGATCGAACAGGGCGAAGCCGCGCCGCATGGTCACGATCAGGCCCGGGTCGCTGGCTCGTTCCGCGACAGCCGACACCTCCTCGGTGAAAGTCCATTGCTTCGTGCGTCCGCTCGCCGGATCGAAGCGGTGCAGCACGCAGCCGAGGATGTCGACCCAGTAGAGCGCCTGTTCGCGCATCGACCAGAGCGTGCCTTCGCCGAGCAGTGCCGCGGCCGGCACGACGCAACTGGGCCTGCCGGAGACGGGAATGGCTGGCTGCGGAAGTTTCGTGCTCAATCTGGCTCCGGGCGCTTGACGCGAGGGATCATATCCACCCATAGTGATGCTTGAAACTTATTTTTTCGGCATCGATGGATGCCCACGTTGCAATGTCTGAAACTTCGATTTATCCCAGCCTGAAGGGCCGCCCGGTGTTCATCACCGGAGGCGGAAGCGGCATTGGCGCCGCCATGGTCACGGCGTTCGCCGAGCAGGGCGCGCGCGTCGCGTTCATCGATATCGCGGCCGACGCCAGCGAGGCGCTGGCCCGCCAGGTCGAAGCCGCCGGCCACCCGCGACCGTGGTGGCGCGTCTGCGATGTTCGCGATGTCGCGGCGCTGCAGGGCGCGATCGCCGAAGCCGCCGGCGCTCTGGGCGATTTCTCGGTGCTGGTGAACAACGTCGCCAACGACGACCGGCACACGCTGGAGTCGGTGACGCCCGAGTACTACGACAACCGCATGTCCATCAACGAGCGGCCGGCCCTGTTCGCGGTGCAGTCCGTCGTGCCGGGGATGAAGCGGCTGGGTGGCGGCTCCATCATCAACCTGGGGTCGATCAGCTGGCAGAGCAAGCAGGGCGACCTGATCGTGTATGCCATCGCCAAGTCGTCGGTCAACGGCCTGACCCGCGGCCTGGCCAAGCCCCTGGGCGAGCACCGCATCCGCGTCAACACGGTGACGCCGGGTTGGGTGATGACGGAACGCCAGAAGACGCTGTGGCTGGATGCCGCCGGCGAGGAAAACATCAAGCGCAACCAGTGCCTGCCCGACAAGCTGCAGCCGCACGACATCGCCCGCATGGTCCTCTTCCTCGCCTCCGACGACGCGAAGATGTGCACCGCGCACGAGTTCACCGTCGACGCTGGGTGGGTCTGAAAGCGGGTCCGGAAGTTCAGATTTCCGCTTCCAGCTTCCGCCCATACAACGTGAGGCTGGCGACCTTGAGGGCGCGCATCATGACCTTGGCGGCGGGGGAGGGGAGGCGGTCGGTGCGGGTGATGATGCCGAAGGCATCCATCTGGCAGGGCATGTCCAGCGGCAGGATGGAGACGATGCCGTGGGACGCGTAATAGCGCGCGACGTCGGCCGCGAGCACGGCCAGCATGTCGCTCTGCTGCAGCATGCGCGTGATGAACAGGAGGGCGGCGGTCTCGATCAGGTTGGCCGGCGGCGCGAGGCCGGCGGCGCGGAACATCAGGTCGAAACGGTGCCGCAGCACGCTGCCGGCCGGCGGCACGATCCAGCCGGCTGAGACCACATCCCGCAGAGTGAGGCCGCTCATGCCCGCCAGCGGATGGCCGGGCCGCGCCACGGCGCAGACAGCTTCCTCGGTCAGCGGCTCATAGCGCAGGCTGGACTTGTCGTGTTCGGCGAACAGGCGCGCCACCAGGATGTCGAGCTTGCCCTGCTCCAGCCGCTCGACCAGCACCGGGCTGGTCTCGATGTCCAGCGAGATGCGCAGGCCCGGCTGCTCCTGCTTGACGATCGCGATCGCGGGCGGCAGCAGGGCGAGGCCAGGCGAGGTGATGGCGCCGATGCCGACCTGGCCGTAGCGGCCCGCTTTCAGCGCATTGAGTTCGTCGTGGGCCTGGTTCAGGTTGGTGAGCACCATGCGCGCATGGCGGATCATGGTCTCGCCATACCAGGTGGGCTGCATGCCGCGCGGCAGGCGCTCGAACAGCGTCACCTCCAGCACGTCCTCCAGTTCCTTGAGCAGCTTGGACGCGGCCGGCTGCGTCATGTTCAGCACCTGGGCCGCGCGGTGGATGTTGCCTTCCTCGGCCAGGGCGACCAGCAGCAGCAGTTGCCGGGTCTTGAGCCGGGCGCGGATGAACCAGTGGTTGTATGTCGTCATTGCTGCTGGGGTAATCCCGAATGCCTGGATTGATATCCATTTTGCCGAAAACTCCATTGGTGCGATGCCATTTTTAAACCTAGACTCGCGCCGCATACAGGGAAGGGTCCGCTTTGAGAGTCAACGAGCTGAAGCAGAACGCTCGGCATTACATCGACGGAAGGTGGGAAACGGGCGGCACGACCGGCATCAGCGAAAACCCGTCTGACACCCGCGAAGCTGTCGCCGAATACGCGCGTGCGGACCGCAGCCAGACCGAGCAGGCGATCCGCGCGGCCGCGGACGCCCTCGGCCAGTGGAGCCACAGCGGCCCGCAGCGCCGCGCCGACGCGCTGGACCGCATCGGCAGCGAACTGATCGCGCGCAGCGAGGAACTGGGCAGGCTGCTGGCGCGCGAGGAGGGCAAGACCCTGGCCGAGGCGATCGCCGAAGTCGCGCGCGCCGGCCAGGTCTTCAAGTTCTTCGCCGGCGAAGCCTGGCGCATCGCCGGCGAAACCATGGCCTCGGCCCGGCCCGGCGTGCAGATCGACGTGACGCGCGAGCCGGTCGGCGTGGTGGGGCTGATCACGCCCTGGAGCTATCCGCTCGCGATCCCGGCCTGGAAGATCGCGCCCGCGCTGGCCTACGGCAACACAGTGGTCTTCAAGCCCGACGAATCGGTGCCGGTCTGCGGCTGGGCATTGGCCGAGATCATCAGCCGCTGCACCCTGCCGGCCGGCGTCTTCAACCTGGTGATGGGCAGCGGCCGCGAGGTCGGCCAGGCCATCGTGGACAGCCCGCTCGTCGACGCCATCAGCTTCACCGGTTCGGCCGCCACCGGCGAGCGCATCCTGCAGGCCGCCGCGGCCCGCCGCGCCAAGGTGCAGCTCGAAACCGGCGGCAAGAATGCGCTGGTGGTGCTGGCCGATGCCGACCTGGACCAGGCGGTGGACTGCGCGCTGCAGGGCGCCTATCACTCGACGGGGCAGCGCTGCACCGCGTCCAGCCGCCTGATCGTCGAGGACGGCGTGCATGACGCATTCGTCGTGCGCCTGCGCCACCGCATGGCGGCGCTCAAGGTGGGCCATGCGTTGGAGCGCGGGATAGACCTGGGACCGGTGGCCGACCGCGCGCAACTCGAACGCAACCAGGCCTGGCTGGAGATGGCGCGCAGCGAAGGCGCCGAGCATGTCTGGGGCGGCGAACTGCTGGAGCGGCCTACACCCGGCCACTACATGAACCCGGCGCTGTTCCTGGCCAAGCCGCAGCACCGCATCGCGCGCGAGGAGCTGTTCGGCCCGGTCGCCTGCGTGCTGCGCGCCGACGATTACGAGCAGGCGCTGGCCCTGGCGAACGACACGCCGTCCGGCCTGTGCGCCGGCATCTGCACCACGTCGCTCAAGCACGCCGCGCATTTCAGGCGCCATGCCCAGGTGGGCATGGTGATGGTGAACGTGCCGACGGCGGGCATCGATTTCCACGTTCCGTATGGCGGCCGCAAGGGCTCGGGCTACGGCCCGCGCGAGCAGGGCCACTACGCCTCGGAGTTTTACACCACCGTCAAGACCGGCTACACGCTGGCCTGAGCGGGGGATTCGCAGCGTTTCGTTTCAGTCAACAGCAACAGGAGACAGCAATGAAGATGAACCGTAGAACTCTCGCGGCCGCTATCGCGGCCATCCCGGTGGCAGCCTTGCTGCCGCAGTCCGCATGGGCGCAGAAGAAGATCGTGCTGGGCTTCAGCCAGGTCGGCGCCGAGAGCGAATGGCGCACCGCCAACACCGAGTCGATCAAGTCGGCCGCGCAGGCCGCGGGCATCGACCTGAAGTTCTCCGACGCGCAGCAGAAGCAGGAAAACCAGATCAAGGCGATCCGCTCGTTCATCGCGCAGAAGGTGGACGTCATTGCGTTCTCGCCCGTGGTCGCCTCGGGATGGGACACGGTTCTGAAGGAGGCCAAGGCCGCCAAGATCCCGGTGGTGCTGACCGACCGCGCCGTCGACTCCAAGGACACCTCGCTCTACGTCACCTTCATCGGCTCCGACTTCGTCGAGGAAGGCCGCAAGTCCGGCCGCTGGCTGGTGGAGAAGATGAAGGGCGAGAAGGGCCCGGTGCGCATCGTCGAACTGCAGGGCACCGTCGGCTCGGCGCCGGCCATCGACCGCAAGAAGGGCTTCGAGGAAATCATCAAGGCCGACCCGAAGTTCAAGATCGTGCGCTCGCAGACCGGCGACTTCACCCGCGCCAAGGGCAAGGAAGTGATGGAAGCCTTCCTCAAGGCCGAGGGCAAGAACATCAACGTGCTCTATGCGCACAACGACGACATGGCGATCGGCGCCATCCAGGCGATCGAGGAAGCGGGCCTGAAGCCCGCCAAGGACATCATCATCGTGTCGATCGATGCCGTGAAGGGTGCGTTCGAGGCCATGATGGCCGGCAAGCTGAACGTGTCCGTGGAATGCAGCCCGCTGCTGGGCCCGCAGCTGATGTCCGCCGTCAAGGACGTCATGGCCGGCAAGGCGCTGCCCAAGCGGATCGTGACGGAAGAAGGCATCTTCCCGATGGAAACCGCGAAGGCCGAGTTCCCCAAGCGCAAGTACTGAGAGTCATCGAAAGTCAAAGGAGGCAACATGAAGCGCAACCATTTCATCCGTATCCTGTGTTCCGCGTTCCTGGTGGGCGCGCTCATTCCGCCCGCCTTCGCGCAGGGCAAGGGCCTGGTCGGCATCTCGATGCCGACCAAGTCCTCGGCCCGCTGGATCGACGACGGCAACAACATGGTCAAGGTGCTGAAGGAACGCGGCTACCAGACCGACCTGCAGTACGCCGACGACGACATCCCCAACCAGTTGGCGCAGGTGGAGAACATGGTCACCAAGGGCGCCAAGGTGCTGGTGATCGCCGCCATCGACGGCACGACGCTGTCCAAGGCGCTGCAGAACGCGGCCGACAAGGGCATCAAGGTCATCGCGTACGACCGGTTGATCCGCAGCTCGAAGAACGTGGACTACTACGCCACCTTCGACAACTTCCAGGTCGGCGTGCTGCAGGCGAACTCCATCGTCGACAAGCTCGGGCTCAAGCAGGGCAAGGGCCCGTTCAACATCGAGCTGTTCGGCGGCTCGCCCGACGACAACAACGCCTTCTTCTTCTACGACGGCGCGATGTCGGTGCTCAAGCCCTACATCGACAGCGGCAAGCTGGTGGTGCGCAGCAAGCAGATGGGCATGGACAAGGTCGGCACGCTGCGCTGGGACGGCGC
>Ga0075365_10000839_pt1 | contig 12730 bp, 12 predicted proteins | sample EndMetdeltDD1765_FD_71387 | JGI IMG/M metagenome (GOLD analysis project Ga0075365, IMG submission 71387) | Populus endosphere microbial communities from Tennessee, USA - Endosphere MetaG P. deltoides DD176-5 | ecosystem: Host-associated > Plants > Roots > Endosphere | place: USA: Tennessee... | reverse complement strand
TCGTCGTGCGCGACTCCGCTTCGATAGATCCGCTCCTCGAATTCGGGAGTCAGCGCCCTCTGGAGGTGGTTTCGCACCTCGTCGCGGAAGGCGGCGGTGTCGGCGTCGAGTCGAAAGTCCATGGAGTGAAACCAATCTGTCGTCACTGCGCAAAAACCAGTGCAGCGGATAATGTTACTCTCAATAATGAGAGTAACCGTATCCGCATGTGAGGGGACTAAACAGTGGACCTGAGCCTCTCTGGCGAACAACGGCAGCTGGTCGACTCGTTCGCTGCCATCTACGCCAGGGAGTCGACGTCCGAACGTGTACGGGCCGCGGAGCCATCGGGGTTTGATCCCAAGTTGTGGAAGGCGCTGCTGGACACCGGCGCCGTGGAGATGGCCGTCGACGAAGCGTCTGGCGGCTGGGGCGCTTCCGAGGTGGAGCTGGCGCTGACCGCCGAGCAGTTCGGCCGGACAGTCGCCTCTGCGCCGGTCATCGAGAGTCAGGTCGGCGCTCGGTTGCTCGCACACTGCGGTGCGGCAGGTGCCGAACTACTCGCCGACGTACTCGCAGGCGACAAGCTCGTCACGTTCGCCCCGCGCGCGAGCAACGGCCATTCACTGCGCCTGGTACCCGCAGGCGCGGTGGCGGATACGGTGCTGGCATTCGTCGACGGACGCCTCGTCGCGGTGCCGATCGGTGAGAATCGCCGTCCCATCGATAATTTGGGGTCATTACCCCTCGCCGACATCGAGCTCGACGACGTCGCCGTTCTCGCAGAGGGGGACCACGGGCTGCGATTGTTCTCGAGTGCGCTGGACCTGTGGCTGACATTGACCGCCGCCGCGCTGGCGGGTGCCGCCAAGAGGGCCGTCGAGATCGGTGTCGACTACGCCAAGCAGCGCCACGCGTTCGGCGCCGCCATCGGAACCTTCCAGGCGGTTTCCCATCCGCTCGCCGACAGCGCCACGGCCGCGGACGGCGCGCGCCTACTGGCGCTGCGGGCGGCATGTGCGTTCGCCGACGAACCCGACCGGGTCACCGAGCTGGCCGCGATGGCATTCGCGTTCGCCTACGAGACCGCCCGCGACGCAACGCATCACAGCCTGCACATCCACGGCGGCTATGGCTTCGGTATGGAGGGCGACATCCAGTTGTACTACCGGCGGTCCCGCGGGTGGGCGATGGTGTACGGCGAGCCGTCAGTCGCGCTGGACCGTGTCGCGGACGCCCGCTACGGAGCCGTGGCCGGCTGAATCGGCTACCTGGGCGTCAGGACGGCGAAGCTCAGCGTCGCCCGCGCCGCCAACCGGTCTCCGCCGACGTCGGTGACGTCGACCGCGACCACGATCGTGCGCCTGCCGGCTCGCACGAGGGTGGCGGTGGCGCGCGCCGGGCCCTCCATGATCGGCGCCAGGAAGTGGATGGTCATATCCGCGGTGCTCGCACCCACCCCTTCGCCGGTGTACTTGATCGCGAGGCGGCCACCGGCCACGTCGATCAGCGTCGCGACCAGCCCGCCCTGCAACGCACCCCGGACATTGACCAGATCCGGCCGGTTCTCCAGGTCGACGACCACGGTGTCATCGGTGTCGACGATGTCGAAGAACGGCAGCTGGGCGAACAGGTGATCCGGAATGGTCACCTGCATCGGACGTGGTGTCACGACTCAACCCTGACCTGGTCCTTGACCGACAGGACGATCGGGGGAGCGGTCCGCCAGTTCGGCACGCCCTGCTCCTCGCCCGCGGTGGCGCGTTTGTCGTCGCGAACGCCCACCCAATGCGAATGATTCAGCTGGTGCAGTGTGAAGCACGACTGCAATGAGTTGTAGAAACCCATGTTGTCGACAGTCTGGTTGACCGACTCCTTGATCAACAGCGCCGCCATGGTGGGCACTTCGCCGATACGGCGGGCCATATCCAGTGTGCGCTCGGCCAATTCGTCACGCTTGAAGACCTTGCTCACCATGCCGAGCCGGTGCGCCTCGTGGATGTCGATGGCATCGCCGGTGAGCATGAGCTCTTTGGCCTTTCGGGGGCCGAACTCCCACGGGTGGCCGAAGTACTCCATACCGCACATACCGAGCCGGGTGCCGACGACATCGGCGAAGCGAACCTCTTCACTGCCGACGATGAGGTCGCACGCCCACATCAGCATCAGCCCTGCGGAGAACACGTCACCGTGGACCTGCGCGATAGTGATCTTGCGCAGATTGCGCCACCGCAAAGTGTTCTGAAAGAAGTAGTGCCATTCCTGGAGCATGATCTTTTCGGCGCCCTCCCGGGTGCCGCCATTTATCGACGCTGTCGGGTGTTGATCGGGGCCCTGCCGAAACTCCGCGCTGGCCTGCTTGGAACCGATGTCGTGTCCGGAGGAGAACATCTTGCCCTCGCCGGCGAGGATCACCACCCGCACGTTGTCGTCGGCTTCAGCGCGTCCGAATGCCTCATCGAGCTCGACGAGCATCCCGCGGTTCTGGGCGTTGCGCTGTTCGGGCCGGTTCAGCGAGATGCGCACGATCATGCCGTCGTCAAAGCTCTCCCACTTCAGGAATTTGTAGTCGCTCACCGCGGGCTCCTCCAGGTTCTGCAGTTCGGTAATGGTGTTACCGAAATATGAGAAGATATATTCTCACAGCTCGGTTTCACACAGTCGGAAAGGCTGCACATGACCGTACGTCAACGTCAACCACGGGTAATCCTCTGGGGACCCGGGCAAGTCGGGGTCGGGGCGCTGCGCGCACTGATCGCGCATCCCGGCCTCGAGCTGACCGGGGTGGTCGTCTACGCCGAGGCCAAGGACGGCAGGGACGCGGGCGATTTGTGTGGCATGCCGACGACCGGTGTCATCGCCTCGCGTGACGTCGACGCCGTGCTGGCCACGGACGCCGATGTCGTCGCCTACTTCGCGTCGGGTGACTACCGCTATCACGAGGCGGCCGAGGACATCGCCCGCTGCCTTCGCGCGGGCAAGAACGTCGTCTGCACATCGCTGGTGCCGATGTGCTACCCGCCCGCGGCGGATGCGCAGACCCGCGAACTCATCGCTGCGGCATGCACCGAAGGCGGAACCAGCTTCTTCAACAGCGGCGTCGATCCCGGCTGGGCCAACGACCTCATCGCGTTGACGATGACCGGAATGTCGAGCCAAGTCGACAAGATCACCATGCTCGAGATCCTCGACTACGGTCCGATCAACCAGCCCCACATCATGTTCGAGTTCATGGGCTTCTCGCATCCTCCCGAACACCAGGCACCACTCTTCGATCCAGAACGCCTCGCCGCGCTGTGGGCGCCGACCGTGCATCTGGTGGCCGACGGCGTAGGGCTGCCCTTGGATCGCGTTGACACGACGATCGAGAAATGGTTGGCCACAGAGCGTTACGAAGTCGCATCCGGACCGATCGAGCCGGGAACCATGGGGGGTATGCGTTTCAAGCTCGCCGGCATCGTCGACGGTGAGGAACGCGTCGTTCTCGAGCACATCACGCGCATGGGCGAGGAATCCGCGCCGGACTGGCCGCGGCATCCGTCGCCCCACGGTGGTTACCGGGTGATCATCGACGGTTTGCCGACGTACACCGTCGACATCGAAATGCACGGGCGCGGAAACAATATGCGCGGTCTGACGTATGCCACGGTGATGCGCGAGATCAACGCCATCCCCGCGGTGATCGCCGCGCCGCCCGGCATGCTCTCCACGCTCGATCTCCCGCTCATCACCGGTCCGATGCGCGGCGGTACCTGGCGGGGTGTGCGGCCGCGGATGGCGAACGCGTGAACCGCCGAGAAGTACCGCAGGTCACCGACGACCTGTGGACTGTCATGAAATCGGCGACCGCCGTGCGGCGGTACCGCGACGAACCTGTACCCGATGACGTGCTCGAGAAGTGTCTGCTCGCGGCGTCCTGGGCGCCGTCGGGCGGGAATGGGCAGCCGTGGAGATTCGTCGTGATCCGCAGCCAGGAACTTCGTGAGGTGATCACCGAGGCGGCTCGACAGACCTGGGAGGTGATGAAGGAGTTCTATCGGTTGCCAGACGTCGCACAGGACGCTGACGACCCGAAGTCGCGTGTTCTTCGCGCCATGGCACAACACATGCACGTCGGCGGGGAGGCTCCGGAGCTGGTCTTGTTCTGCGTGCAGCCCCAGCGTGGAACCACCGAAATGCAGCAGGCCGGATCAATATTTCCCGCTGTCCAGAACTTCCTGCTGGCCGCGCGCGCCCAGGGTCTCGGTGCGGCTATCACCTTGTGGCACGGCCACTGTGAACCCGAACTGCGCGCGTCTATCGGCATACCGGACGATTGGAAGATCGCGACGCTGTTGACGGTCGGCTGGCCGGCTGGAGGGCATCACGTCGTGTCCCGTAGACCGTTGCAGACAGCAGCGGTGATAGACACATGGGAAACCCCTTGGTCGATGAATGAGGCGTAACAGTGCGCAAACCCCAACTCTCTCTGTATCTGGCGACCTTCACCGACGGTGATCACCACGACTGGCGGGCGACGCTGGACCTGGCCCGCGCGATGGATGAGGCCGGGGTGGACCGGCTCGTGGTGTCCGACCACGTCGTGTTCGGCGAGAATCTGGACGCCTACGCAGATCCGTCGGTCGGCGGCCAGGCCGGTGGTCGTCAGCCCACGGGACCCGACGGTGCCTGGCTGGAACCTCTGATCGTCCTCACCGCGATCGCCGCTACGACGACCCGTATCAGGCTGGGCACGGCGATCCTGCTGGCTGCGCTACGGCGCCCCGCGGTGCTGGCCAAACAGGTGGCCACCCTCGATGTCTTGTCGGAAGGGCGGGTGGACCTGGGCGTCGGAGTCGGCTGGCAACGCGAGGAGTACGAAGCCGCCGGTCTGTCATTCAAAGACCGTGGACGGCTGCTCGACCACACGCTCGATGTCTGCCAGACGCTGTGGACGCAACAGCGGGCGAGCTACGAGTCCGCCGAGCTGACATTCGACGGCATCCACCAAATGCCCAAGCCGGTGCAGCCCGGCGGGGTGCCGTTGTGGATCAGCGGCACCGTCAACAACGCCGTCGCGCGCCGCATCGCCCGCTTCGGAAGCGGCTGGATCCCTTGGGCCTCCGCATACGCGGACCTTCCGGGGGCCATTGCTGCCATGAAGGACAAGGTGGTCGAGTTCGGCGGCGATCCCAGCGACCTACAGGTGCAGGGCGTCGCGCGGGTCGCGAAGAACGGCGACGGGACAATCGACTTCGCGGCCTCGGCGGCGGCAGTCCCCGCGCTCGTCGCGGCGGGTGTCACCGACGTCCGGTTCCCCGCAACGGTGACTGCGGACCCGGATAGGGCGCTCGGGCTCATGACATCGCTCGTCGAGGCGTTCCGCGACGCGACGGGTTGATCGGTCCGAAAACATGCAGCTTCGCGATCACATCGGGTCCACGAAAACCGCTGTGGTGCTGCACCCGTCAGCGACGGTGGTGAGTTTCGCCGAACTCGATGCGCGGGCCAACCAGCTGGCCCACTTCCTACGCCGCGTCGGTCTCGGGGCAGGCGACACCGTGGCGATCCTGATGGAGAACAACGAGCATGTTCACGCCGCGATGTGGGCGGCGCGGCGAAGCGGGCTGTACTACACGGTGATCAACACACATCTCACTGCGCCCGAGGCTGCCTACATCGTGGCCGACAGCGGAGCCAAGGCCGTCATCTCCTCACATGCGATGCGTTCGGTCTGCGCGCAGCTGCCGGTCGCGACGCTGGCGGCAGCTGTCCTCGCCGACGGCGACCTCGACGGCTGGCAGCGCTACCCGGATTGTGTAACCGCCGAGGCGGCGACACCGATCGCCGATGAGAGCGATGGTCTGCTGCTGCAGTACTCGGCGGGCAGTACGGGGCGTCCCAAGGGAATTCGGCGTCCGTTGAGCTCCGCGCGACCGACCTTGTCGACGCCGGTTTTCGAAGCGCTGGGGGTGACCGGCGATTCGGTGTATCTGAGTCCCGCACCCATCTATCACACCGCGCCCGCGATGTGGACGATGGCAGCGCAGGCCGTTGGAGCGACCACGGTGGTCATGGAACGCTTCGACGCCGAGCAGGCGCTGGAATGCATTGAGCGGTACGGTGTCACGCACGCTCAGTTCGTACCGTCGATGTTCGTCCGGATGTTGCGCCTGCCAGAGCCGACGCGCCGGCGCTACGATATGTCGAGCCTGCGCCGCGTCGTCCACGCGGCCGCGCCGTGTCCGCCCGAGATCAAACACCAGATGATCGACTGGTGGGGCCCGATCGTCGACGAGTACTACGGGTCATCCGAAGGTGCGGGTATCTCGTTCATCCGCGCCGAAGATTGGCTCGAACGACCGGGCTCGGTCGGCAAACCGATGCTCGGCGTGCCGCACATTCTTGACGTGGACGGGCACGAACTCCCGATCGGTGAGATCGGCGAAATCTATTACGAGGGTGGGTATCCCTTCGAATACCTCAACGACGCCATCAAGACGGCGGAGGCGCGCAGTCCCCAGGGCTGGGTCACGGTCGGCGATATCGGTTACGTCGACGGTGACGGCTACCTCTATCTCACCGACCGCCGCAACCACATGATCATCTCGGGCGGAGTCAACATCTATCCGCAAGAGGCGGAGAACATGTTGATCAGCCATCCCCTCGTCGTCGATGCGGCGGTTTTCGGATTGCCGGACGACCTGATGGGCCAATCCGTCAAGGCCGTCGTCCAGTTGGCGGACCCCGCCCGCGGGAACGACGCGCTCGCCGCCGAGCTGATCACCTGGCTGCGAGATCGGCTGGCCCACTACAAATGTCCCCGGGCCATCTCGTTCGAGGCAAACCTTCCCCGCACCGATGCGGGCAAGCTTTACAAGCAGCAGTTGATCGACAAATACACATCGCTCAGAGGACCTCGTTGATGTCGTTCTTCAGTGCCTCGGCGTCGGTGCCGAACACCGCCTGAACGCTGTTGCCGACCTCGACGACACCCGCGGCGCCAAGGCTCTTCAAACGGGCCTGGTCCACCTTGTCCTTGTCGGACACCTCCACGCGCAGGCGGGTGATACACGCATCGACATTGACCAGGTTCTCCCGCCCGCCGAACGCCGCGATGACCTGTTCGGCCTTGCTGTCCGTCCGCGCGGGAGCGGCGAGCGTGGCGGTCGCGCCACCCGCCGACACCGCGGTCGTCGAATCGGCGCCCTCGCCGAGATTGGCCTGTTCCTCCGCCTCGAACTCGCCCTCGGGCTCACGTCCGGGTGTCCGCAGGTTCCATTTCGTGATCGCGAACCGGAACAACAGGTAATAGAGGACGAAGAACACCACGCCCATGCCGATCAGCAACGGGATGTTCTTCGCCGCGGGGGCGGTGCCGTACAGCAGTAGGTCGATGAGCCCGGCGGAGAACGAGAAGCCCAGATGTATGTCGAGAAGATAGGCGATGGCCAGTGACAGCCCGGTCAGCAGCGCGTGAATGACGTACAGCGGGAACGCCACGAACATGAACGCGAACTCCAGCGGTTCCGTCACGCCCGTCAGGAACGCGGTGAGGCCCGCGGCGGCCAGAATTCCGACCGCGACCTTGCGCTGCTTCTTGTTCGCCACATGGATCATCGCCAACGCGGCGGCGGGTAGCCCGAACATCAGGATGGGGTAGAAGCCCGAGGTGAGGATGCCCGCGGTCGGATCGCCGGCGGCGAACCGGGTCAGTTCCCCGGTCACGGCTTCGCCGCCGGGCGGCTGATAGTCCCCGTAGAGGAACCAGATGTAGGAGTTCGGAATGTGGTGCAGGCCGAACGGGATCAGCATGCGGTTGGCGAATCCGTACACGAAGGCGCCCAGCGCGCCCGCCCCGCCGATGAACTCGCCGAGACTGGTCAGGCCCGCGTCGAAGATCGGATAGAAGTAGCTCATCGCGAAGGCGATGAACAGGCTCGCCAGCGAGACCACGATCGGAACGAACCGCCTGCCGCCGAAGAAGCCGAGGTAGGACGGCAGCGCGATGGTGTGATAGCGGTCGAACAGCCACGCCGTCACCAACCCGATCACGATGCCGGCGAACACGCTGTAGTTGATCTGGGCCTGTTCGCCTGCCTTGTCCAGTTCGCCGGCGAGCACGATCGGCGACATGGTCTTGAAGACGGCTTCCATCACGAGGTAGCCGACAACCGCTGACAGCGCGGTGGAACCGTCCGCCTTCCTGGCGAAACCGATCGCCACACCGACGGCGAACAGCAGCGGCAGGTTGCTGAACAGGGCATCGCCCGCCGCGCTCATCGCCTTGAAGAAGTCCCCGATGACTGGGGTCTCGATTCGGCCCAGCAGGTCGGGTTGCCCGAGCCGGAGCAGGATGCCCGCCGCCGGAAGTACGGCGATGGGCAGCATGAGGCTCTTGCCCAGCCGCTGCAACTGCGCAAACCCAGGAAAGCGCAGGCCCGACTTCTCCTGTGTACCTGCGGCTTTCGATGTATCGCTCATCTAGTCCAGACCTCCTCTGCCCCAAGCGCGCAAGCCGTCGAAGCTCAGCGGAAGCTTAGAGGAAACGCCGAAGTCCAGACCCTCTTTCCGGCACGCTCGTATTGTTGGCGCACACGAGCAGAAGGAGTCTCGACGTGGGAACGACTCAGGTCTTCGCGCCGGTCGGCGGCCGCGCGGTTCCGCTCGCCGATGTCCCTGATCCGGTGTTCTCGGCGGGCATGGTGGGCCACGGCGCGGCGGTCGATCCTCCGCATGAGGTGATCGAGGCCGTCGCCCCGGTCAGCGGAAAACTGCTGAAGCTCATGCCGCACGCCTACATCGTCATGACGCCCGGGAACGTCGGCGTGCTCGTTCACCTCGGTCTGGACACCGTTGCGCTGAAGGGCGACGGATTCACGACGCATCTGAGTCAGGGTGACGACGTCACCGCCGGTCAGGTGGTCATCACGTACGACGTCGCGTCCGTCGTGGCCAAAGGGCTCAATCCCATCGTTCCAGTCGTCGTGATGGACGAGCGCGAAGAGGGCAACATCGTTGCGGCCGAAGCGGTCCTCGAGGGTGCGCAGATCCTCTCCGGGGCAAAACTTTTCATTGCGACGAAATAGATGGAAGTCATCATCCTGCAGGACGCCGACGAGATCGGCGGCGTCGGTGCCGATGCGATTGTCACGCTCCTAGCCGGCAAACCAGAGGCGGTGCTGGGTCTGGCCACCGGATCGTCGCCGCTGGCGATCTATGACGAACTCGCGCGTCGCTGCACCAGCGGCCTGATCTCCTTCAGTCAGGCACGAGCCTTCACGCTCGATGAGTACGTCGGACTGCCCGCCGGCCACCCGCAGCGGTACCGCAACGTCATCGACGACGTGTTCGTCGCCAAGGTCGACTTCGCGCCGGGTGCCGTGCACGGACCCGATGGGCTCGCCCCCGATATCGCGGAGGCGTGCGAGGAGTACGAGGCTGCGATCCGCTCTGCCGGGGGTGTCGATCTGCAGATTCTCGGTATCGGCACAGACGGGCACATCGCGTTCAACGAGCCAGGTTCCTCGCTGGGGTCGCGCACCCGGATCAAGACGCTGACCAGGCAGACCCGGCTCGACAATGCGCGGTTCTTCGGCGGAGACATCGATGGGGTGCCGACACACTGCCTGACGCAGGGGCTGGCGACCATCCTGGAGGCCAGGCATTTGATCCTGGTGGCCACGGGCCGGCAGAAGGCGGAAGCCATCCACCAACTCGTCGAAGGTCCCATCAGCGCAATGTGGCCCGCGACGGTCCTGCAACTGCACCCACACGTCACGGTGCTGTTGGACGCGGCGGCGGCGCAACGGCTTCAGCTCGTCGACTACTACCGCGAGACCTACCGCTCAAAACCGGACTGGCAGGGCATCTGAGTGCTAGTCACTGCCGAGACGCTGCTGACGGGCCGAGAGCTGTTGCGGCCCGGTTGGATTGAGATATCCGGCCGCCACATAGCTACGGTCGGTACCGGTACCCCACCTCGGCCGTCAGACCGAGATCTCGGTTCGGCGACCGTGGTTCCGGGTTTCGTCGACACGCACGTCCATGGCGGGGGAGGGACGAACTTCTCGGCGGCGGTGCACTCCGATACGGCGACGGCCGTTGACTTCCATCGGCGCCACGGCACCACTTCGTTGATTGCCTCACTGGTCACCGAGGCGCCCGATGAATTGTTGCGTCAGATCACCGGATTGGCCGACGACGTCCGCCGCGGTCTTCTCGATGGGATCCATCTCGAAGGCCCATGGCTGTCCACCGTGCGGTGCGGTGCGCATCAGCCGGCGCTGATGCGGGATCCCGATACCGCCGAGATCGACCGCGTGCTGGAGGCGGCCGCGGGGACCATCCGCATGATCACGATCGCGCCGGAACGCGAAGGGGCACTTGCGGCGATCGAGCGGATCGTCGACGCGGGCATGGTGGCCGCCGTGGGACACACCGACGCGTCGTACGAGCAGACCCGAGCGGCGATCGAGGCGGGTGCGACGGTGGCCACCCATCTGTTCAACGCGATGCGGCCGATCAACACCCGCGAGCCCGGTCCGGTTATCGCACTATTGGAAGACCCCCGCGTGACCGTCGAACTGATCACGGACGGCGTGCACGTCGATCCGGCTCTCTACCGCCATGTGTCGCGCAGCGCAGGCCCGGATCGGCTGTCGTTGATCACCGACGCGCTTTCGGCGGCGGGTATGCGCGACGGTACCTACCGCCTCGGTCCGCTGGCGGTAGAACTCGCGGACGGTGTGGCGCGCGTGGCCGGGACGCAGACGATCGCGGGTAGTACCGCGACCATGGACCACCAGTTCCGCTTTGCCGTGCGGCACAGCGGGCTTGGTCGCGACGAGGCGTTGATGGCCGCGGTGCGCCAGGCGTCGGTGAACCCGGCGCGCGCACTTGGCCTTCCGGCCAAAGGACTCGCAGCCGGGGGCACCGCCGATCTGGTGATACTCGACGACGACCTGCAGGTGACCGGCGTGCTGCGCCACGGATCGTGGGTGACCGAGCCTGAAAGGGGCAATTGACATGGCCGACGCGCGAGGTCTGATCGACACCTACCCGCTTTACCTCGACGGGCAGTGGGTGGAGCCGCGGGCGGGCCGATATGACGACATCTCGCCGGCCACCGAAGAAGTGATTGCCCAGGCTCCCGACGCGAGTCCGGCTGACGTCGATGCCGCAATCGCGGCCGCCCGGACCGCGTTCGACACTGGGCCGTGGGGCCGAGCGTCGGCAGCGGAGCGCGCACGATGCCTGACGCAACTGGGCGCCGCGCTCGCCGAGCATGGCGACGAGCTTTTCACGCTGTCGCAGGCCGAGTGGGGTTGTCTAGCCAACGAACGATTGATCCAGATCGACGGATCGGCGTTCACCGCGACAGGCTGCGGCGAACTCGCCACTCAGCTCGCCGATGAACCGATCAGTGCGCCCGGGGCCGCGGGGACCACGCTGCTTCGCTACGAGCCGCAGGGAGTGGTGTCGATCCTGACTCCGTGGAATTTTCCGCACACCCTCAATGTGATGAAGGTGTGCCGAGCGATGGCCGCGGGCAACACCGTGGTGCTCAAGCCCTCGCCACTGACGCCGATTGCCGGTCTGGCGCTGGCTCGAATCATTGACGAGCACACCGATATTCCGCCGGGCACGGTCAACGTCGTGACACCGAGTGGCATCGAGGCGAGCAAGCTGCTGACCACTGATCCGCGAATCGACATGGTCAGTTTCACCGGTAGCTCCGCCGTCGGCCGGGAGATCATGGCTGCCGCGAGCGCCACCATGAAGCGCATCCTTCTCGAGTGTGGGGGCAAGTCGGCCGTCGTTCTCCTCGACGATGTCGAGGTGACCGACGAACTTCTGGAACGGATTCTGTTCGAGGCCTGCTCGTTGCATGCCGGCCAGGCCTGCATCCTGCAGAGCCGGCTGTTGCTGCCCGCATCGCTACACGACGAGGTCGTCGACAGGCTCGCGGACATGGCAGGACGGGTAAAGGTAGGCGATCCAACGGATCCGGGCGCGCAGATGGGTCCGCTCATCAGTCGTGACCAGTTGGACCGGGTCGAGGCGCACGTCTCGGCGGCGGTCGACGGCGGGGCCACAGTCGCGGCGGGTGGTCGACGTCCTCCCGGTCTGGACAAGGGCTTCTACTTCGAGCCGACAATCCTGACCGATGTCACCCCGGACTCGGTGATCGCCCAGGAGGAAGTGTTCGGGCCGGTGTTGTCGGTCCTGCGCTACACCGATGACGACGACGCGGTCGCGATCGCCAACAATTCGCAGTACGGGCTCTCGGGCGCGGTGTGGGGTGGCGACGTGGACCGTGCGGTCGCGGTTGCGGGCCGCGTCCGCACCGGACAGATCGCCGTGAACGGTTGCGGTCCCGGCGATGCGCCGTTCGGCGGATTCAAACAGAGCGGACTGGGGCGTGAAGGGGGCGGACTCCGTGGGCTGTACGCCTATATGGAGCAGAAGGCCATCGGTGTTCCCGCATTGAACACCTAGCGGCCCGACACCTGCGACCAGTAACGGTTCTCGCGTTCGGTCATTTCGTTGGACGTGATCGCGCCGAACGCCGCGGCGTCTCGTTCGAATCGCGCGTGCGCGTCGGGAAGCGTGTCGGGACCCTCGAGCCGGAAGCAGCTCGGCGCCAGCGGGCCGAACAGCAGCGCTCTGCGCAGCTCTGGCCAGTTCTCCAGATGCGGTTCCACACCGGCAGCGCGCGCAAAGGCCAGCGCGGCCAGGTTCATTCGAGTCTTCTGCGACAATCCACGCC
>Ga0075365_10000837_pt1 | contig 12734 bp, 10 predicted proteins | sample EndMetdeltDD1765_FD_71387 | JGI IMG/M metagenome (GOLD analysis project Ga0075365, IMG submission 71387) | Populus endosphere microbial communities from Tennessee, USA - Endosphere MetaG P. deltoides DD176-5 | ecosystem: Host-associated > Plants > Roots > Endosphere | place: USA: Tennessee... | reverse complement strand
TCCGTATTGGATCAAGGCGCTGGTGCCGATGGCGCCAACGGCCATGCCCGAGAGCGGTGCGATGGAGTTGACGAGCTGTCCCTTCGCGCGGTCGACGTCGACGAGCGCTGCGCCGATCGACGCGCCGGCGATGCCCGTCGCCAGGCCCTGCACAATCCGCGCAGCAATCAACCAGCCTGGGCCGCTTGCAACGACGAACAGCGCCATGGCGATGATCTCCATGACGAGGGCCGTGAAGATCACCGGCTTGCGGCCAAGGTGGTCGGAGATCGAGCCGGCGATGAGCAATGCGGCAAGAAGCGCGAAGGCATAGACCGCGAAGATTACCGTGATCAGCACCGGAGAGAGCGCGAGGTTTTCCTGATAGATCCGGTAGAGTGGTGTAGGCGCTGCCGAAGCGCCGAAGAAGGTCGCGAGCGTGATCGCGTGGAAAGGGATCGGATTGCGCGAGGTCGTTGTGGAATTGGCGGCGCGGAACATATATAAGCCTCTTAAAGCTAATTCGTTGCGTTAGCCATGTAGGTCGATCCGACACTAAAAGCAAATAATTTGCGTTAATGGATCGGTCAAAGATTTTGAACCATGCGCCGGGCGGGAAGACAGGACGTTAGAAATGGCAGCAAAGGAAAATCTCCGGCCGGGTGGCCGCAGTGCCAGGGTGCAGGCTTCGGTGCATCAGGCGGTCCGCGAATTGCTTTCGGGCATGGAGCGCGCGGACGTCACGATCCCGCTGATTGCCGCAAAGGCCGGCGTCACCCCATCGACGATCTACCGTCGCTGGGGCGACCTGCAGGAATTACTGGCTGACGTGGCGGTCGAACGCCTGCGCCCCGATATGCAGCCGATCGACACCGGCAGCGGCAGGGGAGACCTCGAGGCCTGGGCGGAACAATATGCCGAAGAAATGTCCTCCGACGTCGGACGCGAGATGATCCGCGACGTGTTGGCCGCGCAAGACAATGCCAACGCCTGCAAGTGCTGCGCCTTCACGCGAGAACAGATGGAACTGCTGAGCGAGCGGGCGCTTGCACGCGGCGAAAGCTTTCCGCCGGTCGACGCCGTGATGGATCAGGTCGTTGCGCCGATTATCTACCGCATTCTGTTCGGCGACGTGCCGAGCGCAGAACGGGTGCGCAGCCTCGTGACCGACATGATGACGAAGGACATGGACGTCACTCCGCCGCCGTACGCTTCTGAGCGGAAATCTGCGTGATATAGGCCCTCAGCGCTGCCGGGCGCACGGGCTTGTGCTGGATGCCGATACCGTGCCGCTCGGCTTCGGCACGAACCTCGGGTGTGCGGTCTGCCGTCACGATGAGGGCCGGAATGAACGCCGTGAACCGTTCCCGGAGCGTGACGATGGCCGAAATCCCGGTGCCGTCGCCAAGGTGATAATCGGCGATAATCACATCGGGCGGTGCTTGGCGCGTATCAAGCGCGCGGACCGCCCGTAGCGAGTCCAGGCATCGAACCTCGCAGCCCCAGCCGCTGATCAGGAGCTGCATGCCTTCCAGAATATGCGGCTCGTTGTCGACGCACAGGACCTTCAGTCCCTTGAGGCTCTGCGCCGAATGCTCCATCGGTTGGGCAGCGCCGACGCGCTCGGCAAGCCGCGAGGCATCACGCGGCATGACGATCCGGAAATCCGTGCCCTTGCCGTGTGTTGACTGCAGTTCCACCGGATGGTTGAGGACGCGCGCGATACGATCGACAATCGAGAGGCCGAGCCCCAAGCCGGAGGCCGTTTTGGCGCCTTCGTCGAGCCGGGCGAATTCCTTGAAGACGGTCCGGAACTTCGACGGCGGAATGCCGATCCCAGAATCCATGACCTGGATGACGACCTGACTTCCGCGCCGGCGCGCGCCGACCAGCACCTTGCCGTCGATCGTGTATTTGATCGCGTTGGAGACGAGGTTCTGCACCAGGCGGCGAAGCAGGTTGGGGTCGGAGCGAACCCGCAGCGAGGTGGGCATCACCACCAGCTTCAGCTTCTTCTCGCGGGCGATCGGCGCGAAGTCGGTCTGGATTCGCTCCAGCAGATCGGAAAGCGGCACGGAGGCGAGGCGCGGCCGCATCGCTCCGGTGTCAAGGCGCGAAATGTCAAGCACGGCGCCAAGGATGGTCTCGACCGATTCCAGCGCGGAATCGATGTTGCGAACGATCGCACTGCTTTCGGATTGGCCCATGCGCTCGACCAGCGCCGAGGAATAGAGCCGGGCGGCATTGAGCGGCTGCAGGATGTCGTGGCCGGCGGCGGCGAAGAAGCGGGTCTTCCCGAGGCTGGCTTCATCCGCCGCGGCCCGCGCCTCGCCGAGTTCGTGGTTGACGCGGGTGAGCTCTGCCGTGCGTTCGGCGACGCGCTGTTCCAGGGTTTCGTTCGCCTGCTTCAGGGCCCGGTCGGCGGCGACCCGCTGGCTGATGTCGGTGAAGGTTGCGACGATGCCCTTATCCGGCATGGCATTGGAGCGGACTTCGATGATGCGCTCGCCGCCGCCAAGCACCAGTGCGAACGGCTTGTCCAGCGTCAGGAAGTGGCGAACGGTCTGGTTGACCTCGCCGGCCGGAACATCGCCGCGCTGGCTGAGGATTGCCACGATGTCGGCAAGCGGGAAACCCACTTGTCCGGCATTCTCCGGCAGGTCGAGCAACTGCCGGAAACGCCGGTTCCAGATCGTCAGGTTGTTCGAGCTGTCGAAGACCGCGATGCCCTGGTCCATCTGCGACAGTGCGGTCTGCAGCATGTCTTGGTTATATTGCAGCGCCTCGCTTGCCTGGTCGAGCAGCCAGGCGGTATCGGCGGAGGCGTCTTCCACCTTCTGAAGGATCAGCGACAGCACGAGTCGGGCCGACGAGGAGCCGATGGCGCTGCCGAGCAGCTGTTCGGTAAAGTGAATGAGCGCCATGTCGGCCGGCTGGTCATCCTCAAGATCGCGGCCCGAATTTTGCTGGTAGGTCTGGAACGACCGCTTCATGCGCTCCTCGCCAAGATAGCGCGAGACCGTTGCCTTCAGATCGCCGACGCTGATGCGGGTCTTCCAGCCGCGCGTCGCAAACTGCGTACGGGACTGCCGCTTGACGAAGATTCCGGCCTGGATGCGTTCGAGCGGTCGCGCATTGCGGGTCACCGAACCGATGACGAAGAAGGCCGTATTGACGAGCAGGCTCATCACCGTGGCGTTGACCAGCGGATCAGCAGCGTTACCCGTGAAGATCGTCGTGCCGGGAAAGATGAAGCCGAGCACCGCGCTTGCAACGCCCGAATAGTCCGGTCCGCCAAGCGAGGGCAGGAACAGCAGGTAGACCCAGATCACGAAGCCCGATGTCAGCCCGAGGATGGCGCCACGCGCGTTGGCCCGCCGCCAGACAAGGCCGCCGAAAAGGGCCGGCGCCATCTGCGCAATTGCGGCGAAGGAAAGGAGGCCGATCGAAGCTAGTCCCGTTGTGCTGTCGGTCGAGCGGTAATAGGCGTAGCCGAGCAGCAGCACCGCGAAGATCGCGCTGCGCCTGACGTTGAGCAGCGTCTTGGCGAAATCGTTGCGCTGTCCTGTACGGTCGGTCAGCTTTCGGTGCAGGAAGATCGGCATGATGATGTCGTTCGACACCATGATTGACAGCGCGACCGACGCGACGATCACCATCGCCGTCGCGGCTGAAAAGCCGCCGATGAACGTGATCAGCGAGACGACCGGCATCTGCCCGGCAAGCGGCAGCGAGAGCATGTAGAGGTCTGCGTTGCCGTTGCCGCCGAACGTCAGCAGGCCACCGATCGCCACTGGCAGCACGAAGAGATTGATGGCGACGAGATAAAGCGGGAACAGCAAGCCGGCGAGTCGAAGCTCACGCGCCGTTCTATTCTCGACAACCGTGACGTGGAATTGCCTTGGTAGCATGATGATGGCGAAGGCCGACAGCAGAATCAGCGTGACCCAGCGGCTGATCGGCGTCTGGTAGTGTAGCGCTGCGAGCACGAGCTGGTTCTCGGCCGCCTTCTCCCAGAGATCGGAGGGCCCATCGAACAGGAACCAGATGACGCAGACGCCGGCTGTGAGGAAGGCGAAAAGCTTGACGACGGACTCCATGGCGATGGCGAGGATCAATCCGTCCTGGTGCTCCGTCGCATCCGTGTGGCGTGTGCCGAACATGATCGCGAAGCAGGCGAGTACGAGCGTTACGAGCAGCGGCAGGTCAAGAAAATAGAGATTGCCGCTGCCGATGCCGTAATCCGACGGGTTGAGCATCGCCGTTACCGTACTCGATACCGATTTAAGCTGCAGCGCGATGTAGGGAATGGCGCCGACGAGCGAAATCAGTGCCACGATGGTCGCGACGGTCGGGTTCTTGCCATAGCGCGCGGAAATGAAGTCGGCGACCGATGTCAGCTTCTCGGCCTTGGCAAGCTCGATGATCCGTCGCAGCAGCGGCATGCCGAGCGTGAAGACGAGGATTGGCCCGATATAAATGCCAAGGAATTCTAGTCCGCGCTGCGATGCCAACCCGACGCCGCCGAAATAGGTCCAGGACGTGCAGTAGATCGCAAGACTGAATGCATAGACGACCGGTCGCCCGCCTGGTGGCGTGCCGAACATCCGGCGCCTGCGATCGCCATGGCTCGCCACTGCAAAGAGCAACAGCAGATAGCCGAAAGCAGATGCGACTATGACCCAGCCTGGCAGCATTGAACCTCCACCAGCGCATCGGCGCCGGTCTCCTGAAGTTCCAAGATTAGGGTAATTTCAAAGCTTTGAACATCGGGTGGGCCCTAGGCCTTAAGTCAAAGACCGCTGAGGGCGGTGATAAATTGTAATTGGCAATTGAATAATTGCATCGAAGATGTAGCTAATGAAAACAATGACCTGTCAGTGCGACTGCATCAGAGGGAGACGGATCGAATGCTCAATGAGTTCAAAGCATTTATCGCCCGCGGCAATGTCATGGACCTTGCTGTCGGCGTTATCATCGGCGGTGCCTTTGGCGGCATCGTCAAGTCGCTGGTGGACGATGTCATCATGCCGATCGTCGGTGCCGTGTTTGGTGGGTTCGACTTCTCGAACTACTTCATCGGCCTGTCTTCCAATGTGAACGCACAGACCCTGGGCGCCGCGCGCCAGCAGGGTGCGGTTCTGGCCTATGGCAGCTTCATCACGGTGCTGATCAACTTTCTCATCCTTGCATGGATCATCTTCCTGATGGTCAAGGGCGTGAATACGCTGCAGAAGCAGGTGGACAAGCAGCTGAAGATCAAGGAGGCCAACGAAGAGGCGGCCGCACCGCCGGCCGATGTGGCGCTGCTGACGGAAATCCGCGACCTGCTGGCCAAGCGTCCCGCGTGAGTTTAAGAATTGGTCCTGCCGTTGCGGCGGGACCAATCATCACGAAAATCGATACCGCATCACCGATTGTCATGGGATTTGCCGCCGCGTTTGCTTTATGTAGGCGAAAACCGGAGTGATGCATGTCGATTGTCAGCAGCCTTAGCCCGCGTGCCGTTCTGGCGCCCGAAAGTGGAATCGTCGAAGTCGTCAATTATGCCCGTGGCCGCGATGGCCTTCTGCCGCTTTGGGTCGGCGAGGGAGATCTCTCGACGCCTGATTTCATCAACAAGGCGGCGATTGACGCGCTGTCAGGCGGTGAGACCTTCTACACCTATCAGCGCGGCATTCCGGAGCTGCGCCAGGCGCTGTCGGACTACTACGCCAGGCATTTCGACATCACCCTGCCTGTAGAGCATTTCTACGTCACCGGTTCCGGCATGCAGGCGATCCAGATTGCCGTGCAGGCTATGACGTCGCCTGGGGACGAACTCGTTTACCTGACGCCCGCCTGGCCGAACATTGCGGCCGCCTTGGAAATTGCCGGCGCCCGTTCGGTCGGCGTCCAACTGACTTTCGAGGGCGGCAGGTGGGCGGTCGATCTCGACCGTATCGCGGCTGCAATCACGCCGAAGACGAAGGGGCTGTTTATCAACACGCCGTCCAATCCGACTGGCTGGACCGCAACCAGGGACGACCTCGTGGCCATCCTGGCGCTGGCGCGCAAGCATGATCTCTGGATCATGGCCGACGAGATTTATGCGCGCTATTACTTTGCCGGCGGCCGCGCACCGTCCTTCCTCGATGTCATGGAGCCGGACGACAAGGTGATGTTCGTCAACTCCTTCTCGAAGAACTGGTCGATGACCGGCTGGCGTGTCGGCTGGATCGTTGCCCCGCCGCAAACCGGCCAGGTTCTCGAAAACCTCATCCAGTATTCGACCTCCGGCGTGGCGCAGTTCATGCAGCGAGGGGCGGTTGCCGCCCTGAACGATGGCGACGCATTCGTGCGGTCCAACATCGACAAGGCCAAGCGCTCCCGCGACATCCTTTGCGACGCGCTGATTGCCACGAACCGTGTCGAGACGCTGAAGCCGGACGGCGCGCTCTATGCATTTCTGAAGGTCGACGGGGTGAAAGACAGCCGCAAGGCAGCCATCGACATCGTCGACAAAACCGGCGTCGGATTGGCACCGGGAACGGCCTTCGGGCCGGGCGGCGAGCTCTTCCTGCGCGCCTGCTTCCTGCGCGATCCGGCGCAGATCCAGATGGCGGCCGACAGACTGTGCGATTACATCCTGAAGCTTTGATAGAATCTGCGGCTGGGTTGCCCGCGCCTACGCGGCAGCTCATGAGCCGCGGGCGGCCTCGTTTTACGAGGCTTTGTCGCGGCCTGCCGCGTTAAGCGCCTGCACGCTGGCAGCGGCGACCAAGCCGGTCAGGACGATGCCGGAAAGTCCGATCAGTAGGGCGAGCATCCGCGCTACGGTATGCTTGGGTGCAAGGTCGCCGTAGCCGATCGTGAGACCCGTGATGAAGGTGAAGTAAAAGGTTTCGCCGATCCGCCAACCCTCGATCTGTCCGATGACAATGCCGGATCCGACCATGATGACAAGGATTCCGGAGAAGATAGGCCAGAGTATGGAAACCTGCTGGAATAGCGTGGCAAAGAACAGTCGTCTCATTCGTTTTGCTTGGGACCTGGAGCTTACCGCCATGGCCATTTGCCTTCCGAGTCGTGCGATATGCTTGCCGTGCCTGCAAGCAAGTACGTCCAGCTGCACAGGGCTGCGTTATGGAAAGCGTGCCCGAGAAGGTTTTCAGTCACCAGGACCCCCGTCGCGGCAACGGACCGCCCCTGCCAAATCTCAAGCTCCTGCGGCGACGATTCCCATAGCCGTATCTGCGAAACGCCGTCCCAAAGCGAGCGGCCCTGGTTTTGCAGCACGCGGAGATCTCGCAGGAGTGTCCTGTCGGTGAGCCGGGTTACCGCGTCGACATCGTTCGCCGCTTCGAAGGCGACGATACCGCGCTCCGAGATTTCGGCCACATAAACGGTCATTTTCGGTCCTTTCGCGAGACTATCGGACGGCATGCGAAGACGGGCAGTGAACGACGACGCGCTCGTAAACCCGCTTGCTGAGGTGATTGCCGCTTTCGGAAGGCAGTGGCATCACGACGGATTCGTGGGAGGCAAGACAAACAACGTGAACGCGAAAATTGCATAAAGCGCCAGAGCCATGACGCCGGCATACCAGGCTCCACGGCCGCCATTGGACAAGAGGGTGGCGGCCAAGGTGGCGACGATCATCATCGTTACTGCGCCCCGCCAAAACTGCAAAGTCATGGGTTCCGGACCGATGAAATAGCTGACGAGCACCAATATCGGCGCGACAAACAAGGCAATTTGGGCCGCGCTGCCCAGCGCAATGCCGACACTGAGGTCCAGGCGATTTGCACGGGCAGCCGAAAACGCGGTGGTCATCTCGGCGGCTGCACCTACCAAGGCTACGACAATGAAACCTACAAATGCCGGCGTCATCCCGAGGTGCTCGGCGGCGGCCTGAACTGAACCGACGAATATCTCGCTGACCAGCGCAACTAGCAGCGTCACGATAACCAATAGCACGATGCTCAGGCCAAGCGGCCAGGGTTTTTCGTCTTCGCCCGCGTGGCTCACGCTTGCGAAAAGCTCGCGGTGTGTCCGCAACGAAAACAACATACCCAGCGCATAGACGGCAATGAGAAGGATTGCCAATCCAAGGCTCAGCTTTTGGGATACGTCGAGTGCGGGAGGCTGGTCCACCTCGCTGATCAGCGATGGGACCAGGATCGCAATCGTCGCAAGGAACAGGAGGCAGGCCTGAAAGCGGGCGTTGACCCTATTGAATTCCTGAACATGATGCTTGAGCCCCCCGAGTAGGAAGGCACCTCCCAGCATGAACAGGGTATTGGTGACGATCGCTCCGGCGAGCGACGCCTTGACCAACAGATATTGACCGGCCTGCAAGGCCGCGAGCGAGATCACCAGTTCGGTCAGGTTCCCGAGAGTAGCATTGAGTAAGCCGCCGACTGCGTCTCCGGTCCTGGCCGCAACCGCTTCGGTTGCGCGGCTCAGGAGTGCGGCCAAAGGTACGATCGCGACGACCGAAGCAAGGAACAACAGGGTGTGGCGATCGGGAAAAATCCGTTCCAGAAGAATGACGACAGGCACGAAAACGATCAGCCCGAGAACCGGTGCATGATGGATTTCGTCGATGATGGCCCGTCCCACCGAAGACGGCGCGATGGAAGGTCTTTCCCCAAGAGTGCCCATGTCTTTTCTCCGGAATCGGAGCGACGACCTGTGACGAAGGCTACCACCTTTTATAATTGTTGTCGCGGCAGTCCTGAACTTGCTGGTGCACGCTAATTCAGCTTGACGACGTCATCCGGCTTCGGGATTGTCAGATCAGTTTTGTCGAGCCAGTTGAGGTGCAGGTCTCTCAACCCGTATCCGCCGGCTCGCAGCGCGGGTCCGCCGCCCCGTCCGAGGCCAAGAACGAGACCAGTATCTTGGGGCGACGCGATTTCCTAGGGAAGAAGGTGCCATTCGCGTGTTGGGGTTCGTCTCCTTGCTCGGGCCTCCGAACCACGGTCGGATCATAGACGTGCCGGCTATACAGCTTGGGCATGTTTGGTGTAGCAATTCCCTTAGGGGTTTAGCTCGGGGGTGGGTCTTGGTCAGGAAGATAATTTCCCTCGTTCTGGGAACGGTTCTCGTAATCTCAGGGGTCTACGGCCTCCTGTACCTGCTGTTCTTCACCGTCAATCCCGTCAGAATCCTGTATTTCCTGATTCCCGGTGGATTGCTCGCCATTGGGATAGTGATCCTGTGGGAAGACCTTGCGGAATTGCTTCGACGGCGCTGAAGCTCCCCGAAATGGCACATCGATAAAATTCTAGCGGATGTAGAAATCGGCCTCTAACCACGCCATCAAACTTACCGGCGCGGATGCCCCCGAGGGCGCATTCGATAGGAGATTCTGAAAGGAAAAACGGCGTCAGATGCACCCGCGTGTATGAAAACGGGGATGCAGGACATGGCAATTTTGGTCACGGGCGGCGCGGGCTACATCGGCAGCCACATGGTCTGGACATTGCTGGATGCAGGCGAGGACGTCGTCGTCCTGGACAATCTTTCGACCGGCTTTCGCTGGGCGGTCTCTCCGCGCGCGCGCTTCTATCTCGGCGATGTGTCCGATACCCAGGTGTTGAAGACAATCTTCATCGAGAACGACATCGAAGCCATCATCCATTTTGCCGGTTCGGCGATCGTGCCCGTATCCGTTGCCGATCCACTTGCCTATTATGACAATAACTCCGGCAAGACGCGGGCGCTGTTGAGCGCCGCGATCACCGCCGGCATTCGCCATTTCGTCTTCTCCTCCACTGCCGCCGTCTACGGGCCGCAGAAGACATCCGAACCGGTGAAGGAAACCGCGCCTCTCAACCCGGAAAATCCCTACGGTCAGTCCAAGCTGATGACGGAATTCATGCTGCGGGACGCCGCGGCAGCCTACGATTTCGATTACGTCGCGCTGCGCTACTTCAATGTCGCCGGCGCCGATCCGCTCCGACGCAGCGGCCAATCCACGTCAGGAGCGACACACCTGATCAAGGTCGCTTGCGAGGCCGCGCTTGGCAAACGCGGCGGCGTTCATGTCTACGGCATCGACTATCCGACCCATGACGGCACCGGCGTGCGCGACTACATCCATGTCAGCGATCTCACGGAGGCTCACCTGAGTGCGCTGCAGCATTTGCGCCGTGGCAGCGGCTCGCTGGTCGCCAATTGCGGCTACGGCACCGGCTATTCGGTGCTCGACGTCCTCAACATGGTCACGCGCCTGCACGGGCACTCCTTCAAGGTACAGATTGCGCCGAGACGCCCGGGCGATGCCGCAAGCGTCGTCGCGGACTCCGGCCTTGCCCAGCGCGTTCTGGACTGGAAGCCGAAGCACGATTCGCTGGAGACGATCGTTCAAAGCGCGCTCGACTGGGAACAGTTTCTGCTCAACCGCAACGCCGACGACCTCCAGAGTCTCCACCGGGCGCTCGCCGCCGCGTCGTTCTGAGACCCAAAGCAATCCTTGACCTCCGCCGGCGGCCATCGACTATGCCGCCGAGTGCGGTAAGGTGACGTCACGCAGCAATGCCGGTTCGCTCCAAGCGAGGTTCCGGATTGCGGCGAAGCGATGTCTGTGGCAGCGAGGAGGTCAGCATGCGGGACGAGGTTCAGCACAGTGAGGTGATTGTCGAACGGCGCGCATCGGCCGGCATCATCCGCCTCAATCGGCCGCGTGCGCTAAACAGCCTTACACTCGACATGGTCCGCGCCTTTGCCGCTGCAATGGACGACTTCGCGGCGGACGCCAATATCGCCACCGTGATCGTATCGGGCGAAGGAGGGCGTGGCTTCTGCGCCGGTGGCGACATCCGCGCGCTGCACGAAAGCGGCAGCACGGGCACCGATCTGGCCATGACCTTCTGGCGCGAAGAGTTTCGCCTGAACCACCGCATCGCGACCTTTCCGAAGCCCTATGTGGCGCTGATGGACGGCATCACCATGGGCGGCGGCGTCGGTCTGTCATCGCATGGCCGCCACCGCGTCGTGACCGAACGAACCAAGCTTGCCATGCCGGAAACCGGGATCGGCTATTTTCCGGATGTCGGGGCGACGTGGCTGCTGCCGCGCGCGCCGGGTGAGGCCGGCACCTGGATGGGGCTGACGGGACTGACCATCGACGCGGCTGATATCATCTATACCGGTCTGGCCGACCACCACGTCGCCTCCTTCCGGCTGCCTGACATCGTCGATACGCTGGCAGAGCTGCCGCGAAACGTGGGGCCGCGCGATGTCGAGGCGGTGTTGAAGAACCTCTCTAGCGATCCGGGAACGAGCGCCGTCAAAAGCAACAGAGACCTTATCGAGCGCAGCTTTCATTTCGGCACCGTCGAGGAAATCACCCATGCACTGCAAAAGGAGCCCGGCGACTTTGCAGCCGAAACGCTGCGGATCATCCAGACGCGCTCCCCGACCAGCCTGAAGCTTGCGCTTCGTCTCCTGCGCCAGGGCCGGCAAAGCAGGACCCTTGCCGAATGCCTGAACCGCGAACTCGGCGCCTGCCAGCAGATATTGAAAAGCCCGGATTTCTACGAGGGCATACGCGCCGCCATTATCGACAAGGATCGTAATCCACACTGGACGCCGGCGACACCAGAGGCGGTCGATCAGGCCGCCATCGATGCCTTCTTCCGGCCTCCGGAGCCGCCGCTCGCTCTCTAATACAAGCCTTAGCGCCACATGCCGCGCATGCGTGCACCAACATCGACACGTACCTGTCGCGCCTGATGCGACGCGCCGCCATCGGTTCTGGCCTGCGGCCAGCCGACCACCTCGAAGAACTGCAGCAGTGTCGCCGGGATGAAGCGGGTGCGCGACGCATAGACATGCCGGTCGCCCTGGGCGTTCTGGCCGTGCGTGAAGAAGCGCTGCGGCACGACAAGATCGAGATTGTCCTTGGCGCGGGTCATGGCGACGTAGAGCAGTCGCCGCTCCTCCTCGATCTCGGCGCGGGTTCCAACGGCGAGGTCGGATGGGATGCAGCCATCGACGACGTTCAGCATGAACACTCGCGTCCATTCCTGCCCCTTGGCGGAATGGATCGTGGAGAGGATTAGATAGTCGTCATCGAGCAGTGGCACGCCGGCCTGATCGCTGGTCGCATCCGGCGGGTCGAGCGTCAGTTCGGTCAGGAAGCGCTCGCGGGAAGGATAACCGCCGGCGATCTGCTCGAGTTGCAGAAGGTCGGCCTGGCGGGTCGAGGCATCCTCGTGTAGGCGTTCTAGATGCGGCGAATACCACTCGCGCACGAGGCCGATCTCCGCCGGCCAACCGGCCTTGCCTGTCTTCACCTCCTGCAGCATCGCAACGAAGGCCGTCCAATCCTCGCCGGAACGGGGCGGAGCCGGCAGTTCGGCAAGCACCTGAATCGGGCTCGCATTCGCTGCCATCTGGTCGACGACGCGCTGCGCGGTCGAAGGGCCGACGCCCGGAAGCAGTTGCATCAGCCTGAAGCCGGCGACGCGGTCGCGCGGATTCTGTGCGAAGCGCAGGGCGGCCAGCATGTCCTTCACATGCGCGCTGTCGAGGAACTTCAATCCGCCGAACTTCACGAACGGAATGTTGCGGCGGGTCAGCTCGACCTCCAGCGCTCCGCTATGATGCGAGGCGCGGAAAAGCACCGACTGCTGCTTGAGCTTCACGCCTTCTTCGCGGTTCTCCAGCACCTTGTCCGCGACGTACCGCGCCTGTTCGGTTTCATCGCGCACGGTGACGAGCCTTGGGCGCTGGGCCGATTGGCGCTCTGTCCAGAGGTTCTT
>Ga0075365_10000836_pt1 | contig 12755 bp, 12 predicted proteins | sample EndMetdeltDD1765_FD_71387 | JGI IMG/M metagenome (GOLD analysis project Ga0075365, IMG submission 71387) | Populus endosphere microbial communities from Tennessee, USA - Endosphere MetaG P. deltoides DD176-5 | ecosystem: Host-associated > Plants > Roots > Endosphere | place: USA: Tennessee... | reverse complement strand
ATGCCGACCGCCCAACCGCACCTCTTTGCCGATGTCCTGTCACGTGTGCTGGGCGTTTGCCACACGCTGGCCGAGCAGGGGGCGCTGCCCACGGGCCTCGACCTGTCGCGAATCGTGGTCGAGCCACCGCGCGATGCCGCTCATGGCGACATGGCGACCAATGCAGCCATGGTGCTCGCCAAGGACGCGAAGGCAAAGCCGCGCGATCTTGCCGAACGCATCGCCGCAGAGCTGCGCGCCGATCCGCTGGTCCAAGCGGTCGAGGTCGCGGGTCCCGGCTTCATCAATCTGACGCTGAAGGCCTCGGTCTGGCCCGCGGTGCTGGCCGCCGTCCTGCAGGCTGGAAATTCCTATGGCCGCACCAACTTTGGCCGCGCCGAAAAGATCAACGTCGAATACGTCTCCGCCAATCCGACCGGACCAATGCATGTCGGCCATTGCCGGGGCGCGGTGTTCGGCGATGCGCTGGCGAGCCTCCTGCAGTTCGCCGGCTACGACGTGACGCGCGAGTACTACATCAACGACGCCGGCGCGCAGGTCGACGTGCTCGCGCGCTCGGCATTCCTGCGTTACCGCGAGGCGCTGGGCGAGGCGATCGGTGCAATTCCGGAAGGACTTTATCCCGGCGACTATCTGAAGCCTGTCGGTGAGGCGCTCGCCGCCGAGCATGGCGACAAGCTCATGGCGATGAAGGAAGCCGAGTGGCTGCCGATCGCGCGCGACAAGGCGATCGCGATGATGATGGCCGAGATCAAGGAGGATCTCGCCGCGCTGAATATCCGCCACGATGTCTTCTTTTCCGAGCGTTCGCTGCAGGGCGCAAACGGCGGCGATGTGGCGGCGGCCATCGACGGCCTGCGCAAGCGCGGCCTCGTCTATCAGGGCCGCCTGCCGCGGCCAAAAGGCGCGGTCGACGAGGATTGGGAAGATCGCGACCAGACGCTGTTCCGGTCGACCGAATTCGGCGACGACGTCGATCGGCCGCTTCTGAAATCAGACGGCTCCTTCACCTATTTCGCGTCCGATATCGCCTACCACAAAAGCAAGTTCGATCGCGGCTTCGCGAACATGGTCGACGTGTGGGGGGCGGACCACGGCGGCTACATCAAGCGCGTGCAGGCAGCGATCAAGGCGGTCACCGAAGGCAAGGGCGCACTGGACGTGAAGATCGTCCAGCTCGTGCGGCTGTTGCGCAATGGCGAACTGGTCAGAATGTCCAAGCGCTCCGGGGACTTCGTCACCTTGCGTGAAGTCGTGGACGAGGTCGGTGCCGATGCCGTCCGCTTCATGATGCTCTACCGCAAGAACGATGCCGTGCTCGATTTCGACCTCGCCAAGGTGATCGAGCAGTCGCGCGACAACGCCGTGTTCTACGTCCAGTACGGGCACGCCCGCGGTCACTCGATTTTCCGCAATGCCGCGGAGGCGTTCCCGGAGATGGGGGAGGACGCGGAATCACGGGCCGCCTGGCTCGCGGACGCGGAGGCATCGCGCCTGACGGATCCGGCCGAGATCGGGCTCCTGCGCCGCCTGGCGCTGTTCCCGCGACTGGTCGAGGGGGCCGCCGAAGCCCATGAGCCGCACCGGGTGGCCTTTTATCTGTATGATCTTGCCAGTGAATTTCACGCCCTTTGGACGCGAGGGCGAGATTCGCCTCATTTACGCTTCATTATCCAGAATGATGCACTGATGACAAAAGCACGATTAGCCCTCGTTCAGGGAGTCGTGTCGGTTATCGCCACTGGCCTTGCGATTTTGGGTGTCCAGGCGCCGGACGAAATGCGATAATCGGGAACCCCGTCGTTGTGGGGCGACGGGACATGCAGCGGCGGGACACGTGCGCCTGGACAACGTCTGTGCGAGCGCTGGTTCGGCCACCTGATGGGGACCGCATCAAATGGCGGATCGATATCCATATCGTGCCGAGCGCGCTGGCGCTCGCGATAATCACGGAGTCGCGCGCGGAAGCGAGGGCGATCCGTTAGCCGAACTGGCGCGCCTGATCGGCCAGACCGACCCGAATGCTCTGCCGGGCCGTGCCGCCGCGCCGCAGCGGGCGAACTACCCGCAGCAACATCATCAGGATCATGACGCGGACTATCAGGATCAGCACTATCAGGATCCGCGTCATCAAGATCAACGCTATCAGGATCAGCGCCATCACGACCAGCACGCGCACGACCAGTACGCGGAGCCGGCCGATCCTGAGCCTGCGCAGCCTTCGTGGATGCGCACCGCCGCGACCAGCAGCTGGCAGCAACCCGCGCCGGCGGTGCATCCTGTCGCGCCCGAGCAGCACTACGCGCATCAGGACGAATATTCCGACACGCCGGCGTTTTTGCGCACGGCGCGCCAGCAACACGATCACGCGCGCTATGACGACGTGCTGTACGACCAGAACTCGCAGAACGCGCAGCAATACGCGGAGGGCCAGTATCAGGATGGCCAGTATCAGGACGGCTATCAGGATCAGGCCGACCCGAACTATCCGCCGTTCTATGCCGACGCCGAGCAGGAGGAGCCGCGGCGCAGGCGCGGCGGCTTGATGACGGTGCTCGCCGTGGTGGTGCTGGCCTTCGTCGGGACAGCCGCCGCCTATGGCTATCGCTCGTTCACCGGATCGCCCAGAAGCGGCGATCCGCCCGTGATCAAGGCGGAGCCCGGCGCGAACAAGATCGTTCCGCCGACGCAGACCACCGACGCAACCGGCAAGATCGTCGATCGAATCGGCGGCAACGGCCAGGAGCGCGTGGTCTCGCGCGAAGAGCAGCCGGTGGACATCAATGGTCGCGGCGGCGCGCCGCGTGTCGTCTTCCCGCCGCCGAACCTGAGCCCACCCCCGCAGGTTGCGGCGGCAGCACCCCAGGCGCCGCAGGCGACGGGATCCGCGACAGGATCCAATGGCGCGCTTGGCGATGAGCCCAAGCGTGTTCGCACCTACGCGATTCGCCCCGACCAGCCCGACGCCGTGCCGCAAGGCTCGGCTCCGGCGCCCCGTGCGCCGACGCAGGCACGTGCGCAAGCGCCTGCAGCAGTAGCCGCCGCCAACGCGCCCGTTTCGCTGGCGCCAGGCGCTACGCCTGCGCCGACGACACGCTCGATAACGGCTGCCGCAACGCCGGCACCGGCGGCGGCGGCAGCGACCGGCGGTTACATGGTGCAGATCACCTCGCAGCGAAGCGAGGCGGATGCGCAGGCTTCCTATCGCGCGGTGCAATCGAAATACCCGGATGTGCTCGCTTCGCATACGCCGTCGATTCGCCGCGCCGACCTTGGCGAGAAGGGCATCTACTATCGGGCGCTGATCGGACCGTTCAGTGCGGCGGAAGAGGCCGGAAAGCTCTGCACCAGCCTGAAATCCGCAGGCGGCCAGTGCGTCGTCCAAAGGAATTAGCGGCGGTTTCCTTGACCCTTCGCTCTCGCGCGGGCTAATCGGCCCGTCATGGGCATCAAGGCGTTCATCTGCGGCGTAGCCGGCCTCACGCTCACCGGGCAGGAGCGCGATTTCCTGCGCGCCGAACAACCGTGGGGTTTCATCCTTTTCAAACGCAATGTCAGCGATCGCGCTCAAGTCACGGCGCTCGTTTCGGAATTGCGGAAGTGCGTGGGTCGCCCCGATGCCCCGGTCCTGATGGACCAGGAAGGCGGCCGGGTGCAGCGGTTGCAGCCGCCGGAATGGCCGGCTTACCCGCGCGGCGCGGTGTTCAGCCGCCTTTACGACCACAACCCCACCGAGGGACTTCGGGCGGCCTACCTCAGCGCCCGGCTGATCGCCGACGATCTTCTGGAACTGGGCGTCACGGTCGATTGTTTGCCCCTGGCGGATGTGCCCGTTGCCGGCGCGGATGCCGTGATCGGCGACCGCGCCTATGGCACGGAACCCGGCAAGGTCGCGGCGATCGCGCGAGCGGTGACGGAGGGGCTGGAAGCGGGCGGGGTGTTGCCGATCCTGAAGCACATTCCCGGCCATGGCCGCGCGACGGCGGACACGCATTTCCTGCTTCCGGTCGTGGATACTGAGGTTTCAGAGCTGGAACGGACCGATTTCGCGGCATTTCGGCCGCTGGCGCACCTGCCGATGGCGATGACCGCCCATGTTGTGTTTAGCGCGCTCGACCGCGCCCAACCGGCGACGACATCTGCGACAATCATTGCCGACGTGATTCGCGGCTCGATCGGGTTCCAAGGTTTGCTGATGAGCGATGACGTGTCGATGAATGCGCTGGAGGGGACGATCGCCGACCGTTCGCGGGCGAGCATCGCGGCCGGCTGCGACATGATCCTGCATTGCAACGGCGAACCTGAAGAGATGGTCGAGGTCGCCGCAAATGTGCCGGTGCTGGCCGGCCAGGCGCTGGCGCGAGCGGAAGCAGCGCTGAAGGCGCGCAAGTCGCCGCAGCCGTTCGACCGTACAACTGCGCGTGCCGAACTCGACGAGCTGGTCGCCCGCGCCGGAGCGCTGATCGCATGACCGCGGAAATTCTCCCCTTCGACGCCGCTCAGACCGAGCGCGCGCCCGATGAGCCGACGCTGGTCGTCGACGTCGAGGGCTATGAGGGCCCGCTCGACCTCTTGCTTGCGCTGGCGCGAAACCAGAAGGTCGATCTGGCGAAGATCTCGATCCTTGCGCTCGCCGACCAGTACCTCGCGTTCATCGAGCAGGCGCGCAAGCTGCGGCTCGAGCTCGCCGCCGATTACCTGGTGATGGCGGCATGGCTCGCCTACCTGAAGTCGCGGCTGCTGCTGCCGGAGCCGCCGACCGCGGACGGGCCGAGCGCCGAGGACATGGCCACGGCGCTCGCCAACCGTCTGCGCCGGCTCGAGGCGATCCGCGAGGCAGCGAAGCTGTTGATGACGCGGCCGCAGCTTGGCCGTGACATCTTCGCGCGCGGCGAGCCTGAAGCGATCGTCGACATCAAGCACCAGAAGTGGACGGCGACGCTCTACGACCTTCTGACCGCCTATTCCTCGCAGCGGCAACGCCGCGTGCTGGCGAACGTGCACCTTGCCAAGCGGACCGTGTGGTCGCTTGCCGAAGCGCGCGCGTCGCTGGAGCGGCTCGTCGGCATGTCCGAGGACTGGACGTGCATGGACGAGTACCTGCTGAGCTACGTGGTCGAGCCGTCGCAGCGCGCCACGGTGTTCGCCTCAAGCTTCGCGGCGGCGCTGGAGCTCGTGCGCGAAGGCGAGGCCGAGGTGAACCAGTCGCAGGCTTTCGCGCCGATTTACGTTCGAAAGCGGCAGCCGTCAGACGCTGCCGGGCTCGCGCCGCAAGATGCGGGCTAAATGCAAGGAGAGTACCCGATGCCGAGCAACTTGGCAGAGATACGCGTTGAGCCGTCCGATTCGACGGAGCCGCTAGCCATGCGCGCCGAGGAACTGCGCCTGCTCGAGGCGATGCTGTTCGCATCGAATGAGCCGCTCGACGAGGCCACGCTGAAGAAGAAGCTGCCTGACGGGATCGACATCAAGGTGGCGCTGGAGCAGTTGCAGGCGGACTACGCCATGCGCGGCGTCAATCTGGTGCGCGTCAACGGCAAATGGTCGTTCCGCACGGCGTCCGATCTGTCCTGGCTGATGACGCGGGAGAGCACCGAGACGCGGCGGCTGTCGCGCGCGGCGATCGAGATGCTGGCGATCATCGCCTACCACCAGCCGGTGACACGCGCCGAGATCGAGGAGATCCGCGGCGTCGTCACCTCGAAGGGCACGCTCGACGTGCTGCTCGAGACCGGCTGGATCCGGCCGCGCGGCCGTCGCAAGACGCCGGGCCGCCCGCTGACCTTCGGCACCACTGAACAGTTCCTGTCGCAGTTCAACCTGGAGGCGGTGGGTGACCTGCCGGGCCTCGATGAGTTGCGCGGCACCGGCCTTCTCGACACGCGCCTGCCCGGCGGCTTCAGCGTGCCGACCCCATCCGACGACCCGCAGTTGCGGGAGGACGAGGACCCGCTGGAGCCCGGCGATCTCGACCTCGCGCTGGCGCCTGCGGTGGAGCCGGAAGAGCCGAAATAACATCCCGCAGCTGTTCTTATGGTTTAGACACGACAGGCGTATTGGCGTCGGGTTATGTCCCGCCCGTCCAGAATGTTTGTGGCTCATCCGCCGAACATGTCCTTGTCTTCCGGCCAAGTGGCGCTGCATGGCAGCTTCGATGTCGCCGTTGTCGGCGCCGGCATCGTCGGTCTTGCGCATGCGCTGGCGGCCGCACGGCGCGGCAAGCGCGTGATCGTCATCGATCGCGACGCGCAGGCGGTCGGCGCCTCCGTTCGCAATTTCGGCTTCATCACCGTCACGGGCCAGCAGGCGGGCGTGTGCTGGCAGCGCGCGATGCGCTCGCGCGACGTGTGGGCGGAGATCGCCCCGCAGGCCGGCATCGCGATCGAGCACGAGGGGCTGTGTGTGGTCGCGCGCCGGCCCGAGGCAAGACAGGTGCTTGAAGCCTTCCTTGCGACGGAGATGGGACGCGCCTGCCGCATGCTCACCCCGCGCGAGGCGGCCGCGCACGTGCCTTCGCTGCGCACGGACCGCACCGAGGCCGTGCTGTGGTCGCCGCATGATCTGCGTGTCGAGAGCCGCAGCGCCATTCCGAAGCTCGCGCGATGGCTGGAAGAGGCCTGCGGCGTCACTTTTCTGCGCTCGACGCTGGTGAAGGACGTCTCGCCGCCTCTGGTCGATACGACGCGGGGCCGCGTCAACGCCGAGACGGTCATCGTCTGTCCGGGCGCCGATTTCCTCACGCTGTTTCCCGAGCGGATCGCCGCCTATGGTGTCACAACGTGCAAGCTTCACATGCTGCGCGTCGATCCATGTGCGCCTTCGCTCGACACGGCGGTCATGTCCGATCTCGGCCTCGTGCGTTATCTGGGTTACGCCGAATTGCCGGAGGCGGCGGCGCTGAAGCAGCGGCTCCAGGCGGAGCAAGCGGCGGCGCTCGAACACGGCGTGCATCTGATCGCGGTGCGGTCCGACGACGGCAGTCTCGTCATCGGCGACAGCCATCACTATGGCGCTGCCGCCGATCCGTTTGCGCCCGCATTCGTCGATGACCTCATCATGGAGGAGTTCGATGCGGTGCTCGACCTTCCTCGCCGTCGCATTCTCGAGAGATGGGTCGGCTATTATGCCTCGGCGCCGGATCGGCTGATGTTCTGTGACCGCCCGCGCGACGATGTTCGCATCGTCGTGGTGACCAGCGGCACCGGCGCATCGACATCCTTCGGCATTGCCGAGGAGGTCGTGGGCGAGATGTTCGGTTCTGTGAAGTAGGGGGCTCGATGCTCAAGGCTGTTGTGTTCGACTGGGCCGGCACCACCATCGACTATGGCTCCCGCGCGCCGATGGGTGCGTTCATCGAGGTTTTTGCGCAGTTCAAGGTCGAGCTCTCGATCGGCGAAGCGCGCCGTCCGATGGGTTTGCCGAAATGGGATCACATCAAGGCCCTGGTCAGCGATCCCGACGTTGCAGCGCGCTGGCAACGCGCGCATGGCACGGCGCCGACCGATCGGGATGTCGACCGCATCTACGAGGTGTTCGTGCCGCTCAACACGCGCGTCGTCACCGACTATGCCGACCTGATCCCGGGAACGGTCGAAACCGTCGCTGACGCACGCGCGCGCGGCCTCAGGATCGGATCCACCACGGGCTATACCCGCGAGATCATGGAACCGCTTTTGCCGCTCGCACGGGCGCAAGGCTACGCGCCGGACAATCTGGTGTGCGCGGGCGATCTTGCAGCCGGGCGGCCGACGCCGCTGATGATGTACAAGTGCTTCGCCGATCTCGGCGTTTGGCCGGCGCAGGCGGTGGTCAAGGTCGACGACACGGTTCCGGGGATCGCCGAGGGGCTCGCCGCGGGCTGCTGGACCGTCGGCGTGGCGATGTCGGGCAATGCGCTCGGGCTGTCGCTGGAACAGGTGAACGCTTTGTCAGAAACCGAGCGGGAAATGCGGCGCACGCTCGCCATGCGCGAGCTCGTGCTTGGCGGCGCTCATTACATTATCGACAGCATCGCCGATCTGCCGCCGGTGCTGGACGTTATCGAGGGCCGGCTTGCGCGTGGGGAAAGGCCGTGATTTCGGCCGTTTACCACCCCGTCAATGCGCTGAACTGCGCCAAGATGTGACCGGGGCAAGTCCTTGTTTTTGCCGGTCCTCCGGCCTAGTTTCCCTTTGAGAGACCGGGCCGAAGACAGGCCCAAACCTACAGTTTTCGGGAGAGCAGGATGGGTTCAATGAGCATCTGGCACTGGATCATCGTGATCGCAGTCGTCCTGCTGCTGTTCGGTCGCGGCAAGATCTCCGACCTGATGGGCGACGTGGCGCAGGGCATCAAGGCCTTCAAGAAGGGCATGTCGGAGGACGACAAGACCGCCGAGAAGCCGGCCGAGCCGATGAAGACCATCGACAACGCAGCGGCCCAGTCCGCGCCGCAGCCGACCGACGCGAACCGCAAGGCCGTTTGAGCCGCCAAATCTGGCTTGCAACCGGCTGCGCCCGCCGATGTCTTAAGGGCGCGCGCGAGCGGAAGGATTCATGTTCGACATCGGGTGGTCTGAGCTGGTCGTGATCGGGGTCGTCGCGTTGATCGCCATCGGCCCGAAAGAGCTGCCCGGCGTGCTGCGGATGGTCGGTCAGTGGCTCGGCAAGGCGCGGCGCATGGCCGGCGAATTCCAGAGCCAGTTTCAGGAGGCGATGCGGGAAGCCGAACTTGCCGACGTGAAGAAGCAGTTCGACGACGTGTCGACAGCAGCTTCAAACCTCGCGAGCGGCAACTTGCTCACCTCCGCGGTCAAGGATGTCGAGGACGCGCTGAAGCTCGATACGTCGGCGGTGGCGACGCCTACGACGCCCGAGCCGCCGACCGCCGAGACGCACCAGGAAGCAACAGTTCATGAGGCGGCAAACCCGCCGCAACCTGCGACCTACCCGGCGGTCGACAAGGCATCATGACGCAGGAAGACATCGACGCCACAAAGGCTCCGCTGCTCGACCATCTCATCGAGCTGCGCTCGCGCCTGATCAAGGCGCTGATCGCGTTCGGCATCGCCTTCATCATCTGCTTCTTCTTCGCCAAACAGATCTACAACGTGCTGGTGTGGCCGTTCACCTGGGTCGCCGGCGTCGGCAACTCGAAATTCATCTACACCGCGCTGCTGGAATACTTCGTCACGCAATTGAAGCTTGCGATGTTCGGCGCGGCCTTCATCGCGTTTCCGGTGATTGCGGGCCAGATCTACATGTTCGTGGCGCCAGGCCTCTATCGCAACGAACGGCAGGCGTTCCTGCCGTACCTGATCGCCACCCCGATCTTCTTCGCGCTCGGCTCGATGCTGGTGTATTTCGTCGTGATGCCGATGCTGGTGAAATTCTCGCTCGGCATGCAGCAGACGGCTGAAGGCGAGGCGGAGATCGCGCTGCTGCCGAAGGTCGGCGAATATCTTTCGCTGATGATGTCGCTGATTTTCGCGTTCGGCATCGCTTTCCAGCTGCCGGTGATCCTGACACTGCTCGGGCGCGTCGGCATCCTGACCTCGAAGACGCTGAGGGAGAAGCGGCGCTATTTCATCGTCGGCGCCTTCATCATCGCCGCCGTGCTGACGCCGCCGGACATCATCAGCCAGTTCTCGCTCGCTGTCCCCCTGGTGATCCTCTACGAGGGCTCGATCATCGCGGTGCGCCTGGTGGAAAAGAAGGCCGCAGCCGCCACCATGACCGGCCCGAACCCGTCCAGCGGCTCGACCAGCCCGGCGGAGTAGCGTTCGAATCGTAGCCCGGATGGCATAGGCGGCCTTTAGGCCGCCGTTCTTAAGAACGCCGATGCTTCGCATCGGCTATGGCGAATCCGGGATTCCCGATCTCGGAATCAGCCCCCGGATTTGCGCTGCGCTCCATCCGGGCTACACAGGGCCGCGAAATAGGCCTTTCCGCGCCCGTTTTGGCATCATTGCCTTAAGCGAAACTCTGATTCGTCATGCCCGGCCTTGTGCCGGGCATCCACGTCTTTTAGAGACCGCCTCATCAAGGACGTGGATGGCCGGGAATCGGTGTGAAGACGCGCTTCGCGCTTTAGCCCGGCCATGACGCAGGAAAGTGGGCCATGCACGACATCCGCTGGATCAGGGACAACGCCGCGGCTTTCGACGCCGCGCTGAAGCGACGTGGCCTCGAGCCGCAGTCGCCGTCGCTGATCGCGCTCGACGAGAAGCGCCGTGCGGCGATCGTGGCGGCTGAGCAGGCGCTCGCCCGGCGCAATGCTGCGTCGAAGGAAATCGGCGACGCCAAGAAGGCGAAGGACGAGGCGCGCGCCAATGCGCTGATGGCCGAGGTCAACGAGCTCAAGACGAAACTGCCCGAGCTGGAGGCTGGGTCAAGGGAGGCGACCAGGGCGCTCGACGATGCGCTGGCATGGATTCCGAACCTGCCGTTCGCCGCACCGGAGGTGCCGGATGGCGCGGACGAACACGGCAATGTCGAGCACCACCATTTCGGTGCGAAGAAGGTGCTTGGCTTCACAGCGAAGCAGCACGACGATCTCGGCAAGGATCTCGACGACATGGACTTCGAGACCGCCGCGAAGATTTCCGGCGCGCGCTTCGTCGTGCTGAAGAAGGGATTGGCGCGCCTCGAACGTGCGCTCGGGCAGTTCATGCTCGACGTGCATGCGGGCGAGCACGGCTACACGGAAGTCAATCCGCCGCTGCTGGTGCGCGACGAGGCGATGTTCGGCACCACGCAACTGCCGAAATTCGAAGAGGATCAGTTCTGGGCGATCTCGGGCGAAGCGCTGAACGCCGAGCCAGGAGCGATCAAGACCAAACGCCTTGGGCTCATCCCCACCGCCGAAGTCTCGCTCACAAACCTCGTTCGCGAATCCATCCTCGACGAGAAGGAACTGCCGCTGCGCTTCACCGCGCTGACGCCGTGTTTCCGCGCCGAAGCGGGCGCCGCGGGGCGCGACACGCGCGGCATGATCCGCCAGCATCAGTTCAACAAGGTCGAATTGGTGTCGGTCACGACGCCGGAAACATCGAAAGACGAGCACGAGCGCATGCTCTCCTGCGCCGAGGAGATCCTGCGCCGGCTCGGTCTGCACTACCGCGTGATGACGCTGTGCGCCGGCGACATGGGCTTTGCCTCGCACAAGACCTACGACATCGAGGTATGGATGCCGGGGCAGGGCGAGGGCGGCATGTACCGCGAGATCTCCTCCTGCTCGGTCTGCGGCGACTTCCAGGCGCGCCGCATGAACGCGCGCTCGCGCGGGCCGGACGGCAGGCCGCGCTTCGTGCACACGCTGAACGGTTCGGGCACAGCCGTCGGCCGCGCCCTGATCGCGGTGATGGAGACCTACCAGCAGCAGGGCGGCTCGATCGCCGTGCCGGACGTGCTGCTGCCTTACATGGGCGGCCTTAAAGTCATCGAGAAAGGCAACTAGGGCATGATGCCTTCAAGTCAAACCAGGTCGTCATGCCCGCGCAGGCGGGCATCCAGTACGCCGCAGCGTTTCGGCTCTGTCGCACACGCTTGCGATTACTGGGTCCCCGCCTCCGCGGGGACGACGCTGAAAATGCCTTACTGATCCCGGCAACTCAAACTGATTGGGCGATCGAGCGGCATGCGCATTCTCTGCACCAACGACGACGGCATCAACGCGCCGGGCATCGGCATCGTCGAGGATATTGCCAGGCAAATCTCCGACGACGTCTGGGTGGTGGCGCCGGAGAGCGACCAGTCCGGCGTGTCGCACTCGCTGTCGCTGAACGATCCGCTGCGCCTGCGTGAAATCTCGCCGCGGCATTTTGCGGTGCGCGGGACGCCGACCGACTGCGTCATCATGGGCGTGCGCCACATCATCAAGGACAAGCGGCCGGACATCGTGCTGTCCGGCGTCAACCGTGGCCGCAACGTCGCCGAGGACGTGGTGTACTCCGGCACCATCGCCGGCGCCATGGAAGGCGTTATCCTCGGCATCCCGTCGTTCGCGCTGAGCCAGGAATTCGGCGTGGAGAACCGGCAGAACCTGCCGTGGGACACCGCGCTGACCCATGGCCCGGACATCGTGAAGCGGATTTTCGAGACCGGGGTGCCGCCGGACACGGTCATCAACATCAACTTCCCGAACTGCGCGCCGAACGAGGTCAAGGGTGTGGTCGTCAGCCGCCAGGGCAAGCGCAACCAGGGCTTCCTGAAGATCGAGGGCCGCAAGGACGGGCGTGGCAACGACTACTTCTGGATCGGTTTCGAACGCTCGCTGCCGGCCGAGGCGCCGGGCGCGGGGACCGACCTCGACGTGCTCGCGCGCAAGTGCGTGTCGGTGACCCCGCTGAAGCTGGACCTGACCGACGATGCCTTCTCGCGCACCCTCGCTGGCGTGTTGAAAGACCGTCCCGGGACGTGAACGGGATTGCCGGCTAAGTGTTATCCTTGACGTAGTGAGCCCGATTCTCCGCGGCGTCATGCCCGGCCTTGCGCCGGGCGTCCACGCCTTCCATGTCTGAGAGAACCGGTCTCTGCATAAGACCTTTGCGGACCTCCTGTGCTGCCGCCTGACGACCCGTCAAACGAGAGAATGAACTTCCAGCTGCTGCTGCGGCGGCGTGGGATCGTCGACCATGCAGTGCTGAAGGCGATGGACGATGTGCCGCGCGAGGAGTTCGTCGAGGCCGGCACGCGCGACGAAGCTTATGCGGACGCAGCGCTGCCGATCGCCTGCGGTCAGACCATCAGCCAGCCTTTCGTCGTCGCCTACATGAC
>Ga0075365_10000832_pt1 | contig 12765 bp, 14 predicted proteins | sample EndMetdeltDD1765_FD_71387 | JGI IMG/M metagenome (GOLD analysis project Ga0075365, IMG submission 71387) | Populus endosphere microbial communities from Tennessee, USA - Endosphere MetaG P. deltoides DD176-5 | ecosystem: Host-associated > Plants > Roots > Endosphere | place: USA: Tennessee... | reverse complement strand
GCAGGGAGTCGCCGAGCGCATGGTGATGCGCGAGCGCGCGATGCGCGAGTGGGCGACCGTGAGCGTCGACGCCGGCGCCCAGCGCTGGGACGACCTGATCGGCGAGGCATTCGCCTACCTGGACGAGATCACTCCGTAACGCGACACGGGGCGCGGCATGCGACGCGCGTCGCGGGATAATGGGCAGGTGACCTCCCCCCTCGCCCTGCCCGGCTGGCGCCACATCTACTCGGGCAAGGTGCGCGACCTGTACGTGCCCGAGGACCTGCCGCCGGACACCCGCGCCGACCGGATGCTGGTCGTCGCGAGCGACCGGGTCAGCGCGTTCGACCACGTGCTCGAGCCCGGCATCCCGGGCAAGGGCCTCCTGCTGACCACGCTCAGCCTGTGGTGGTTCGATCGCCTGGCGACGGGCAGCGGCGCGGAGCGCGGCATCCCGAATCACCTGCTGTCGGACCACGTGCTCGACGCCGACGGACTGCGCGAGCTGATCCCCTCCGAGGTCGAGGGGCGCGCGATGGTCGTGAAGGGCCTGTCGATGCAGCCGATCGAGTGCGTCGTGCGCGGCTACCTGACCGGATCGGGCTGGGCCGAGTATCAGGCGGACGGCACGGTGTGCGGCATCCCGCTGCCGACGGGCCTTCAGAACGGCGACCGGCTGCCCGAGCCCATCTACACGCCCGCGTTCAAAGCGCCGATGGGCGAGCACGACGAGAACATCTCGTACGAGCGCACTGTCGAGATCGTCGGGCCCGAGATCGCCGCCGAGCTGCGCGATCTGTCGCTCGAGATCTACGCGCGCGCTTCCCGCATCGCCGAAGAGCGCGGGCTGATCCTCGCCGACACGAAGTTCGAGTTCGGCCTCGACGACGTGGGCGTCATGACGCTGGCCGACGAAGTGCTCACGAGCGACTCGTCACGATACTGGGATGCCGACGCCTGGCAGACCGGCACGACCCCGGCCGAGCGGATGGCGAGCTTCGACAAGCAGATCGTGCGCGACTGGCTCGCCGCGCACTGGGACAAGACCGGCACACCGCCCGAGCTGCCCGCCGAGATCGTCGCGCAGACGGCCGCACGTTACCGCGAGCTGCTGGCGCGCCTGACGTCTTAGACGCTGTCGCGGCGAGAGACGCGACGTCAGACGCTGTCCCGCACCACGAGTTCGGTGTCGAGCACCGTCACGTGCTGCGGGTCGTTGCCGGCGAGCAGGTCCAGGAGCACTTCGGCCATCTTCTCGCCTTGCGCGAAGGAGGGCTGGCGCATCGTGGTCAGCTGCGGTGACACCGAGGTCGCGACCGGGGAGTCGTCGAAGCCGACGATCGCGATGTCGTCGGGGACACGGATGCCGGCACTGCCGAGCACCGCGAGCGCGCCTCGCGCCATCAGGTCGCTCGCCACGAAGAGGGCGTCGGGCCGCTCGCCCCGCTCGAGGATGCGCCGCATCGCCGCGGCCCCGCCGTCGGCGGTGAAGTTGCCGTCCTCGACCGCGATCTCCTCGAGGCCCGCCGCGGCCAGAGCCTGGCGGAAGCCCTGCAGCCGGTCGACGCCCGCCGGCATGGTCACGGGGCCGGTGATCGTCGCGATCCGCGTGAAACCTCGCTCGATCAGGTACGCGGTCGCCTCACGCCCGCCGCGGACGTTGTCGACGTCGACGTAGTAGTCGCGCTCGCGCTCGCGGACCGGTCGCCCGCCGTAGACGACCGGGACGGCCGCGGCGATCCGGTCGATGAAGAGGTCGCTCGTGTGGTGCGAGACGATGATCGCGCCGTCCACGCTGCCGCTGCGGACGTAGCTGGTGGTCTTGTCCCCGGGGTCGTCGCTCGCGATGAACAGGTTGAGCACGTAGTCGGACTTGCTGACCCGAGAGTTGATGCCGGAGACGATCGCGGCGAAGAACGGGTCGCCGAAGAAGCGGGTGGTGTCTTCCGGCACGACCAGGGCGATCGCGTGCGTCTGGCGGCTGGCGAGCGAGCGAGCGGCGCGGTTGGGCACGTAGTTCAGCTCGGCGATCGCGCGCTTGACCGACTCGAGCGCGCTCGGGCTGACGGCGGTCGAGCCGTTCACGACGCGCGACACCGTCGACCGCGAGACGCCTGCGGCAGCAGCGACCTCCTCGATCGTCGCAGCCGCGCCGACCCCGTGTGTGCTCGTGTCGCTGACCATGCCGTGCCTTTCGCGAGTCCTAGGACCCGGTCGCGTCAGTGCCGGTGCGGTCGTCGAGCTCACGCGCCGCGATGATGCGGGCGTACTCCCGGCCGCTGTCCTTGACGGAGCGCTCCTGCGAGTCGTAGTCGACTCGCACAATACCGAATCGCTTCTCGTACCCCCATGCCCACTCGAAGTTGTCGAGCAGCGACCAATAGAAGTATCCGCGCACATCGACGCCGGCCTCGACGGCGTCGAGGATCGCCCCGAGGTGGTCCCGCACGAAGTGCACCCGCTCCGCGTCGTGGACGCGCGTGACACCGTCCTCGATCACGGGCTCGTCGTCATACGCCGCACCGTTCTCGGTGACGAACAGCGACGTACCGGCGGGGGCCGCGTACTCTTCCGACACGCGCACGAGCAGGCGCGTCAGGCCCTCGGGCTGCACCTCCCACTGCATCGGCGTGCGCGGAAGCCCGCGCTCGTGCCAGAAGATGCCCTCCGACGACGGGAACGGCGACTCGCCGCGACGATCGGTCGGCGCATCGCCGCCGATCGGCGGCACGGCGGGCGCGTGGCCGCCGACGAATTCGCCGTGGTAGTAGTTCACGCCGAGCGTGTCGATGGGCGTCGAGATGACGTCGAGGTCTCCGGGCACGATCGCCGCGCGCAGAGCGTCATCGGCGATCTCGTCGAAGATGTCCTGCGGGTACTGAGCCCGGAAGATCGGGTCGAGGAACCACCGGTTGAACTGGCCGTCGATCCGCCGGGCGGCGTCGAGATCCGCGGGGTCGGTCGGGTCGACCGGGTCGGCGACCGTCAGGTTCAGCGTGATGCCGAGGTTCAGCGACGAGTCGCGTGCACGCAGCTCGCGAACCGCCTGACCGTGGCCCAGCAGCAGGTGATGGGCGGCCAGCATCCCCTCGCTCTTCGAGTAGTGCCCGGGAGCGTGCAGGCCCGCCGTGTAGCTGAGGAACGACGAGCACCACGGCTCGTTGAGCGTGGTCCACACGTTCACGCGGTCGCCCAGGGCGTCGTGCATGTCCAGCGCGTACTCGGTGAAACGCTCTGCGGTGTCGCGGACGGTCCAGCCGCCCTTCTCCTGCAGCGCCTGGGGAAGGTCCCAGTGGTACAGGGTGAGCCACGGCAGGATGTCGGCGTTCAGCAGCTCGTCGACAAGGCGCTTGTAGAAGTCGACGCCCTCGAGGTTCAGCGCCCCGCCGTCCGGGCGCACGCGCGACCACGACGTCGAGAAGCGGTACGTCTGCAGCCCCATCGACTTCATGAGTGCGACGTCGTCGCGGTACAGGTGGTAGTGGTCGCATGCGACGTCGCCGTTGTCGGCGTTGATCACCGCGCCCGGCACCCGGCTGAACGCATCCCAGATCGAGTCGCGGCGGCCGCCCTCGAGGGCAGCGCCTTCGATCTGGTACGCGGCCGTGGCCGCGCCGAACAGGAAGTGCGAGGGGAACGGACGCGCCGCGCTTTCGCGCGCGCGGACAGAGGCCTCTCTGAAGTCGATGCTCATCTCAGCCCTTCACCGCTCCGGCCATGATGCCGCTCACGAGCTGCTTGCCGGCGAAGGCGAACAGGATCAGCAGCGGGATCGTGGCCAGCAGGACGCCGGCGAGCACGATCGAGTAGTCGACGAAGTAGTTCGACTGCAGCAGCGAGAGCGCCACCGGCAAGGTGGGGCTCTGCCGGTCGAGCACGATGAACGGCCAGAAGAACTGGTTCCAGGCGCCGACGAAGGTGAACAGGAACAGCATCGCCGCCGCAGGACGGGCGGCGACCACGCCGACAGTCCAGAACGTGCGGAGCATGGACGCTCCGTCGACGCGCGCGGCCTCGATGAGCTCGTCGGGAACCGTCTGGCTGAGGTACTGCGTCATCCAGAACACGCCGAACGCGCTCGTGAGTGCCGGGACGATGATCGCCCCGATCTGGCCGGTCCAGCCGAGGTCGGAGAACAGGATGTACAGCGGCACGACACCGAGCTGGGTCGGCACGGCCAGGGTCGCCACGACGAAGATGAGCAGTCCCTTGCTCCCGCGGAAACGCAGCTTCGCGAAGGCCCAGCCGGCGAGCGTCGAGAAGACCACGACGGATGCCGCGATCACGGTCGAGCTGAAGATCGAGTTCCACAGCGCCGGCCAGAAGTTGACGGCGGGGTTGTTCATGACCGTGATCGCGTTGGCGATGAAGTTGCCGCCGGGGATCCAGGACATGTTCGGATCGTTGAGCGTCGACGCGTCCCCCGAGCCGATCAGGAACGACCAGTAGTACGGGAAGATCGCGGCCACGATGACCACGGCCAGTCCCAGGTAGACCCAGAAGCCCGCGCGGGTGCCGCGAATGCGGGTGGTGCGCTCGCCGCGGCGACGACGACGGTCGTTCGGGAGGTTCTCCTCGACGACGGCCAGGGGTGGAGTGGAGATGGCGCTCATTTGTGGGCTCCCTTCCTCAGGCGGCGGCGCTGTCGGACGACACCACGGCCGCCCTCGTCGCGGACGAGTCGCCGCGTGATGGCGAGGTTGATCAGGCCGATCACCATGATGATCAGGAACAGGATCCAGGCGAGGGCGGCGGCGCGACCGAAGTTGAACTCGCCCCAGCCGATCTTGTAGAGGTAGAGCGTGATCGTGAGCCACTGCTGATCGGCGCCGCCGTTGCCGTTCTGGTCGTACATGCGAGGCTCGTCGAAGATCTGCAGTCCGCCGATCGTCGAGGTGATGATGACGAAGATCAGCGTCGGCCGAAGCGACGGGAGCGTGATGCTCCAGAACTGGCGGAACGCGTTCGCCCCATCGACGGTCGCCGCTTCGTAGTACTCGCGCGGCACGGCCTGCATCGCGGCGAGGAGGATGAGGGCGTTGTAGCCGGTCCAGCGGAAGTTCACCATCGTCGCGATGGCGATATGGCTCCAGAAGGGGTCTTTGTGCCACGGGATCGCGGGCAGTCCGATATTCGTGAGCACCGTGTTGACGAGACCGTGGTTGTCGCCGAAGAGGTTGCTGAAGATCAGCGCGACCGCGACCGGGGCCATGACGAAGGGCAGGAGAACGCTCATGCGCCAGAACGTCTTCGCGCGGATGTTGCGGTCGAGCATCGCGGCGATGAACAGCGCGAGGATGATCTGCGGCACCGACGACAGGATGAAGATGCTGAAGGTGTTGCGCAGCGCGACCCAGAACTGCTCCTGACTCAAGATCCAGATGTACTGGTCGAGCCCGACGAACGTTCCGGTGTTGCGGACCAGATCCCATTCCTGGAACGAGATCACGGCGGTGTAGGCGATCGGGAAGAGACCGACGATCACGAACAGGATGAAGAAGGGGGAGATGTACAGATAGGGCGAGACCTTGAGGTCCCAGCGGCTCAGTCTGTTGCTGAACGACATGATGTGGCGCGGAGTCCGCTCGGTCTTCTGAGCGGGCGAATCCGGCGACGTCGTCGCGCGTGTGTCGGTCGCAGTCACGTGGGGCTCCGTATCAGCGGGGAGGGGTTGCGGTCTCGGCAGGAGAAGAGAGGTGGGGGCCGCGCGACGAGGCACGGCCCCCACCTATCGGTCAGTCGATCAGAATGCTTCGACCTCTGCCACGTAGGTGTCCCACGCGGTCTGCTGGTCTTCGAGTCCGTCGAAGACTCGGGTGATCGCGTCCTGGAGCGCCTGGTTGTACTTGATGAAGTCCACGCTCTTGTAGGTGTTGACCGTGACCGCTTCGGAACGCTCTCCGAAGATCGTGCCGGTCGGCGCGTCGTTGAAGTACGCGTTGGTCGAGTCGACGATCGCCGGCGAGCTCTGAGCCTCGATGACGCTGGGGTACTGACCCGCGTTCACGAAGGTCTTCTCCTGCGTTGCCGCCGAGGTGAGCCAGTCGGCGAGGGCCAGGGCGGCCTCGACGTTCTTGCCGTTGGCCGGAACGGTCAGGTACGAACCGCCCCAGTTGCCTCCGCCGTTCGGGAACGCGTTCGCGACCTCCCAGCCGGTGACCTCGGGAGCGTTGCCCTCGATGATGCCGAGCATCCACGCGGGGCAGAGCATCGAGGCGAACTCGCCGTTGGCCATCGACGCGTTCCAGTCGTCGCTCCACTGCGCGGCGTATGCCGAGTTGGGGATGGCGCGCTCGACGACGGCGTTGTAGGCGTCTTCGAGCTCCGGGTTGTCGGTCGCGACGACGGTGCCGTCGGGCTCGTCGTAGGGGAACTCGATCTGGTTGACCATGCCCTGGAACACCGAATGCGCGGAGTCGATCATCGGCTTGCCGGTGGCTGCCTTGTACTGGTCGGCCACGTCGAAGTAGTTGTTCCAGTCGCCGTCGAACAGCGCCGCGACCTCGTCGGGCGTGCTCGGCAGGCCGGCAGCCGCGAAGAGATCTGCGCGGTAGCAGATGGCCTGCGGACCGATGTCGGTGCCGAAGCCGACGAGGCGGCCGTCCGGATCCGTCGCTGCGGCTTCCTTCCACTCGAGCCAGCGGCCCTTGGCGCTGTCGGGCACCTCGGCCAGCAGGTCGGAGTACTGCATGGCCTCGGTGAACCAGTCGACCTCGACGGCCTCGATGTCGGCGAGGCCTTCCTTGCCGAGCTTGGCGAAGAAGTTGGTCCGGGCGTCCTGGGAGATCGCGGCCTTGTTGTGGACGATCGTGATGTTCGGGTTCTCGTCCATGTACTCCTGCAGGAGTTCGTCGTCGTAGCCGAAGTCGTTGAACGTGGCGAGCGTGAGCGTGATCTTTTCGTCCGAGTCGGCAGACGGCGAGTCGCCGGCACCGCCGGCGCAGCCGGCGAGCACGATGGCGGTGGCCGAGAATGCGGCGACCGCGGCGGCGCTCCGTCGGAAGGCACGTGAGTTCACTGTCACTCCTTTGTGTGTGTCAGGTGGGAAGTTGTGTTGCAAGGTGGCCCGTGGGAGCGTTCCCATCGAACGTGCACTCACGCTATGGGATCGCTCCCACGAAGTCAAGGATGCTCGTGCCGCGTTCGGTCACAGTTTGGTTACAGGGCTGTCAGCTATGGAGTCCGCCCCGCGCCCGCCCGGAGCGGAGGGCGGGGCGAATCACGGCGCGGCCGTAGACTGGACTGACACGCCCGCCCGCGACATCCGGAGCCCCCATGCCCACCATCGTCGTCGACGTCATGCCCAAAGCCGAACTCCTCGACCCGCAGGGCAAAGCCGTGTCGGGCGCGCTCGCGCGGCTCGGCGTCTCGGACTTCAGCTCCGTCCGCATCGGCAAGCGCTTCGAGCTCACCGTCGAGGGCGAGGTCGGCGAGGATGTCCTGGCCAAGGCCCGCGAGATCGCCGATGAGATCCTGTCCAACTCGGTGATCGAGGACGTGGTCGGCATCGAGGTCGTGGAGTGAGCGCCCGGATCGGCGTCATCACGTTCCCCGGTTCGCTCGACGACCGCGACGCGCAGCGCGCGATCCGCATCGCCGGAGCCGAGCCGGTCGCCCTGTGGCACGGCTCGCACGATCTCGAGGGCGTCGACGCCCTCGTCCTGCCGGGCGGATTCAGCTACGGCGACTATCTGCGCGCCGGTGCGATCGCCGCGCTCGCGCCGATCATGGCCGAAGTGAAGGACGCCGCCGCGAAGGGGATGCCGATCCTCGGCATCTGCAACGGCTTCCAGATGCTGGTCGAGGCGCAGCTGCTCCCGGGCGGACTCATCCGCAACGCGCACCAGCAGTTCGTGCGCCGGGACCAGAGACTGCGCGTCGAGAACAACGACACGGCCTGGACCTCGGACTTCGCGTCCGGACAGGAGATCGTGATCCCGCTCAAGAACGCCGACGGCGGGTACATCGCCGCGGAGTCCGAGCTCGACAGGCTCGAGGGCGAGGGACTCGTCGCCTTCCGCTACCTCGGCGTGAACCCGAACGGGTCGCTGCGCGACATCGCGGGCCTCGCGAACGAGCGCGGCAATGTCGTCGGCCTCATGCCGCATCCCGAGCACGCGGTCGAAGAGGGCTTCGGCCCGAACACCCCCGCCGCGATGCGCTCCGGGCTGGACGGCGTGCCGTTCTTCACCTCGGCGATCGCCGCCGTGGTCGGCGCCGCGGCGTAGCGCGCGGCATCCCGCTACGCGTCTCTGCTCGCGAGGGCTCAGACCGTGCCGGCCGGCGGCCACACGCCGATGATCAGCGCCATGATGATCACGGTCACGAGCTCGTGCGCGATGTTGAGCACCGTGAGCGAGGTCGGGCGGCCCTCGAACGCGTCGTGCGTGATGAAGCGGGCTGCCGTGAAGCCGGCCCACAGGGCGACGGCCGTCACGATCGCCGTCCACAGGTAGCCGCCGCCGTAGAAGTGCCACGCGATCGCGGTGGAGCCGGCGAGCACCCACGCGGTGACGAAGCTCACGAGCACCGTGACGATGATCGCGATCGTCGCGCTCGCCCCCGGACGGTCCATGTCGACCTTCGCGAGCTTCGACCAGCGCGTGCCGAACACCTTCGGGGTGTACCAGATCGAGCCCACGACCATGCTCGAGGCGGTCGCCAGCAGTACCGCCCAGTAGTTGATCTCCGGAACCATGTCAGCCTCCTCCGAGCGATCCGCGCGCTCGGGCCGAGCGTATCGCCGCTCTCGCGCGGTCCCGGCCAAGCGCGCGGGTAGCGTGGTGGAGTGACCCCGCACAGCCCTGCCCTTGTCGTTTCCGTGCCGACCGAAGAGCTCGCCGGCGCGCTGCAGCCGGTCCCTCAGGGGGTAGAACTGCTGGTGTGGGACATGACCACGCCCGCTCCCCGCGTCGAGATCGACATCGTCGTGCCGCCCTACATGTCGATGAGCACCGTTCTGCCGCTCTTGACCGACGTGCGGACGCGTCTCGTGCAGGGGCAGTCGATCGGCTACGAGGGCATCGGCGACCACCTGCCGCCCGGGCACGTGTTCGCGAACGCGACGTCGGTGCACGAAGCGTCCACGGCCGAGCTCGCCCTCGCCCTGACTCTCGCCTCGCAGCGGCACCTGCCGACGTTCGTGCGCGCACAGGACGAGCACCGCTGGGCGTCGGAGTTCTCGCAGAGCCTCGCCGACCGGCGTGTGCTGCTGCTCGGATACGGCGGACTCGGCAAAGCGGTCGCCGCCCGCCTGGCCCCGTTCGAGGTCGAACTCACGATCGTCGCCTCGCGTGCGAGGTTCGAAGACGGGATGCCGGTGCACGGCGTCGAGCGACTGCTCGAGCTGCTGCCCCAGGCCGAGATCCTCATCGCCACGCTCCCCGGCGGCGCGTCGACGCATCACCTCCTCGACGCGGCGGCCCTCGCGGCGCTTCCCGATGGCGCGCTCGTCGTGAACGTGGGCCGCGGACCCCTGATCGACACCGATGCACTCGTCACCGAGCTCGAGCGAGGGCGCCTGCGCGCCGCCCTCGACGTGACCGACCCCGAACCCCTGCCGGCGGACCACCCGCTCTGGAGCCAGCCGGGCGCCCTCATCGTGCCGCACGTCGGCGGCAACTCGAGCGCGATGCTGCCGCGCACGATCCGGCTGATCCGCACACAGATCGAGCGGATGCTGGCGGGCGAGCCTCCGCTGAACGTGGTCTACGAGAGCTGAGCTGCGGCGCTCGGAGCCCGGGCCGCGAGCGCACCACTGCTCGCTCAGCGGTGGTCGATGTCGGCGCCCGACCACAGGTCGCCGCACTCGACCTCGATCGCGTCGTGCGCTGACAGATAGGCCCCGGCGCCGCTGTCACCCGTGAGCGTCTGGGCGATCGCCGTCCAATGGTCGCGCCCGATGAGCACGGGGTGGCCCGGGCGCGCGGCGTAGACGGCGCGGGCGAGCGCGGCTGAGAGCGGAACGCCGGCCCGATCGATCACGCGGATCGCAGCATCCGCCGTCGCCCCCGGCGTATCGACGGGCGAGATGAGCACCGCGGCGGCGGACAGGGCGGATGCCGCGCGCAGGCCGGCGCGCAGCGACGCGCTCAGCCCCTCGGACCAGTCCGAGACGATCACGACCTGGGCGCCCGCGGGCACGAGGGGCCGAGCCTCGTCGGCCGACGCGCCGAGCGCGATCAGCACGGGGTCGCAGCCGGCGGCGCGCAGCATCCGTACGGCGAGCGCCATCCACGGGGTGCCGTCGGGCTCGCGCGCGAGCGCCTTCGGCCCTCCGAATCGCGTGCCGGCGCCGGCGGCGAGCACGAGACCGCACACACCGGAAGGGGAATCGCCCACGTGCCGACGGTATACCTGCCGAGAGTGCCCTCGTTCCCGCCGGGAGTGTCCTCGTTCGCGGAGCGAGCGGTCACCGCCGCGTAGCCCGACCGAAACACAGGGCGGCTAGCGTGGATCCATGCTCGAGTTGGCTGCCGAACTGCTGCCGCGCCTGCGCGCGGGCGAGCGGATCGCGGTGGTCACCGTGACCCGCGTCTCGCGCAGCGCGCCGCGCGGAACCGGGGCCTGTATGGCCGTCACCGCCGCCGGCGAGGTCATCGGCTCGATCTCGGGCGGATGCGTCGAAGAGGATGCCGTCATGCTCGGCCTGCGCGCGCTGTCGACGGACTCGGGCCTGACCGCGGGCTTCGGCTTCAGCGACGAGGACGCTCATGCAGCCGGGCTCGCGTGCGGCGGCGCGATCGACGTCGTCGCCTATCCGCTCAGCCTCGGCGACGAGGTCGCGGTCGACGCCCTCGAGGCGGTGCTGCGCGACGAGGCCGTCGCGGTGGGACTCGTGGTGGCGAAAGGCTCTCCCGCGCCCGTCGGGCGGATCGTGCCGATCTCGGCCGACGGCCCGGATGACAGCATCCTGACCCTGTCGTACGCCCCGCGCCCGCGCCTGGTGATCCTCGGAGCCGGTGACTACGCCGCCGCCCTGTGCCGCATCGCTGCGGTGTCGGGGTTCGCCGTCACCGTCTGCGACAGCTGGGGTCTGCTCGTGACCCCCGAACGCTTTCCGGATGCCGATGAACTCGTGATCCGGCTGCCGCACGAGTTCCTGCGCGATCGGGCCGACACCCTCGATCCGCGCACCGCGATCTGCGTGCTCACGCATGACGAGCGCTCGGACGTGCCCGCCTTGCGGGAAGCGCTGCGCCTGCCGGTCGCGTTCGTCGGCGCCCTCGGCGCCCGCCGCACGGTGGCCCGCCGCGCGCAGCTGCTGCGCGAGCAGGGCGTCCGAGATGACGAGCTCGCCCGCCTGCACTCGCCTCTGGGCCTCGACCTCGGAGCCGAGACGCCGGAGGAGACCGCGATCTCGATCCTCGCCGAGATCGTCGCCGCGCGACGCACCGGTTCGGGTGCGCCTCTGCGCGAACTGGCGACGCCCATCCACGGCGCACCCCGCGACGGGTCGGACGAGCTCGGCGCGTCCTGTTCCCCGCGACTCATCGGAGAGAGCACATGACCCCACCGCACCTCGACGTCGACGGGCTGACTGCCGACGACGTCCCGCACCTCGAGCACGCCATCCGCCTCGCCTACGCGGCGCGCGACCGCGGCGACCACCCGTTCGGCGCGATCCTGGTCACGCCCGACGGCACGATCGTCGAAGGGCTGAACTCCGTCGAGACCGAACGCGACCCGACCGGGCACGCCGAGACGAATCTGGTCCGCGTGGCCTCGGCGGCGCTGCCGTCGGACGTCGTCGCGGCGTCCACCCTCTACACGAGCACCGAGCCGTGCGCGATGTGCGCGAGCGCGATCTACTGGGCAGTCATTCCCCGGGTGGTATATGCCCTCGGTGAGGACGAGCTCATCCGCATCGTGCGCGTGCACGACAGCGCGCCGACCCTCGATCTGCCCTCCCGAGAAGTGTTCGCGCGCGGCGGCAGGACCGTGGAAGTGGTCGGCCCGGTGGCGCTGCCGGGTGCCGCCGCGGTGCACGAAGAGTTCTGGACAGGGGAGCATCCGTGACCATTGCGGTCGACAAGTCGCAGGCCGGTCTGACCGAGCGGCAGTACCACATCGGCATCGCGCCGGGCGAGGTCTCGTCGGTGGCGCTGCTGCCCGGCGACCCGTTCCGTGTGCCGTTCGTGGCCGAGTTCCTCACCGATGTGACCGAGGTCGCGCACAACCGCGAGCACCGCACGATGACAGGGTTCTACAAGGGCCGGCACATCACTGCCACCTCGACCGGCATGGGCTGCCCGTCCACCGCGATCGCCGTCGAAGAACTCGCGCGGGTGGGCGTGACCAGCTTCATCCGCGTCGGCAGCTCGGCGGGCCTGCAGCCCGGCATCGAGCCCGGTGACCTGCTCGTGAGCGAAGGCAGCCTGCGCAACGACGGCACGACCGACGCCTACGTCCCGAGGGGCTTCCCCGCCGTGCCCGACCTCGGGCTCACCCTCGCGCTCTCGCGTCACGCCGAGCGATTGGCCGCAGCATCCGGAACGCATTCCTTCACCGGCATCAGCACGAGCAGTGACGGCTTCTACGCCGAGACCCCGGAGGTGATCGAGCAGCTCAGCCGCATGGGGATCCTCAACATCGAGATGGAGGCCTCGGCGCTCTACGTCGTCGCCCGACTCCGGGGCCTCCGCGCCGCGATGGTGTGCGCATGCTCGAGCAACCTCGTCGACGGCGCGTCGCTGTACGACGAGAAGAACTCCGCTCTCAAGGACGGCTGGATGCGCAGCATCGAGGCGGCGCTCGAGACAGCCGTGGAACTCGAGCTGTGAC
>Ga0075365_10000830_pt1 | contig 12780 bp, 13 predicted proteins | sample EndMetdeltDD1765_FD_71387 | JGI IMG/M metagenome (GOLD analysis project Ga0075365, IMG submission 71387) | Populus endosphere microbial communities from Tennessee, USA - Endosphere MetaG P. deltoides DD176-5 | ecosystem: Host-associated > Plants > Roots > Endosphere | place: USA: Tennessee... | reverse complement strand
ATGACAGCGGGTGTCGACACCGGATAGACGCGCCGCGGGTGTGGCGCGGGTGTGGATAAGTCGGGTGGATCGGGTCCGATCGCGGATAGCGTTGTCGGATGATTTCCCGGGTCACCGCCGCAGTCTTCGCGCTCGCGGTCGTGCTGGGGATGACGACAGGCTGCCAGCCCGAACCCACCCCGTCGCCGTCAGGTCCGGTCTTCGCGAACGAGCAGGAGGCTTTCGCCGCCGCGGAGGAGACATACCGCGCCTACGTCGACGCGCTGAACCAGGTGGATCTGAGCGATCCGGAGACGTTTGAAGCGGTGTACGCCTGGACCACTGGCGAACTCAACGCGAGCGATCGAAAGAACTTCTCCGCCTGGCATGCCGACGGCTATGTGAAGTCTGGGGATGCGGTCGTTCAGCGCGTTGTCGGATCGACGGCTCGTGATCTCGATAAGCCATCACGAGAGATCGATCTTGACGTCTGTTATGACGTATCCGGTGTCGAGGTAACCGACCAGGAAGGTACTTCGGTCGTTTCGCCAGACCGACCTGATATCCAGACCCTGAAGGTCCGACTGGTTGCCTCTGAGACACCCACGGAGCTGGCTATCGATCTCATTTCTGGTTCGGAGGGTGACCTCGATTGCTAGTCAGCGTCGCCTTGGCCGCAATTGTCGCAATGGGGTCACCCCCGATCCATACCGAGTCCCCGACGTGCGACTCAACATCAACGCTCGTAACAGCATGTGCATCGAACTCGGGCGAACAGGTCGACATCGGAGCCGGCATCACGAACCCGGGTCCGCCGTCGGACGGCGGACAGTACGAGCCGGGCGAATCTGCACCGGTCATCCCGAATCCCGACCCGAATCCGTGCGACTCGGTAGGCACCTGCGGCGGCTACATCGTCGTCATGCCGCCCGATGTCACCGCAGCCGATCTCGCCTCGTTCCGGCCCGCCCGGCCCTCGCTTGCCGGCGAGCCGGCCGGGTTCGGGATCGTCGGTGCTCCGACGAACGTGGTGGCGGCGGCATCCGAGCAGTATCTGACCGGGAATCTGCTCGGCTGGGACGTCACAGTCCGGTTCGTGCCGGCGGGGTTCATCTTCGAGTACGGTGACGGATCGACCGCACGATCGACCACGGGCGGCACGACCTGGGCGGCGCTCGGCCAGGCGCAGTTCACGCCGACCGCGACGAGTCACGCGTACCGCGAGCGCGGGACCTATCCGGTGAGCGTGACCGTCGAGTACGCGGCATCCGTCGATTTCGGCTCGGGCACCTGGCGACCGGTCACGGGATTTGTCACGGCGTCGACGGGCGGGTACGACGTCCGCGTCGCCGAGGCCCGCACCGCGCTCGTCGACAAGACCTGCGTCGAGAACCCCGGCGGCCCCGGCTGCTGAACGCCCAGACTCAGCGGCTCAGCGACGTCGCGGCACCGTGGCAGGATGAGCGCGTGACCGACCGCCTCATGCTCCTCGACTCCGCCTCGCTGTACTTCCGGGCGTTCTACGGCGTCCCCGACACGGTGAAAGCACCGAACGGCACGCCCGTGAACGCGGTGCGCGGGTTCCTGGACATCATCACGCGGCTCGTCACGACGTACGAGCCGACGCACCTGGTCGCCTGCTGGGACGACGACTGGCGCCCGCAGTGGCGTGTCGACCTGATCCCTACGTACAAGACCCACCGCGTCGCCGAAGTCACGGCGACGGGGCCCGACATCGAGGTCGTCCCCGACCCGCTCGAGGCGCAGGTGCCGATCATCCGGCAGACCCTCGATGCCCTCGGCATCCCGATCGTCGGCGCCGCCGAGCACGAGGCCGATGACGTCATCGGCACCCTCGCGACGCGAGCGAGCCTCCCTGTCGACATCGTCACCGGCGACCGCGATCTCTTCCAGCTCGTCGACGACGCGAGCGATGTGCGCGTGATCTACACTGCGCGCGGCATGAGCAACCTCGAGGTCGTGACCGATGCCACAGTCGTCACGAAGTACGGGGTGCTGCCGACCCAGTACGCCGACTTCGCGACGCTGCGCGGCGATTCGTCCGACGGCCTGCCGGGCGTTGCCGGCATCGGTGAGAAGACCGCGGCGACGCTGCTGGCCGCACACGGCGACCTCCCCGGCATCATCGCGGCCGCTGAGGCCGGCGGAGGCATGTCGGCCGGCATCCAGAGCAAGATCCTCGCCGGGCTCCCCTACCTTGCCGTCGCGCCCACCGTCGTCGAGGTCGTCAAAGACCTCGACCTTGCTGAGACCGACTCGCGGCTGCGCGTGCCCGGCGAGAAGAGCAGAGCGGATGCCGCAGCCCTGGCCGAACAGTGGGCGCTGGGCACCGCGATGGCACGCATCATCGACGCGCTCGAGGCCGCCGGCGGCCGCTGACCCTACTCCCCCGGGAGTACGTCTGAGCCTTCCGCCGGCAGACGAAACGCCCAGACTCCCGGGCGTACGATCGAGCGCATGCCGGGGCACAGCTGGGACGAATCCGGGCCGCGCTTCCGGCCGCCTCCGGCGGTCACCCTCTACGTCCCGGTCGTCATCGCGTTGCTGGTCCAGCTTCCCGCGACGATCGGCATCTCTGTCTGGCTGCACGTCCCGCCCCGCTATGCCGCGCTCAGCACGGCTCTGGCCGCGGCGTCCGCCCTCGCCCTGCTGGGGGCGCGGCGCTGGCCCGGGCCGACCGTGGCGGTGGTCGCCGCGCTGTCCCTTGCCGATCTGTTCGTGCCGCCTGACGTGTCGCCCCCGTTCATCGCCCTCGCGTTCGCGATCATCAGCGCGGTGGTGCGCCGTGCCCGGCTGTGGGCGCTGATCTCGGTCGGCGCGGCCTGGCTCATCGCGATCGCGGCGATCGGTTTCATCGACACCGGTGTGCATCCGTTCCGTATCGCGACCACCTCGATCGGTCTGGCAGCCTGCTTCGCGATCGGCGAGGCGATGCGCCTGCGCCTCGACCGCGGTGCCGAGCGCCGCGCGCAGCTGCAGGAGCGTCGCCGCACCGCCGAGCAGGACGAGCGGACGCGCATGGCCCGCGAGCTGCACGACGTGCTCGCGCACTCGCTGAGCCAGATCGCCGTGCAGTCGGGAGTGGGGCTGCACCTGTTCGACAAAGAGCCCGAGCGCGCGCGCGAGGCCCTGACCAACATCCGCGCGCTCAGCGCCACCGGACTGGACGAAGTGCGCGGCGTGCTGTCGTTCCTGCGCGGTGATGAGGCTGCCCCGCGCACCGCGCCGCTCACTCCGCAGCCGCAGCTGGCCGACCTCGCTCCGCTCGCGGTACAGCGCACCGGTCTCGGTCTCGACGTGACCCTCGAGGATCGGCTCGACGGGCACCTGCCGCCGAGCGCTGTGCAGACGACGGCGTACCGCATTGCACAGGAGGCACTCACGAACGTCGTCCGCCACTCGGGCGGGTCGAATGCGATCGTCACGCTCGATCGCGAGACCGGCGACCGAGGCGACCTGCTCGTGGTGACCGTCGAGGACGACGGCACCGGGCTCGCGTCCGGCCGCGGCGAAGGCGCCGGTATTCGCGGGATGCGCGAGCGCGCCGAGCTCGCCGGCGGCGATCTCACCCTCTTCCCGGCCGAGCGCACGGGCACGGTCGTCACCGCACGGCTCCCCTGGGCGGGCGCGTCATGATCCGGGTCGCTCTGGCCGACGACCACCAACTCGTCCGCGCCGGGTTCCGCGCCCTGCTGGACTCCGAGCCCGACATCGAGGTGGTCGCCGAGGCGTCCGGCGGCGAAGCACTGCTGCGGGCGATCCGCGAGACCCCGGTCGATGTCGCTCTGCTCGACATCCGGATGCCGGACGGCGACGGCCTGTGGACGACGGAGCAGATCGCCGCCGACCCTGCCCTGAGCGGCGTGCGCGTGGTGATCGTGACCACATTCGAACTCGATGAGTACGTCGCCCGGGCGATCCGCGCCGGCGCGAGCGGCTTCCTGGTGAAGGACACCGATCCCGTCGACCTCATCCGCGCGGTGCGCGTGGTCGCCGGCGGCGACGCGCTGCTGTCACCCGGAGTGACCCGGCGCCTGCTCGAGCGGGCCGCGCTCGGCATGCGGGATGCCGCCGACGCCACGCGCCTGGACGGCCTCACCGAGCGCGAGACCGAAGTGCTCACGCTCGTCGGCCAGGGGCTCACGAACGACGAGATCGCCCAGCGCCTGTTCCTCTCCCCGCTCACGGCGAAGACGCACGTCTCGCGCATCATGCAGAAGCTGAGCGCGCGCGACCGGGTGCAGCTGGTGGTCACCGCCTACGAGTCCGGGCTCGTCGCGCGCGGCTGGCAGTAGCCGGCAGCACCCCGGTACTCCCGCGGGAGCATGGCAGGTCGCTCCCGCGGCCGGATTCGCTGTTGCCGCACCGCGCGTTGACTCGACGTATCGGTCCGGGCAGTCTGCGCCGCGGACCTCGACCGAGAGGAAGACCATGTCCACGACTCTTGCCACCCTCACGGCGGCGACTCAGAACGTCGGCGCCCACATGACCGGATGGGGGCCGGGCTTCGGGTGGTGGTTTCTGCTGATCCCGCTGTTCTGGATCCTGGTGTTCGCCGTCATCTTCGGCATCTTCGGCCGCCGGTGGCGTCGCAATGCGATCGAGAACGGCTACGGACCCCATGGCCGCATGAACCCGGCGCGCCAGGCCGAGACCACCCTTGCCGAACGCTACGCGAAGGGCGACATCGACGAGGTCGAATACCGCGCCCGGCTCGAGGTGCTGCGCGCGAACGCGTCACCGTCAGCCTGAGCCCGGCATCCGCGGCGCGTCGCCCCCGGGCGGCGCGCCGCGCTCAGCCTCGCCGCGAACGGGCCGCCGCACCCGCTGCCAGCAGCGCGACGCAGTACAGCACCGCGATCACGACCATGAGCGCGAGGGCCGCCGTCCACCCGCCGGTCGCCTCGTGCAGCGCGCCCATGATCGGCGCGCCGAGCGCCCCGATCCCGTAGCCGCCGCCCTGGACGAGCGCGGACATGCCGGCGGCCTCCCCGTCGCTGCGGGCCACGACGACCAGCGTGGTGAAGATCACGACGAAGCCGCCCGCGTGACCGATCGCGCCGATCGTGAGCCAGAGCCAGGTCAGCTCGGGCGCGAGCAGCATCCCGACCGTGAGGATGAGCCACGACACGCAGATCGTCAGCGTCGGCACGATCGCCGGCGTGAACCGGGCCAGCAGCGGCACCACGAACGCCCCGACGATGCCTGCGCCCTGGAACAGGGACGCGAGGGCACCTGCGGCAGCGGCATCCAGGCCGAGCTCGTCGGCTGTCAGCGTCGGCAGCCAGGTCGACAGGGCGTAGTAGATCGTGACCTGCCCCGCGAAGGCGATCAGCAGGAGCCAGGTGACAGGCCGGCGGATCATCGCGCGCTCCGACCGGCCCCGAGCGACCACGGGCAGCGGACCGGTCAGGGTCTCGGGGTCCAGGTCCCGCGGAGGCACGGCCCCGTCCGCGGATCGGCGTTCGTCTCCCGAGTAGCGGTCTCCCGGCTCCCCACCCGAGAGACGATCGCGACGCAGATGCGCACCCCACAGCAGGATGCCGGCGACCGTGAGCACCGACCAGGCCAGCAGCGCTCCCGGCCAGCCGATCAGCGCGGCGAGCGGCGCGGTCAGCAGCGACGTGATGAGCGAGCCCGCATTGAGGGTCGCGACGTACGCCGCCGTGATCACCCCGACGTGCGCCGGTGGCACATCGCGGCGGATGATCACCGGAATGACGACGTTGCCGACCGTCACGGCGGCGCCGATCACGAGCATGCCCGCCAGCATCCAGCCGAACCCCGGGATCGCGCGGATGAGGGTGCCGACCAGCACGCCGCTCAGCGAGAGCATGAGCGCCAGTTCGGCGCCGGCGCGGCGGATCACCAGGGCCGCGAGCGGCGTGAGGAGCGCGAACATCAGCACGGGCGCGGTCGTCAGCAGGCCGGCGGTGGCCGAACCGATGCCGAAGTCGCCCTCGATGTCGCGCAGCACCGGGGTCGGGGCGACGATCGGCCCGCGCATGCTGAGGGCAGCGACCAGCACGCCGGCGATCACGATCCACGGGATGCCGCGTCCTTTCCGTCCGGGAAGGCTCACCGGCGCTGGCCGGTCCACTCCCGCAGCTGCGCGAGCGGCCACGTCGTGACGATCCGCTCGGGCGGCACCCCGGCGCGCTCGGCCCGTTCCGCCCCATAGTCGAGGAGCGACAGCTGCCCAGGTGCGTGCGCGTCGGAGTCGATCGAGAACAGGCACCCCTGATCCAGGGCGATCGCGATCAGCTCATCGGGCGGGTCCTGGCGCTCCGGCCGCGAGTTGATCTCGACCGCGACGCCGTGCTCGGCGCACGCGGCGAACACGGCTTTCGCGTCGAGCGCGGAAGGTGGCCGGGTGCCCCGGGAGCCCTCGACGAGCCGGCCGGTGACGTGTCCGAGCACGTCCACTCGTCCGCTCGAGACCGCGCGCACCAGACGACGGGTCATGGGCCCCCGCTCCATGCGCAGTTTGGAATGCGCCGAGGCCACGACGATGTCGAGCTCTTCGAGGAGCTCCCGCTCCTGATCGAGGCCGCCCTCCTCGAGGATGTCGACCTCGATGCCCGACAGGAGCGTGAACCCATCGCCGCTCATCCCCGCGACGATCTCGAGCTGCGCGCGCAGTCGCTCGGCCGACAGGCCGTTCGCGACCCGCAGGCGCGGTGAGTGGTCGGTGAGCGCCAGGTACTCGTGTCCCAGCGCCCGCGCCGCCTCGACCATGAGGTCGATCGACGTGAGGCCGTCCGACCATTCGCTGTGGCTGTGCAGGTCGCCGCGCAGCATCCCGCGCAGGGCCGAGGACCGCTCGACTCCCGCGCGCTCGCGCAGGTCGACGAGGTACGCGGGTACGCGGCCTTCCAGCGCCTCCTGGATCACGGCGAACGTCGAATCGCCGATGCCCTTGCGGCGGCGCAGGGTAGCGGCATCCCGCAGTTCCTCGTCGCTCAGCCCGTCGATCGCGTCGGCCGCCGTGCGGAACGCCTTCGACTTGTACCGGGACGACCGCTCGCGCTCGAGCAGCGTCGCGATCTCGGTCAGCGCGTCATGTGGATGCACGATCGCACCCTAGGGCATCGGGCTCATGCGACCCGCGACCGCTTGATCACGACCGGCGCGCTCGCGAGGCGGTGGATCGCCCAGCCGAACAGGATCGACAGGACGCCGACCCCCATGGCGAAGGCGGATACGCCGAACGACACGATCGAGGTGAACAGTGAAGCGCGAAGGAAGGACGCGGTCATCATGACCTGGCGCACCGGATCGTCCTGCTCGAGCTGCGCGTACGTCTTGCCACCCGAAGCCTCGAGCGAGTGGTGTTGGATGATGTCGGCCTGCACGTACGCGGTGAAGGGGCCGGCGACGGTCTGACCTTGGAAGGCCATCGCGTCATCGGGGATCGTGATGGCCTCGGCCTGCAGCTGCAGCGAGACGGTGATCCAGATCACGAGGCCGACCACGATCAGCGCGATCCCGCCCAGGATGCCGAGGATGCCGGCCACCTTCACCAGGCCGAGACTGCGGGCGGGTGGTTCGACGGCGGCGGTGGTCTCGGCGTTCTCGGCGATCGATGCGTCGGTCATGGCATCCTCCAGGAGGTCATGGGCGGCCCTGCGGTGAGGGGCCCGTGCCCCTCACGCTAGCGGCGCCCTCGGCGAGCTGGTAAGACCGGTGACCGTGTTAATCCGACTGTCGTCAGATCGACACCGGACGACTCACGCCCGCGCGTACGAGCGGGTCGTCTCGACCCACGCCGTGAGCTTCCGCGCGGCCGCGCCGCTGTCGATCGCCTCGGCGGCGGCATCCTTCGCCTCGGCCAGACGCTCCAGAATCGGCCGCTGAACCTCGGTCGCGTCCTGCGAAAGACGGAACGCCACGATCCCCGCGGCCGAATTCAGCAGCACGATGTCGCGCACAGCACCCTGGTCCCCGGCGAACACGCGGTGGACGATCTGCGCGTTGTGGGCCGGTTCGCCGCCCAGCAGATCGTCGATGTCGGCGAGCGGGATCCCGAGGTCCCGCGGGTCGAGGTCGTGCTCGTGGACGTCGCCACGGCTGACCTCCCACAGCCGGCTGTGGCCGGTCGTGGTCAGCTCGTCGAGCCCGTCATCGCCGCGGAACACGAGGGCGGTGGCGCCGCGAGTGCGGAACACACCGGTGATGAGGGGCACGCGGTCCAGCTGCGCCACGCCCACCGCATTGGCTTCTGCGCGCGCCGGGTTGCAGAGCGGACCGAGGAAGTTGAACACCGTCGGCACCCCCAGTTCGGCCCGTGTGGGGCCGGCATGCCGGAAACCGGGGTGGAACGCCGAGGCGAACGCGAACGTGATGCCCGCGGTCGTGAGCGTGTCGGCGACCTGCTCGGGAGTGAGCGTGAGGTCGATGCCGAGCGCCGAGAGGACGTCCGACGACCCCGACGCGGAGCTCGCCGCCTTGTTGCCGTGCTTGACCACGGGAACACCGGATGCCGCCGCCACGACCGCCGCCATCGTCGAGATGTTCACGGTGCCGAAGCGGTCGCCTCCGGTGCCGACGATGTCGAGCACATTCGGGTCGACCGGCAGCGGGAGAGCCGCTTCGAGAATCGCGTCGCGGAAGCCCACGATCTCGTCGACAGTCTCGCCTTTGGCGCGCAGCGCGACGAGGAATCCGGCCAGCTGCGAGGGTGTCGCGGTCCCCGACATGATCTGACGCATCGCCCAGGTGGACTCGGAGACACTGAGGTCCTGGTCGCCCAGAAGAGTGGTGAGGATTCCCGGCCACGTATACAGCTCCGCCATAACCGAGAGCTTATCGAGACTCTCAGGTGACTCGCGGCGGGCTCAGAGGCGGCGCCAAGTCGAGATGGGAATAAATCCCGCCCCGGATGCGATCCGGCGGCCCACGGATCGGCCATAATGGTGAGGTGACGACCACGACAGCGACCTACTCGCAGGCCATGCGTTCCGTCAAGCGTCCCGATCCGGTCGCTGTCGGAACGATCGTGTGGCTCGGCAGCGAGGTGATGTTCTTCGCGGGCCTCTTCGCGATCTACTTCACCCTGCGCAGCACCTCCCCGGACCTCTGGGCCCAGGAGACGCAGCTCCTGAACATCCCCTACGCGACGGTCAACACGATCGTCCTGGTGCTGTCGTCCGTGACGTGCCAGATGGGCGTGTTCGCCGCCGAGCGCTTCCAGCCGTACTCGACGCGTAAGCGCGGGTGGCTCGGCTGGGGCATGGTCGAGTGGTTCTGGCTGACGTTCGCACTCGGGGCGATCTTCGTCTCCGGTCAGGTGTGGGAGTACGCCCAGCTCGTCGCCGAGGGCATGCCGATCAGCGCGAACTCGTACGCGTCGGCGTTCTACCTCACCACCGGCTTCCACGCCCTGCACGTGACCGGCGGCCTGATCGCCTTCCTCCTCGTGATCGGACGTGCGTACGCCGTCAAGAACTTCGGGCGCAAGGAGATGACGTCCTCGATCGTCGTGTCGTATTACTGGCACTTCGTCGACGTCGTCTGGATCGCCCTGTTCCTCGTCATTTACTTCCTGAAATAGAAGCGGAGCTGAGCCCCACATGGCACGAGAGACCAAGCGCCGCTCGAACGGTCGCCGCAGTCCCTGGGCAGCGGCCGCCCTCATCGGCATCGGCCTTCTGATCACCGGCGGCGTGTACGCGGGTGCGTCCGCGGCGATGGCGTCCAACACGGACACGTCAGCAGCGACCGCGCTGACCGTCGACGACGGCAAGAAGCTCTTCCAGGCGAACTGCGCGACCTGCCACGGACTGAACCTCCAGGGCTCGAGCGAAGGGCCGTCGCTGTACGGCGTCGGCGAACTCGCCGTCGAGTTCCAGGTCTCGACCGGTCGCATGCCGCTGCAGGCTTCGGCGCCGCAGGCGCCCCAGAAGCCCGCTCAGTTCACCGAGGAGCAGATCCTCGCGATCGCGGCCTACGTGCAGTCGATGGCTCCCGGCCCGACCTTCCCGGCCGAAGAGACGATCGACGGACAGGGTGACGTGGCACGCGGCGCAGAGCTCTTCCGCGTCAACTGCGCCATGTGCCACAACGTCGCCGCCGCCGGCGGAGCCCTGACCGAGGGCAAGTACGCCCCCGCGCTCGGCAAGACGAGCGCACTGCACATGTACGCCGCGATGGTCACCGGACCGCAGAACATGCCGGTCTTCAACGACCTGACGCTCACGACCGAAGACAAGCGCGACATCATCTCGGCCCTGCTGTTCCTGCAGCAGAACGAGTCGCCCGGCGGATTCTCGCTCGGCTCGCTCGGCCCGGTGTCCGAGGGCCTCTTCATCTGGATCTTCGGCATCGGCGGCCTGATCGCCATCACCGTGTGGATCACGGCGAAGTCCAACTGATCGATTCGACCACAGCAACGAACGAGGATCACCATGGCACACGAGGACGACCCGCTCGAGCATGAAAGGGCTTCGTGGAAGCCCTCGCCCGGGCTCGCCGTCGCGGTTTCCGACCCGGTGCAGCCCCCGGCTCTTCCGCCTCATCGCGAGCGGATGACCGACAAGGACCCCGTGGCCATGAAGCACGCGGTCCGCACGGTGTACACGCTGTTCTACCTTTCGGTCGCCGCGAGCATCTGGGCGATCGCCGCCTACATGCTGTTCCCGATCGAGAGCGGCGCGATCGTCGACATCCGGAACAACAACCTGTTCATCGGCCTCGGCATCGCGCTCGCGTTGCTCGCCATCGGCATCGCGGCGATCCACTGGACCAAGGCGATCATGTCCGACAAGGAGTACGTCCAAGTCCGGCACGCGACCCGCGGTCGCGACTCGACACGCACCTCTGCCGCCTGGGCGTTCGCCGACGCGAACGAGGAGTCCGGATTCGGTCGGCGCGTCATGATCCGAAATTCGATGATCGCGGCGGTCGTAGCCTCGCTCGCCCCGGCCGTCGTGCTCTTCCGCGGGCTCGCCCCCGAGGGGGAGAACCCGGTGGAGCTGCTCGAGACCACGATGTGGACGGAGGGAATGCGCCTGGCGCACGACCCCGAGGGGACGCCGATCCGCGCCGCCGACATCACGCTCGGCTCCGCTGTGCACGTCATCCCCGAGGCACTGGCCGCACTCGACCACGCCGACGGGTATCTCGAGCAGAAGGCGAAGGCGATCGTCCTGCTGATGCGTCTCCTCCCCGAGGATCTCAACGAGACCCCGGAGCGCGCCGACTGGTCGTACGACGGGATCGTCGCCTACTCGAAGGTCTGCACGCACGTCGGATGCCCGGTTGCCCTGTATGAGCAGCAGACGCATCACCTGCTGTGCCCGTGCCACCAGTCGCAGTTCGACGTGGCCAACGGCGCGGCGGTCATCTTCGGCCCGGCTGCACGTCCCCTGCCGCAGCTTCCGATCACGATCGACGACGAGGGCTACCTTGTCGCGCGCAGCGGCTTCACCGAGCCGGTGGGCCCGAGCTTCTGGGAGCGCCATTGAGTACCTCAACTCACCCGACCGAGAACGTCGCCGTGACACCGGCCGTCCGGGAGGACATGCCCGCCCTGCCGCCGGGCAAGAACGGCAACCCGCTCGGCGGTCGTTTCATGGGCGCCACGGCGAACTACATCGATGAGCGCACGAGCCTCTCGGGCTTCGTCAAGGAGCTGGGGCGGAAGGTCTTCCCCGATCACTGGTCGTTCATGCTCGGCGAGATCGCCATGTGGAGTTTCGTCGTCGTCCTGCTCTCGGGAACGTTCCTGACGTTCTTCTTCCAGGCGTCGATGGTGCCCACGCATTACACCGGTGCGTTCCTGCCCATGCGCGGCGTCGAGATGTCGGCGGCGCTGGACTCGTCTCTCACCATCTCGTTCGATATCCGCGGTGGTCTCCTGGTCCGGCAGATCCACCACTGGGCGGCGCTCGTCTTCGTCGCCGGTATCGGTGTGCACATGCTGCGCATCTTCTTCACGGGTGCATTCCGCAAGCCGCGCGAACTGAACTGGGTGATCGGCTTCGTGATGTTCGTCCTCGCGATGGGTGAAGGCTTCACCGGCTACTCGCTTCCGGACGACCTGCTGTCGGGCAACGGTCTTCGCATCATCGACGGCATGATCAAGGGCATCCCCCTCATCGGCACGTGGACCTCGTTCCTGCTCTTCGGCGGCGAGTTCCCCGGCACAGCCATCGTCGGTCGCCTCTACACGCTGCACATCCTCCTGCTGCCTGCGATCCTCGTCGGCCTGCTCGTCGTGCACCTCATGCTGATGGTGATCAACAAGCACACGCAGTTCGCCGGCCCCGGCCGGACGAACAGCAACGTGGTCGGCTACCCGATGATGCCGGTCTACATGGCGAAGATGGGCGGGTTCCTGTTCATCACGTTCGGCGTGATCGTGCTGATCGCCTCGCTGTTCACGATCAACCCGATCTGGAACTACGGACCCTACGACCCGTCACCCGTCTCGGCCGGAACACAGCCCGACTGGTACATCGGCTTCGCGGACGGCGCGCTGCGTCTGGTTCCGCCCGGCTGGGAGTTCGTCTTCCTGGACCGCACGTGGTCCTTCAACATCCTCGTACCGCTCGTCGGCCTGGGCCTGTTCATCGTCGTGGTCTTGATCTACCCCTTCATCGAGGCGTGGATCACGGGCGACAAGCGCGAGCACCACATCGCCCAGCGTCCGCGCAACGCGGCCACGCGCACGGCGATCGGCGCCGCCGGTGTCACGTTCTACGCGGTTCTGTGGGCTGCGGCATCCTCGGACATCATCGCGACCCACTTCTACCTCACGATGGAAGGCGTCATCCACAC
>Ga0075365_10000829_pt1 | contig 12781 bp, 8 predicted proteins | sample EndMetdeltDD1765_FD_71387 | JGI IMG/M metagenome (GOLD analysis project Ga0075365, IMG submission 71387) | Populus endosphere microbial communities from Tennessee, USA - Endosphere MetaG P. deltoides DD176-5 | ecosystem: Host-associated > Plants > Roots > Endosphere | place: USA: Tennessee... | reverse complement strand
GACGAGCGCAGCGCTGATCTTCGCGATCCTCGGGTTCTTCGGTTTGGGGGCCGGCCTCGGCATGCCAGCGATGACCGACACCGTGATGGCTGCCGTGCCGGAACGCGACGCCGGCGTCGGTTCCGCGCTCAACGACGTGAGCCGCCAACTCGGCGGTGCCCTCGGCGTCGCGATCATCGGCAGCATCGTCAACAACGCGTACCGTGCGAACTTGATCGATCGTGCCGCCGACCTCGACCCAGACGCGGTGAGGGCAGCCGGCGAGGGGATCGGTGTGGCCAGTCGCGTCGCGGCGACCCTCGCGCCCGACCAGGCGCGGGAACTGACGCGCCAGGCCAACGAGGCGTTCGTGGACGCGATCACGCGCGGGTTCACGATCTCGGTGTGCGTGCTCGTCGCAGGACTGCTGGTAGCCGCGGTCATGATCCCGAAGCGCACGCGAGTGAGGCAGGCCCAAGCATCGAGCGACACAGCCGAAGGCGTGGACAGTGCCGACCTCGGCGCGCTGATGCCAGGTGGAGGCGCGGGTGAGTGACAGCCGCTCCACGTCCGAACGAGCAATCGTGATGGACGAAGACATCCTGATCATCGGTGCGACCGGCACGCTTGGCAGCAGGATCGTTCGGTCTCTCGGCAAGGTCGGCATCAAGCCGCGGGTCCTCGTGCGCACGGCGGAGAAGGCCGCCGAGCTGGTGTCGGCCGCAACGCCCGTTCTCGGCGACTTGCTCGCGCCGGCATCACTGGAGCCGGCGTTTCGACACGCCCAGCATGTTTTCGTCATCGGTCAACCGACGGCGGACATGGAAGCGCTGGAGCGCAACGCGATCGAAGCCGCGCTCGCGGCGGGCGCGCAGCGAATCGTGTACCTGTCCAACTTCACGGCCAGACCCGGAAGCGAACTGCGGCCGAACCACATCCACGGCGTCCACGAGCAGCTGGTGTCCTCACTCGGCGTCGAATGGACCGTGTTGGGACCCACTCGGTACATGACCAACTTCCCCTTCGACTGGTCGTCCGTCGTCAACGACGGCGTGCTGCTGGAGACCGGCGGCTCGGGGTTGATGACATGCATCGACCCGGATGATGTCGCCGACATCGCCGTCAAGGTCCTGACCGAGGACGGCCACGACGGGCAGACCTACCGGCTGACCTCGGAGGAGGCGTACTCCGCCGACGATCTGGCTGTGTTGCTCGCCACGTTCGTCGGGCGCGACGTCAGCGTTGTGGAGGGGGTGCCCGCCGAGGGCTACTTCGCGATGGTCGCCGAGGGCAAGTACTTTCCAACGGACACGGCGAGCAGGTTGCTCGATCGCAGGCCACGGAACTACACGGATTGGCTCCGGCGGAACGCGCCGACGATGATCAACCGCGTCTCGCGAACGTAGGCAGTCCGGCGACGCACCATCCGGGTGTCAGCGCCGACGCGGTGCCCGCCGCCGCGAGGTGACCTCCGGTGCTCGGATCGCGTGCTCGATCGAGGCGAACTCGCGGTCGAGAAGATCGCGGTCACCGAACGCGCTGGCCACCAACGCTGCACCCTGGATCCGGGCGATCAGCGACTCGGCTTCGCTCGACGGATCGGAATGCCCGAGCTCTCGGTACTGCTCCTGCGCCCAGCCCACGATCTCGCGCAGCAACACTGCCCTGCACTCGCCAACAGCTCCACCGTGCTTGACGAGCTCCGCCGTCAGCCCGCCGATCGGGCATCCGAAATCGACGACCTCGTCGGCGATCGTGGTCCAACTCGTCGCGAGGGCGCGCAGCCGCTCCTCCGGAGACGCGATCGAGTCCAATCCGGCGAGGAACTGGCGCACCTCGGCGAGGCGCGCGTCCACGACTGCTCGCAGCAGGTCGTCGCGCGTCTTGAAGTAGTAATACACGTTGCCGAGCGGAACGTCGGCGTCCGCTGCCACTTGCGCCAACGTGGTGCGCTCGATCCCCTGCCTGTGCACCAGCTTCGCTGCGCTGCCGACCAGCCGTTCGCGCTTGCCGGGACCGCGCGGTTTGGAGTCAGCCACCAGCCCGAGGCTAGCGGTGCGCGCCGATCTCGCCGTCGGTCAGAATGAGGTCATGCAGCGCCAGAGCGGGCCACACGCCCCGATCGTCGGCTTGTCCGATGAGCCGTTGCTCGGACGCGACGTGTTGCTCGACGAACTCACCGGCATGGCTCATTCAGCCGTCCACGGGCAGGGCGCGATCGTGCTGTTGACCGGCGAAGCGGGAATCGGCAAGACCAGCGTCGCCCGGACGCTCGCGCAGCGAACGCGTGGACGTCTCGCGGCTTCGTGGGGCGCGTGTGCCGCCGATCAGAGCGCACCGGCGTTTTGGCCGTGGAGTCCGCTTGTCCAGCTCGCGCAGTCAGCGTCTCTGCCGGTGACCGCTCAGGCCATCGGCGCGCCACGCCTCGAGCGGTTGACGGCGTTGCGCGACGAGGTGCGCGAGCAGGCGCTCGATCAGCCTCGCTTGCACGTCATCGAAGACATCCAATGGGCGGACGTCGCGTCGGTGCTGTTGCTGGCTCACCTCGACGCGATCGTTCGTGACGTTCCGCTGCTCGTCGTCGCCACCCTCCGCACCGGCGAGCCGATCCGGGCGCAGCTCGACGACGCCATCGAAGCGCTACGGCGAACGTCGCTGGTGCGCGACCTGGGCCCGCTCGATGACGGCGACGTGGCGGCCCTGATACGCGGGAGTGGACCGGAGCCCGATGCACAGCTCGTCGAACTGGTGCAGGCGCGAACGGGTGGCAACCCGCTGTTCGTCACCGAGGTGGTGCGGTCCGTGTCGGCGGCGCAGAACGACGACCGGCGCTTGACCGCGGTCGCAGAGGGCGTGCCTGCGCGTGTGCTCGACCTCACCCTCAACCGACTTGGAAGGCTGCCGGCGCCCGTTTCGGACGCTCTGATCACCGCCTCCGTCATCGGTGCCGAGGGGTCAGTCGTCATCTTGGCCGGCGCGGTCGACGCGGAAGTGGGATCGTTGCTCGGGCTGCTCGACCAGGCGCGCGCAGCGCACTTCCTCGATGCCGCTCCGGCAGGGCGATGGCAGTTTCGGCATGAGCTCATCCGGGATGCGGTCTACACCTCGGTCGGCGCCCGCGAGCGCGCTCGCCGCCACGCTCGGGTCGCTGAGATGCTCGCGCGCGACCCGTCGACTCCGATCACCGCTCTCGCGCGTCACTCGCTGGCGGCGCTCCCGCTCTTCGATGCCGACCGAGCGGTGGCTCTCGCGGCGCGTGCTGGCGAATCGACCATGGCGCAGCACGCCTACGAAGAAGCCGTCGGCTGGTTCACGGGTGCCCTCGAGGCCGCGCCACCGGGCACATCATCGCGTTGGCGGGCAGAGCTGTTGGTGCTGTCGGGCGAAGCCCATCGCCACATCGGGAACACCCGTGCAGCCCGTGAGTCCTTCCTGCGCGCGGCCGACCTCGCCGACGATCCGCTGCTGCTTGCCCGGGCGGCATTGGGCTACGCCGACCCGGGCGCAGACCTCGGCATTGCGTACCGCACGGATGACGCCGTGACTGCGGTGCTGCTCGACCGGGCCCTCGCCGCTCAGCCATCTCTCGACTCGATGACAGCGGTGCAGCTCGAGGCTCGGCTCGCGGCCGAGCTCTACTTCTCGGACGAGCCGGCTCGGGCTCGCGAACTCGCATACGACGCGCTGTCCCGGGCCCAGCAACTCGGCGACAGCCGCGCGCTCGGCGTCGCCACGGCCGTCGTCCACGACTCGTTCGTCGTCGGTCAATCCGCGCTCGACGAGCAGCTCGCGGGGTCGGCGCGACTCATCGATTGGGCACACGCCAGCAAGTCGGTGGCCGCGTCGCTCACCGCTCACCGCGCCCGGGTCCTCGATCTGCTCGCCGCCGGGGAGCTCGCCGCCATGGATGGCGAGATCATCGCCTTCCGCCGGCTGGCCGAGCCGCTCCGGGCTCCGGGCTACCTGTGGTGGCCCGCGCTCTGGTCAGCCATGCGAGCCCTGCTCGAAGGTCGCCACGATCTGGCGGAGGAGCGGGCGCTCACCGCGCTGCACACCGGCGAGGGACCGTTTCCGATGCTCGCGTTCTTGAACTTCTCGTTCCTCCTCTTCTTCCTTCGCCGCGAGCAGGGTCGGCTGGCCGAGATGGAGCGCGCGACTCGCGACTACGCCGCGTCGCACGCCGACGTACCCGCCCTGCGGGTGTCGCTCACGTTCCTGCTCGCGGAGCTCGGTAAGATCGACGAGGCACGAGGCGCACTCGCTGGATTCGACGCCGCCGCGCTGACGCAACTGCGCGACCGCAACTGGACCGCCTCGTGGTTCCAGCTGGCGCGCGCCGCATCGATCGTGGGGGATCGCGAGTTGGCGACGGCACTGCTCGCGAGCGACCTGCGACCGAGCGAGCGGTGCGTGCAGGTCTCGCTCGCGACGGTGTGTCTCGGCGCGACAGACCTCGCGACTGCGTGGCTGCTGCACACGGTCGGGCAACTCGACGCCGCCGACGGGTGCTACCGGTCGGCCGAGTTGCTGAACGCGCGCCTGGGTGCTCGCAGCTGGCTCGCCCAGTCGCGGGCCGACCACGCCCGACTGCTCGTCGAACGCGCCGGTCCCGGCGACCACGAAGCTGCTGCGGACCTCCTCGAGCTGGCGCAGGCCGCGGCACGAGAGATCGGGCTGGCGACGGTTGACACGAGCGAGCTCCGACCGCCAGAGGCTCGATCCGAGGCGATCTTCCGGCGCGACGGCACCGGGTGGCAGCTGACCTTCGCCGGTCGGGTTGCACGACTGTCCGACGCCAGGGGTCTACGCGATCTCGCGTACCTGCTGCGGAGGCCGGGGGAAGCCGTCTCTGTGCTCGAGCTCGACAACGATTCAGCGACGTCACGCGGGGTCGCTCGCGGTGCGCCGGCGTTCGACGAGCGGGCGCGACGCGAGATCCGTGACCGGCTTCGCGAGCTCGACGTCGAGGAGGCCGACGCCGACGCGAGCGGCGACGGCGAACGCGCCGCTCTCGCCCGCGAGCGCCGCCAGGCTCTGGCGGAGGCCGTGTCACGCGACTTCGGGCTGGGCGGCAAGGCGCGCAGGCTCGACGACCCACTTGAACGTGCCCGCAAGACCGTCTCCACCCGCGTCCGCCGTACCATTGCCAGCATCAGCCGCGTCCATCCGGACCTGGGTCGACATCTCCAACGATCGGTCGACACCGGGGCATGGTGCGCCTACCGCCCGGCCGACCCCGTCGACTGGCAGTTCTGACGCGCGTCGCGACGCGACACGGCGCGTCGCGCCACATCTCCTGAGGGCGGTGCTCACGGTGAGCACCGCAACGACCCTGGAGGTTCTTGATGTTGCTCGACGAAGCTCGTCTGGACGAGTTCATGCAGAGGTTCGCAACCGACTTCGGCGCGGCGTTGCACGCCTCGACCGTCGTGATCGGCGACAAGCTCGGGCTGTATCGGGCCCTGGCACAGCTCGGTCCGACGGACGCGGCGCACCTCGCAGCCGACACGGGCTGTGACGTTCGCCTGGTGCAAGAGTGGCTCGACGCCCAGTACGTCTCCGGCTACTGCCATCACAGTTCGCAAACCGCGATGTACTGGCTCAGTCCCGAACAGGCCGCCGTGCTCGCCGATCCCTCGAGTCCCGCGTTCCTCGTCGGGAGCATGACGATCGCCGCGTCGACCGCCAAGGACGAAGAGAAGGTGTGCGAGGCGTTCAGGACGGGCGAGGGACTCGCGTGGCACGAGCACCATCACGACCTGTTCCACGGGACGGAGCGGCTCTTCAAGCCCGCCTACTCCGCGAACTTGATCTCCCAGTGGATCCCGTCGCTGGTCGGTGTCGCCGACAAGCTGACGAACGGCGGCACGATCGCGGACCTCGGGTGCGGCCACGGGGCGTCCTCGATCCTGCTCGCCCAGGCCTTTCCCGAGGCATCGATCGCCGGCTTCGACTACCACCACGCGTCGATCGACATCGCCCGCAAGCGCGCCGCGGAAGCAGGGGTCGCCGACCGCGTGTCATTCGATGTCGCCACGGCGCAGGATTTTCCCGGACACGGCTACGACCTCGTCTGCATTTTCGACGCGCTGCACGACATGGGTGATCCGCCCGGGGCCGCGCGCCACATCCGCCAGGCACTCGCTCCGGACGGCACATGGTTGCTCGTCGAACCAATGGCGGGCGAGCACCTCGACGACAACGTCAACCCGGTCGGCCGGATCTTCTACGCCGCGTCGACGTTCATCTGCACCCCCGCCGCGCAGGCTCAACACGGCGGGTACGCGCTCGGCAACCAGGTGCCCGAGGCCACGCTCGCGGAGATCGCGGAGGCTGCCGGCTTCACCCGGTTCCGGCGGGCGACGCAGACGCCGTTCAATCGCGTCTTCGAAGCCCGCCCGTGACCAACCACCCCAACAAACCCAACCCAGCAAACCCAACCCAGCAAACCCAACCCAGCAAACCCAACCCAGCAAAGCCAGAACAGGAGCACGCCATGCACGCAATCGAGATCACCGACTTCTCCGCCCCCGACGAGGTGCGCCGGCCCGACCACACCAGGATCGATGTCGTCAAGCTCGCCGGCGGAGAAGTGGGCCGCTACACGTTTGAGCCCGGCTGGCGCTGGTCCGAGCACATCAAGCCGATCGTCGGCACTGAAACGTGCCAGACCAACCACATCGGCTACGTGGTCTCCGGGACCTTGCACGTCGAGGGTGAGGACGGCAGCAGTGGCGACCTGACCTCCGGAAGCGTCTACCACATCGCCCCCGGGCACGACGCCTGGGTGACCAGCGCCGAACCCGTGGTCGTCGTCGAGTTCCAGGGCGCTGCCACCTACGCCAAGCACTGACGTCAGGGGATCAGCGCGTAGAAGCGGTACATGTCATGCTCGATCGCGAGCACGTCGACTCGCGAGAACCCGGACTCGCTCGCGTAGCGGCGAACGGTGTCGGGGCGCATCAGTGCCCCCGTTCCGGCGGACCCGCTCTCGGACATGCCGACGGGAAGGCAGTGCAGCGAGCTCGCGCCGTACAGGAACCGTTCGAACGGCCCATCGGAGTCGGCGAACGTGTCGGCGACGCGCTCGTCCATGACGACCACGACGCCGCCGGCGCGCAGCATCACCCGACATGCCCTGAGAGCCTCGACCGGGTGGGCCATGTCGTGCAGCGCCTCGAAGATGGTGACCAGGTCGTATGCGCCGCGCTCGCCGGCGGTGGGCTCCGTCACGGCGTCGCGGACTTCGAAGCGGACCCTGTCCGCGATTCCTGCTTCGCTCGCGTTGCAGCGAGCGTCGGCCACGGAGGCGTCGTCGAGGTCGAATCCGTCGACGCGAACCCGCGGGTACGCACTGGCCAGCGAGATCGACGACCATCCGGCGCCACAGCCGATGTCCGCGATGCGCGGCCGTTCGCCAGAACGCAACCGGGCCTCGATCGCCGGCAATCCGTCTGCGATCCACGACGCAGCGAGGTTGACGAAGGACGGTCGGTTGAAGCCGGCCTGGCCGTCGCGGAAGTCGGTTCCGTATCGCGAGTAGGGGACGCCGCCGCCTGTGCGGTAGGCAGTGACGAGATCCGGCATGACCCCACCGACTCCGGCGCACGCGAGTGCGAGCGGCGCAGTGCACGCCGGGTGGTCGGATTCGAGGAGGACGGTCGCGTGTGCTGCCGGCAGCGCGAATCGGCGAAGGTCGTCGTCGGCCGCGCGGTCCGCGCACTCGACGATGCCTGCAACGGTCTGCTGTTCGAGCCATTCCCGTGCGTACCGGGGATGGATCGCGGCGTTGTCAGCCAGCTCCGCGACCGTCAGCGGGCCGTTGGCCGCGAGGGCGGCATAAGCGCCGGTGCGCAGACCGATGTAGATGGTCAGCATCTCGATGGCGCCCAGGCTGGCCTCGAACAGGCGCCCGGCAAAGCTGCCGATCGCCTCCATCGCTTCGGCGTCGGCGTCGTGGTCGGGCTGAAGTGTCAACTCGTCTGTGGTCATCGTGAGGCCTCCTTGGTCGGGGCCGAGCGGATTGCTCGGTGCCTGAAGGGCGCCAATCCCGGATTGGCATCGCCATTCCGACCCTGGCGCCTGAGCTGTCGATGCGGTGGAATGCAGACGTGCACGACGACGGACAGGACCCGTACGACCCGAGGCGGTCCATCGCCAACGTTCGTCGTGGCGTCTTCGTCGGCCGCGCCAGCCAGGTCGGCGATCTGCACGCGTTGTGGGAGTCGGCGTCGAACGGAAGCGGTCGGATCGTGGCGATCCGCGGAGACGCCGGAGTTGGCAAGACCCGTCTCGTCGGTCACGCCCTCGCGGCTCACGGCGCACTGTGGGCCCGATGCCGCGAGGCAGGGGCGCCACCGCTGTGGCCATGGGTGCAACTGGCTCGTGCTGCGGCACGAGCCGGAGTGGTCGGGTTCGAGCCGATCGCCGTCTCGTCGGCGACACCGTTCGTCGACCTCTCGCACGCCGTGCCGGCGTCCGGACACGATCGGTTCGAGCGATTCGACCAGATGGCGCAGACGCTGAGCGCCGCGACCGTCGACCAACCACTGGCGCTCGTGATCGACGACGCCCAATGGGCCGACGACGACTCGGTCGACTTGCTGAGCTTCGTCGCGGCGACGATCGTGCAGAGCTCGTTGCTCGTCGCGCTCACCATTCGCACCGGCGAGCCGTTCGCCTCGCCGGCGCTCGCCAATTTGCTCGCGATGTCCGACGTGATGACCATCGACCTTCCCGGCCTGGCGCGCGATGAGCTCGCTGCGTTGCTCGCCGAACTGCTCGACGATCGGCCGTCATTCGACGTGGTCGCCGCCGTCGACGCGTACGCCGGCGGCAACCCCTTGTTCGTGACCGAAACGGCGCGCCTGATGCGCTCGAACGGCAGAACCGGCGATGCCAACGCGTGGACGGGTGTGCTGCCCGAGGGGGTGCGCTCCGTGCTCGTTCGGCGGCTGGCCCGGCTGCCCCAGGACACGAACGAATTCGTCTGCGCGGCAGCCGTGCTCGGCACCGAATTCGACATCATGGTGCTCGCCGCGATCGCCGAGTCCGACCGTTCGACGACCCTCGACCGCGTCGACCCAGCGATCGAGGCGGGACTCCTGCTCCAGCTCGGCGACGGCCGTTATCAGTTCGCCCACGCGTTGGTGCGTGAGGCAGCGTTGAGTCGCCTACCCGTCTCAGGTCGACGGATGTACCACGGACGCGCCGCGGTGGTGCTTGCCGCGGTGCTCGGTGAGCGCGCCGCGGCCGAGATCGCCGACCACCACTTTCACGCCGACAGCCCGTCGGAGGCCAGGCGATGGTCGATCACTGCCGGGCGCCAAGCCGCTGCGGCGTCGATGCACGCTGACGCGGCAGCGTGGTTCGAACGCGCGCTCCGCTCGCGGATGACGGCCGCCGACGACCATCTCGATCTGCTCATCGAATTCGCCGCGGCGGCGGCACGCGCCGGGCGCAGCCACGACGCCGAGAACGCCTTCACCGACGCTGTCCGCCTCGCCCGCGAGGTCGGCCGCGCCGATGCGTTCGCGCGTGCGGCGCTCGGCATCGGCACAATCGGCGGAAGCTTCGAGGTGCGCGTTCTGGACGCGGGACATCAGGCCGTGCTTCGCGAGGCACTCGAACGGATGGAACCCGGCGACTCCGCGCTGCGCTCATGGCTGACCGCGCGCCTGTCCGTCGCGTCGAGCCTGGCCGGCGACTCCACGATTCGCCAGAGCCTGGCCGACGACGCCGTCGCGATGGCACGGCGGATCGAAGACGACGCCGCGCTCGCCCACGCCCTGGCCGCGTTCTGCGACAGCCGCGCGGGCCCGCAGTTCCACGACGATCGGCTCACCGCGTCGATCGACATGCTCGCGGCCGCGGTCCGGTCCGGCGACGCCGAGCTGGAGCTGCTGGCCCGCCGGTACGTGATCGTCGCGCTCATGGAGGCCGGAGACGTCACGATCGCGAGCCGCCACGTCGCCGCGTTCGCGCGGCTTGCCGATCGGCTCCGGCAGCCCCAGTTTCAATGGTTCGCGCGGCTGATGGAGGGCATGTTGGCTCACCTCCACGGCGACCTCGAATCGGCAGCCGCGCTCGCCTCGGAAGCGGCCGATCTCGGTCGGGCGGCGGGCAGCGCGAATGCCCACATGGTCGTCGAGGGAGGTCTCACCTTCGCGGTGCTGCGCGACCGCGGTGAGCTCGAACGCGCGCAAGACCTGTACCGGGAGGTGCTGTTCGCAAACCACGAGGCCAGTCGCGGCATCGACTCGACCCCGATGGCGATGATCGACTTCGCTCCGGATCCGGCAATCACCCGCCGACTGCTCGAACAGGTGCCCCCAGAAGGGCTCGTCGGCGACAACGACGCGATCTTTCTCCTCGTCGCGACGCTGACACTCGTGACGGCTGCGTACGTCGATGATCGCGAGATGGCCGAGGACTACGTCGCGCGCCTCCGCCCGCATTCGCACCGCTTCGTGCTCGATGGCTTCGCCGCGGTGTGCTACGGACCCGTCTCGGCGTTCCTCGGTCGGGCGGAGGCACTGCTCGGTGACGACGACGCGGCTCGCCGCGATTTCGAAGCCGCCCTTGCGGCGGTGACGAACATGTCTGCGCCCCTGCTCGAGGCCGACATCCGTCAGCGGCTGGACAAGCTCGGGACCGTCGCGCGCGGTGCTCGAGGTTCGACGTTCATCCGCGACGGCGAGGTCTGGCAGATCGCCCACGCCGGTGAGAGCGCCAAGTTCTCCGACGCCAAGGGTCTGCGTGATCTCGCCGTGCTGCTCGCCCAACCCGGGCGTGACGTGCACGTTTTCGATCTCGTCGGCAGCGGCGTCCAGGACGGCGGCAACGCCCTTGGGCCAGCTCTCGACGCCGCTGCGCGTCGCGCCTACGAAGACCGCATCCGAAGCCTGACCGACGACATCGAGGAAGCATCCGCGATGAACGACCTCGGGCGCGCGGAGGCGCTGGAGGACGAGCGCGACGTCCTCCTCGGGCAGCTGGCCGCTGCGCTCGGTCTGAGCGGACGCGGGCGGACCGCCGGAGCCACCTCGGCAGAGCGGGCTCGCAAGGCGGTCGGCATGCGCATCCGCGGCGCGATCGACCGGATCGACAGCGAGATGCCAACCCTTGGGCGCCACCTCCGCCACGCCGTCCACACAGGGCTGTTCTGCAGCTATCAACCCGAACACCCCGTCGACTGGACGACCTGACATCGCCAGGGCACTTCTGGCGCCCGACGGGGCATGAGCACATCGACACCTGACCTCGTCCACACCGAAACGACCCCATTGGAGACGGGATGGTCGGCGGCCACACCCGATGGGGACAACATCGTCCTCGATTCCGTCCGAGCCATGGCCGCCGGCTACGCCGAGCTGCATGCCGCGAATCGCGATCGAGTCTTCGTCTGTCCCGACGGAGAGCTGACCATGACCGACTCGGGGTCACCGTCCCCGTTCGGCAACCTCACATATCTGCTGCAGCCGCTGGACAACCGAAAGGAACTCTTGGCCGATGCCTTGGCCGGCTTCTACGGCGGCTCCGCTCATGGTCCGTTCATCGTGTTCTCGCCATGGCCGACCGGTGACCTCCGCGAGATCGGCCTGGCACCGATCGGCCATCCGCCGCTGATGGTGCGTTGGAGCCCTCACGCAGCGGCGACCACAGACCTCGCAATCCGCGAGGTCACATGCCAGACGGATCTCGACGACTTCGAGCGCACGCTCATCGAGTGCTACCCGGTCCGCGAGCTGCTGCCGTTCACCCCTGGCAGGTTCGCCCGTCCAACGATCCTCGACACGACGTGGAGGCTCTTCGTCGGCTACGCCGATGGCGCACCCGTCGCATGCGCCGCCGCGTATCCGACGACCTCGACGACGCTTGTCGAGATGGTGGCGACTCGGTCCGAGTACCGCGGTCGCGGCTACGGGGCGGCGATCACCGCAGCAGCGGCCGACTCCAACCCTGATGTCCCGGCCGTCCTCATCGCCAGCGACGCCGGCCAGGGCGTGTACGAGCGACTCGGGTTCAAGCGGATCTCGCGCTTCACCCTCTGGCTCGGCACCCGTTGAAGTCGCGCACGGGGCACTCGACCTTTGGCCAGATGGAGAACCAGCACCAGCCGTCGCCGCATCTGCCACCTTCGACACAGTCAGATCCGGGGCTGCGCGGGAGGCGATTCATTCTTTGTCGACCACGACATCAGCGCTGGCGACCAGATCGAGCACCGTCCCGGACTGATCGGCGACGGCAGCATTCTTGTTTGCCACGCTCGCCGGCATGTTCATCACACCATTTCCAGCGACATTGGTATCCGCGATCGCGGCCGTCACCGTCAAGGTCAACAGCCGATCCACAGCCAAACCATCATCGGACAACACACACGTCGAGGTCACGACCGCGGCGCAACTCAGGTTGAACGTGTCCCCATCACCATCGAGCAACACAAACACCGCGGACGTCCCCAACGCATCCTGCATGTCCTCACTGAACGTCAGCCGAAGCACATCACCCGAATCGAAACGATTCTGAAGACCCAGATCCGTCAACACGCGTGCGTCAACCATCGTCGGATCAGTTATCGGCATCGTGGTTGAGGTGGAGGTCGTTGACGGAGCGGATGACGTGCTCGGTGATGTGGTGGTGGTCGCGGCGGACGTTGAAGTTGTCGTCGTGGTGGAGGTTGCCGCCGGGAAGTAGCCGTTGACGTCAACCAGGACATCGGTCGCGGCCTGCGTGAACACGCACACCCTGCCACCCACGCCAACCTTGGAGATCACCGCGTTCGGGATCGTCTCATCGACCA
>Ga0075365_10000828_pt1 | contig 12784 bp, 11 predicted proteins | sample EndMetdeltDD1765_FD_71387 | JGI IMG/M metagenome (GOLD analysis project Ga0075365, IMG submission 71387) | Populus endosphere microbial communities from Tennessee, USA - Endosphere MetaG P. deltoides DD176-5 | ecosystem: Host-associated > Plants > Roots > Endosphere | place: USA: Tennessee... | reverse complement strand
CAAGTCGGAGATCCTGGAGCGCGCCCTGAAGCGGTACCTGGCGAACGAGAGCGGCGATCCACCGACGGACCTGTTGGTCCTGCGGCAAGAAGCGAACAGCCGGTCGCTGCGCCGCCTCGAGCGCGACCTCGCCATAGCACCCGAGTTGCTAGCGACATTCGTGCGCTACTTCTTGACGATTGCGCCGCCGCTGCCCGAGACCGAGCACGCGGCGGCGCGGGCGCTCGGTCAACTCCGGTTCGACCAGGTGATCGAGGATATCGCCAGACGCCTTCGCACCGATCGAAGCCTGATCGCGCGGGTGGCAGCGATCTTGAGCGAGATCGCGCAAGACACGAATTCAGGCGGCCAGCAACTGGATGCTGAGCATGCGTCATCGACGATCAACGCGGACCCACGAGCTCCGAGCACAGATCGTAGGGATGAGTGACTTGTTCGAGTACGCTCGGCGTCGAGCGCGGCAACCGACCTACGATGAATTCTGGAGCTTGAAGACCGTCGACGCCACCGGCAAGGTCACCGCAGGCCGGCGCATTCTGCGCTGATTGAGGAACTCCTGGCGTGCGAGGTGGCGGCTCGATCCGCACGGCGGCAAGTTCCGTGTTGGATGGAAGAACGGCCAGGGCAAATGAAACCGTCCGCTCGGAAATCGCCCATGTTCTACCATGAAGGTCAGATAGAATGGCTCCGCAAAAGGGTCGCTGCCGAGCACGGCTTCCATCTCTACAAGCGCTATTCGGAAAAGCACGCTGCAGACGCGATTGGCTGCGACTACTCGACCCTGAAGCGCAAACGCCGCGCCGGACTACTGCCGTTCGTCGATCTCGGCGGCGGCTCGGTGGGCTACATGGGCTACAACATCGCTGACATCATTCTGTTCGGCGTAAGGGCCAAGGAAATCGAAGGTGAGCATTTGAGCAGCGGGACCGACTCATGGCCAGATACACCAAGCGAGACTACCAGGTCGGCGACTGGTGGCTCGGACAGCGCGACGGATCGGCCGCCTACTATGCCATCCGCTACAACCCCTCCAAGCAAAGCAATGAGCGCGTTAGCCTTGGCACGTCGGAGCTTGAGGTAGCCAAGCAGAAGCTCACCGAGCTTCACCTGCAAACGCGCACGGTCGGGCAGGAGAAGCCGGAAGAGGCTTCGCTCGCCGATGTGCTTCGCCGCTACTGGGAGCAGCACGGCTCGAAGGTGCGCAGCGCCAAGAGCAACCGCCATTGCATCAACGTATGGCTCGACCACTGGCAAGATGCGAATGTCGGCGATCTTAGCGTCAAGCGCCAGGAGGAATTCCACAAGTGGATGCGGGCGCGTGGCTACACGCCCGCCGCCATCATGCGCGTCTTGAACATCGGCAAGGCGGCGCTGAACCGCGCTCATCGAAGGGGTGAGCTCAACAGCGCCACCCATATCCTGACCGTGCCGGCCGGCGCAGGCAGACCGATGGGACGCCCGATCGATGTGCCCGACATGCAGGGCATCTATGCCCACGCGGTTCCGCACGTGCAGGCCTTCATGCTGTGGGCGCTCGGAACTGGCGCCCGGCCGGAAGCTATTCTCGAACTTCACTCCCGGCAGGTCGACTTCGACCATGGCCTGATCCACCTCAACCCTCCCGAGCGCGAGCAAGTGCGCAAGAAGTACCGGCCGGTTGTGCGGCTACCGGACGCACTTTGGGAGACTTTCGAGGGGTGGGCGGTCGCCTATGACGGCGATCCGATCAGAAGCATCAAGAACGGGTTGTGGCGGGCCTGCGACCGGGCAGGGGTGAAGCGCTGCTCACCCTACTCGTTCCGGCACACGGCGGCCCGCTGGATGCGCAAGATGGGCGTTCCGCCTTGGGAGGTTGCCGCCCAGTTGGGACATAGTGTAGGTAAGGAGTACGCCGTCACCGAGCGGTACGCCTTCTACAGTCCCGACTACCTTTCCGGGGCTGTTCAGGCGCTTGATGGGCTGATAAGGCTCGTCGTCGTCGGGCCAGTTGCGGGCCAGTCGAGCGAAAAGAGTGAGCAAAGCCGCAGTAGCTCAGGGGTAGAGCAACGCATTCGTAATGCGTGGGTCGGGGGTTCAATTCCCTCCTGCGGCACCAGCACCCTCAACGGCTTAAGCTGCAACACTGCAGGGGTGCATCGGTCCAGATGTACCCAATTTGCCGATCCGCCATCCACATCGCAATGAACCGGAGCGGCCCGCCGGCTGGCGCACGCAAGGCTCGCTCGAAGTTCGATGCCCTCATCGACTTTCGTCCGCCTATCCGAACCAACCACGAGATCAAGCCTCGATCATCATCCGGCCTGCATCCAATTTGACGCCGCACGCGCCCTTTGCGCCCGCATCCGTGCAGACCGTGGGAAACACTCTCAGGCTTCGTGGAGCATTGGTCGCACAGCAGGAAGCTGGCATGGAAGTTGCGGGACATACTAGGGTGTTCCGGGGGCGCTTCGTCGCAAACTTCGATCATCGTTGCGATTTGCGGTGCCACCTGGAGACCGCGCAGCCTGGCTTGCTCACAAGATTTGAGCAGTGGGTGAGTAGGATTTGGGCGCTCGGGGCTTCGCGATGCGGATGGCTTTTTGGAAGAAGAGAGTCGACGGGGATCAGGCTCAGAAGATGGAATCCGCTTTCGACGCGAGTAGTGTCCTTTTGCCGATGGGGATCGCGCAACAAGGGCAGCCCTCAACACCACCCAAGTCGCTGTCATCGGCAACAACCGGCCCGGCCAGCGCTCCGGACTCGACCGCTTCGCATATCGACCAGATGCTGCTCGACATCTACGAGCGCGCGCAGCCGTTGCAGGAGGGGCAACTCGCTGATTACATTCCAGAGCTCGCGAACGTCCCGCCCAACTCGTTTGGCATAGCCCTCGCGACCACCAAGGGAAAGGTGCACTCGATCGGCGATGCCGACCTCGAGTTCACGATCCAGTCGACCTCCAAAGCGTTGACCTACTGCATGGCGCTCGAGCTGTGCGGCCGCAAAGAGGTCCTGGCCTGTGTCGGCGTCGAACCAAGCGGCGATCCGTTCAACGCCATCGAGTTCAGCCCCATAACGCGTCGGCCCTACAATCCGATGGTGAACGCCGGGGCCATCGCCATTTCGGGGATGCTGCGGGACGCACTGGGCGCGGAGGCCGCATTCAACCTCGTCCTCGAGAGGTTTTCGCAGGCTGCAGGCCGACCGCTTCGGCTGAATGAGGCCGTGTATCGCTCCGAAACCCTGACCGGTCACCGCAATCGGGCCATTGCGCACTTGCTCCTGAGTGCGGGCGCGCTGAAGGAGCCGGTTGAGCCGGCGCTCGATCTCTACTTCAAGCAATGCTCGATCATGGCGACCCCGACCGACCTTGCCGTGATCGGCGCGACGATTGCGAACCTCGGCGTGCATCCTGTCACGGGGGAGCACGTTTTCGACATCGATGCCGTGCGCGACACGCAATCCGTCATGTTCTCTTGCGGCATGTACGACTACTCGGGCGGCTGGACCTACGAGGTCGGCATTCCCGCGAAAAGCGGCGTCGGCGGTGGGATCCTCGGTGTTGTCAATCGCCAGCTGGGTATCGGCACCTATTCCCCGCGCCTCGATAGCAATGGCAACTCGCTGCGAGGCATCGCAACATTCAAGATGATGTCCAGCATCCTGGGCCTCCACGCATTCGACCTGACCAACACCGGGTCCGCCTTCGTCAGCTCCTTCTTCGAGCCGGGCGCCGCGTAGGGATTTCTGTCTAGTGTCTAGTGTGATGATCGAGAAATTCGCCAGAGTTCGAGGCATGCTTCGGAGCGAATTTTTCGATCTGAATCACACTAGTAAGTTTATGACTCTGGTGTCCCTTATGATTCCGAAGTTCGCTCCCGAGCCCGCAGCGAACATCGGCGAACTTCGGAGTCGGGACACTAGTGCGGTTCGGTGTTACAAAACTGTCGCATATGTTGAGTAGGCCTTGGCGCGGACTAGGCAAGGAAACCTGAGGTAAGGCATGCGTTTGGAACAGGTAATGGCGCCAGGTGACGTTCTGGTCGTGAAGCTTACGGGGGCGCTCGACATTGCCGGTGCCGGCGAGATCGACATGCCGTTCAGCGTCATATCAGGCAAGTATGACAAGGTGGCCGTGAACCTTGCCGGCGTGAGCTTCTTGGCTTCGATCGGCATCCGCGTTCTCGTGAAGGCAGCGCGCACCATCGGCCGGAGAAGCGGGCGCTTCGTCGTATTCAGTCCGACGGAGGAGGCGCGCAAGGTCCTGCGCTCGACTGGCATCGACGCCATTATTCCTGTCGTCGCGGACGAGAAGGCCGCGATCGCCGAGTGCAGTAAATGATCTTGGCGGATCAGATCCGCCTTGCTCCTACTGCTGCTGAGGTCTCCCGGCTCAATACGTGGTTTGACCAGAAGTGTGCCGAGCGCGGCATCGACAAGACACTGGCGGCCGATCTGAAGCTCTGCATCAATGAGGTTCTTGCGAACCTGATCAGTTACGGCTTCAAGAACACCGCCAAACCGTGGATGGTGGTCAAGATCCGTCTTCAGCCCGGCTATGCAAGCGCAAAAATCATCGATAACGGCGCGTATTTCGATCTCCGAAGCTGGGAACTGCCCAAAAATCGCGATCTGATGGCAGGCGAGCCTGGCGGATTTGGCATCGCGCTGATCAGGGAGCGCGCCAGAAAGATCAGCTATTCGCGTTTCTGGGGACGCAACCGCCTCAAGATCGTCTGCAAAACCGCTAACCCTTGAACCGCATCGCGACGCAGGTGATGTCGTCGGACTGCTCGGTTCCTTCCGAGAAGCGGCCGACCTCATCTGTGAGCGATTGCACGACATCCATGGCGCTCGCGTATGGCCGCCGCGTCACGGATCCCTGTATGCGCTCAGAGCTGAAAACGCGGCCATCGATATTGAAGGCCTCGGTGATGCCGTCGGTCAGCAGCAGCATGGTATCGCCCGGGTCGAGTGTGCGCGTTGCCGTCGGGTATTGCGCCGTCTCGATAAGGCCGATGGCCGGTCCCATATAGCCCAGCGGTTCGCATGCGCCGGAAGCGGTCAGCAGTACGACTTCGTCATGCCCCCCGCTCGAGTAGGCGAGGCTGCCCGTTTCCAGGTCGAGCACGGCGAAGAATATCGTGACGAACATGCCCTCGGTATTGTCGCGTGACAGGATGGCATTGACCTTCGACAGAACAAGCCCAGGCTCGTCTCCTTCGAAGGCGACGGTGCGAAGCACGGTTCGCGAGACGCTCATGAACAGAGCCGCCGGAACGCCCTTGCCGGACACGTCGCCGACGGCGAGGGCAAGCTTGCGGTCATCGATGAGAAAATAGTCGTAGAAGTCGCCGCCCACGGCTTTGGCCGGCTTCATGATGGCGAAGATCTCGAACTTGCTCCCGAAGGGTCCGGTGGGAGCCTCTTTGGGAAGGAACGTGCGCTGGATCTCAGCGGCAGCTTCCATCTCCCGAGCGATGCGCTGCAGCGTTTCCCGGCCGCGGTTGCGCTCGCTCTCCGCATCGTAATAGAGGTATCCAGTCCCCAGAACATACGCGGCCGAACTGGTGATGATCGGAAATACCGCATCCAGCAGGATGCCCCGCGAGAACGCCCATAAGCTGCCCAACGAGAACAAGCAGACGGTGGCAAAGCCAATTGCCGCCGAGACGCGCGCGCCCCAAAGATAGACCATCAAGCCCAACAGAAGGGCCGAGACGACGGTGAGAACAATCTCCATTCCCACGGCGTAGTCGGGCCGAACGAGAAGGCGCTTGGAAAGGAGTTGCTCGAGAGCTTGCGCGTTGATCTCGACACCAGAAATGATGGGATCGAGCGGGGTCGCCCGCAGATCGAGGAGACCGGGCGCACTCGTGCCGATGATCGCAATCCGACCATCGAGATCGCTTTTTGCGGTCTTGCCCTGCAGCACGTCGGCCGCCGAGATCGAGCGCTTTGGATCGTGCCGCGAGAACCACAGCCAGATCTGGCCGTCACGATCCGTCGGAATGATGGTGTCGCCGACGGCAACCGTCGTGATGCCGCGATTGCCGGCGAAGCCGCCATCGCCAGCTGAGCGCACGCGTAGTGTCTTGGCGCCGTTGAAGACGCGCAGGCCCTCCGTCACGAGCGATGGGTAGAGCCTGCCCGATATGGCGACCACTGTCGGAATACGCCGCAGGATCTGGTCATGGTCCGGAAACCAGTTGAGCACACCAATCCCTGCGGCCGATGCTTCGAAGGCCGGCAGGTTGCCCGATGCGCCCGGAAAGCTCCGGCCGAAATCACCGACGTTTTCGCCGATCGTTGCGAACGACGCTTTGATCTTTGGCAGAGGGCCGCCGGCCTGCGAGGTGCCGATAATGCCGAGCACCGTGGGATGCGCGGCAATGGCCTTGGCAAACGTATCGTCAGCCGTCTCAGCACCGCTGAGCTTGCTCAGAAACGGCTTGAGCTCCGGAGAATTGCGTACCGTTTGTGGCAGATGATCGAGCGGCCCGGCGGTGGCATCGGGAAAGACCATGTCGAAGACGACGACGCGCACGCCTGATGCAAATAGACTGTCGATCAGTTGGGCGAGAAGGTCGCGCCGCCAGGGCCAGTTGCCGAACGCCTTTATCGAGCGTTCGTCGATGTCGACGATCCGAACCGGGTAGCTGGCGTCGGGGGTGCGCGGCAGAGTTTGCTGAAGGATGTCGAACCCGAGCAGGCGCAGGCGGGCCATGAATCCCGGATCGGCCTGGCGGACCGCAACGCATGCCAGAACAACGCCGCATATGATCAACCAATAGGCAGTTCTGACATTCAGCCGGCGCTTCCCGGGCAGCCCCTCGTGCAGCATGCGCTAGTGTCCCGATTTCGAAGTTCGCCGGCGCTCGACGCCAAGTTTGGGAGCGAACTTCGAAATCATAAGGGACACTAGAATCATGCATTTGCTAGTGTGATTCAGATCGAGAAGTTCGCTCCGAACCAAGCCGCGAACTCCGGCGAATTTCTCGATCATCACACTGGTAAGACACCCGTGGAAAATACCCAAGCCACATGATACACATCGCCCACCGTGTGGGGAACGTAAACTTCGGAACATCGCCATGCAATTTGGGGTCGGGCCTGGTGCGCAGCGCAGCAGGGCGTGTTGGTTTGTGCTGTCTGCGGTGTTGTCCGCATTTTCCGTCAGCGGAGCCTGGGCAGCTGATGCCGCACCGGAGATCGGCACTGCGGTTCTGATCAAGCGGGAGGTTGTCGCAACGCTCGGCGACGCTCGGCGCGACCTTAGCGAAGGCGGAAGAGTGCACCGCGACGAGTATCTGGAAACCGGCGACGAAGCGCAGGCGGAACTCAAGCTCGATGATCAGACGAAGCTCGCGCTTGGGCCCAATGCGGGCTTGAAGCTCGACGAGTTCGTCATCGGCAAATCGGGCGGAGTGACGACGATCGGTGTCAACTTTGCCAAAGGCACGTTCCGCTTCATAACCGGTTCGCAGAAAAAGGACGCCTACACGATCAACACGCCTTCCGCGACCATCGGCGTGCGAGGCACCGTGTTCGACGTCTATGTCGACGGTTCCGGCGACACCCTTGTTCTGCTGCATGAGGGTGAAGTCGACATTTGCTCCACGACCAGGACGTGCCGGCGTCACAACTCGGTGGGACGCATCATTCATGCGACAAGGGCCGGAATTCTCTCAGCCCCGCTCAAATTCACCGAAGGCCTGATCCCGGGCGTCACGAACGTGGGAACCGTGTTCCCCTTCGTGGGGAAAGCGCTGCGTATTGATCCTGTCAGGCGATTGAGGGCGGCAGCGATAGTTGAGCAGCCCATAGCCAAGACCGGCGGCGCTATCACGAAGGGTGCGCAGGATATTGGGCGCACCGTCCGCAAAGCTCTGCCTTTCTAGTGAATGCAGATTTCGGGGGCATTGCGCGGAAATCAGAGTGCTCCGCCGGCCCTGGCGCTCGATCGGCCTGGCTGGGTAATCACAACGTGTCAGCGGGAGGACGGGCGCTCCTGGCGACTGGCGTGTCGCGGGTTGTGGGGAACAGCAGGCGGACAGTCGTGCCGACGCCTTCCTCGCTTTCGAGGTGCAGTTCGCCGGCGCTCTGCTGCACGAAGCCGAGCACCTGGCTGAGGCCCAAGCCACTACCTGCTTCCTTGGTCGTGAAGAAGGGGTCGAGGGCGCGCTCCAGGACATCGCGAGGCATGCCGACCCCGTTGTCGCGGATCACGATCTCGGCCCACGGCTCGGCTTGAGAATTCGCCCGGCGCAGCTTGCCATGGCGCGCCGGGCGCGTCGTCTTGCGCAGCTCCAACACGATGCGGCCGCCGTCCGGCAGAGCCTCCCGACAATTCAGCACGACGTTCAGGAGTGCCGCCTCGAGGTGGGCTGGATCTATCAGGCATGTTGCCGTATCACGCAGATCGAGATCGAGTTGCACCCGTGGTCCCGCCGCCTGCCTCAAGATCGGCGTGAATCCGGAAAGCAACTCGCGCAGATCGACGGGCGTGGGCCGCAGCTCTTGACGCCGGGCAAAGGCCAGCAACCGGTCAATCATGCCGTATGCGCTCTTGAGCGTGCGATCGGCGTCGGCCATGAGGCTCACGGCATCCGGTTGATTGGCCAGCGATGGCCGCAGCAGAGTGAGGGTCGATTGGATGATCCTGATCGTATTCCCAAAGTCGTGCGCAATTCCCCCCGCGATCCGTCCAAGCGTCTCTAGCCTCTGTGACCCCGCAACTCTGGCTTTCTCGCGTTCTTCGCGCACGTGGGACCGGCGCAAGAGAGCACTGGAGACCGCGATCAGCAACAACACCAGGGTGCTGCCGCCCGCGACCACACGGGCATATTGAAGCCAAGCCTGGAGCACGGTGCGTTCGGCCAAGCCCGCGACTACAATGATTGGTGCGCCGGCGAGAGCTTGAGCACCGATGACGCGCGGGGTGCCGTCGACCGCGCTATTCGTCCGATAGACGCGCCAGCTGCCGGACGGCGGAGGAGACTGGAATAGCTCGACCGTCGCGAAGGTCTTTCCGATCAGCTCCTCGATGTTCGGCGTTCGCGCAAGGAGCGTTCCATCCTTCAGGAATAGCGATATGGCCCCCTCATCGCCGACCTCGAGACTTGCAAAGAAGCGCTCGAAATAGCGCGGCTCGACCGCAGCGACCGCAACGCCTGCAAAGCTGCCATCGGCGTTGCTGAGCCTGCGGCTGACGCTGATGAACCAGACGTCGACCGATCGGCTTCGCAACGGATGGCCGATGTACAAGCCGGCATCAGGAGGATTGCGATGCACCTCGAAGTATGGGCGATCCGCGAGCGACACATTCGGTGTGCTGGGATAGTCGGTGTCGTGAATGAGAAATCCATCCGGCCCGATGACGAAGAGTGCGCGGACAAACGGCAGGGCTGCCAGTCGCCTCTTCAAGGTCGCCTGCAGGCGTGGATCGTTGGCGGGTGTCTCCGGCGCCACGGCCAGCGCGTCGCGCATTCCTATCAGGGTCAAATCGATCGCCTGAACGGTGCGTTCCATCTGTTCGGCGAGCAAGTGTATGAGGTTCTCGGCTTCCCGCTCCCCCTCTCTCAGTGCCTGGTGATAGCTGCGCCACAACTCGACGCCTGCGAGCAATGCCAGCCCAACGGCCAGCATCGTGGGCAGAATGAAATACGAACTCGAGCGCGACAATCCAGCCATGCGCCAAAGTCCCCCGCAGACGCATTCGCGCCCGCGCCCATGGCAGCTCTAACTTGACTGATCCCCCCGCAGGCACCCAGTCGATGGCAATCCACAGTGTAATCCCTATCGCAGGACTGCGACGGGCAGGCCGCACTATACGTCACCCGCATCGGCATCGCACGACCAATTCTCAGCCCTCTACGAGATTGGTGCGAACAGCGTAGCGAATGAGATCTGCCGTCGTTTTCAGGTTGAGCTTTCGCAGCGCAGCGGCCCGATGGGCCTCGACGGTCTTGGCACTGACGCGGAGTGCATCCGCCATCTCCTTGTTGGTCTTGCCCTCGGCGATCAATTGGACGACGGATTTTTCGCGGTGCGAAAGAATAGGCGCGATCCCCGACTGTGACTTGAGGAAAGACTCGATCAACGTCTCGGATACCTTGCCGGTAAAGAACGGCTTGTGCTGCAGGAGGGCCTGCACCGCCGCCATCAGATAGTCGTCGGTGTCCGACTTCAGGAGAAATCCACGCGCGCCCGCTTCCAGAGCGTCGAGAAGAATTTCGTCGCTGTTGTGCATGGTGAAGAACAGGATCTCCGTGGCCGGCAGGTGATGCCTGATCTGGCGAGCCGCCTCGATGCCATTCAGCTGCGGCAGTCCGTAGTCGATGATGGCGAGGTCCGGCTTGGTGCGGAATGCGGCCGTCACAGCGTCGCGCCCATCGCGGGCCTCGGCAACGACCTGCCAGTCCGCGCGAGATTCCAGGACTGCGCGCAGACCGCGGCGCACTACATCATGATCGTCAGCGATGAGGATTGCAGCCATCGTTCGCGTCTGACGTCTCGAGGACGACGTAAGCGTTCGACCAACCGTGTCGCACGCCACATCAAAACCGCGCCACTATAGCGAGGCCATCCGACCGTGCGAAGACGGCACAGCGCACGGATCTCGAGTTACCAACGCTCGAGCGGGTATGCGCGCGTTGCCTCGATGCGGGCATAGGGTTTGCCGCGTGCACAATTAGGATATGTCCCACTCCCCTCCTTCCGCATCCGCACTAGGTTTTCTGGAATGCTCTGTGCTGCGCATGACTAGGGAGATGCGCCCGACTTCGTACGTCCATCATCGATAAAGGCGACGATCATGCTTGCAAATCCCGAGCTCGCGCGGGCCCCGCTCTACCTCCAGGTTTGCGAGCTGTTGTCCCGCCGTATTGCCGACGGCACGTGGAAGCCGCGCTCGGCACTGCCGAACGAAGGCGACCTCGCGCGCGAGCTGGGCGTCAGTCCGGGCACGGTCCGCAAGGCGCTCGACAAGATGCAAGCCGACCGACTGGTGGTGCGCCGGCAGGGGCGAGGAACGTTCGTCGTCGACCAGGCATCGATAGCCAATCGGTTCGATGGACTCCGGCAGAAAGGGGGAGGCCGCATGGCTTGGCAGCCGGAACTACTGAAGCTCGACTTGGGAGCATCCACCGCGCTCGAGCAGCAACGACTGGACATAGGACCGAAAGATTCCGTGCTTAGAGTGCGCCGCCTTTGGAAGCGCGAGGCACGGCCGCTAATGCTCGAAGACGCCAGGGTCGCGGCTTCCCGTTTGCCTGGGTTCGAGATCGATGGAACCGAAGATTGCAGCATCTCGGAGATGGCGCAGAGACATGGCGTACACCTGGCGCAAGCCGTTGAGCGGGTCGACCTGCTAAAGGCGACACCCGAGGCCGCGCGCGCACTTCTGGTGCAGCCAGCGGCAATCCTCATGCGGCTGGATCGGGTGATCTCTGCAGCGGCTGGCCACCCGATCGAATGGCGGGTTGCCTTATTTCACATCCAGGACGAGCACTACCTCACCGAGATAGACTGACAGGGACGACGACTAGCTCGGCTTGAACTGGCTGCCTTGTGCGCCAGGCCGTGTCGGATCGCTACCGTCCCGGTCGTGGCCGCCAACGCTTGGCTGTTTGGTCAGCTGGTTGGTGCTCGGGTTGGTTGCCGGAGGCAGGCCGTCACCCCAGGAGCGTGGTTTGTCGGGGGTTTCCGGCGAGCTGTGAAACGTTCCGCTGCTCACCGGAGAAGAACCAGGCAGGCTTTGCGCCGCCGCGGCCAATGTGCTGCAGAGGAGCACTGCTCCCGCAAGTCGCCATGTGCCGATCATCTTCCTACTCCTGTCGAATTCACCCACTGCGTTGGACATAAGCAGGTGTGACGCGGTTTTCCAGCTCGGGGGCGCATCGTTGCCAGCTTCGCCGGCGCCGAGTGCCAGGCAGAGGGCTTCTACTCCCAGCCCAAGACGGCTAAGATGCGCGCCCGATCGGCGCTCGTCACTGCTGCGGATTTCACTGCCTTGCCTGGTGCGCCCTGATTGACGGGCTTACGCCCAGGCCCTTTCGACAAAAGAGGGAGGACTGCGAATGACTGCATCGTCTCGGCTGCGCATCGGCGTGCTTGGCGCGGCCAACATTGCGCGCATGTTCTGCACGTCGGTTGCCCCGTCCAGCGCGGTGGTGGTGAGCGCCGTCGCCAGCCGCACCAAGGACAAGGCGGAAGCCTTTGCGCGCGAACTGCGCATCCCGCGGGCGCTCGGCAGCTACGAGGAGATGCTCAAGGACCCCGATCTCGACGCGATCTACATCCCTCTGCCCAACAGCATGCATGCCGAATGGGCGATCCGCGCCGCCGAGGCCGGCAAGCACGTGCTGTGCGAGAAGCCGATGGCCATGACCGCGGCCGAGACGAAGTCGATGTTCGAGGCCGCGCGGCGTAACAAGGTCATTCTTCGCGAAGGTTATCCCTACATGGCCCAGCCGCAGACGGCGACCTTGCGGCGCTGGCTGAAGGAGGGGGCGATCGGCAAGGTGCGGCTGATCCGCTCCAGCTTCGGCGTGTATTTCGACGATCCGACCAATATCCGCCTCAGCCCGACGCTGGGTGGCGGCGCATTGTTCGACGCGGGCAGCTATGCGGTGAGCCTGGTGCGACTGGTCGCCAACGAACGGCCGACGCGGGTGCACGCGGCGGCCGAGCGTGCTGCCAACGGCGTGGATATGACCACGGTGGCGACGCTGGCTTTCCAGAGCGGGCTGCTCGCGCAGGTGTCGTGCACCTTCGCCACGGGATATCACCGCCACGCGCTGAT
>Ga0075365_10000827_pt1 | contig 12788 bp, 8 predicted proteins | sample EndMetdeltDD1765_FD_71387 | JGI IMG/M metagenome (GOLD analysis project Ga0075365, IMG submission 71387) | Populus endosphere microbial communities from Tennessee, USA - Endosphere MetaG P. deltoides DD176-5 | ecosystem: Host-associated > Plants > Roots > Endosphere | place: USA: Tennessee... | reverse complement strand
GTTGCGCTCCAGCCGAACGGGGCGTTCACCTTCACGCCCGCCGCGGGTTTCACCGGAACCGATGCTTTCACCTATCGGACGAACGACGGCCACGCCGACTCCAACGTCGCGGTCGTCTCGGTCTCGATCGCGGCAACGCCGTTGACCGCAACCGACACGACGGCCGGCGATTTCGGCGCGGGGACGCCAGACGGGCAGACCTACGTCGCAGAGACAGGCAACGGCGAAGTGATCCTGCGTCCGGCCGCGGGCAGCGAGCTCTCGGGCACGACCCTGCCGGCCGATTGGTCGACGGGCGTCTGGAATCCGGCCGGCACCGTGGCGCTCTCGGGCGGCAGGCTCAGCGCTGACGGGGCGTGGGCCGGCACGACGGCGACCTATCAGGCCGATCGCTCGCTCGAGTTCGTCGCGACGTTCACCGGCGCGCCGTATCAGCACGTCGGCTTCGGCGAAACGTTCGACACGGCGCCGTGGGCGATCGTCAGCACGTCGGCCGGCGGCGGCCTGTTCGCGCGCACCTGGTCGGGCGCGACGCCGTCCGACACGCCGCTCCCGGGCGCGCTCCTCGGCTCGCCGCATCGTTTCCGCATCGACTGGACGGCGACGGGCGTCACCTACTCGGTCGACGGGACAATCGTCGCGACTCACGCGATCGCCATCGCCACGCCGATGCGGCCGCTCGTCAGCGACTACACACCGGACGACGGCGCGCTGACCGTCGACTGGATTCGGGTCAGTCCGTACGCGTCCTCGTCGACGTTCCTGTCGCGCGTGGTCGACGCGTCGACATTCGCGAACTGGGGCGCGCTGTCGTGGACGGCGCAGATCCCGACAGGAACCAGCGTCGCGTTTTCGGCCCGTCATGGCGAGACGGCGGTACCCGATGCGACGTGGACCGCCTTCGCACCGATCGCCGCCTCGGGCGGCACGATCGGCGGCAGCTCGCGTTATGTCCAGTACCGGATCGATCTCGCGTCGAGCCAGCCGGACGCGACCCCGTCTGTCGAGCAGGTGTCGATCGCCTACTCGGGATTCACGCCCAACCAGACGCCTGTTGCCGCGGGCGACAGTTTCATCGGCGATCGCGACGTCCCGCTGATCGTCGGCGCGCCCGGCGTCCTCGCCAACGACAGCGACGCAAACGGCGACACGCTCGCGGCGGTACTGGTGGGCGGACCAGCGCATGGTACCGTCGCGCTTCAGGCCAACGGCGGGTTCACCTATACCCCGGCGGCCGGTTTCTCCGGCAGCGACGCGTTCACCTACACGGCGAACGATGGGACCGACAGCTCGGCGGCGGCAACCGTCTCGATCGTGATCGGCGGGACACCGTTTACCGAGATCGACACCACGGCCGCCGATTTCAGCGCGGGAGCGCCGGACGCCAACGCCTACATCGCCCAGACCGCCGACGGCGAAGTCACGCTCCGCCCGGCGGCAGGCAGTGAGTTCTCGGGCGCGGAGCTGGCGGCAGACTGGACGAGCGGCGCCTGGAACCCGGGTGGAGCCGTGACGCCGGCCGGCGGCACGCTGACCGCTGACGGCGGGTGGGCCGGACCGGTCGCCACCTATCCGGCGGAGCGTTCGCTCGAGTTCGTCGCGACGTTCACGGGCGCGCCGTGGCAGCACGCCGGCTTCGGCCAGACGTTCGAGACCGGACCGTGGGCCTTCATCAGCACGTTTGCGGGCGGCGGCCTGTTCGCGCGCACGCGCGTTGGCGAGACGACCATCGACACGCCGCTGTCGAGCACGCTGCTCGAATCGGCCCACCGGTTCCGCATCGACTGGACGGCGACGAACGTGACCTACACGGTCGACGGCACGGTGGTGGCCACGCACGCCCTGGCCATCGACGCCCCGATGCGGCCGCTCGTCAGCGACTTCACGCCGAACGACGGCGCGCTGACCGTGGACTGGATTCGCATGAGTCCGTACGCCGCCTCGGCGACGTTCCTGTCGCGCGTGGTCGACGCCGGAACCGTAGCGAACTGGGGCGCGCTGGCGTGGACGGCGGAGGTCCCGCCGGGAACCGGCCTCGCCTTGTCGGCGCGGCGCGGCAGCACGCCGGCTCCCGACGCGACGTGGACCGCCTTCGCGCCGATCGCGGCCTCGGGCGCCGCGGTGGGCGGAAGCTCGAGATATCTGCAATACCGCGTCGAGTTGACGACGGGCAGTCCCGCTGTGACGCCGTCGATCACACAGGTCACGATCGGGGGCTCGCGGTTCTAAGCCTGGACATCACGGCCACGGGCACCTACGGCGTGAGCGTGAGCCGATCCGATCCGGTGGCCCTGATCACATCGCCCGCAAAGCGCGGATCGGGTCCACTCGCATGGCGCGGCGCGCCGGGAAATAGCAGGCGGCCGTGGCGACAACCGTCAGCAGGAGCGAGACCGCCAGGAACGTCAACGGATCGCTGGCGGTCACGCCGAACAGCAGGCTCGACCCCGCGCGCCCGAGCCACGTGGCGCCCACGAGCCCAAGCGCAAGACCGGCCAGGCTCAGTTTCAGTCCTTCGCCGATGATCATCCGGAAGATGTCGCCGGCGCGGGCACCGATCGCCATGCGCAAGCCGATCTCCTGGGTGCGCATCGCGATCGAGTACTGGATCAGTCCGTAGATCCCGACAGCGGCCATCAGCAGCGCGACGGCGGAGAAGCCGGCCAGGAGCGACGTCTGGAAGCGGCGCTGCGTGAGGTAGGTTCCGAGCTGCTGGTCCAGCGGCGCCACTCCATAAATCGGCGCGTTCGCCTCGACGCGGCGCACGGCCGCGCGAAGCGCTCCGGCCATCGCCAGCGGATCCTCCGACGAGGTTCGTATCAAGAGCGCCACATTGCGCGAAGGAGGATTCTGCGCGAGCGACACGAAAATCTGCGGCAGCGCGTCGCGCTCCAGCCCCTGACGCCGCATGTCGCCGACCACGCCGACCACCGTGTACCACGGGCCGCCGGAATCCCGCGAGCCAAACGCAAACCGTCGGCCGAGTGGATCGCGCCCCGGCCACGAACGGCGAGCCATCGCGTCGTTGACGATCGCGACCCGCGGAGCCTCCAGCCGATCGTCGATCGAAAAGAAGCGGCCGCGGAGCAGCGGCGTTCCAAGCGTGCTGAAGAAATCCGCGCTCACCTCGTCCCGGGCGAGCCGCAGACGCTCGGAGACGGGTCCCTCGGCCGCTTCGATCGTGAGGACCTGTTCCCTGGGGTTGCCCGTGAACAGATCGTCGATGGTGCCGGCGCTCTCCACTCCCGGTACCGCCTGAATCTGCTCGAGGATGCGGTGGTACAGGTCGGCCCGTCGCGCGGGATCGGTCAGGGTCGCCGGGCTGGAGACCTCCATCACGAGGACGCGCGCAGTCCGGAATCCCGGATCGACCCCGGTCACGTGCCACCAGCTGCGGACGAGCAGGCCGGCGCCGACGAGGAGGACGATCGCCAGGGCGAACTCCGCGACCACGAGGGCGCGGCGGATTCGACGAGTGGAGGTTCCGCCCGAGACACTTCGGCCGCTCTCTTCGCCGGACGGACGCAGGTCGCGGCGCAAGGTGGTCATCGCCGGCGCCAGCCCGACCAGGATGCCGGCCAGCAGAGAGGTGGCCAGGGCCCAGCCGAGAGCGCGCAGGTCGAGACCGACTTCATTGAGACGCGGCAGGTTGTCGGGACCGAAGGTCCGAATCAGGCGAAGGCCCCACACGGCGAGCAACGTGCCGGTCAATCCCGAGACGGCGGCGAGCAGCACGCTTTCGGTGAGCAGCTGCCGCACGATCCGTCCGGCGTTCGCGCCAAGCGCCGCGCGAACGGCCATCTCGCGCGCGCGCGCGGTGCCGCGCGCCAGCGACAGGCTCGTCACATTGGCGGCGGCGATGAGGAACACGCAGAACACGGCGCCGCCGAGCATCCATAACGCCAGGCGCGTCTGCGGTCCGACGATGTAGCGGCTCAACGGAATGACGGCGATGCCCTGGTTGCGCGCGACCGCCGGCAGCTGTTCGTCGAGACGCCGGGCGACGGCGCTCATCTCCGCCTGGGCCTGCGCGAACGTGGCGCCAGGCTGAAGTCTTCCGATGACGAACCAGGTCTGCCCGCCGCGGACGGTGCGGTGAGTGGTGTGCGGCAGCCACACGTCCGCGTCGATACGCGCGACGTTGAAGTCGGCGGGCAGCACGCCGACGATCCGGGCCGGCTCGCCGTTGACGACGAGGGTCGCGCCGAGCGCCTCGCCCGCGCCGCCGAATCGCGCCTGCCAGAAGCGATGACTGATGAGGACCAGCCGCTGCGCCTGCTCGGCTTCTTCGGCCGAAAAGCTGCGCCCCAGGACGGGCCGGACGCCAAGGAGCGACAGCAGGTTGGGTGACGTGCTGGCGCCGGCGATCTGCTCGACCCCGTCCGCGCCGGTCAGCACCGTGGACACCGTATCGAACGTCGCCATGTCCGCGAAGGTCCGGCTCTGACCGCGCCACTGCTCGACGTCCCACAACGCCGATCGGCCCTCGCGAAGGCTCTGCGCCGGATCCTCGGTCCAGACCATCGCCAATTGATCCGGGGACCGATACGGGAGGGGCCGGAGCAGCACGGCGTTCAGCACGCTGAACATGGCGGTGTTGGTGCCAATCGCCAGCGCCAGTGTGGCGGCCGCGGTCAGGGTGAAGGCCGGGCTCCTGCGCAGCGTGCGAAGCGCATAGCGCACGTCGCGCGGCACTTCCTCCAGCCACATGAATGACCGCTGCTCCCGATACACCTCTCTGGCCTGCGGCACGCCGCCGAAACTGCGCAGGGCGGCGCGGCGCGCCTCCTCCGGAGCCAGACCCCGCCGGAGGTAGTCGTCTGTCGCTTCCGCCAGATGGCTGGCGATCTCGTCGTCGATCTCGCGATCGCTCTGGCGGGAACCTACGACGCCCCACAGGCGCGACAGCCAGATCCGCACGCGGGTCATGAGGAACCTTCCGAGATTTTCAGAAAGCGCTCGACGATGCCCGCGGCACGCTGCCACTGCGCTTCCTCCTGGCGCAGCTGCTTGCGGCCGGTCCGCGTCAGGGCGTAGATCCTCACGCGCCGCCCGCTCTCGGATGTGCCCCACTTGGACGAAATCCATCCCATCTGCTCGAGCTTGAGCAGCGCCGGGTACAAGGTGCCCTGGTTGAGCGCGAGTTGGTCGCCGCTGATCTGTTCGATGCGCCGCGCGATCAGGTAACCGTGCAGCGGACCGAGGGCTTCCAGGGTCTTGACCACCATCAGGCCGAGCGTGCCGTAGAGGACGTCACTGCGGTCGGGCGTCATATGTTGGAAGGCTACACCTGTAGCTGTGGGCAGTCAACTGGTGTGGGGCGGGCGCCGCCGCGAGCGGGGCCGTCCATCTATCGCGTTTCGGCGTCCATCTCCGCCTTGACGGCGGCGATGAACGCCTGGCGCGCCTGGCCTGCCGCGCGGTCCGTCGGCTGTTCGGCCGCGCTGTTGATCACGATGACGAGGCGGCGCGCGGGGTCGATGTGCAGCGTCTGCCCGTAGATGCCGCGTCCCTCGAAGGTGCCGCCGTCGCGGGTCCACCACTGATAGCCGTAACCCGAGCCGGCGCCGGTCGGCACCTGGCTGCGCGTCGCCTCGGCGAGCCAGGTATCGGGCACGATCGGTGTGCCGCCGACGCGCGCGCCGTCGAGGATGAACTGCCCGAACCGGCCGTAGTCGCGCAGCGTCGCCGCGAGACAGCAGCCGCCCTGCTCGTGGCCGACGTCGTCGATCATCCACTCGGCGTCGCGTTCCATGCCGTAGGCGCGCCAGATCTTTTCCGAGAGGTACTCGGCCAGCGGCTTCCCCGTCGCCTCCGCCACGAGCACGCCGACCAGGTTCGTCTCCGACGTCTTGTAGACCCACTTGGTCCCCGGCGGCGCCTCGCGCGGCAGCTTCCGCACGTAGCTCACCGTCATGTCGAACCCCGGTTCGGCGGGCTGGGCGTACATCCGCGCGACGTCCGAGTTCAGATCGGTGTAGTCCTCGTTCCACTTCACGCCGGAGGTCATGGTCAGCAACTGGCGGACGGTCACCCCCTCGTAGGCGCTGCCCTTCAGGCCCTTGATGTAGCGTGTGACGTCGTCGTCCAGGCTCCGGATGTAGCCATCCTTCATCGCCGCGCCGACCAGCGTCGAGGTGATCGATTTGGCCACGGAAAACGAATTCCAGCGCGTCGTGGGACCGTGCGGAGCCGCATACCGTTCGAACCGTATCCTGCCGTCGTGCAGCACGAGGACGCCGCGGACGCGCTGAACGGCCATGAACTGGTCGAGGTACTGCGCGCGCGGGCCGCCAGTTTCGAACGCCGCAAGCGGACGGCCGCGGTCGAGCGCGTGGACGCGCGGCCCCGCCTTCACGGTGCGGGTCAGGAAGAACGAATCCAGCGCGGCGATGTAGCGCTCGCGCAGCGCGGGAGACCAGGTCAGAATGGCCGCGGCCTTCGACGCCGGCTCGCGCGCCGGTGCGGCCTGCTGAGCTCCGACCGCGGCGGCCGCCACCAGCAGGGCTGCGGCCACGATCTGGAGTCTGCGAACGTGATGAAGGGAGCGCATCATTGAAGCAGCGGAACTTGCGAACACCGGCAAACCGAATGACGAAAACGGTGCGTCTACTGGAGAGCATCTCATAACCGCCCTGGCAGTCGCGAGCGAGCGGATGGCGTCTCGACTGGAGCCACATCCGCCAGCATCATGTCCTGCCGTGCGGGCGGCGGGTAGTGGTCGCCAAAGGCAGTGGCGACGTTGAAGGTGCCGGCCGACGCGGACGCGACGGCCCGGCTGCGAAGGGTTTTCCGGGGTATCGCACTCTAAGTCCTCATGGTGTTGCTCGTCACGCTCGCCGTTGCCCTGGCCCTCCCGCCGCAGGCCGCTCAGACCCGGCCGTATGCGGGGCGGCCCGTCGCCGAGGTTCTGCAGGAACTGCAGAGGCCCGAACTGAGGATCATCTTCAGTACCGACCTGGTCGGGCCGGCCATGCGTGTGCTGGCCGAACCGAAGAGCACCAATCCGATCGAGATCGCTCGCGCGATCCTGGAGCCGCACGGCCTCACGGTCCGGCCGGGACCACGTGGCGCGCTGCTCGTGGTCGCGCTGCCGCGCAAGGCCCCGCCGGCGGCGCGGCGACAGCCCCCGGCGGCGCCGGCAGGCACGCCGCAGCCAAAGACCGAGTCCCAAAAACCCGAAAACGCACTTCGGATTGAAGAACAGGTCAATGTCATCGATCGGCTGGGCGAAACGAAGGATGCTCCGTCGACCTACACGTTGACGTCGACCGCGATTCGTGAGACCGCCGGCGCGTTCGAAAATGTCTTTCACACGCTGCAGCTCATGCCCGGCGTCGTCGCCACCAACGACGAGGACGGCAAGATGGCCGTGCGCGGCGGCGGACCCGAGCACAATCTGATCCTGCTGGACGGGGTTCCGCTTCACAATCCCTTCCGCTTCGGCGGCTTCACGTCGACGTTCCTGAACCCGGCGATCGCGTCGAACGTCACGCTGGATGCCTCGGGCCTCGACGCGCGCCACGGCGGACGGCTGTCGTCGGTCACGGCGCTCGAAACGCGCGACGGCAGCCGCACCCGCCGGCTTGGCGTGTCCGGATCGGTGGGCCTGACGACTGGCGACCTCCTCGTCGAAGGCCGGCTGCCCGGGACCGATTCGGGAGCGTGGTGGGCCACGGCGCGAGGCAGCTACTACCGCGCCGTGCTCGATCGGCTGTCGGACGAGAGGGTGCCGGGGTTTGCTGACTTTCAAGCCAAGGTCAGCCTGCAGCCGTCCGAACGCACGCGGCTGTCGCTCTTCGCGCTGGCCGGCCGCGAAACGATGACGTCGTTCAGCACCGACGAGACCGGCGGCAAGCACCCGATCGACGAAATGAAGGGGATCAACCGCCTGGCGATGGCGAACCTGACGTGGAATCCCACACCCCGTCTCGTGACGACCACCACCCCCTCGGTCTACCTGAACGACGAGCACCGCGCCGAGAACGAGGGGATTGCCGTACCCATGTCCTTCGACCGCGTCCTGCGCGTGCACGACTACGCGCTGCGCCAGCGCGCGCTCTTTGCCTTGTCGCCGCGCCACACGCTCGACGGCGGCGCCGAACTGCGCCGGATCCGCACCGGCTGGCGCATGCAGGGCATCATGCAGGATTTCACGCGCGGCCTGGGGCCGACGACGCTCGGCGAGGGGATCGACTACTCGGCCGGGCCAGTCGACACGTCGCTGACGAGGACGCAGGCGGGGCTGTGGCTGCAGGATCGGGTATCGCTCGGCTCCCGCGTCACGCTCGACCCGGGCGTGCGCCTCGACTGGAACTCGTTCACGGGCGAGGCCGCCTGGCAGCCGCGACTGCGGGCGACCGTCCGGGCGGGCCAGGCCACGCTGTGGGCGGGGTTCGCGGCGCAGGTGCAGACGCCGTCGCACGAAGGGCTTCAAGGAACGGACTACTTTCACATCACGCCGGCGGACGGATCGCGGCTCCGCAACGAGCGATCGCGGCAGGCCGTCGCCGGCGTCGAGTCACCGTTGGCGGCCGGATTCGATCTTCGCGTCGAGGCCTACGCGCGCCGCTTCGATCATCTGCTCGTCCAGCGCCTCGAGACCGCGGAGGAACGGGCGACACGGCTGCTCCCGTACCTGATTCCGCCCGACATGCCGCCCGACGACGTGCTGCTCGAACGCCGTCCGACGATCTATCCGGAGAGTACCGGACGCGGGAGCGCGAAGGGCGTCGAGACGCTGCTGCAGCGCCGCGCCGGACGGGCCACCGGCTGGTTCTCGTACACGTTCAGCCGGTCGACGCGCGATCTGTACGGATTCACCGTGCCGTTCGACTACGACCGCCCGCACGCGCTGAAGGCGGTCGGCGCGTATCACCCGTGGCGCCACATCCGTTTCTCGGGTACGTGGCAGTACGCGTCGGGCCTGCCGGCGACGCCGGTGCAACCGGAGGTCGGGTTCTTCCGCGCGTTGATGGCCGGCGGCATCGTCGATCCGTTCTATCGCGCGTACCGCGATACCGACGGCCGGCTGCCGATGATCCCCGGCTTCTTCATGCGGCGGCTCGGGCAGCGCAATGCCGCGCGCCTGAACGGGTACTCGCGGACGGACGTGCGCATCACCTACGCCACGCTCGGGCGCTGGGAGTTCTACGGCGAAGTCATCAACCTGTTCAACGAACGAAACTACGTGCAGCGCCTGAAGCTGGAGACGCCCGGATTGCTGGGCGGCCCGGTCGACTATTCGGAGAACGTCCGCGCGCAATTCGAGCGCATGCCGACGTTCGGCATTCGAGTCGCCTTCTGAGCCCTGTGGAATCCGACCTGCGCCTCGTGCGGCGGATGCTGGACGGCGAGGAGTCCGCCTTCGAGGCGTTCTTCGAGGCCACGTATCCGGTCCTCTACCGCTTCGCGCTGGTCCGCCTCGGTTTCGATCGCGACGCCGCGGGCGACGTCGCGCAGGCGGCCATCTGCAAGGCCATCGGCAAGCTTCGCACCTTCCGCGGCGAGGCGGCGCTCCTCACCTGGCTGTGCACCTTCTGCCGGCACGAGCTGTACGCCTTTCACCGGCGCAATCCGGGACGCCTGGAAGTGGAGCTGACCGAGGACGACCCGGAGATCCGCGCGGCGCTCGAGTCGCTGCGCGGCTCGCTGGCCGAGGATCTCGACACGCGCCTCGACCACCAGACGGCCGCGTCGATCGTCCAGCGCGTGCTGGATCACTTGCCGCCGCGCTACGCCGCCGCGCTGGAGTGGAAGTACATCGACGAGCTCTCCGTGCAGGACATCGCCGGACGGCTGGGGCTCGGGCTGAAGGCGGCCGAATCGCTGCTGACCCGCGCCCGGCGCGCCTTCCGCGACGCGTTCCATGCGGCCGCGCCGGCGTGGCCCGTGGGAACGGACGGGAGAACGAAGCTGTGACACACACCCGCGATTCGGAACCGCCGCCGGAGCCCCGTGCCGATCGGATCGGCCAGCTGGTCAAGCTGGCGGGCCGGCGTCCTGTCCCCGATCCCGCCCAATGGGCGCACGCCCACGAGGCCGCCCGTCTCGAGTGGACGCGTATCGTCGAACGCCGCCCCTGGCGCGTCACGTTCTGGCGGCTCGCGACAGCCGCGATCGCCCTGGCCGGGCTCGGCACGGTCGCCTGGCTGGCACTGCGTCATCCCTCGGCTCCCATCGCGCGTCCCGAGATCGCGACGTTCGACGCGGTGACCGGGCCGCTGCTCGTGATCGACAGCCGCGGGGCGTCACGGTCGGTGACGGCCGCGGGTGAGCGCATCCGCGCCGGCGATCGCCTCGAAACGGCCGCCGAGACCCGCGCCGCCCTCAGGATGCCGGGCGGCATATCGGTCCGGCTCGATCGCGACACGTCGGCCGTCGTCGAGAGCGAGAACCGGTTGATCCTGCAGCGCGGCGCGGCCTACGTCGACGCGGCACCGGGTTCGGGCGGCGCCGCGCTTCACATCGCCACGTCACTCGGCGTGGTCCAGCACACGGGCACGCAGTTCGAGGTGCGGCTCGACGCGGCAGGCTTGCAGGTGCGCGTGCGCGAGGGATCCGTCGCCGTCGACGCCTCGGGACAACGGTGGACTTCACAGGCCGGCGAGCTCCTCGTGCTGACGCGCGGCCGCCCAGCCGAGCGGCGTTCGGTCGCGACGTCCGGGCCGGAGTGGAGTTGGGTCAGCGACGTCACGCCGCCATTCCGCCTCGAAGGGGCGACCGCGTCGGCGTTCCTGCACTGGATCGCGCGCGAGCAGGGCTGGACCCTCGAAATCGACGATCCGTCGCTCCGGGCGCGCATCGACCGGGTGGGGCTCCACGGATCGATTGAGGGGTTCACGGCCGACGAGGCCCTGGCCGCCGTGCTCCCGACCTGCGGCCTGGCCTCTCGCCGCCAGGGCAACCGGCTGATCGTCAGCGCGGCGCCGTAGACACAGCCCGTCGAAAAGAGCGCCATACGGAACCTTCCCGGCGTTCGCGCGTATTTCAACTGCAATGCAGTTCAAATGGCGGCCGCGGTGAATCTCGGCGAGTTCGAACAGCTGATCCTTCTGGCGATCCTCCGGCTCCGCGACGACGCGTACGGCGTGACGATCCGCGCGGAACTGGCCGAGCGCACGGGACGCCAGGTCGCGCCTGGCGCGATGTACACCGCCCTGGAGCGTCTCGAGAGCAAAGGCCTGATCACGTCACGCATGACCGATCCGACACCACTGCGAGGCGGCCGCGCGAAACGCCAGGTCACCGTGACGGCGGCGGGGCGCGAGGCGCTCACCCGCGCCGTGCAGGCCTACGACCGACTGCTCGACGGCCTTGACCTGGTGCGAGGTAAACATGCGTGACATCTCGGTCGATCGACTGCTCTCGCTGTTTACCTCTTCGGACAGGGCCGAGGCCATCGCCGGCGACCTGGCCGAGGAACGTGAGCAGCACGGAGGACGGTGGTTCTGGCTGCACGTCGCGCGAGTCACGCTCGCGCTGTGGCGCAACGCCGTGAGCGACGCGCCGCTCGTCGTGCTCCTGGTCGCGATGGCGGGCTGCGCGCTCTTCGCGGCGCCGGCCTTCGGAGGGATCGCGTCCGTTTATCTCTTTCCTTTTCCGAGCGGTTCGCCGGTGGGCCGGGTCGCGTTGGCGCTCTTCTGGTGGGGTGGCGCGCTCTTGACCGGCGTCTCACTTCTCAGCATTTCGCCGCAGCGCGGCATGGCGGCGTGCGCGACGCTCGCCGTGGTCGCCGAGGCGCTGCTGATTGGTTGCGGCGCGGACCTGACCGGCCTCCTCATACCGGCGTGGCTCCTCGCGGGCGCCGGTTTCGCTCGCCGGCGGGCGATCGGCGGCGGCATTCATGCTGTGGAGCACGAACGATGACTGCCGCCGGGCTCGACGTGAAACTGGGCATCCGCTTGATGCGCAAGTCCTGGGGCCTGACGCTGGTCGGCGGCGTGGCGATGGCGGTCACGATCGGCCTCGGCACGTCGATCGTCACCATCTGGAACACCGTTACCGCGACCACACTGCCGCTCCCCGATGGCGACCGGATCGTGGCGCTGCAAACGATCGACACCGTCACGCAGCAGATCCACAGCGACAGCTCACTGCAGGATCTCAGGCAGTGGCGTGAGCGTCTACGGTCGGTGACCGGCGTCAGCGCGACGCGCCGGGTACAGCGCACGCTCGCCACTCCGGATGGCGTCGCCGGTCCGATCCCGGTCGGCGAGATGACGGCCTCCGCGTTCCGGCTGCTGCGCGTGCTCCCGCTCCTGGGCCGGCCACTGCTCGACGACGATGAACGCGGCAGAGCGAACGTGGCCGTGATCGGTTTTCGTGTCTGGCGAGAAGGGTTCTCGTCGGACCCCGCGGTCGTTGGACGCCGGCTGCGGCTCGACGAGGTGGACTACACCGTCGTCGGCGTCATGCCGGAAGCGTTCGCGTTCCCCGTCAGCCAACAGATCTGGGTGCCGCTGCGAACCAATCCGCTGGACTATCCGGGAAGCCAGTCTCCCGGTGTTTTCGTCTTTGCCCGGCTCGCTCCGGGCTCCACGCTGGCGAGCGCGCAGGCGGAGGTGGCGGCCATCGGGCTCCTGCCGCAGACGCGGATGACGGCGCCGGCCGCCGCGTCACTCCGGCCCCGCGTGGTCCCGTACGTCGCCGGCGTGTTGAGTCTCGACGCCAGCAGACGCTGGATCGGCGGCATGGTCCTGTTGCTCGCCGCGCTGCTGCTCCTGCCCCCGTGCGCCAACATCGGGATCCTGGTCTATGCGCGGGCGGTCACGCGGCGGGAAGAGTTC
>Ga0075365_10000826_pt1 | contig 12791 bp, 10 predicted proteins | sample EndMetdeltDD1765_FD_71387 | JGI IMG/M metagenome (GOLD analysis project Ga0075365, IMG submission 71387) | Populus endosphere microbial communities from Tennessee, USA - Endosphere MetaG P. deltoides DD176-5 | ecosystem: Host-associated > Plants > Roots > Endosphere | place: USA: Tennessee... | reverse complement strand
AGATGTTCGACGACTTCGACCACCGCCGCGGCGTCGAATCCACTGAGCCGGCTGTCGCGATACATCAGCGAGCCGTGCATCAGGCGCAGGCGTTCGCGTTGCTTCGGCGCCAGCCGATCGAGCTTGAGGCGGGATTCCGCCAGATCGAGGACCCGGCCGGAGACATCCATGCCGACGATCTCGGCGAACTGGTGATCGGCCAGGAGGCGGCGCAGGAGCTTGCCTTCGCCGCAGCCGAGATCAAGGACGCGCGACGCGCCGGAAGCCTTCAAGGCCTCGAACACCGCGTCGAGCCGGCGTTCGTGCAGACTGATCGTCCGCTCGATCGACGCTTCCTGCTCGTCCTTGTGCGCGGCGGCGGCCTCCTCTTCGGGCTGTTCCTCCGTCGTCAGCCGGGCGATGGCGTCACGAACGAGCCCGCGCTGATGCACGAGATAGCGCGAGACGATGGCATCGCGCGACGGATGGCGATCGAGCCAGCCCTCGCCATGACGAAGGAGCTTCTCGATCTCGTCGTCTCCAACCCAGTAGTGCTTCTGATCGTCGAGAACCGGGATCAGGACGTACAGGTGCGTCAGCAGGTCGCTCAACCGGCATATCGCGCGGAGCGTCACGGTGAACAACCTGCTCGGACCAAGGGCCGGCATGCTCTCGTCGAGCTCGTGACGGGTCGCTTCGACCGCGTAGCCGAGAGGCTCGAACAGCGCCCGGAGGAACGCTTCGCCGCCCCGGCAGGGGACAGCGGCAAGCCGTGCCTCCAGCGGCAGCTCGGAGGCCGCCAGTTCGGGTTTCCGCTCGCACCGGCCGCCGAGCGCGGAATTGAACCAGCGCGACAGCACGACGGAGAGCAGCGACGATGCAACGTACGGCCGATCGTTGACGTACTGGTCCTCGGCGCCGCTCTTGCCGCCGCGCCCGCGGACCATGCCAACCGGATCGACGTCGAGCAGGACGGCCGCCGAACAGGCCTCTTCAGTCGCCTCCGGATAGAAGACCGTGGCGTTGCCAAACGGGAACTCCCGCGTGTGCACGTGGCCTGGGTGCTTGTGCAGGAGAAATCCGAGATCGGTAGCCGGGTGATGGGTCGTTCGGATGGTCAGGAGCATGTGAGCGTCGCGTCGCCCGTCCAGTATCGGTCAAAAATCGCGACGACGCCGCCCTGACTGCGGATTTGTTTCGAGGACGTCGAGCGGTGACGAAAGCGGCGCCACCGTCGGCTGCTGGAAACGTGCCCGCAGGCGGCCGCTACTGCAGCGCGGCCTGCGTCGCCTTGACGAGCGTCCGGCCGGTCAGCGTCGTGTAGTAGACGCTCGACGCGCCCGTCGCCGAGCTGACGTTGTCGACGCTGATGCCGCCCGTCCCGCCGGTCGCGGCGAGGACGACGTTGTTGATCGTGGCCGCGGTCGGAAAGCCGCCGGTGACGTCGATCGAGCGAATGCAGCCGCCGGTGATCGCCGCCGTGCAGCGGTTGGAGACGCTGACGAACAGGAACTGCTTGCCCAGCGTCGAGTTGTAGAACGCCGTCACCGGCGACGCGCTGATGCCGGACGTGTTCGTCGTCAGGGCCAGGGGCCCGAACGAGTAGCTCGCGTTCATTCTGAACGACGCGTTGAAGCCGATGCCGTAGAGGGCCGGCAGCCGGTTCGCGGTGCCGTTGTTGCCGGCCACGTAGAGCAGGGCCGACGGGTCGCCGTTGTAGTAGTCCTCGTCGAAGTCGCCCATCAGCGGCGAGTAGGTCGTCGACGGCAGGCCGACGCTGACCGTCACCTGGCTGGCCGCGCTCAGATTGGTGTCGGCCTGCGCCACGACCGACGCGGTCCCGTTGCCGTTCGACGAGAACGCGTAGACCTTCTGATTGGTCATGTCGACGAGCACCGGTGCCGCGACCGTCAGTCCCGGAGCGAAGTAGAACTTGTTGGTCACCGCCACGGCCGGCACGACCGAGTCGTCGACGTAGTTGATGCCGCCGTTGTCGGAGTCGGTGAAGAACACGTGCCGCGAGATGGGATCGAACACGGGCGTCGAGAGGCTCGCGGCGGCTCCGCCCAGTCCGGTCGAGACCGGCCAGCCGGTTCCCGCCCCGGTCACTTCCGTCGGCGTGCCGCGGAACACCCCGGTGAACTTGTGCACGACGTTGTCGTTGGTCGTGACGTAGGCCACGTCGGTGTCGTACTCGACGTACGGGGCAGTCGACGTGCCCGCCGACAGCAGCAGCTTGACGTCGACGGCGGTGTTGCCCGACCCGGGCGTCGCGGCCGCCGCCGCGCTCGTCCCGTTGCCGGTTCCGGTCGCCCACTTGAGCACATGGAAGTAGGCGTTGGTGCCGGTCTCGCTGAACGCCACCTTGGTGCCGTCGAGCGAGAGCTGGATGTAGGAGTTGATGACGCCGGGGCCGATGTTGTAGGCGAACATCACCTTGGGCGCCGTGCCCGAGCAGAGTCCGTTACCGGCCGGCATGTTGTAGAGGCTGTTGAGGCCGATCAGGTTGGCCTGCGTCGCCGCGCCGGCGACGTTCACGCCGGTGACCACGAAGTCGTTGGTGCAGCTGGGCGCCGCGTTGACGTCGAACACGTACTTGGCCGGCTGCGAGATGGTCCCGCCGCTCCCGTTGTTGAGCGAGAAGCTCCAATCGCGCGCGGCGACGAGGTCGTCGGCCGGGTTCGGCACGACGTCGCTGCCGCGGTCGTACCACTTGAGCGGGCGCCGGGCGTGGCGGCGCAGATACTGCTGCCAGAACCGCGTGTTGCCGCTGACTTGCGAGACCAGCCGCGTCGGCACGACCTCCGACGAGATCAGCTGACGCTCCGTGAAGTCGCGGACCATCGGGACACGCTGGCGCCGGCCGGTTCTGTCGGTCGCCGCGGCGGTCCAGTCCCACCTCATGCGCACGCGGGTCTCGCCGCCCGCCGCCGTGGCGGGACGCTCCATGGTCGCGGGCACGAGCCAGAGCAGGGCGCAGACCCCGCTCACCTTGATCGCCCGGACCAGTGAAGAACCCGTGAACCTCATGAAGTAAGATCCTTGAACACTCTAATGTCTTGTATTGTCAGTTAAAGTCATTGTGTGCAGAGCAAGAGAGATGCCCGGGCGAGCAAAGGACGAAACCGCCGGAAAACGTGGGACTTCTCGCACGGGGGCGCGGTCGGCAGCGGCGATTCGGTGATGCGGCGTGTTTCAGCCGAGGTACAGCGTGCTCTATTTCGGAACAGTCAGCGCAGAACCGTGGCCGGTTCTACCGCGTCGGACCGGCGGGAATTCGATGACGGCTGGCGGCACCCAATCCGGCTACGCTAGTCGAACCATGGGTATGGCAGGCGCCGACACGGCACGTCGTGCCAGGGAACGAAGCCGCCGGGCACGCGATCGGCAGCTCGCGTATCAGGAAGAGAAGGCGGAGCGCGCACGCGGGCGCGAGGCCGACTACATCCGGGACATGCGCGCGAAATCGGCCGCCGTCCGCGCCGTCCTCGAGCAGGTCCGTCCGATTCCGCCCGACGCGCGAGTCCTCGAGGTCGGGTCCGGCGCGCACGGCCTGGTGTTCTTCTTCGGATCGTCTCGCGCCACCGGATGCGATCCGCTGGCGCGCGAGTACGCGGACCTCTTTCCGGCCTGGCAACGCCGTGTCGCGACGCTGTCGGCCGAAGGCGAATCGCTGCCGTTCCCCGACGCGGTTTTCGACGTCGTCCTCTGTGACAACGTCGTCGATCACGCGCTCGACCCGGGCCGAATCGTATCGGAGCTGGCCAGGGTGCTGTCGCCCGGCGGCCTGTTGTTCTTCACCGTCAACGTCCACCATCGGGTGTACGAGTGGGCGGCACGCGCCGTGGGCGTGCTGGAGGACGCCGGCGTCAAGGTGCCGATCGCGGCCTTTGCCGATCACACCGTGCACCTGACGCCCGACGCCGCACGCGCGCTGTTCGCCGGGCTGCCGCTCGACATCGTCGAGACGAACTGCGAGCGGCGGTCACGACGCGGCAGCCGGCCGCGCCGAGCGACGGACGTCATCACGGCGCTGTTCTTCAAGAATGCGCTGTTTCATCTGGTTGCAGTACGGACGCCGTCGCCGGCGACAGCTCGAGCGGACGCCGGCGCCGCTCGGGATTCGAGATTCTTGTCATGTTGATTGCCATCACCGTATCGGCCGTCCTGGGTCTCGCGGCGGCCGGCCAGGGCCCGGTCCTGGCGCGTTGTCGGGAATCCTCAGCCGCGCACCGGCAGGCGGCGACGCGGCTGGCACAGCTCGACGAGCGCATCGAGCGCCTGAGGGATCCGGATCCGGTCGCCGATGTCGTCAAGGAGCTCCACGGCCTGCTCGAGACCGAGTGCTTTCGGCCCGCAGCGGAAGCGGCACGCGTGCCGACGCCCGATACAGCCGTGTCGCTGAAGGAGTGGTGGAACCATGGCGGGGGCGCCGGCTGGCTCGCGAGCTTCCTCGAACTGCCGCGCCTTGGTTTGGTGAAGGACCTGAAACCTCACGTCGTCGTACCGGCCGACGTCCGCAAGACACTCGATCTCGATGCGCATCGCGATCATCCGCTGGCATCCCTGCTGTGTTCGGCAAACGACCCGGCGTGCGGTGCCGAGACGCGAGGCTGGAAGCTGCGGGCCGACGCGTACTTCGACGCCTATCGGGCGCTCGGCCGCGATCTCGGCGGGGCGGCGGACGACCAACGCCGTCCGCCCAGCGTGACGGACGTCTCACGCGCCTGCACGGCGAAGGCGGCCAGAGTGAGCGCAGCGCAGCGCTACCGTCAGTGGCGCGCGTGCATCGACGCCGATCGCCCCAAGCGCGTCGCGCTGCCGCTTGGTGAATTCAAGGCGCCGGCGACAGGCTGGCTGATCGTCCAGGGACGTCGCGGCCACTACGGCTTCTGCGACACGACGCGGGCCTACCACCTCGCGACCGGCGCGGCGTTCCTCCACGAGAGCTGCTCGAACCTCGCGTTGAAGCGCGGCGGTGATGTGGATGTCGACGCGACGAACAAGGCGCGAGTGGAACGCGTGATGGCGGGCACGGTCTCCGTGGATGGCATCAGGGAGGCCCTGTGGATGATGCTGCTTCGCGGTGAAGCGGAAGAGGTGCAGATGACGGCGGAGCACTATCCGCTTCCCGCCGGCGTGACGCCGCGGCTCGCCTTGCCGATGCCCGAGGACGGCTCCATCCATTCCGGGGGCTGGGTCACCACTGGACAGACCTCCCTGACGTGGCGCTGGGTTCCGGACGCCGGCGCGGCGCTGATCGGAGAACTGACCTGGCCGGACTCGTCCGACGCCGCGGAGAGCCACGCGGCCTCGCTGCTCGCCGTCTCAGAGGAGGGCTTCGTCGAAGGGTGCGCCGCCGCGCCTGTGCCGGCGCCGTCCGCGCTGACGTCAGGCAAGAGCACAAACCTGAACGACGTTTCGGCCGATGCCGTCAGCGAGATCGATCGGGAGATCCAGAAAGCGTTCGAGCGATGGAGGGTGTTGCCGCCATGCCGCGCCGGCGGACGATGAGTGCGGGCGGCGGACGCCCTGCGTGCGCGCTCGAGCGTGGCTATACTAACCAGCGACGTTTCACGGTCGTTTCTCCAGGAGGCAGGTCAATGAAGGTGTTGAATGGTGCGGTCGTCGCGCTCACGCTCGTCGTCGCCGCAACCGCTCTGGCGGGCGCGCAGGGTTACGACAAGAAGACGACCGAGAAGATGCTCGGCGACGGCGCCAAGAAGCTGGCATCGGCGGACCAGGCGGAACGTGAGCAGGGCATCGGCTTCATCCTGGGCTACATCACCTGCAGCTACCGCGCGCAGTATCAGCCGCTGGTCGTGAAGGCGCTGAAAGATACCAGCCCCAAGGTCCGCAGCATCGCGCTGCAGACGCTCGAGAAGGTGGCCGCCAAGGACGCCATCCCGGACATCGCGGTCCTGCTCGAGGATCCCGTCAAGGACGTCCAGGAGCGCGCCGCGTTCGCTCTCGGCACGATCGGCGATCCGAGCGCCGAGCCCTTCCTGAAGAAGGTGCGCGACAACGCGCGGGCGCAGAAGAAGACCATGATGGCCGACACGATGCAGGAAGGGCTCGACGAGATTTCCGGCAAGTCGCCGACCGAGCACACGAAGTGTCCCGAGGGCCGAGGCGGCGCGTAGCGACAGTGGTCGTTTCGGGGGCCGGCTGATGCTCAGCACATTGGCCGTCTCGGGCTATCGGTCGCTGCGCGATCTCGTCATGCCGCTCGAGCGGCTGAATCTGGTGACCGGTCCGAACGGCAGCGGCAAGTCGAACCTGTATCGCGCGCTTCGCCTGCTGGCGGACACCGCGCAGGGCCGGGTGATTCCCTCGCTCGCGCGAGAGGGGGGACTGCCCTCGACGTTGTGGGCGGGGCCCGAGACCTTCTCCCGCGCGGTCCTTCGCGGCGAGCACCCGGTCCAAGGCGGCGCGCGCAAGAACCCCGTCCACCTGCGGCTCGGTTTTTCCGGCGAGGACTTCAGCTACGCCATCGATCTTGGCCTGCCACCGCCGGGCAGCGGAGCGTTCGGCCAGGATCCCGAGATCAAGAGGGAGTGCGTCTGGAGCGGCGCCACGCTGCGGCCCTCGGCCGTGCTCGTCGATCGCCGTGGACCGGTCGTCAAGACCCGCGACGACAAGACCGACTGGACGATCCTCACGCACGGCCTGGCCACGTTCGACAGCATGATGACCCACTGCGCGGATCCGCGGGCGACGCCCGAGATGCTGATGCTGCGCGAGGACATGCGCGCCTGGCGGTTCTACGATCATTTTCGCACCGACGCGACGGCTCCCGCGCGCCTGCCGCAGATCGGCACGCACACGCCGGTCTTGAGCGACGACGGCGCGGACCTGGCGGCGGCGCTGCAGACCATCCGGCAGATCGGCGACAGCGGCGCGCTCGACCAGGCGATCGAGGATGCGTTTCCCGGCGGCCACGTCGCCGTGAGCTACGGGAACGGGTGGTTCGAAGTCGAAATGCAGCAGCACGGGCTGCTGCGGCCGTTGAAAGCGGCGGAACTGTCCGACGGGACGCTGCGCTACCTGTTGTGGATCGCCGCGCTGCTGACGCCGCGCCCCCCGGGGTTGCTCGTGCTCAACGAACCGGAAACGAGTCTCCATCCGGATCTGCTGCCGGCCCTGGGACGGCTCGTCGCCCAGGCGGCCGCGCGATCCCAGGTCCTGGTGGTCTCGCATGCGCCGGCGCTGGTCGAGGCGCTCCGGCGGGAGCCCGAATGCCACGCCATCACCCTCGAGAAGAGGTTCGGTGAAACAATATGGTCCGGCCAGACCGAACGGGTCAGGTCATGGCAATGGCCGGCGCGATGACTCCAGTCGGTGCGCACGGTGGGAATCCGGCGGTCTGGTAGGCTGTGGCGCGATCGGAGCCGCGTGCGCATGACAACGGTGAAACAGAGTTTCCTTGCCCCCATCCTTCTCGTCATCCTTCTCGCCGGCGCGGCGACGTTCGGCTCGGCGCAGCCGACGCGGCGCTGGTACAAGGGCAATACGCACACCCACACGGTCAACTCGGACGGCGACTCGACGCCCGACCAGGTCGTCCGCTGGTATCGCGAGCACGGCTACCAGTTTCTCGTCCTGACCGATCACAACTTCCTGACGTCCGTCACCGGCCTCAACGCGCTCCACGGCGCCGACGAACGGTTTCTCGTGATCAAGGGGGAAGAGGTCAGCGACACGTTCGCCGGCAAATCGCTTCACATCAACGGGCTGGACGTCAGCGCCACGGTCGCGCCGCAGGGCGGCACCTCGGTCGCCGACGTCCTCCAGCGCAACGTCGACGCCATCCGCAGGGCCGACGGCGTGCCGCACATCAACCATCCCAACTTCCGGTGGGCCGTCACGACCGACGATCTGCGCCGCGTCCACAACAACAAGCTCTTCGAGATCTACAACGGCCATCCGCAGGTCAACAACGCCGGCGGCGGCGGCGTCCCCGGGATGGAGGAGGCGTGGGACGCCATTCTCTCGGAGGGCATCCTGTTGTACGGCATCGCGGTCGACGATGCGCACACGTTCAAGGATCCCGGGAACCCGGACGTAGCGGGGCCCGGGCGGGGCTGGGTGGCGGTGCGCGCGGCGCGGCTGGAGGCGCGCAGCATCCTCGCGGCGATGGAGCGCGGTGACTTCTACGCATCCACCGGCGTGGAATTGAGTGAATACGAGGCGAGTGCGACCACGATCAGCATCGCCGTGAAAGCGACACCCTTCTCCAAGTACCGGATCCAGTTCATCGGCAGCGGCGGCCGCCTCCTCAGCGAACGTCCCGATCCGTCGGCGACCTACGACATCAAGGGCGACGAAGGCTACGTGCGCGTCCGCGTGCTCGAAAGCAATGGACGGATGGCCTGGGCGCAGCCGATGGTCGTGCCCAAACGCGCGCCCGCCGGTCGTGACTGACGCCTCGACGCATGGCCACCACGCACAGGGCTCCGGCCTCATCCCCCCGCGCCGCCGGGCTGATCCTGCCGGCGACGATGATCGCGCTGGCGATCGTCCTGGCCGCCGCGAACCTGCGCTGGCCGCTCGAGGATTTCGTGGAGTACTGGTCCGCCGGACGGCTGAACGCCGCCGGCGCCAATCCCTACGATGCGGCGGCCGTGCTGCGGGAGCAGGTCGCGATCGGCTGGACCGACCCCGAGCCGATCATGATGTACAACCCGCCGTGGACGCTCGCGCTGGCGATGCCGATCGGCGCGGTCGAGTTCCGGCTCGCGCGATCGATCTGGCTGCCGCTCGAGCTGTTCCTCGCGCTGTGGTGCGCATCGCGGCTGTGGCTGCTCTATGGCGGCGCGCCGGAGCGGGTGACGCGCGCATGGTTCGTCGCGCTGCTGTGGACCCCGACCATGCTGGCGCTCCGCTTCGGGCAGTTGAGCCCGTTCATGCTCTTCGGGCTCGTCGGCTTCCTGTGGTGCGTGCGGCGCGACCGCGAGTTCGCCGCCGGAGCCTTCCTGTCGTTGACCGCGGTCAAGCCGCAACTGGTGGCGCTGGTCTGGGTGGCCTTCGCGCTGTGGGCCCTGGCCGATCGCCGGTGGAAGGCGCTGGCCGGCGCCGCCACGTGCATCGCCATCGCCAGCCTGGCCGCGCTCGCCACGAACCCGCGCGTGTTCGCGCAGTATGTCGATCTGATGTCGTCGGCGCCGCCGACGCTGGCGTTCGAGTCTCCGAACATCGCGACGGTACTGCGGGTGTTTTCCCGTAGCCGGGGCAGCTGGCCCCAGTACATTCCGACGGCGCTGGGAACCGTTGCCGTGACGTGGTTGTGGTACCGGCAGCGGAAGGCCTGGGATTGGCAGCGGCACCTGCCGGGGCTGGTGATCCTCTCGTGCCTGCTGACGTCGTACGGCGGATGGGCGTTCGACCTGGTGATCCTGCTGGTGCCGATCGTCGCGCTGGCTGCGCTGGTCAGCCGGGCCGATCGCCGATCGCTGGCGCTCGCCGCGGGTGCGGCGCTCCTGGCGGTCTCAGCGCTGTCGTTCGTGATGCACGCCAGGCGCGTGCCCCAGGCCGCGTTCCTCTGGATGACGCCCGCCGTGGCGATCGCCTGGTGGACGATGGGTCGTCGTCGCGCGACCGTCGACTGATCGAGTGGCCAGGCCCGGCGAGCGACCCATTCGCGCTGACGACTTACGCAAGCCGCGGACGGAGTGTCTTCCGGATACGCTGACGGCTCACCACGAAGGGCACGACGATCTTGGCGATCTCCGGACCTCTGTGGTGAGCCCGTGCGAGGGGCTGTCAGTCGAGCAGTCGCCGAGGCCGGCTGACTAGCTGGAAGAGGCGCTCATCTCAAGCGCCGAAGGCGTAACGGATGCCCGCCAGGATGCTGTGGTTCTGGTCGCTGGTCGAGTGGTCGGCCAACTCGAACACACCGGCGCCCGGGACCGTCGCGGTGCCCGTGTAGGTGCGCGTGCCGGCAAGACCCAGGTAGCGATACTCGGCGGTGATCGACAGGCCGTGCTTCCTGTGAATGGGGAAGGCCGCTCCGCCGATGAACTGGTAGGCGAAGGAGCCTTTCGTGCCGCCGGCGACGGCAATGACGACGCCGCCGCTGGTGCTGCTCGCGTCCGGTTCATGGACGAACTGCCCGCCGATGCCGCCGCCGACATACGGCCTGATCCAGGATCCGTTGAAATCGTACAGGATGTTGGCCATGACGCCGGACTTACGCTCGGTGCCGGTCCCGAAGTCTTCACCGCTCAAGCCTGTTTCGCCGATGATCCCGTTGGCGCGATAGCTGCCCTCGACCTCGATCCGCAGGCTCTTGTGAAAGCCGCGTCCGAACGCGACGAGCAGGGCAGGACCGGCGTTGGTCAGCACCTCGCCGGGAATGTCCGTGGACGGCGACGCCGTGAGCTGGGCGTCGACGTCTTCCTCCTGCATGATGTTGACGCCGGCGCCGACGCTGATGTACGGGCGGCTTGCGCTCTGCGCCTGTGCCGCGAGTGGTGACGCGAGGACCGACATGGCGAGAATAAGAATGCGAGTCTTCATATGGAGAGGCACCTCCGGTGCCGTGTTGCTGCCGCTGGGGGAGGGACGTCCGGTTAGGCGGGATGGTCTCAGCCGCAGGTGTGAGCACTCATTGTAGTCGAGCATGGCGAGGACGTGAGTGCTTTAGATCCTCTGTGCAAAAGAGGACAGGACGGCCGGCCGTCTAATCCAGGCGCCGCAGGCCCGGGCCGAGCGCCGCGTGCGCGGTCGCCGCGAGCACCACGGCGCCCGAGGCGCCGAAGAGGAGCACAGGAGTGACGGCGCTGGCGAGGCCGGCAAGGAAGTACGACACCGGCGACAGCACCGCCGACGCGAACATCACGAGCCCCACGAGTCGACCGAGGATGGCGCGATTGGGATGCGCCTGCAGCGCGGTCATCACGATCACGTTCACAAAGCTCGCCCCGCACGCCATGGTCGCCAGCACCAGGCTCGCCCACGCGACCGTGGGTGCGTAGGCGAACAGGATCATCAGGACGCCGATCACCGCGTTGACGCCGAGCAGCAGCAGCCCCCGCCGCCGGATGCGCCGGTGCGATCCGGCCAGCAGCGCGCCGATCAGCGTGCCGGCTGCCGCGGCGGAGAGCATCACGCCCAGGCTCACGCTGCCGCCGAACCGGATCCGCGCCAGGCTGGGCAGGCCGACGGCGAGCGGACCGCTCGTCGCGAGACTGAGCGTCGCGGCCAGCACGAGATACGCGCGCAGCGCCGGATCGGCGAAGGCCGCGCGCCAGATCTCCCTGTTGGTCTGAAGCGTGGGGCGCTCGGGCACGAGTTGGTCCCCTCCGGCCGCGGGACCGGACGTGCGTGGCATCAGCGCGTAAGCCACGCTCGCCAACGCCGACGCGACGGCGCTGACGGCGAGGCTCGCGCCGATGCCCACTGAGGCGACCAGCGCGCCGGCGGGTGCCGGCGCGACCAGCGCGCTCACTTGCGACGTGCTCTGCACGAGACCGTTGGCCGCCGTCAGATCCTGGTCGCCGGCGAGACGCGGCACGATCGCCGTCGACGCCGGCCCCGACAACGCGTCGAGCACGCCGAACACCAGCGCGAGCGGGTAGAGGTGCCAGACCTGCGCGCGATCGGTCGTGACCATCGCGGCCACGCCCGCTGCGAGCGCCGCGCGCGCGAGATTGGCCAGCTGCAGCACGCGCGCCGGCGGCAGGCGGTCGCTGAGCGCGCCGCCGACGAGCGTCAGCGCCGCGCGCGGGAGCGCCGCCGTCATGAGCACGCTGCCGAGGGCCAGGTCGGAGCCGCTCAACTGGAGCACGAGCCACGGCAGCGCCACGTTGAAGAACTGGCCGCCGAACGACGAAATCGCGACGGCGGCCCAGAACAGCTGGAACGGCCGCGTGGAGAGAAACTGGCGCATCGCCGCCTTCAGTGTAGCGGCGGTGACGCGCGGCCGGCGAATCCCGGCCCGTTACGACACGACCAGGTCGGCCGTGTCTTGTTCGACGTCGTCGCCCATCCGCTCGCGCACGTCCGGCGGCAGCGGGCAGGCTTTGCGGGTGCCGGCGTCGAGGTGCACGCCGACGACGATCATCGATGCGACGATCTCGCCGGTCTCGTCGTTGCGCATCTGGTGCGCCATCCGTACGGATGTCTTCCCGACGTCGACGATCTCCGAGCGGACGCTGATGACGTCGCCGGCGTACAGCTCACGCCTGAAGGTGATGTGTCCTTCGACGGCGGCCATGGCGATGGCGTCGCGGCGCATCCGCGACGGGGTCAGCCCGCAGGCCGACAGGAGTTGCCAGGACGCTTCGTCGAACTTGCCGACATACCACATGACGTTCATGTGGCCCATGTGGTCGCATTGATGCGGGTAGACGGTGCCTCGATAGGTGACGGTTGCTTCACTCATTCGCGTTCTCACGTGTGCTGGTTGTTTGTCTCGTCCACTAGCATCGCATCGACGCGGTCCGGCGGTCATGAGCAAGCGGTTAGCATTACCTCAGAAATTTCTTACTTCCTTCTCATGGTTTTCCAAGGACGGGCGGTTCGGGGGGCTGCTACGCTGCGGAAGTCGCGGCACGTGCGGCGGACGCGATCGTCAGGCGATCACGGCGAAGAGATGCCAGGCCTCGCCGTCGGGCTCGAGCGGATAGGCGCCGCGATCGACGAAGGCGACATCGGATCCGGCGACCAGATCGGTCACGGTGCGCGAGACGAGCACTTCGGCCGCGGCGGCGATGCCGCAGACGGCGCGGGCGCGCTCGAACGCCGCGCCGTCGAGGCGCCCGTCGGACGTGACATCGCACTCGCCCGTGTGAAGGCCGAAGGATCCGGTC
>Ga0075365_10000825_pt1 | contig 12798 bp, 8 predicted proteins | sample EndMetdeltDD1765_FD_71387 | JGI IMG/M metagenome (GOLD analysis project Ga0075365, IMG submission 71387) | Populus endosphere microbial communities from Tennessee, USA - Endosphere MetaG P. deltoides DD176-5 | ecosystem: Host-associated > Plants > Roots > Endosphere | place: USA: Tennessee... | reverse complement strand
CTCGGGCGAGGCGTCGAAGAAGTAGGACGGGTTGCGGATGATGAACTGATCGATCGGCGCGCTGCTCGCGACGAGCACCGCGGCGGATCGCGTCGATCGCCGGCCGGCGCGGCCGGCGCGCTGCCAGGTCGCGGCAATCGTCCCCGGATACCCGGCCATCACCGACACGTCGAGCGCCCCGATGTCGATCCCCAGCTCCAGCGCGCTCGTCGACACGACGGCGCGCACCGATCCTTCCCGCAGGCCCCGCTCGATCTCGCGCCGCCGGTTCGGCAGGTAGCCGCCGCGGTAGCCGCGGATCACGTCCGACGCCCCCGGCGGGCCCTGATACGCGTCCTTCAAATAGGTCGTCAGGATTTCGGTGGCGAGCCGGCTCTGCGCGAAGAGAATCAGCTGCAGGTTGTGCTTGAGGAACTCGAGCGCGACCCGCCGCGCCTCCGTGAGATACGAGCGGCGGATGCCCAGCTGCGCGTTCACCACCGGCGGGTTGACGAAGAGGAAGAACTTCTCCCCGCGCGGCGCGCCGCTCCGATCGATCAGCTCGAAGGCGCGTCCGGTGAGGCCTTCGGCCAGCTCGCGCGGATTGGCGATCGTCGCCGACGAGCAGATGAAGATCGGATCCGATCCGTAGTGACGGCACACCCGCTGGAGCCGCCGCATGATGTTCGCCAGGTGGCTGCCGAAGACGCCGCGGTAGGCGTGCAGCTCGTCGATCACGACGAACTTCAGGTTCTCGAACAGCTTGGCCCACCGCGGATGGTGCGGCAGGATGCCCGAGTGCAGCATGTCGGGATTGCTGAGCACGACGTGCGCCTTGCCGCGGATGGCGCGGCGCGCGTCCGACGGCGTGTCGCCGTCGTAGGTGAAGACCCCGATCTCCGCGGCGCCCTGCTGCATCACGAGCTCGGCGAGCGCGTGCAGCTCCGCGAGCTGATCCTGCGCCAGCGCCTTGGTCGGAAAGAGATACAGCGCGCGCGACGAAGCGTCCTTCAGGATCGCGTCGAGGACCGGCGCGTTGTAGCAGAGCGTCTTGCCGGACGCGGTCGGCGTGATCGTGACGACGTTCCGTCCGGCCAGCGCGTGCGCGAACGCCTCGGCCTGGTGCGTATAGAGCTGCTCGATGCCGCGTGCGGCCAGCGCCGTCTTCAACCGCTCGTCCGCGTCGTCCGGGAACGGCGCGTAGGTGGCCGCGACGGCCGGCAGCCGGCGCGTTGCGGTGACGATGGCGTCGGCGTCGGGCCCACCAGGCCTGGGCGAAGCGGCCAGACGCCCGAGCGCCTGCTGCAGGAGCTGATCCTTGTCGCCGGAAACAGCCGGTAAAGAGTTGGCAAACATGGGCTTAACTTGCTCGAGCCACGGGAGTCGCGCGCCGATCGTAACAGGCTATGCGGTGGCGATCAATAGGCGAAAGGTGGGAGGCCAGTGGCCAGTTGCCAGTTGCCAGTTGCCAGCTTCCAGCTTCCGGCTGCCGATTAGCGATTACCGATTACCGATTCCCCGTTGCCGGCTGCCGGCTGCCAGCCGTGGGCTTCCAGTTTCCAGCTGGCTTCTACTTGCTCCCGGCGAGCTTGTCGTGGGCGATCTTCGCGACGATGCCGCTCAGGCCGAGCAGGCCGATCAGGTTTGGAAAGACCTGCAGTGCGTTCATGAGATCGCCCCAGGCCCAGACGAGATCGACCTTCGTCACGGCGCCGAAGGGAATCAGGAGGCAGTAGATCCAGCGGTAGGGCATCGTGACCTTGCGGCCGAGGATGTACTCGAAGAACTGTTCGCCGTAGTAGGCCCAGCCGATGAGCGTGGTGTAGCCGAACAGGAACACGCAGAAGGCGACGATCCAGCCGCCGACCGTCGGCATCACGGTGTTGAAGCTGGCGGCGACGGCGGCGCTGCTCGTGGCCCCGGACTGCCAGACGCCGGTCAGGAGGATGGTCAGCGCGCTGATCGTCGAGGTCACGAACGAGACGGTGAACACCTCGACGATCGCGTTCAGGCCCTGCTGCACCGGCTGCGTGCTCTGCGCGGTGCCGTAGGCGACCGCGGCCGTTCCGTAGCCGGCTTCGTTGGCGTAGACGCCGCGCGCGATGCCGTAGCGCATGGCGATGAACATCCCGAACCCCAGCGCCGACTGCATCGTCAGCGCTTCGCGGACGACGAGGGCGAGCACGCCGGGGATCTTCGCGGCGTTGAAGAGAATCACGATCAGGCCGCCGGCGAGGTAGAGACCGACCTTGAGCGGCGAGAGCTTCTCGGCGGCGCGCCCGATCGACTTGATGCCGCCGATGATCACCAGCCAGGTCAGGACCGCGACGAGGATCCCGACGGCGATCTTCGGGATGCCGAACACGCTGTTGACGACCAGCGCGATGGAGTTGGGCTGGGTGAAGGGCGTGGTCGTGAGCGCCGCGACGGCGGCGACCAGGGCGAAGATCCAGGCGAGCGCCGGCGACTTCAACCCGTCGCGAAGGTAGTACATCGGCCCCGACAGCACCGTGCTGCCGGTCGCTTCGCGGTACTTGAGGCCGAGGGTCGCCTCGGCGAACTTGATCGCCATCGCGACGAAGCCGTAGACCCAGATCCAGAAGAGCGCACCCGGCCCGCCGGAGACGATCGCCGTGGCCACGCCGGCGATGTTGCCGGTGCCGATCGAGGCGCCCAGCGACGTCATGAACGCCTGGAACGGCGTGAGGGCGCCGGTCGTCCCGGTCGGGCGCCGCGCGAAGGCGACCCGCCAGGCCTCGCCGAAGCGCCGCACCTGCACCCCGCCGGTCCGCAGCGTCAGATAGAGGCCGCTGAGCAGGAGGATCCCGACCAGCCAGGGCATGAACAGCGCCGTCGTGAACCGGTCGATCGCGTCGGCAAGACCTGGAGGAATCATGGGAATCGGGTAATCGGTAAACGGGTAAACGGGTAAACGGGTAAACGAAAATCGCAATTGGAAACCGGACTTTACCAGATTCCCCCGCTTACCAGATTCCCCCGCTTACCAAATTCCCGCTTACCCGATTCCCGCTTGCCAGATTCCCCCTTGCCCGATTGCCTGCTAGAGATTGCTCCGTCCCTGGGAGCCGTCGACGACGATCGAGGCGCCCGAGACCCAGCTGGCGCATTTCGAGGCGAGGAAGGCGACGACCGCGCCGACTTCGTCGGGACGGCCGAAGCGCCCGAAGGGCAGCTCGCGCTTGATCATGTCGGCGATGCCGGCGGGGTCGGTCTGCTGGCGCCGGTGCCAGGAGCCGCCGGCGAACATGATCGAGCCGGGGGCGACGCTGTTGACGCGGATGTTCGCGGGTGCGAGCTGCTGCGACAGCGCCTTGGCGAGACTGATCTCCGCGGCCTTGACCGCGTTGTAGGTCATGCGTCCGCCGGCCTCGCGGCCGAAGATCGAGGCGATCATGATGATCGCGCCGCCGCCGCGCTGCTTCATGTGCGGCACGGCGAGGCGGGACGCGCGAATCGCGGGAAAGAGCGTCTCGTCGAACGCGGCCTGCCACTCGGCGTCGGTCGTACCGAGCAGGTCGGAGCCGGCGGCGCGGCCGACGTTGTTCACCAGGATGTCGAGCCCGCCGAAGGTGTCGACGGCCCGGGTGATGACCATCTCGATGCCGGGCGCGGTCGACACGTCGGCCTGCACCGTCATCACCTGGTTCGGCCGCTTGGCGGCCGCCTCGACTTCGAGCGCGGCCTCGGCGAGCTGCTCGGCGCCGCGCGCGCAGAGACAGACCCGGCACCCCTCGGCCACGAGCGACCGCGCGCTCGCCAGCCCGAGCCCGCGGCTCGATCCCGTCACCACCGCCACTTTGTCGGTCAGCCCCAGATCCATCAGTTCACAGTCCGCCTTGGCTGTTGGCACATGCAGACTGCACACCGCAGACTGCTGACGGCCCCCTCACTCGATTCGTCCGCCGGTGAGATCGTTGAGGCGCCAGTCCATCTCGAGGAACGTCATCTTGAACTCGTTCTTCCGGACCAGCTCCTTTTCCGACGGCAGCAGGTGCGGCGTGACGAAGCCGATGAGCGCGCGCTCGACCGGCGATCGCTGCGCGAACACCGGGTCCGCCTTGTCGGCATACGCCGCGGTGAACTCCGCCTCGCGCCAGCTCAGGATCGGCGTCACCGCGATGGTGTTGGCCAGACGGTCGAGGCGATACATGTGGCGATCGTTGACGAACTCCGCCTGGATGTCGGCCAGCTGCGCGTCGAGGCGATCGCCGGTGTAGGCCTCGCTGCGCAGGCGGCCGCTGCCGACGCCGCCGCGGCCGAGCGCGAGGTAGAGACGCGGCTCCTTGAACTCGGGCAGGATCGTCTTCTCGATCTGATCGAGCGTGACCGTCTTCCCCGCCGCGCGCCACGTCGTCCGGTCGAACGCGCCGGGAATCTGCTTGATGGTGCCCTGCAACGGATAGTGGTTGATGACGGTGACGAGGACGAACGCGTTGTAGGCGTTCACCCAGAACGCCATCTGCTGCCGCTTCGACCAGCCCTGGTAGGTGGCCGGCGTCACGTTGAGCGACGCGACGTAGCGGTCGAGGCGCCCGCGCTCACCCTTGAGCGCGCGGTAGTAGACGAGGCCGTCGCGGACGTTGACGTCGAGGATCTGGTCGAGCGGCCGGTGCAGCAGCTCCGCGCCAGGGGCCGGGACGTATTGCGCTTGCTGAGCTGACAGCAGGCCCGCCGTGGCGGCAACACACAGACAGGTAGCGGCGAGACGGTACATAGGCTCGATCATAGCGCGGTCACAGCGCGAGCAGGAAGCCGGCCAGCGCGCGCGAGAACGCCGCCGGTTGTTCGAGGCTCGACAGGTGGCCGGCGCCCGGGATCACGGACAGGCGCGATCGCGCGATCGCGCGATGCATCGCGGCCGACTCGTCGGGAGGCGTGACTTCGTCATGCTCGCCGACGATGATGAGGGTCGGACAGGCGATACGCGACAGGCCCGGCGTCGAGTCGGGCCGGCCCATCAGGGCGCCAATTGCCGCGTCGATGGCCTCGGGCGCGGATCCCTCGATCATCGCTCTGGTGTGGCGCAGCGCGTCCCCAGCCTCGCGCCGCGCCGCCTCGCCGAGCAGCGTCGGCAGCATCCGTTCGGCGACGCCGCGCGGCCCGTCCCGGGCGAGGCGCTCGCGCAGCTGCACGCGCCCTTCGCGCGACGGGATCGAATCGGCCTGCGGCCGCGTGTCGGCGAGCACCATCGCGGTGAACCGGGCCGCCGCCAGCCGGTGCATCGCAAACGTGACGTAGCCGCCCATCGACAACCCGCCGATCACCGCCTCGTCCAGCGTCAGCGCGTCCATCAGAGCGAAGACGTCGGCCGCATAGTCGTCCATCGCGCCGGCCGTGGGCCTCATGTAGCCGGGCGCGATGAAGCGCCATCCGGCGGGAACGGCCTCGAGCTGCGGGCGCCACATGTCCGCCGTGAGCGGAAAGGCGTGCAGGAGGACGACCGGCCGTCCCGCTCCCGCTTCCAGCCATGCCATGTGGCCGCGCGCGGTGTCCATCGACCGTTCCAGGACCGTCATGTCAGAAGCCTCGCGCCTCGCCCATCGTCCCTCGCCCCTCACGCATCGCTTAAGATACCGCGGATGACTGCCGTCGACGTTTCAGGGACCATCGCGCTCGGCGCGATCGGGCTGCTGACCCTCAACCTGCTGCTCGGTCTGCTCCTCTCGGTCGGATACAACCCGGCGCGGCAGTGGCCGCGGCGGCCGCTGAAACTATTCACGTTTCACAACTGGACCGCCTACATCGCGTTCGCCGCCGTCGTGCTGCACGCCGGCGCGCTGCTCTTTTCCACCGACCCGCCGTTCCGGCTCTACGACGTGCTCCTCCCGATCGAATCACCGGTGCAGCCGTTTTCGAACAATCTCGGCGCGCTCGGCTTCTACCTCGTCGCCATCGTCGTCGTCACGTCGCTCCAGCGCGTGCGGACGGCGCTCGGACGCCACTGGTGGAAGATCGCGCACTTCACGACGTACGCCGCGGCGGTGGTGTTCTTCACCCACGGCATCATCGCGGACCCCCGGCTGCAGAACCGTCCGGTGGACTTCATCGACGCCGAGAAGGTCTATGTGGAGGGATGTGCGCTCGCCGTGCTCGCGGCCACGTGGTTCCGGATCAAGTACCGCCGCTCGGTGACGCGCGCGGCGCGAGTCAACTCCACAACGCCCCAACTTCCAACGCCCAATTAACGGCCAACGCCCAACGCCCAAAACTCCCAAAACTCCCCAACGCCCAAAACTCCCAAAACTCCCCAACGTCCAAAACGCCCAAGCCTCGCTCTCGTTTGGGAGTTAGGCAGTTTTGGGAGTTTTGGACGTTGGGCGTTGGGCGTTCGTTGGGCGTTGTGAAGTTGAGGCGTTGCGGAGTTGCCTCACCTCTTCACAAGGCGAATCTCGAACACCCGCGGCCACTGCTTGCCGGTGACGAAGAGGCGATCGCCGGCGGCGTCGTAGGCGATGCCGTTCAGCACGTCGGTGCCGGCGCGTTCGGACGGCGGCAGCAGACCGGCGAGATCGATCCAGCCGACGACGCGGCCGTCCTTCGGCGAGATCCGCGCGATGCGATCGGTCCGCCAGATGTTGGCGAAGATCTCCCCCTTGATGTACTCCAGCTCGTTCAGGTTCTCGACCGGACCGCGAGCGTCGCGGACGGTGATCCGCCCGGTCTCCTTCAGCGTCTCGGGATCCAGGAAGCGCAGCGCCGGCGTGCCGTCGCTCATGATGATCCGCGCGCCGTCCTGCGTCAGGCCCCAGCCTTCACCCTTGTAGCTCCAGGTTTTCGTCCGCTCGAAGGTGTTGATGTCGTAGACGAAGCCGATTTCCGACTGCCAGGTGATCTGGACGAGCGAGTTCTTCCAGTCGACGATCCCCTCGCCGAAATACTCCGCGCCGATCGGCTTGACCTGCAGCACCTCGCCGGTCTCGATCTTGACCTTGCGGATGCCGGAGCGGCCGTTCATGCCGGTGCCTTCGTAGAACACGCCGTTGCGGACGAGCAGCCCCTGCGTGAAGGCGCCGCGATCGTGCGGAAACGACCGGACGACGGTGTAGCCGTAGACGGGCTCGCCGGGCGCGGCGCGGCCCTGGCCGGAACGGTTCGCGAGAAACCCAATCGTGCCCATCAACAGAAGCCCCCCGATGGCGAGACGCATTGCGTTAGCATAACCGGACCATGATGCATTGGCGCACGCGCATTCTCACGTCGGCGTTTCTGGCGGTCCTGGCCGCCGGCACGGCCATCCGGCTCGCGGCTCAGCCGCCGGCCCCCGGCCTGCGCGTCGAGATCTCCTTCACCGGCGCCGCCCGCGCCGAACCGGTGACCGGGATGGTCTATCTCGCCATCAGCAAGGACAACCAGAGCGCGCCGATCCAGCAGACCGACCCCGAAGGCGTGCCGCTCTTCTCGAAATATGTCGAGCAGCTGAAACCGGGCGCGACGGTCGCCCTCGACGCCTCCGACCGGGGCCATCCGGTCGCCAGCCTGCGCGACATTCCGGCGGGCGACTACTGGGTGCAGCCGTTCGTCAACGTCTACACGCGCTTCCCGCGCGCCGACGGCCACACGGTGTGGCTGCACATGGATCAGTGGGAAGGACAGAACTGGAAGCGATCGCCAGGCAATCTGTTCGGCGATCCGGTGAAGATGCGCATCGATCCGGCGTCGCCGGCGCCGATCCGGCTGGTCGCCGACAAGGTCATTCCGCCGATCGCGCCGCCGGCCGACACCGACATGGTCAAGCGGATCAAGATCCAGAGCCAGATCCTCACCAAGTGGTGGGGACAGCCGATCTTCCTCGGCGCGACGATCCTCCTGCCGAAGGACTACGCCGCGCATCCGGACGTCCGCTACCCGGTCAACTACATCCAGGGGCACTTCTCGCTCGGCGCGCCGGGAGGGTTCGGGCGCGGCGGAGAATTCGACAAGCTGTGGCTGGCGGAGAACACGCCGCGCTTCGTCTACGTCACGCTGCAGCACCCCTCGCCGTACTACGACGACTCGTACGCCGTGAACTCGGCGAACAACGGACCGTACGGCGACGCCATCATGCAGGAGCTGCTGCCGGCGATCGAAACGCAGTTCCGCGTCATCCGCCAGCCGTGGGCGCGGATGCTCTCGGGAGGATCGACCGGCGGCTGGATCGCCGCGGCGCACCAGGTCTTCTATCCCGATTTCTACGGCGGCGCGTTCGCCAGCTGCCCCGATTCGGTCGACTTCAACTACCACCAGATCGTCAACATCTACAAGGATCCCAACGCCTACTTCGTCGAGCACGGCTGGATGAAGGTGGATCGCCCGACGCAGCGGCGCCCCGACGGCAACATCGTGTCGATGATGAAGGACGAGAACCACTACGAGCTCACCGTCGGCGACAAGTCGCGCTCGGGCGGGCAGTGGGACATCTGGGAAGCGACGTTCTCTCCGGTCGGGAAGGACGGCTATCCGCTGCGGATCTGGAACAAGGAAACCGGTGTCATCGATCACGCGGTCGCCGAGACCTGGAAGAAATACGATCTGCTCGAGGTGCTCAAGACCAACTGGGCCACGCTCGGGCCCAAGGTGGGCCACAAGCTGAACGTCTACGTCGGCGACATGGATTCGTATTACCTGAACGACGCCGTGGAAAACCTCAACGCGTTCTGGCAGAAGGCGGGCGATCCCAAGGAGATGGGAGAGATCGTCTTCCAGCGCCGCGCCCCGCACTGCTGGGGCCCGCGCGCGCCGGAGCTGCTCGAGAAGATGACCAGGCAGATCGACAAGTACGCGCCGCAGGGAGCGGACCTTCGGTCCTGGAGATATCGCTAATCGGGTAATCGGGTAATCGGGTAATCGAAGCTCGATTTCCAATTACCCGATTTCCAGATTCCAGATTACTTGTTCTTCTTGGCCGTGAAGGTTCCCGACATCAAGTCGCCGTAGGTGACGGAGCCCTTCAGGGAACCGTCCTTCTCGACCGTACCTGTGTAGGTGACGTTCAGGCTGTTGCCCTCGACGTTCATCGCGAAGGAGAACGTGACGTCGGCGCCCTTGACGGTGCCGGCGACGGGGAACTTGCCGTACTGCGCGCTGACGTATTCGCCGGTCAGCTTCTCGCCCTCCTGCTTGAGGACCGCGGTCGGCGTCGCCTGCATGTTGGGCAGTTCGATCGTGATGTTCCAGGCGCCGCTGAGATCGGTCTTCGCGGCGGCGGGCTGATCCTTCGCGGGCTCCTTCGGCGTGTCCTTCGCCGCCGCGTCCTTGGCGCGCGTCGCGATCCATTCACCGGCGCTCTGTCCGCCGACACCCAGCGTGCCCGAGATTTTGTCGCCGGCCACGGTGCCGGCCATCTCGACCGCCATCGGCCCGTTCTGGCCCTGGAAACTGAACCAGATGGTGAGGGCGTTGCCTTTGAGCTCCGCCTCGAGAGGCGACTCTCCCATCTGCGACGAGATGGTGCCGACAAGCTTGGCGCCGTCGTTCTTCAACTTGACCTGCGACGGGATGGTCCCCTGGGCCGTCGTCACGGACACGTCCCAGGTGCCGACGACGTTTGCCGCCGGTGCCGTCGTGGTGGGGGTTTGTGCCGCGGCTGGAGCGGCGAGACAGGCCATCAGTGCGAGCGTGGTCAGAATCTTCATGGTTCGGTTCCAGTTCGATGCCGCCGATACGTGCCGGCGATCAGGTTAGAGAGCACCGCGCCGATCGCCCCAGAAAACGGGTCGTCGAGAAACCGGTCACGGGTGTAGTTGAATTTACCCGATTATCCGGCTTCCCGATGACGCAATTGCTTACCGCTCGTTCAGCCACCGATCCTGAAGCACCTGGACCGGCTTTGTGAACTTCTTGCCCGCCACGTCCAGGGTGACAAGGTAAGTGCCGGGCTCGACGGCACCGCCGCCGCCTCGTCCGCCGCCCCCGCCCCCGCCAAAGCCGCCCTGACCGCCCGCCGGCGCCGCGGTCAGGTTCCACATGACGCGGCTGATGCCGGCCGTTTTCGGGCCGTCGAGGGTGCGGATCACGCGGCCGTTGACATCCGCGATGCTGATCTTGACGTCGCCGCTCGCCGCCGTCTTCAGGTAGTAGTTGATCGCCGCGCCGCGCGGCGCGTTCTCGCCGACGAAGTTCTTCTGGCCGCCGACCTGCTGTCCGCGCTGCTGGTCGTTGAGCCAGGCCACCGCCGGACGGATGTCGAACAGCGTCGCGTCGGTCTCGCGCACGGCCGCGGTGAGCTGCTGCAGCGGCGTGATGTCGTCGGCGATGTAGACGCTCCGGCCGTGGGTCCCGACGATCAGATCGTTGTCGCGCGGATGGATCAGGATGTCGTCGGTGCGGACCGTCGGGTAGTTGTTGGTGAACTTCTGCCAGGCCTTGCCGCCGTCGAGCGAGATGAACAGGCCGAACTCGGTCCCGACGTAGAGCAGGTCCTTGTTCTTCGGATCCTCGCGGATCACCTGCACGTTGCCAAACGCGGGCAGGTTGGCGGCGATCGCCTGGAAGGTCTTGCCGAAATCGCGCGTCACGAAGACGTAGGGCTTGAGGTCGTCGCTGCGATGGCCGTCGACCGAGACGTAGGCCGTGCCCTGATCGAAGTGCGACGCGTCGATCCGCGAGATCCAGTACTGATGGTTCGCCGGCAGGCCGGGCAGGTTCTTGCCGACCTCGGTGAACGTCATGCCGCCGTCGCGGCTGACCTGCAGGTAGCCGTCGTCGGTGCCGGCCCAGACGACGCCCGGCATGACCGGCGACTCCGACACCGCGATGATCGTGCTGTAGGACACGACGCCGTCGTTCTTCGACAACTGGGTCAGGTTGCCGGGCATCTCCATCATCGACACGGTGCTGCGGTCGATCTTCTTCGTCAGGTCCTCGGCGCTCGCCACCCACGTGTCGCCCTGGTTGTACGACTTGAACAGCCGGTTGCCGCCCAGATAGAGGATCTTCGGGTTGTGCGGCGACATGATCACCGGCGTGTTCCAGTTGAAGCGATACACCTCGCCGACCGTCGCGTTGATCACGTTGGGCGCGCCGCCGCGTCCGCCGAATCCGCCCTGGCCGCCGACCTGCACCGGCGGCGGCGCCGGTGTCTCGGCGTTCGCCGCGGCCGGCGCCGGCGCGGCCGCCGCCCCTCCGCGTCCGCCGCGGCCGCGGCCGCCACCGGCACTCGGACGGATGCTGGTGCCGCGTCCGGTCCGCAGGTCGTAGCGGTTGGTCGACCCGTCCTGCGACTCGGTGATGACGATGTTGTGGTCGGTGGGATCGACGGCGGTGTAGAAACCGTCGCCGCCGCCGATGCCGAACCAGTCGGAGTTCATGATCCCGCCGCGGCCGCGAACGGCGCTGGGCCCGCCCCAGCTCCCGTTGTCCTGGAGGCCGATGTAGACGTAATAGGGACGCCGCATGTCGGCGCTGACGACGTAGATGAGCGCGGTCGGCATCGTGTTCACGAAGTCCCACGACTTGCCCTGGTCCCAGCTGATGTTGAGACCGCCGTCGTTCCCTTCCATGATGTGCCTGGGATTCCTCGGATCGATCCAGATGGCGTGCTGATCGACGTGACCGGGCTCACCGCCGCCGCCGGCGTCGTCGAGCGTGACGAACGTCTTGCCGCCGTCGAGCGACTTGGCGACGGGCAGGCCGGCCACGTAGATCGTCTTGTCGTTCGACGGATCGACGCGGAGCTGGCTGAAGTACATCGGACGCGAATTGCAGTTGCTGACGAGCGTCCAGCTCTGCCCCTTGTTCTCGGATCGGAGGATGCCGCCCTCTTTCGGATCGAGCGCGGGCGCGACGCGCGGCGCCGCCCCTTGCTGCGCGCCGCCGCGACCGCCGAAGCCGCGCCCCGGACCGGCGTTGTTGCACCAGTTGTAGCCGCCGCCGCGCCCGCCTCCGGCGTTTGCCGCCGCGGCCGCGGCAGCCGGCGGTACCGCGGTTGCCGCTGGGGGCGTGACGGCCGCGGCGCCGGCGGGAGTTGCTTCCGTGGCCGCGGTCTGCTGCACGAGGTTGGTCCGCTCCGGCGTACCGGTCTCACCCGCTTCGACCTGGGCGTAGACGACGTTAGGGTTCGAACGCGACACGTCGAGCGCGATGCGGCCGTAGGTGCCCGGCGGCAGGCCGTTGCCCGTCAGCTTGATCCACGTCTTGCCGGCGTCGGTGCTCTTCCAGATCCCGCTGGCCGGACCGCCGCCGTTGAAGCAGCAGCCGATGCGGCGCCGCTGGTAGCTCGACGCGTAGATGGTGCTGGGCGTGACCGGGTCGAGGACGATGTCCGTGAAGCCCGTGTCGTTGTCGATGAACTTGATCTTGTTCCACGTCTGGCCGCCATCGGTCGTCTTGTAGACACCGCGATCGGGATTCGGCCCGAAGAGATGACCCGGCGAGGCGACGTAGACCGTCTCCGGATTCTTCGGATCGATCACGATGCGCGCGATCGACTGCGTGCCCTCGAGTCCGACGTTGACGAAGGTCTTGCCGCCGTCGGTCGTCTTGTAGATCCCGTTGCCGAACGAGGAGGTCTGCCGGTTGTTCGGCTCGCCCGTCCCGACGTAGACGATGTTGGGATCGCGGGGATGGATGGCGATGTCGCCAATCGACGCGGTGGTGTACCGGTCGAACACCGGCTCGAAGGTCACGCCGCCGTTCTCCGACTTCCACACCCCGCCGACCGCGTAGCCGAGATAAATGACGTTGGTATCGGTTTCCGCCACGGCGATATCGTCGATGCGCCCGCCCATGCTCGCGGGACCAATCGAGCGGAAGCGGAAGCTGCCGAGCAGCGGATCCGGGTATTGATTGATCACCGGCACCGGCACCGGCACCGGCGCGGCC